>Ga0180434_10007241_pt1 | contig 12523 bp, 9 predicted proteins | sample SS_ome_7_FD_132453 | JGI IMG/M metagenome (GOLD analysis project Ga0180434, IMG submission 132453) | Hypersaline lake sediment archaeal communities from the Salton Sea, California, USA - SS_1_D_2 metaG | ecosystem: Environmental > Aquatic > Non-marine Saline and Alkaline > Hypersaline > Sediment... | reverse complement strand
TATCGGCGGGGGGATGAGCTGGATAGCACCGTCGCTGGAAGCTCAGTTCTCAAAAATGGATTTCGAGCCCGAGAAACTCAAATACCTGGTTATTTCTCATTCGCATTTCGACCACTGTGGAGCCGTACCCTATCTGAAAAGAAAATTTCCGCATATACAGGTACTCGCCTCGGCATATGCTGAAAAGATTTTCTCCAAGGAAAAGGCGGTAAATTATATCGCTGCCGGCAATAAATACACCATAGATAAGCTGGGACTTCAAGATGAATACGACCGCTTGAACTTGAAGTTCGACGGTATCCATGTCGAGCGGGTAGTTAAGGAAAACGATATTATAGACCTGGGCGACGGCATAGAAGTCCATTTCCTGGAAGTGCCGGGGCACACCCGCTGCTCCATTGCGGCATATATTCCGAAGTTGAAAGCCTTATTCCCGGCGGATGCGGTGCCACCGCCAACCGACGATTCAGACATAGTATTCTTCCCCGGACCACAGTATGACTTCGGTATGTATAAGCAATCGATGGCGAGGCTGGCAAGCCTGGAAGTTGAAATATTTGCCTGCGAGCATTTCGGCGTCGTCACCGGCGATGAGGCAAGGCAAATCTTACAGGAAGGCCTGAGGCAAACGGAAAGATTCGAAAATCGCATTATAGAACTGTACCGGCAGACAGAAAATTTTGACCAGACGGTTCAAAAAGCCTCCGCCCAAATACTGCAGCGGAGTGAGTTCGACTTTATGGACAGGGAGCTGCAGCTCACGGTTTTAAGCACGGCAATACGCAACATACTGGAATACGCCGGACTCATGGACAAGCCGGCACTATAGCCGGCCTTTGGACAGGCTCATCCTTCGACAAGTTCAGAGCGAACGGAGATGGAAGAACCCACTATGACAAAAGTATAAAAGGGGAAATCTATGACTTAGATTTGGATTTATCCAGCAGGGAGGCAGAGCCAGATTGTATGTCCTGGCGGGTAACGACTGCCAGTATATTCTCGTAGCTCAAGCCTATATCCAGAGGATAAGACATAGCTACGTTGATGGCTTTCTTAGCTCCCTGCATCAGCGGCGGTGCCACGGCGGCCATCTCCTGAGCCAGCTTCTTAGCCTCTTCCATCAGCTTATCCAGGGGATAGACATGCTGAACCAGCCCTATCCTTAAAGCCTCGGCAGCGTCTATCCGGCGACCGGTAAATATGAGCTCCTTGGCTTTGCCGGGGCCGACAAGCCTGGTCAGGCGCTGGGTACCGCCGAAGTCAGGAATGGTACCGAGCTGCACCTCAGGAATGCTAAATATAGCAGTATCCGAGGCAAGCCTGATATCGCAAGCCAGCGACATTTCAAAACCGATGCCCAGGCAATAGCCGTTGATGGCGGCTATAACCGGCACCGGGAGATTCTCAATCATTGTATAGACCTGACCACCCATCTGAAGAGCCTCAATCTCAGAACGGACAGCAGTTGGAGGCATGATGGCTTCGCCTGCCATGGCAGCCTTGAGATCCAGGCCGGCACAGAAGGCGCGGTCGCCGGCTCCTGTCAGTATGGCTACACGTATTTCGGTCTGAGCAAGTATATCTTCGGCAGCCGCTTTAAGCCCAGCGAGTAGATCAGCATTAAAAGCATTCCTGACTTCAGGTCGATTTAAAGTAATAATAGCTATTTTATCCTGCACATCCAGTAACACAGCTTTGCTCTTGGTCATTATGATGTCTCCTTTCGATATTTCGTTCTTCACAGGTTGAACTCGAAAAAGTCCCGGACATAACAACCGTCGATAGCAAAAAATCATATAGTTCTGCCGATTAAGCTGCTAAAACGGTTCCGGCTTCTTTCTCAGAGTTTCAATTAAGCTGTCCAATGGTATGGCGGTCAAGGTTAAGGTCTGGAGACCGCCTCTGGCACTCAGATGTATCGCCAACTTGGCGGCAACCTCATCGCTCGGTGCCTCGACTATGTTGACAAAGTCATACTGTCCCAGAAGCCCGTACTGAGCCAGTATTTTAACCCCCATATACTCAACTTCTTTATTAAGCTCCTTAAGCCACTCGGGATACTCCTCCATTTTCTTTCTGCCTTCGCCGGTGAGCGTTGTCAGCATAAGATAAACAGCCATCATTACCCCCTTCAGTCTGATTTTTGTGCCACTAATTATATGCCCAGTTACCGTGAAATGCTAGTCTTTTTCCCGCACAACAAATATTAAAGCAATGTTCGTCTTGACACTACGGAGCATAAGGATTAAAATTTGTCTTTGCCTACTACCTGCGTTAGGGCAGGTATCTCGATTATTTTAGGAAGGATGTGATGTCATGTGCCTGAAGTAAGACTTTCGCAAGGAGAGAGCTTCGAGAGCCTGCTGCGGCGGTTCACCAAGAAGGTGCAGCAAGCAGGAGTCATCAGCGAAACCCGCCGTCGCGGATTCTACGAGAAGCCAAGTATAAAGCGGAAGCGGAAGGAGGCGGCAAAACGGCGAAAAAGCGCCAGGAGCAGCTAGCAGATGAGTCTGGCACAAAAAATTAGAACTGACCTCGAACAGGCGTTAAGGAATAAGGACACATTGCGGTGTTCGGTAATCCGTATGGCTCTGTCAAGTATAAGAAACGCCGAAATTGCCCAGCAAAAAACTTTAGACGATGACGGTATACTAGTTGTTATAGATAAAGAAGCCAAGATGCGACGTGAGAGCATCGAGGCTTTTGAAAAAGGCAACCGCCCGGATTTAGTGGCTAAAGAGAAAGCAGAACTGGCAATACTTCTGGAGTATCTGCCCGAGCAGATGACCCGGGAAGACATCATAGCCACAGCACGTAAGATAATAAGCGAACTGGGGGCAACTGGCATGAAGGACAAGGGCAAGGTCATGTCCCAGCTTATGCCCCAGCTCAGAGGGAGAGCTCAAGGGCAGGAAGTCAACGAGGTTGTCTCAGATCTCCTCAGCAGCACCTAGGTATCGCATCTTGCCCTTATACTTTCAATAAATGAGATAAATCCGGCGGCAGAGAATGCCGCCATCTTTGTTATTCTCAGGATATATAAGCATGAGGTTCGGCATAATAATATTCCCGGGAACATGGAGCGAAAGGGATTGTTATTATGCCCTCAGCGATATATTGAAGCAGGATGTCGAATATATCTGGCATAAAGAGACAGACCTTTCCAAGTATGATTGCGTCATACTGCCCGGCGGCTTTTCCTATGGCGATTACCTGCGGCCGGGAGCCATAGCCAGGTTTTCTCCTGTGATGACGGCACTGGAGCGCTTTGCCTCCCGGGACAAGCTGGTTATCGGCATCTGCAACGGCTTTCAGGTACTGTGCGAATCCGGACTCCTTCCCGGAGCACTGATACGCAATAACCACCTGGAATACCGCTGTCAATGGACACATCTAAAAACAGAAAACACCTCGACCGCCTTCACCTCACAGTGTAAAAACGGGAAGATACTCAAGATTCCCATCTCTCATTACGAAGGCAGCTATTACGCCGATGATGCCACGCTGGCCGAACTGGAGACCGATAAACGCATAATTTTCCGCTACTCGACTCCAGCAGGCCAGATAAACGAATCGGCAAACCCCAACGGCTCACTGCACAACATCGCCGGTATTATCAACAAGAAGGGCAACGTGCTGGGCATGATGCCACATCCCGAGCGAGCCTGTGAGCACCTGCTGGGCAGCAGCGATGGTAATATCATCTGGGAGTCGATAATTGCCGGTATCTAAAGAAATACTTGACGAAGTCGCGCTGAGCGAGAAGGAATACCAGCTTATTGTTGAAAAGCTCGGCAGGGAGCCGACCGAAGTCGAGCTGGGCATGTTCGGCTCGCTGTGGAGCGAGCATTGCGGCTATAAGCATTCCAAGGCGCTGCTCAGACAACTGCCGTCGAAGAGCAAACGTGTACTGGTCAAGCCCGGTGAGGAAAATGCCGGAGTGGTTGACATCGGAGACGGGCATGTGGTGGTAATGAAGATAGAGTCACATAACCATCCTTCGGCAATTGAACCATTTCAAGGGGCAGCCACCGGCGTAGGAGGCATAGTCCGTGACATTTTCACCATGGGAGCTAGGCCAATTGCCCTTATGAACTCGCTCCGCTTCGGTCCTCTGACCGACCCTCACAACAAGTATCTTTTTGGCGGAGTTGTCGGCGGCATTGCCGGCTACGGCAACTGCCTGGGTATACCTGACGTTGGTGGTGAGATTTTCTTCGCCGATTGTTACTCAGCCAATCCGCTGGTCAACGCCATGTGCCTGGGTATAGCCGAAACTAAAAACCTGGTCAGAGCAAGAGCCTATGGAGAAGGCAACTTGTTGATGCTGGTCGGAGCCGATACCGGCCGTGATGGACTTCACGGCGCCTCCGGCCTGGCTTCAAGGACATTCGAGGAAGATCGAGAGCTAAGATCTGCAGTCCAGGTTGGCAACCCCTTTCTGGAGAAACTGCTTATAGAAGCCTGCCTTAGCTTGGCTGAGACCGATTGGATTGCCGGCATGCAGGACCTAGGAGCCGCGGGACTGACCAGTTCAGCCGTAGAATCAGCAGCCCGAGGTGGCGGTGGTATCGACATCGACGTCCTCAAAGTGCCGCGGCGTGAAAAAGGCATGGCTCCTTACGAGATAATGCTATCCGAATCGCAGGAGAGGATGCTGGTGGTGGTGAAGAAAGGCCACGAAGACAAGGTAAAGGCGCTGTTCGACCACTGGGAACTGCACTCGGATATAATCGGCTGCGTCACCGGTGACGGCCTGGCTAGAATCAGAGAAGGGAAAAAGGTAGTAGCTGAGGCACCTGTAGAACTGCTGGCATCGTCACCAGTTTACCAGCGCAGGGTTAAAAAGCCTGAGTGGCTCAACAAGTTGCAGGAGCTTGATGTCAATTCAATACCCAACCCACCACGGAAGAACCTGAACTCGATTCTCCTGCGTCTTCTGGCATCACCGAATATAGCCAGCAAGCACTCTGTCTATCGCCGGTACGACCATCAGGTTGGTGATAACTCCGTGGTCCTCCCCGGTAGTGATGCAGCGGTACTGCGCATAAAGGGAACAAAAAAGGCAATTTCGCTAACCAACGACGGCAACGGCCGTTACTGCTATATAAATCCTTATTTGGGTGGTGCTATCGCTGTGGCTGAAGCAGCCAGGAACCTGGTCTGCAGCGGTGCCCAACCTCTGGCGATGACCGACTGCCTCAACTTCGGCAATCCAGAGAAGGACGATGTTTACTATCAGATGAAAGAGTGCATCGCCGGTATGGCACGAGCCTGCAAAGAACTGAAAATTCCGGTTATCAGCGGCAATGTCAGCCTGTACAATGAGACCAGAGGCGAAGCTGTATATCCGACCCCGGTTGTCGGAATGGTGGGGCTTATCGAGGATGTAGACAAGCATTGCACTTCCGGATTCAAGAACGATGGCGACCTGGTGTTTTTGCTGGGCGACTGTGAAACCATCGATAGCAGCATCGGCAGCAGCGAATACCTCGATCTAATACACAATACAATAAAGGGAAACCCTTACATTGATTTAGATATGGAGAAGCGCCTGCAGCAATGCTGCCTCGAGGCAATCAGACGAGGACTGATAAAATCAGCTCATGACTGCTCCGATGGTGGGGTGGGAGTTGCTCTGGCAGAAAGCTGTCTGGCTAACGGTCTCGGTCTTATGATCTATGACTGGAATGTGGATGGGAGACCGGATGTAGCCCTTTTCGGTGAGGCTCAATCGAGAATAATAGTCTCAGTAGCACCAAAATCAGCCTGGAAACTGGAGAATCTGGCCGCTCGTTATCATGTAGCGGCAACAAAACTGGGGACAGTGGGTGGTAAACGGCTGATATTGAAAGGCTACGTGGACTTATCTCTAAAACAGCTTCGGGAGGTCTGGTGGGATGGGCTTGAAAAATTGCTATAAATGGAGGAAATACTTGGCTGAAATCAGTCCTTTCTCAGGCATACGTTACAATCAAGAAATAGCCGGTGATATGGCATCAGTTATCTGCCCGCCCTACGATGTCATTAACCCGGAAGAACAGAAAGCTTATTATGAGAAAAGCGATTACAATATCATTCGGCTTGAGCACGGGATGGTACTGCCCGATGACACAAAAGCCGATAACAAACACAGCCGAGCCAAGGCTACCTTCAATCAATGGCTAAAAGACCGTGTGTTGATGAATGACCCTGTACCTTCATTCTACATCCATGAACACTGCTTTACCTATCAGAACATCAGGAAAAGGCGTCTGGGACTGACGGCCTGTGTCAGACTGGAACCGTGGGATAAAAAGGTTATATTTCCCCATGAGAATACCGTCCCCGGGATTAAAAGCGACCGCCTGGAATTGATGCGAGCCTGCGCTGCCAACTTCAGTCCACTCCTTGGCATCTACGAAGACATGGGACAGAAAGTCACCAAGCTATTAACCTCACAGGCCAGCCGTAAACCAGCGATTGACTTTGCCGAAGACGGCGAAACACATAAGCTCTGGGTGGCTAACGAACCTGAATTCGTCCAGAGGGTCAGCCACTTCCTGGCTTCCAGGCCTATTTATATCGCCGATGGGCATCATCGCTATGAGACGGCACTGGCTTATCGAGACGAAAAGCGACAAGAAAACCCCCCTGGTACAGGTGAGGAAGCCTTCAACTTCGTCATGATGACACTGGTATCCTTCTCCGACCCCGGGCTTATCGTGCTGCCCGTCCACCGCCTGATACGCAACCTATCCCACGAAGCTTTAGCTCGATTCCGAAGCGGCCTGGAAACGTCTTTCGAACTGGAATCTGTACCACTGGATGAAAATGGTGTTCCTGAGATAAACAGAGCCACTGCGAGGGTCTTAGGGCTGGAGGCAGGCAATGTCACAGCTCTGAAACTTCACCAGTCGCTATCTCTCAAGGATGTAATGCCCCAGGAGCATTCCGAAGCCCATAAAAGGTTAGATACCAGCATCGTCCAGCACCTTATCATAGACAAGCTTACAGCTCTAGATAAAAGCAGCAGCATTGGCTACACGCCAGATATAACAGAGGCCCAACAACTGGTGGAAAGCGGTGAATCCCAATTGGCGTTTCTGCTGAATCCCATACCGGTGACGACCATCAAAGCAATCGCCGATGCTAACGACAAAATGCCAGGAAAATCAACTTATTTCTACCCCAAATTGCCCACGGGGCTGGTCATCAACAGCCTTGAGGGGACATTGTGAATGCGGATTCCTGACCCCTTCATGAGATCCTGGCCTTGTCAACCGAGTAGAAAGCATAATCGTTTCGCTCTTGAGCCTTAACCCAGTACATCGCGGTATCGGCATTGGTCAGCAAGTCATCAACATCATCGCCATCCTCGGGATAGACGGCGATTCCAATGCTGGTAGTGATACGAATCTCATAACTATTAAGCATAAAAGGCTTTCGAAAAGCTGACAAGATCTTCTGGGCAACCCTAGCGGTATTTCCTATACTGGCGACTTGTGGCAGCAACACCAGAAACTCGTCTCCACCAACGCGGGCAACCGTATCACTCTTACGAACAAGGCCTACCAAGCGCTCTCCCGCAGCCTTCAGTAACTTGTCACCGATATTATGCCCGAATGTATCGTTAACAACCTTAAACCGGTCCAGGTCAAGCATCATTACAGCCAACATTGTTTCGTTGCGCCTTGCCTGATTCAAACCCACAGTAAGGCGGTCCTGTAATAATAACCTGTTGGGTAATCCAGTTAAGAAATCATGTGTAGCTATATCAGCAAGCTCTTGCTCCAGACGTATTCGCTCGGTAACATCACGGGCGATACCGCGAAATGCGATGACCTCTCCTTTATCATTCTTTATGGCAGAAATCGAAAGTTCACCAAATCCTACAGTGCCATTTTTCTGGACAAACCTGTAGGAAAGGCCATTGATTGTTTCACCTGTGCGATAAACCCGGTTGAAGTCTCGGTATAAAACCTCGACATCTTCCTTAGCCGCAAACGTCTTGTAGTTCATGCCTATCAGCTCTTCTTTGGGATATCCCATGGTGCGACACATGGCATCATTGGCAAAAATGATATCGCCAGCAAGGTCCGTTTCAAAATAGGTGTCCTGAATTTCCTCAAGTATAGTCCGGTATCTCTCTTCTGATTTTTTTATAGTCTCCTCAAGCTGCTTGCGCTCAGTAATATCCATAAAGCTGCCCACCGTGGCCCGCTTACCCTTGTATTCAGTTGAGGTGACCTTTTCTAAAACCCAGATTACCTCTCCATCCTTCTTTACAAACCGGTACTCATAGGGTAGAGGGCTGCCCACTTTCAGGCTTTCCACTGCCTTTTTCCTGACTGTCTCTCTATCTTCGGGGTGAACGAGGTCCAGAGAATATTTGCCCAACAATTCCGAGCCTGAATAACCGGTCAGTTCCTGAAACAGGGAATTGACATACTGAAATTTCCCATCCTGTACAATATAAATTCCCGTCCCAGCACAACGCATTAAAGCTTGCGCCAGCTCCGCTGATTCATCAGGTCTGTTTCTCTTATGTTTATCTGTCTTTACCATTCAAATTAGGCCACCATAATTACTCAATGGTCTGCTTTAAAACCATATACTCTAATATACTATTTCCTACAGGCATAATAAATAGCCCTGAGGTATCTTTTATGTAAAAATTGAAAGAAACAGAGCAGTGACCAAAAGCTCTGAAGTTGTGCAGTGGTTGCCCACCACTATGCCCCCTTCACAAAACTCATCACTAAGCGTCGAACTGGTTCTAAAACCTCACCACCTTAGCCGTATAGACATCTTGAAGGTCAAGGATTTCCTGTATTTGTTTCTCGGCGAGCGGTTCGTCCAGGGCTAAAATCATGAGCGCCTGGCCTCTTGGCTGAAGCCGCACCAACTGCATAGAGCTGATATTTATATCCGCTTTACCAGTTATGTTGCCCACGGCACCGATTAGGCCGGGACGGTCACGATGGTCGCTGAACAGGAAATAACCGCCGGTGGGCATGATGTCCGGCCAGAAATCGTTTATGCGGACGACATGGGTCTCGCCGCGTAATACGGTGCCGGCAACGGTAGTAGTTCCAACATTGGTAACAGCTTCCAAAGTGATCAAGCTGGCATAGTTCTCACACGTGTTCTCTTTCTGCTCGAGTATCTTTATACCCCGCTGAGCAGCAATAACGGCAGCATTGACCAGATTGACTCTTTCCTCGCTTATCCCTTCCAGTAAACCTCCGATGACTGACGCCTTTATAGCAGTGGTATCATAATTGGCAATCTCACCGCTGTACTTTATGCGGATGCTGTTTATCTGCCCTTCCATGAGCTGCCGGGCTAAGCTGCCCAGTATTGAAGCCACACTCATAAACGGCGCCAGTACAGCCAGCAGTTCAGCCGGAATCTGAGGAGCATTCACAGCATACTTGGCCGGTTCGCCTCTCAATACAGCCATGACCTGCTCGGCAACCTCAAGAGCCACACCAGCCTGTGCTTCGGTAGTCGAAGCGCCAAGGTGGGGAGTGACGACAATCTTATCGGATTGGAAAAGTATACTATCGGTCACAGGTTCTTTGACAAAGACGTCTACAGCAGCACCGGCTACTTTTCCCGCCTCTACTGCCTTAAGCAAGGCTTCTTCGTCAATAAGCCCACCACGAGCGCAGTTGACAATACGCACCGTTGGTTTCACTTTATTCAGTTCTTTGACACCTATCAGCAACTTGGTCTGAGCGGTCAACGGCAGATGAAGAGTGATGAAGTCAGACTCTTTCAGTAACTGCTCCAGAGAGACCAATTCTACACCCAGGTTACGGGCATAATCAGCGGAGACAAATGGGTCGTACCCAACGAGCCGCATGTTGAAAGCCTGAGCCCGCCTGGCAACCTCTGAGCCAACGTTGCCGAGTCCGACTATGCCCAGGGTCTTGCCCCTGAGCTCAATGCCCATATAGTCGCTGCGTTGCCAGACACCTGCTTTGAGCTTGGCATCAGCCTGCGGAATGTGGCGAGCCAGAGCCAGCATCATGGCAATGGTATGCTCGGCAGCAGCCATAGTATTGCCAGTGGGAGCATTGACCACTACAACACCCTGCCTGGTAGCAGCCTCTACATCGATATTGTCCAGGCCGACACCAGCCCGGGCGATAACCTGAAGCTTTTTGCCAGCCTGAATTATATCGGCAGTAGCTTTAGTCTCACTGCGCACCACCAGAGCTTCGTAGTCGCCAATTATGCTCTTGAGTTCCTCCGGTTTAAGCCCGAGCTTGACATCGACTTCAGCCTGAGCTTTTAAAGCTTCTATTCCTTCTTTTGCTACAGGGTCGGAAACTAAAATCTTCATGGAAACAATTTTCTCCCGGCAGGACTAGCTGCCCATACCTAATTCGTCCGTTAAGATTTTGACTGCGGCACAGCTTTACCCAGGGCATCAAGAGTTTCTTTAATGTCAGCCTCAGTTACCCAGCCAAGGTGCCCGATGCGAAATATCTTCCCCGACAGACTTCCCTGCCCACCAGCCAACACCACCTTGTATTCGTCCCTAAGTATCTGTTGCAGCTTAGACACATTCATATTCGGCAAAGCATTAACCGCCGTAACGGTATTGGAGGCATATTTCTCATCAGCAGCGAACAAGGATAATCCCAGAGATTTCACTCCACTTCGGGTCATATCAGCCAATCTGGCATGGCGAGCGAAGACGTTGGCCAATCCTTCTTTCAGCATCATATCCAACGAGACATCCAGCGCAAAGAAGACCGAAACACAAGGAGTCCACGGCGTCTGCCCTTTCTCCAAATAGTTCTTGGCTTTGGTGAAATCCCAATAGTACCTGGGCATCTTTGCCTGAGCATGAGCCTTCCATGCCCTTTCGCTGACGCTCACCATAGCCAGTCCGGGCGGTACCATCCAGCCCTTTTGAGAGCCGGTAACCACCACGTCACATTTCCAAGCATCGGTTTTCAGGTCGATACAGCCAAGACCGCTTATGGCATCGACTAGAATAAGCTTGTCGAACTCATTGATAGCAGCGCTGACCGCTTCCAAATCACTGGTTACTCCGGTAGAAGTCTCGTTCTGGGTTACCAGGACCGCCTTGATTTTAGAGTCGGCCTTTAGCGCATTGCGCACGGCATCCGGATCAACTGGCTTACCCCACTCAAACTTCAGCCGCGTCACTTCAGCACCATAGGTTTCAGCAATATCAGCGAAACGGTCACCGAAGACTCCGTTGGAAGCAGCCAGTACTTTATCGCCCGGCGATAGCACATTGACTATAGCCGCTTCCATGCCACCGGTACCCGAACCGGTTAGAATAAAGAGGTCATTTTTGGTTTGAAAAAGGTTCTTCAATTTTGGCGTAATACGGTTGATCATATCACCGAACGCTTTGCCCCGGTGATTGATCATCTGCCTGCTCATGGCTTGTAATACTTCTTGAGGACAAGGTGTGGGCCCGGGTATTCGTAACTGCATTTTAAACCTCCGCTTTTAATAATAGCTTGTTACTTATCGGCAACCTTTGCAAAGCGCCGTTTGCCTACTTTAATTATACTACCCTTCTTTATCTGTGCCATCTCCAGATCTTCAGTAACCGTTTCCCCGTCAATCTCGATAGCACACTGAGCTAAAAGACGCCTTGCCTCCGAGCGGCTCTTGGTCAGCCCAACCTTTGTCAACTCAGCCGAGAGAGTACTTTTGGGACCGGCCGAGGCATTCAGTATTACTACCGTCTCCTCGGGCACTTCCCTCTTCTGAAACACCTTAGCAAAATGTTCTTCTGCTTCGCGGGCAGCCTGAGCATCATGAAACTGAGTTACGATTTCATGGGCTAATCGCTTCTTAATTATCATCGGGTTAATCGACTGGCTAGCTATCTGCATCTTGAATTCGGCAACCTCTTCATCCGGAATATCGGTTAATAACTCAAGATAGTCAATAAGCAGGCTGTCAGGAATAGACATAATTTTACCATAAACTTCGTTCGGTGGCTCGTCAACACCGATGTAATTACCCAAACTTTTGCTCATTTTCTGGCTTCCGTCGGTGCCGACAAGGAGGGGTACAAGAAACACCTGCTGAGGGCGTTGTCCCATCATCTGTTGTAACTCTCTGCCCACCAGGCAATTGAATTTCTGGTCAGTGCCACCGAACTCAACATCAGCCTCTATAGCCACTGAATCATATGCTTGAAGCAAAGGATATAGCAGCTCGGTAATAGCTATAGGACGGCCTGAGCTATATCGCTTTCCGAAATCTTCTCTGGCCAGAAATTGGGCAACAGTGAATTTGCTAGTTAACCTAATCACATCCTCAAGACCGAACTTGCCAAACCACTCACTCTGCCATCTAACTTCGGTTTTCTCCTTATCCACCACCTTAAAAAATTGCTTCATATGAGTTTGAGCATTAGCCTGCACCTCTTCCGCAGAAGGCATTGAACGTGTAGCCGACACACCGCTGGGGTCGCCAATTTGTGCCGTCCAGTCACCGACGATAAGGACAACGCGATGTCCTAGCTGCTGAAACTGGC
>Ga0180434_10007240_pt1 | contig 12524 bp, 8 predicted proteins | sample SS_ome_7_FD_132453 | JGI IMG/M metagenome (GOLD analysis project Ga0180434, IMG submission 132453) | Hypersaline lake sediment archaeal communities from the Salton Sea, California, USA - SS_1_D_2 metaG | ecosystem: Environmental > Aquatic > Non-marine Saline and Alkaline > Hypersaline > Sediment... | reverse complement strand
GCATACTTTGCACAGATTGCTGCCTTTTGTCAACTCAAGCTATGCACAATTTCAGATACACACCCACCACGCATTGGGCGGGAGTTTTTTCAATGCGGCGAGCACCGTCTGCCAGGCGTGTTGGCGGCGCGGGCTATACTTGTTGGTTTCATCTCCCAATACATTTTGCCCCTCCAGCCGGAGGTAGGCTTGCAGGCAAGCGCCTAGTTGCTCGACTTGACTCTGCCTCCAGAATTCGGGCACGCGCAGGGGGTCTTTTTCGACCGGGCGCAACATTCCCTTGTGTTTGCGCACCAGCCCGCACGCTTCCAATAACTGGCGCAGGAGATAGAGCCGGCCGGTTTGATCCTCGCGCATTGCGTTTTTCAGGAGACGGTCGGGTACCAGCAGGCCCTGGTTGATCGCCTTGAGCGAACGCTTGCTGACCAGCCCACTCTGGATGAGGCTCACCTCGTCGCGCCGCCCAAAGTCCCAGTAGATGTACAGGTCGCGCAGCAGAACTGTCGGCGCGCTCGACTCCACCCGTTCTGGCTGCCAATCGGCGAGGGTCGAGGGAATCGGCTCCGGCTCTGGCAGGTAGCGCCGGACGATGTCGGGGACGTAGATGATGGCGGCGGGGTGGAATCGAATTTTGTGGGGGACTTTGCCAGAGGTTAAAGGCGTGCCCTTGCTGAAAACCAACCCGTGATGGGTGAGGCGAGCGATGACGTCTTCAAAGATGAGCGAGCGGGCGCGGGTTGGTTCCCCGGCGTAAACGCCTCTATCGTACGGGACGCCGGAGCGGTAAGCGTAATAGGAATGTTTGGGCTTTTCCGGCTTTGGTGCTTCCGTCGCCAGCCCCGCCCGGACGAGTTCGCGTCGAAAGACTTTTTTGGCGACCGTCCCCCCACGCAGCAACAGCCGGTTCAGCACCTCTCGCTCGCGTCTGTCCAATTTCTCCCAGGAGGCGAGTACCCGCGCCTCGGTGAAGAACTCGGCCTGCATCTTGGGGAGCAGATCTGCCTTGCGCAGCTTTTTGTTTCCCTTCATCACCTCCATGCCGGCGGCGCGCGCCATCTCCCACAGTGTGTTGGAGTGGTAGGAATCGAGGAGTGCGCCGACTTTATCTGCCATATCAAACCTCGTCCGTCTGCTTGGGAGTGTAGCCAGCTTTCTCCAGCGCCTCCGTTAACGGAGCGACAGTTTCCTGGGGGATTATCACCAGGCGGGGGGAGATTTCGGCGATGACGAACTGTTCCAATGGGGTGACAGCTTTCATCTCTGTCAGCGCATATTCGTCGCCAAATTCGATTATGGTGAGGTTCTCATAGATGCGCACCTGCCCGTAGGCGTCCCACCAGGCGGTCAGTTGATCGTGCATCGTTTCCGGCATAGGGATGGGTAGTGATTGTTCCCAACCTTTGAGGATTTCGGAGAGGGTCACGCCGGTCTCGAAGGATTCGTAGGTGGTCTGCGAGTCCAACCGGTATACGAACTGTTCGGCGGCGGCGGCCTCCAGCCGGGCAATCTTGTTGAGTAGGTCGTGCGCCTGGGAAGGTATCGCTGATGGAGTGACGTTGATGGTATGGCTGTCGGCGGTCGCGGCCTCATCTGGCGGCGCGTCCGGGGCTTGTGCGGCGACGGTCGGGGGAGCGTCTGGGATCTCGGCCCGATCCCAGTACAGGTCGGCCAGGCCGTGGAAGCGGGCCGCCGTCAGCGCGCCCGGACGTTGTTTATCCGCCTCGTCAAAGCACAGATCAGCCAGGCCCAGCCAGTGCAGCGGCCCGGCGACGATCTGCCGGATGAAGCGGCCCTGGGCCGCTTCCCAATCGCTCGCGTTCCCTGGATCCAGGGCGAGGCCACTCTTGGATCCCAGGAACCAGCTTGGTTTCAAAGAGGGCCGCCAATAATCCTGCCACACGGAATGGTCAAACTGGGGCCAGACGGCGCGCATCAGAGGGAACAGGTCTTGCAGCGCCACCCACTCGCCATCCGGCAAGGAGGCCAATGCGCGCAGAGCGACCTGGCGGAAGAGGACCAGTTCGTTGCTCAAATTGTCTGGTTTGAGGTGGCTGTGGCCGAGGAAGCGCCAGAGTCGCAGGTCGCCTTCTCGCAATAGCTCCCCCAGCGCGCTCCAGTTCAGCATGTGAAAATAGGTCTGGGACAGGATGGCGCGCTGGGCTAACTCGCTCTGGAGCAGGAATTGCTCTTTCACCTCCGGCCAGATCGTCACGGGGCTGCCGGGTTGGAGGAGACCGACGGCCGCCAGCAGAGAGTAGATGAACTCTAGCTTGGCCTCTCCGCCGGCCACGGGAGATAGCCGCTCAATCGCCTCGTCCGGCAAGGAGCGAGCGGGAGGCGGGACGGTGATGGCCGTGTCGTATGAGCCGAGTTTCCCGCTCGATTTGGCCTGCGCCAGTTCGTGAGGGTCGTAATCCCACCCTTGCAGCCCGGGGTAGAATTTCTCCATACGGGGACGCGGCATAGGTGCGCGCAGTGGGGTGGGGTATTGTTCCAGCAGCAGGGCGATCTGGTTGACGGCGCGGACGAATGGGCGCGGGTCGGCGAGGCGAATCTCGCCGACGCTGGAACTCGGGTGAGGTGTGGTCGGCACGACGTTTTTCAAAAGTGGGGGGAGAGCGCGGCCGATGGCGCGAGGGACAAAATCGCCCCGGTCGTGGTAGTATCCGTCCAGCAAGTCGCCTGGCAGGGCTAATCCCATCTCCCACAGGTGGCGGGTGTAGGTGGAGATGTTCTGGTAGCTCTCGAGTTCGCCCCAGACGCCCGCCACGTTTTCCAGTTCCTCTGGTCGGATTCTGTTGCTCGTGCCCAGCAGAACCAGGGCGCGCAACACTCCCTGATGTTCCTCGTCCAGATCACGGACTGCTTTGAGGATGTCGCTCGGGTCGGCGATGCGCTCCGAGATTTGCCGGACGACGTCCGCTTTCCGGGTGCCCTTGACCTTCCAGCCCCGTCGTTTAGCCATCCGGCGCAGGTCTTGTAGCTTGACCCTGTTGAGCCACTGGTGCAACTGCTCCTCGTCGGCGCGGAGACGCTCGGCGAAGGGGAACGCCAGCCAGAAGGGGGGCTGCTCGGGCTGCTGGGTGGGCGGCAGCTCGACGGGTGTGACCTCGATGGGGTATTCGTCGGAGATTATCGCCGCAGCATCCTCGACGGCAAAGTCGCCGGGGGCCTGAATCCACCTGAGCAGCACCGCGCCGATGTGTTTGCAATAGCCGCCCCAGTTGTAAGGGCAGCTACAGACGGCGCTGATGCCGCCTGGCTCGACGTCAATCTCCACCTCGTACAAGCGCGAGCCGCGCACCTGGGCGGTGAGGGTGTGGCCGGAGCGGGCCGGGTTCTGCACCAGGTGGATGTATCCGCTCGCCCGGCGCAGGCTCTTGGTCTTGAGCGGGCCACGCAAGTCGGCTTCAGTGAGGGTTTCTAGCGTGGGCATAGGGTGCAAGTTTGAAGTTACGAGTGGGCAAGTTGTAGATTGTTTCAGGTCGGTATGCCGTATCCCAGTTCGTGGAGGGCGCGGCGGAAGGCTTTTTCGTCGCTTTCTGGGATCACGATGTGCCGCTCGCCGGCCAACATGCAGAGCGACCGCAGGCGGCTGTCGCTGGCGATGAGTTGGGCCAACGCCCCGTCCTGGGCTTCAATTAACCGGGCGGGGCCGTGATCTTTCAGGCGTGAGACCCTGTCGGCTGTTTCCTGGAAAAAGACCTCTACGGTACCCGGCAGGCTGCCGCCAGTTTTGGCTTTCAGGAAGGTTTCCACGTCGGCCACCGAGTGACCCTGCTCCACTGTGTCCAGCAGCTGGGCAGGTTCGATCTTCCAGACCACGTCGGACGTTTGCTCGGCGAACGACTCCAGAACAAGTGCGTCTCCGGGCGGGAGCGGCTCGGTCGCAACCACGTCCATATTTGGGAGCACCTTGAGAGTGTGTTGCACCTCTGGCAGCGAGGGAGTGTATTTGTCTGTTATGTCCAGGCACCAGGCTCCCAGGCCGTTGACGCGGATGTACAATAGGCCATCGTAGCGGCTCAGGCAGTCCAGGTCATCCACGCCCCATAGTCTGTCGTAGTCTCTTCTGGCGCCAGATGGGTGGATGTAAGCCACGTCAATGAGGCCCATAGTGGCCGCATATTCAAAGAGGAAGGCCAGCATATAGCGGTCTTGCAGTACGTTCCAGCTCCCTAAACCCGAGTATCCCAGGCTGCCATAGCGCGAGTCTTCGATGTAGAGCGTCCACAAGTCACGGGTGACCTCGAAAGTGCAGCCGGAGGCGCGCACGAAACGAGAGAACTCGTCAAAAGCGATCCATTGGTGGGGTGGGCAAGAGGCCAGTGCTTGCGCGACGGCGTCTCGCCGGTCAGTAGGGGCCGTCATGGCTCGCTTTCCTCTCGTACCCGTTTGTCCCTTGATCGCGTTAACACGATTGAACTCGTCCAACAGTTTGGTTCCTAGCCAGCGGTTCCACGCTTTGCGGAGCGCCTCATGCGGGGACGAGACTAACACCTGCTTGCCGGCCCGCGTCAGTTGCAGTTTGCTCCCCGAGAGGTTGGCCAACCCCGCGCTTTGCACGATCAAAGGCCAGGCAAACGCCTTGATGTGTCCCGGATCGGTAGTCCAATCGTCGGTGACCTCTTCCTCCAGATAAAAATCGCCGCCTTGCAGCACTTTTGTAACGGCCTTTCTGCTCGCGGCGGTCGCCCGTCTGGTCTTGGTGCTGACTCGTATCTTGCCAGCGTCTATCAGGCGTAGCACGGCGTGTACGTCGTGTTGGGCGCCGAGTTCGGTCTCCGACCGAATAACAGGGATATCTATGGTGTGCTGCTTGCTTTTGCCACTTTGGTAGTCATATTCGTGCCACGTTTGAGGCACCGTGGCGGGAGGCTCCTCGACAGTTTTCACCTGAACGGCGCGTGGAGGCGGTACAATCGCTTTCAGTCGCCCCTTCAAATCCTGGGGCATCTGGCCGCTGTAGATGAAAAGGTGCAGCAGCGAGGGGTTCTCCACTCCTCCATATCTGCTGAATTGGCCCCAGTCCGGGTCGCTACCATATTTGGCCCGAAAGCCCGCGCTATCGAAATCGTTGGAGGGAGAGTGTACTACCTCGGAGACCGCTGCTTGCTGCAATCTATCGAGTTTGCCCCAAAGCTCCTGCAAACGATCGGGATTCTCCAGGTTCTCCTGGACGATGGTTACGATTTCAGCTTTGCGGGTGGGCAGGTTGGAAGCCACTAACAGCGCCAGCTTTTTGAGTATTGGCACGGTATAGTTGTTTAGGAATTCTTCCAATATCCTGGGTTGAATATTTCTTCCGCCTCTTGGCATCGTGCTGTGTCTCCAATTATTATCCAGCGGTTAGACGAGGCCGGGCCTCGCAATACTCTCCGGCGAGCGTGGCCGGTTCGTAGCCGGCCACTTCGTGATCGTAGAGGATGGTGTAGCGGTAGCCCTGCTCGGTGAGAAAGAGTTGACGGTTGGCGCTATAATCTTGGTCTCGGGTGTCTTTGCTAACCAGAGTGTAAAAGTGGGCCAGCAGTCCGTTCCGCTTGGGGCGCAGGATGCGGCCTAAACGCTGTGCTTCTTCCTGGCGGCTGCCGAACGTGCCGCTGATCTGGATCATTACGCTGGCGTCGGGCAGGTCAATGGCAAAGTTGCCCACCTTGGAGATGATGAGTCGTTGCACGTCCCCATCCCTGAATTGCTGAAAGAGCTTGCGCCGCTCGCGCACCGGTGTCTTGCCGGTGATGATGGGATAGCCGTACCGCTCCTCCACTTGCTTGAGTTGATCCAGGTACATGCCGATAATGAGCAATTGATCATCCGGGTGTTTATCCAGCAGTTGGTCCAGCACCTCGAGCTTGAGCGGGTTCTCGGCAGCGACGTGGTATTTCTGGCGCGGTTCAGTGACGGCGTACTCCATCCGCATGTCGGGAGGTAGGGGGATGCGGATCTCGGCCACCTCGACGGTGGCGATCCAGCCCTGTTTTTCCAGGTCTTTCCAGGGCACGTCGTACTTTTTGGGGCCGATGAGGGAAAAGACGTCCTCCTCCCGGCCATCCTCGCGCACCAGCGTGGCGGTCAGCCCCAACCGGCGGCGGGCCTGCAACTCGGCCGTGATGCGAAAGACGGGGGCCGGCAGCAGGTGCACCTCGTCGTAGATGATCAGTCCCCAGTCGCGCTCATCGAACAATTGAAAGTGGGGGAATTCTTCGATCATCGGCAGGCCGCGATTTTTCGTCCCCCGCTTGCGGTAGGTCATCGTCTGGTAGGTAGAGATGGTCACAGGCCGGATCTCTTTGCGCTGCCCCGTGTACTCGCCGATCTGCTCCTCCGTCAGAGTCGTCTTGTCCAGCAGCTCGTCAATCCACTGGCGCACGGCGACGGTGTTGGGGCTGAGGATGAGGGTGTTGCATTGCATCTGCTCCATCGCCGCCATGCCGACCATCGTCTTGCCCGCGCCGCAGGGGAGCACGACGACGCCGGAACCGCCGTGAGCCGCGCCGCCAGCGTAGAATACGTCGGCCGCATCTCGTTGGTAATCGCGCAGCGCAAAGGGCTTGCCTCCGCTGGTCATCAGCTGCAGGTTAATGGCTAACGCTTCGCCGTCCACGTAGCCGATCAGGTCCTCGGCCGGGTAGCCAATGTTGACCAGCGCCTGTTTGATGTGCCCGCGCCGTGCGCCATCAACTCGCAAAGTGCGGGAGTCAATTTGAGCGATGATGTAGGGAGCGAGCAGTTTGTGGCGCATCAATTCGGCGATCAGTGGTACGTCCTGGGAGGTGAGCAATGTGTCACCGTTGCGGCGGATCAATTTCACCCGCCCGTAGCGAGAGACATAGTCCGCAATGTCCACCTGCACGTTGCCGGGGAGAGGATACTTGCTGTACCGCCCCAGTCCTTCCAGGATCGTTTCAGCGGACAGCCCGGATGAGGCGGCGTTCCACAGGGACAGCGGGGTGAGTTTGTAGGTGTGGACGTATTCGGGGCTTTTTTCCAGTTCCGCGAAGCGGGCTAACACGTCACGGGCGTCCTGGTAGAGGTCATTATCTACCTCCAGGAGAACGCTCTTGTCGCCCTGGACGATGATGGGATTTTGGGGGTTGTAGTTCATACCAATATCTGTTATAAGGTTGCCAGGATTTTAACACAAAGTCCTGGGTGGGCAAGTCTAGCCGTACTATCAAGCCCCTGAAGGTTTCCTGCAACCTTTAGGGGCTCTCCAACGTGAAAGCCCCCTGGCATATTATGTTTCTGAGCCAGGGGGCTGTTGACCTAGATGGACTTGCTGGGCTGCAACGGCAATCTGTTCAGCACAATCTCAATTTGCTCTACTGCGAGTGGCAACGTCAAATATGACGGCACCTGCAAGCACAAGAGCTCTGACCATGTACTGGATGGATATGTCCCAGCCCAGAAGGTTCATACCGTTCGTCAGTGAGGCCATAACCAACGCACCGAGGATCGATCCGGTAACCTTGCCAACGCCACCGGCCACGGCTGCTCCACCGACAAAGGCCGCGGCGATGGCATCCAATTCCATACCCCTTCCGGCGATCGTTGTGGCAGACCGTAACCAGGACGCATACAAGATACCCGCCAAGGCGGTTAGCAGACCCATCGAACCAAAAACCAGAAAGGTGATTTTCCTAACACTGATGCCGTTCAGCTCAGCCGCCTCTGGGTTCCCGCCGACGGCGTAGATATGCCGGCCGACTACCGTCTTGGTCGTGATGTAGGAATACGCGAGAACCACGACTATCAGGATTACCGCAGCCCAAGATAGCCCCTGGTATCCTGCCATCATCCACGTGACGCCGCCGATCACAAGCGACACGAATACCAATTTCAGGATGAACATGTTCAGCGGCAGTACTTCAAAGTGGTAGGCCTGCGTCTTTTTGCGATTGTTGATTTCGCTGGCAATGAACAGAACGATGGCCAATAAACCGAGGAGTGATGTTACTTTGTGTACTTCTGGCAAGATCCCAAGGCCAGGAATGTCGGGAATAAAACCGTTTCCCAGGGCGTTGAAAGCCTCGTTCTCAATGACGATCGTGCCCGTGCTTCTAGTCACTAGCTGCAAGAATCCCTGGTAAAACAGCCATCCGGCAAGTGTAGCAACAAAGGCAGGGATTCCCATCTGCGCCACCAGGAAAGCGGTTACCAGTCCACCCACAATGCCGAGCGCCAGTACAAGCGGTATGGTCGCATAGACAGGCAAAAGCCAGTATTTCAGGGCGATTGCCGCGACAGCGCCGAGGGTGCCTGCGAGGTAGCCGACCGACAGATCGATATGACGGATGACAATCACCAGGGTCATGCCAACTGCCAAGACGGCGATGTAGCTCGTCGCGTTCACCAGATTGCCGATGTTCCTCGGCGAGATAAAGAGGCCTTTCGTCGCGATGGTAAAGAACACAACGATCATGAGAAAGGCAATATACATGCCGTAATCACGAATGCTGTGCCGTTGAGCCTTGAGTGTATCTATGAAAGACATTGATCCTCCCCGTCGAGATCAGCCAACTGCTGCGTTGGCAAAGTCGTCACGGGCGCCGATCATATAGGCCACCACCCGCTCCCGGAACTCGTCAATGTCGCCCACGACGCGGGTGTCGCGGACCTTGCGCCCCTGGCGCAGCACCACCAACCGGTCACTCACGCTATAGATATCTTCTAGGCGGTGGCTGATGATGATGATCGAAGCGCCCTGCGCCTTGAGCTCTCGTACCAGGTCAAGTACTTGGCTGATGGCCGCCACGCTCAGGGCCGCCGTGGGCTCGTCCATGATAATCACCTTGGAGTCGAAAGCTGTCGCGCGGGCAATGGCCACCGCCTGGCGCTGGCCACCGGACAGCAGCCTTTCCACCAGCAAGCGCACAGAGGGGATGTTAATCTTGAGACGATCGAGCAGGCGTCGCGCCTCTTGCTCCATGCGGCGGCTGTCCATCACCCCGAACGGACCGAGCTCTACGCTGACCGCTTCTCGTCCGAGGAAAACGTTGGAAGTCACGTCCAGATTGTTGGCAAGAGCCAGGTCCTGATACACCATCTCGATGCCCAGCCGGCGCGCATCCAAGGGGTTCGTCATATGCACCTTCCTACCTTCGATGAGGATCTCTCCTTCCTCAGGGATGTAGGCCCCACTGAGAACTTTCATCAGGGTGGACTTGCCGGCGGCGTTGTCGCCTACTAACCCCAACACTTCATTGTGGTCCAATACCAGGTCTACCCCGCACAGGGCCTGGACAGCACCAAAGTTCTTTCTGATGTTCCGCATTTCTACGACGGCAGTGGCTTCTGTCATTGGTCTCACCATTCTCCCTTTGTCAGAGTGCGAATGCCAGAGGAATGCAGGAATAGTGACGGACTGGGCCAGCACTATTCCTGCATATACAGATCACGGTCCCTTAGGGCAATCCAGTAAACTCGCTGGCGTCGTAGTAGCCAGAGTCGATCAGAGCCTCTTGTACATTGGTCTGGTCAACCGTGACGACCACGGATGGCTTGGCAGGGACGTCTACCACGCCGTTGTTGTAGGTCGCCGTTTGCTCAGGGGTGCCACCCGTGAGATAGGCGACCGCGGCGGCGATGGCATCACTGACCAGCGTGCGGACGTCCTTCAGGACGGTCATTGACTGTTTGCCATCAATGATGTACTGGACGGAGGGAATCTCGGCGTCCTGACCGGTGACGACGTAGCTGGTGACATCGCTGTCGGCAGCAAAGACATCGGCAATGGCGCGCGCGGTGCCGTCGTTCGGGGCCAGGATGAAGACATCGCCCTTGTCGGCAGCGGCAGCGGCCGTCAGGTGGGCCTCTGCCAGGTTCTTGGCCACATCGAACTGCCACTCGGTGGTCACCTGGCCGATGATCTGGCCCATCTCGTCACGGGTCAGCGTGGCCTTGTCCTGGAGGGCTACGGCCTGGCTCGAGTTCTTGATGACAAAGGTGCCGTCGGCGATCTTGGGCTGAAGCACATTCCAGGCGCCCTCGAAGAAAAGGAAGGCGTTGTTGTCGGTGGCGGCGCCGGCGTACAGGTAGAGCGGGTTGCCGGTGCCAGTGGCGTTGTCCACCAGGTACTGGCCCTGGGCTTCGCCAACCGAGATGCTGTCAAAGGTCACATAGTAGTCGACCGCCTCGGTGTCGCGGATGAGCCGGTCGTAGGAGATGACCTTGACGCCGGCATCCCTGGCCTCCGCAGCAGCAGCAGCGGCGGCGGTGGCGTCGTGAGGGCAGATGACGATCACTTGCACGCCCTGGGCGATCAGCGCTTCAACGTTGGCCTTTTCCTTGGCGGAATCGCCATCGCTGAACAGGATCTCGACATCGTACCCGGCGGCCTGGAACGCATCGTTGAAACGAGTCTCGTCCTGGATCCACCGCGGCTCGTTCTTGGTCGGAAGTACGACACCCACCGCCAGCGCTTCAGGGGCTTCTTCTGTTGGCTCTGTTGTGGGTTCCGCTGGGCCACAGGCACTCAGCACCATCATGGCAATCACCAATATGCTAATTGGCAGGAAAGTCAGCTTGCGCATTTCTATCTCCTCTTTTTGTCTCTGAAATTTACTGTTTTGATTGAAAAGCCTTTCAAGAACAAGAGTCTATATCGGCTGATTATCACACCACCTCCTTTTCAATGTGGGATCTAGGTGGAAACTAGCGAGATTACAACAGTTCAGTATAACACAAAGTGTGTGACATCACATCCCTCTTTGCCCCCATTAAGACCAGTGGATTTCCCCCAGCCTCAATAGGGGGATTCCCCCCTCAACTAGGCTTTGCCCGAAACGATGGTATAATTACACTATGAGCAAGACTCGAGTCCTTCTAGCGGACGATCATGCCGTCGTGCGCGCTGGCATCCGCCATGCTTTAGAGGAACTGCCTGACCTGGAGATCGCCGGAGAGGTAGGGGATGGCCCAGCACTCTTCTATGCTCTGGAGCAGATGCGGCCAGAGTGTCTCTTAATAGACATCACGATGCCCGACTTTGAACCTATGAGCGCCATCCGCCAGATCCGGGAGCGCTATAGCGATATGAAGATACTGGTCGTCAGTGCCTACGACGACGACGTCTACGTGCAGGGCCTGCTCGGCGCAGGCGTTGATGGCTACCACTTGAAGGACCAACCTCTCAGCGATCTGCAATCGGCAGTGCGACGTGTGTTGGCCGGTGGTCGGTGGATTTCTGACCCATTGGTTGACAAACTCGTCAGCTACGCAAGTAAGCCACCGCCATCCACTTTACCGTCCCTCACGACACGCCAGCGCGATCTCTTGCACCTGCTGCAGCAAGGACTCGATAATCAAACTATCGCCCAGCGACTGGCGCTGAGTGTGAAGACGATCGAAAATCACCTCACGCGCCTCTACCGGCTGCTCAATGTTCAAAGCCGACTGGAAGCGGTCAATTACGTCATGAAGAATCCTGGCGTGTTGGCTGTGTCCGGGCAGATCGCCACCCAGACGCCGGCATCATCCGGGGTAGCCGCGCAGGAACTGGTCACTGTGTTGCTGGTGGACGACAATGCACGCTACCGCCGTCAACTGCGCCGCATGATTGGCAAGATATGCCCACGAGCGACGATCTATGAAGCCGAGAACATCGGAGAAGCCACGCACCTGACTGAAGGCGTGATGCCCCAGCTTGTGCTCGTAGACGTGATATTGGGAGAGGAGGACGGCATCCGCTGTACACGGCGCATCAAGGCATTGTCGCCCAAATCACGTGTCATCCTGGTCAGTGCTTACCCGGACAGAGAGTTTCATCGCCTGGGCCTGGAAGCTGGCGCGGTGGCCTTCCTGGACAAAAAAGACCTGGAGACGTCCACCCTGCAGCACATCATAGAGGATATAACCGCCTAGCAGCTTGTCGGGAGAGCCCTGTAATATAGGGCCTCGTGCCCGTTTTTTGCCTGTTTTTGAGCCATTTTATCGCTCACAAGCCGCCCACAGGGGGCTAAACTACATCTCTCCGACACGCTGCTAGAAAATAGACGTAGAGGCGGATTGCCAACCCGCCCTACAGAGATTCAGAATGAGCGAGATCCCTCTCCGCACCAAGAACGAGAGCAAGCCCAGCACCCCCGAGATGTTGAGCCGGTTTTGGAGCACGACGATCGGCCGTCATCCAGTCGTCGTACTCCTCCTGTTTGTGGTGGGTGTCCTTTCGAGTCTCCAACACCCAACCTTCTTCACCGGCACCAATCTGCTCAACGTTGCCCGCACGTTTTCCTGGCTCGCTATCGCCGCCTTTGGCGAAAGTATAGTCATTATCATTGGCGGCATTGATCTATCGGTCGGCGCGGTGATGGGACTGGCCGGCCTCATCAGCGCGCTGTGTATGCAGATCGGGCTGCCTGTGCCCCTGGCCATCGTCGCCGGGCTGGCGACCGGTGGACTGGCAGGCTGGCTCAACGGCACCATCGTTGCCCACGTAAAGCTCCCCCCCTTCATTGTCACCCTGGGAACGATGAGCGTTGTGCAAGGGCTTACCTACGGCTTGAGCGGCGGGTGGTCTGTGACAG
>Ga0180434_10007239_pt1 | contig 12524 bp, 11 predicted proteins | sample SS_ome_7_FD_132453 | JGI IMG/M metagenome (GOLD analysis project Ga0180434, IMG submission 132453) | Hypersaline lake sediment archaeal communities from the Salton Sea, California, USA - SS_1_D_2 metaG | ecosystem: Environmental > Aquatic > Non-marine Saline and Alkaline > Hypersaline >... | reverse complement strand
GAATGACCGCCACAAGCACTGCTTGAGCCAAGCTTTAGAGCATGTTCTCAGTTGGAAACATTTTTGATTGATAGTTGCCTTCTTGCAACGGCGGAGTTGCCAGGAAAACGCTGTCTCACCAACCCATGTTTCATTTGGCATAGCACAAGTAACAAACCCCAGACTGGGAAAACTCGCAGTGCGGTACAACACGTGCATTGAGCCCTACGTTGGCCGAAACGCACTTTGAAACATGTGCCCGACAAGGAGAGCACAAAATGACAATCAACAATGGAAAGAAAAATCAAATATCACATCGGGCTTCCATGATCAAAGTTTGACTCAAAAGTTGGCCACTGCTATCATATTTACTTCGGCAATGGTCTTTGGGGGAATATCGTGGTCGACGAAAGACTGCTTGAGGTACTTGCGTGTCCGGTCTGCAAAAGCCGTGTTTCTCTCGTTGATTCTGGTCTTGTGTGTGAGTCATGCGGACGCAGGTATCCGATCCGGAACGGAATACCCATCATGCTTGTGGATGAGGCAACGCTGCCCGACGAGCAGCAGGAGAAGTCTGACTGACCGATGCTGGCAATCATCTCCGACGTTCACGGAAATCTGGCGGCATTGGAAGCCGTTCTGAGTGATATTCAATCCCGGCGAGTCGAGCGTATCATTTGCCTCGGCGATCTTGTGGGGTATGGACCTGATCCAGTCGAATGCCTTGTGGCAGCACGAAGTTTCGATTTGGTCCTTCTGGGTAATCACGAAGAAGCTGTCCTAACAGGGGCAGTGGACTTCAACTCCCGAGCCGAAATGGCGGTGAACTGGACTCGTCAACACCTGAAAAACGACGCCGAGGCGAAAGAACATATGAAGTTCCTGCGGAAACTCCTGACTCGATGTGAGGAGGGCAATCTGTCCTTTGTTCACGGCTCACCACGAGACCCAACGCGTGAGTACATCTATCCCGGACACGCCAGGGACACAGAAAGGATGAGTGAGATTTTTGCGCTGATCAAGCATTTCTGCTTTGTCGGCCACACCCATACTCCCGGCGTATTCACGAGCGAAGGGGAGTACGTTCACCCGACAGCGCTGCCGGCAGGTGTGTGCGTGTTTCACAAAGACAAGGCTCTCATCAATGTCGGCTCAGTCGGACAACCGCGAGACGACGACCCGCGGGCTTGTTATGTAACATTCGACGGCGACTCGGCTGTCTTTCGCCGCGTCAAGTATGATATCAAGAAGACGGTCAAGAAAATCTATGAAACGGCTGAACTTGCGGACTCGCTTGGCAGCCGTTTACTGTTTGGAAAGTAGAGAACACGATGACACAGGAATCGGGATATTGCGACAGTGCTGAGAAAGCTCGCGCAGACCTCGTAAACTACGGTCGAAAGATTGCGGAACGCGGCCTTGTCGCCGGACCAGGCGGAAATACGAGTGTCAGAGTGGGAGATGTTGTCTACCTCAAAGCCTCTGGAGCTGCAATGGAAGATGCCAAACCGGAACACTACATCGGCATAAGCCTTGAGACGGGAGAAGTGGTAGATGGTATAGGAAAGCCATCCTGTGAAATACTGATGCACCTAGGCATATACAAGGCAAGACCAGATGTCGGCGCCGTATGCCATACGCACGCGCCGATCTCTTCCGGGATTGCGTCTGCAGGTAAGACTATTCCGCCGCTGCTTCCCGATGGTGTTGCCATGCTCGGCAAGAATATTCCTCTTGTTCGTTATGTAATTCCCGCAGGCAGCGAGTTGGCTGTCGCAGCAACTGAAGCCCTCAAAGAGTGTGACGTGGCACTGCTGGCAAATCACGGCGTTCTCACCGTCGGCGCCAACATGCGAGAGGCGTATTTCCGTTCGATCATCTGCGAAGATGCGGCAAAGACTTATATCGCCGCGCTAATCGCAGGCAAACCGAACATTCTCACGGACAAGGAAGCAGACGAAATAAACAATCTTGAAGCCGAAGACTACCGCCGAGCACTTATTCGCGGAGACGTTGGTTGACGAACGTTGGATTGCATTTTGTGATGTGCAAGGACCCGGTGTCTGGCAACCAGTTGGTCAGGCAGCGTTAACTAGCCACTTACTGAGAGAACATTTATGGACCGGTATACTGTCATTGTCGTGGCCCTGTGCATAGCGGTTATGTTGGGCTACTTATATCTTGCAAACGTCGTTTTCCCTCCTCCAGAGCGGCCCATCGAGGACGGCGCTGAGTCTTCGAGTTTGACGGTGCCTACACCGGAGGAAAGAGTGGAGCGAGCTGCCTCTCAAGCTGAACTGGTTGCAGCACCCGACACATCGGAGATAGACTCCGACACCGCCAAAGAGAGACCTGCAGGTGATGTGCCCGCAGAAGTCGTGTTGGCACCTGCGGAGAAAGAGCCGACGGTCGAGAGACCGGTAACAGAAGTTCAAGCCCCTGCTCCGGTCCCGACAGTGGCGATACAAGACGATATCACGCTCGAAACAGACCTATTCCGCGCGGTCTTCAGCAACCGCGGTGCGTCTCTTGTTTCTTTGACCTTGCGCGACTTCTATTCCACAGCAGAGAAGAAGGAAGAAGCGGAAATCGCCGGTGAAAACGGCGATCAATTGTCGGGAGATCTTGAGCTTCTCCGCCATATTGCAAAAGGCGAGTCCTCCCTCGTAATGATGGAACCACCCGACAGACAGACAAAAAGCCCTATCCGTGAATTTGACAAGCAGATATACAAGTACGAAGGAAAGAGTGTCAGCCCGGACGGCGTGGAGAAAGTTGTATTTAGCTCTACTTTCGACAAGCTTGAGGTCACCAAGACATTCAGTCTCACCCCGGGTTCTCGTACCATTGGCGTAAACATAGCTCTCCAAAACAATGGTGCCCAACCGATGGACCTTGAGTACATGCTTCGGTCCGCAGCGGGCATCCCTCCGGAACAGATCCCTTGTTCCGCGCCCGGCACCCCAGTGTCAGGAAAAGGTATGCCGGGAATGACGCGCTCGGTCATCGCCAAACAATTCGTGGAAGATAAGCTGGAGCTGATCTCAGATACTCCGATTAGAGGCGGAGGTGGTTGCGCGTGTATCGGTCGTTCCGGGCCTAAGGTGTTCACGCGTTACGAACAATGGCCCGTGGCTTGGGTAGGTGTCGATGCTACTTATTTTGCGGCACTTCTCGCTCCCGCCGAGGGAACCGTCGATGGTGCACTGCCGGGCGCGATCACAGACACCAACATAACGTGCAGTCTCATCACAAAAGAGCATTTGCCGCCAGGAGAGACTATCGCGAAGGACTATCTGTTCTTCGTGGGACCAAAGACAAAAGAAGCCCTTGCGCAGGTTGACGGGAAAGATCTCGGGTTCCTCATTGAGCCAACTGGCTTTAGTCCTATTCGACGTATCAGTAGCGCTCTTGGGTGGTTTCTTCGAGTATTCAGCAAGATTGCTCCCAACTACGGTGTGGCGATTGTTATGCTCACCGTCCTGGTGCGGGTGGTGCTGCATCCGCTCACAAGCTCCAGTCAGAAGTCGATGTACAGAATGCAAAAGTTGCAGCCGAAGGTCAGTGAAATCCGCGAGCGGCTGAAGAACGACAAGCAACGACAGCATCAGGAAATTATGCAGCTATATAAGGAGCACGGTGTTAATCCATTGGGTGGATGTCTTCCCATGCTGCTACAGTTTCCCATCCTTATAGGTCTCTTTAGACTTCTTCAAAAGGCTATAGAATTACGCCAGGAACCCTTCATGCTTTGGATGAAGGATCTGTCGAAGCCTGACGCTCTGATCTGCCTGCCTTTTCAACTGCCGCTTATTGGCAGCAACGCATTGAATCTGTTGCCGATTCTTATGATCATTGCAATGATTGCTCAGCAGAAACTAACGCCGAAGTCAGGTGATCCTCAGCAACAGCAGACGCAGAAGATGATGGCATTTATGCCGGTCTTCTTCGGCTTTCTATTCTACAATATGGCCTCTGGCCTTGTGCTGTATTGGCTGACCAGCACAACGTTGGGCGCCCTTGAGCAATGGTATATTAGAAAACGAATGCAGGAAGCTGATGAGGCGGGGCCGATGTCACGCGCGAAGAAGTCCAACATAAAGCTCAGGAGATTCAAGTCCTAACAGCAATATCTTCAGTTGCTCCAAGTTGAGGTGTATACGAAAAAGTAAGATGCACATACGAGAAGCTACAGAAAATGATTTGGACGACGTGCTCTTCATAGAACGTGAAGCGTTCGGTCATGAAAAAGAGTCCGAACTGGTGAGGGAGCTTATAAGCGACCCCAGTGCAAGACCATGTCTATCCCTGCTTGCTTTCAAAGACAAGCGCGCGATAGGACATATATTGTTTACCGCAGTGCATCTGACAGACACCCAAGACAAGGCGTCGGCTGTTATCCTGGCTCCTTTGGCGGTTGTGCCTGATTCCCAGAATCAAGGAGTTGGCGGCAAGCTCATTGAACGAGGCTTGGAGCTTCTATCTGAATCAGGAGTGGAGCTGGTATTTGTGCTGGGACATCCAGAGTATTATCCGCGCTATGGATTCAGACCTGCTGGACGCCTCGGATTCGAGGCTCCATATCCTATTCCAGACATTCATGCAGATGCATGGATGGTTCAAGCTCTTCGTCCGGGAGTCATTGGTTCTGTCAGTGGGAAGGTTGTTTGCGGAGATTCCTTGAACAAACCTGAGCATTGGCGCGAATAAATAGATGAATACTGACAGAACGTTGCGCCCGGAAAGACTATTCGCAGGCTCCTGATTTTCCAGTCAGCGTCGTGTTCTATGAGCTTTTGTGACTTGCTCTGGCACCTTGCAGGGCTGTCGTAACCTGCCAGTGAGTCTTTGTCAGTGAATTGCAGCAGCCTACACACGTGGGATACGATCGTTGCCGTCTCTACCCCGGCCGGCTCATCTCTCCGTGCCATTGTGCGGCTGAGCGGGAAAGATGCGATCCACATTGCCTCACAGGTTGTTCATCTTCCAAACCGTCCACTGCTGGATATGTCTCGGTACGGTATCGCCGAAGGTACTTTTGAGCTGAGTCCTGACGGTTCCCTTTCACCTATTACACTCCTACTCATGCGCGCCCCCTCCTCCTATACAAGAGAGGACGTAGTCGAGCTGCAGACTTTCGGCTCCCCCGTTCTTTTGAGAATGATGGTGGAAAGACTGATCGAGCTGGGAGCACGGTTGGCCGAGCCCGGGGAGTTCACAAAGCGTGCATTTCTCAATGGCCGCATTGATTTGGCGCAGGCTGAAGCGGTGGGCAAGCTAATTCATGCACGATCTGAGGCTGCCCAACGACGTGCGATCGAAGAGCTTGTAGGAGGCAGACTTCACCCCCTTCGAGAGCTGAGGCGGGACATAGTGGACCTGTGCGCGAAGGTTGAACTGGACATTGACTTCAGCGATCAGGACTTGGAGATCGTGTCAGCAGACGAATCTCTCAAGTCCATAAAGCAAGCCCGCCTTGAATGCGAAGAGCTCTTGATCGGCTCTGAAGAGACAGTGGAAAGGAAAGGGATCCCTATTGCAATTTTCGGGCGACCGAATGTGGGTAAATCAAGCCTGATGAATGTGCTGGTCGGGTCACAACGTGCCATCGTTTCGGAGATACCGGGCACGACCCGCGATGTCCTGGAAGCTGATATCGAGCTGGATGGCGCGACTTTTCGACTAATCGATACGGCAGGGATTCGCGAGGCAAATGATGCTCTAGAGACCGAAGGTGTGCGCAGAGCAAAGGCCGCTTTGCGGTCTGCTGAAATCGGGCTGTTCCTCCTTGACGGCAGTATGCCGATTGATCACGATGACCTTGTGGCATCACAGGATGTCAGTATACCCAACTTCCTGATCATCCTTAACAAGAGCGATTTACCGTCCGCTGTCAGTAAGGCGGATGTTGCACAACACTTCGGCTCACATCCTGTGCGGCGCATATCATGTCACTCTGGAGAGGGCACCGCGGAACTCCTTGGGGAGCTTGTATCCTTGGCAGCTCGCGGCAAGGCTGATGCCTCTTTTCAGTCATTTGAAACATCAGTGCGCAGACGCGCTGCTTTACGAAAAGCAGTGGAAAGCCTGAGACGTGCGGAAGAGATAATCATTTCAGAAGAAGGCTCAGAACTTGTCGCACTGGAACTGAGAGAAGCCCTCTTCAGTATCGGCGAGTTGACTGGTGAAACCGCCAGCGAAGATATTCTTGAGCGTATTTTCTCTGAGTTCTGCATTGGAAAGTAGGCGACAGCCCACACTGAAATGCAGGTTTTCACCCGCTCACGAAAGAGGCCCGAGAAACCTCGTAGCAGACTGTGTCTGCCTCGGACTCGCCACTGCTCCTGACAAAGCCGCACCCTTCGAGCACGCCAATCGACTCCTCCTGCTGCTGGCGAACATTAGCAACGATGAGGTTGACTTCTGGTATAGTGAGAGCCCACGATATGAGCTTCCTAAGTGCTTCGGTCGCATAACCGTGACCCCGGAATTGCTCTACCAGAGAATATCCTATGTTCACCGTGCCTTCGGGCTCCGGCTTGCCCCCAAATCCTCCCTTGCCAATCAGTACGCGATTGCCCTCAGGACCAGCCAATAGAACAAAGTACCAGCACAACCAGCCGATTTGCGCGGGATCTCTCTGCAATTCCCGAAGCGAACATCTGACAGATTCCTCGTCAGTTCCCCCAGGAGGCCAGTTTTCGGGCACCCTGGCATTCAGCAGACGCGACAGAAAAGACAGATCGCCAAGCTCGGCCTCGGCAAGGGCCTCCGTAATTGCGACCAATTCCATCCTCTCTGTCTTCAGTGTAATAGCAGCACACATATTGATATCCTCCCACGATGCCCTGGGCCTTGTCAGAAATTCATTTCAAGAGACTTAGGACATGCTCTGCAACCGCGACTGCTGCATGAGGCCGTCCGAGTGAAGCTGCCTTTGAACTCAGGGACCTCAGCCTGCGTGCACTCTTAAGAAGACCCTCCACCTTGTGCTTAAGAGTGAGCAAGTTGTTGGCCTTCACTGCGGCACCGTTTTCAAGAAGAAAGTCACTGTTGCGACTCTCTTGCCCAGGAATCGGATTGACCACGAGCATGGGCAGACCTATGGCCAGCGCCTCGGACGTGGTCAAGCCGCCCGGCTTGCTTATGAGAAGGTCAGCCGCATCCATCCAAGTATGCATTTCGCGCGTGTATCCTATGATTCTTAGGGAGTGATGATTTCCTGCTTTCACTTTCTGCAGCTTTGCTTTCAGTTTCTTATTACGTCCCGTTACCACAGCAATCTGACAGGCCGCGTCTGTCTCAAGCAATTGCTCAACTATGTTCTCCAAAGGACCTACACCAAACCCGCCGCAGAGAACAAGAATGACCGGAAAATCCGCCCGAAGTCCAAGATGAAGACGAGAATTGTCTTTCTCAGTCTTTTCGCCAAATGCCGGGTCAATTGGAATGCCAGTGATCGAAATGATTTCACTTGGAACACCCAGAGCTACCAGATAGTTCCTGCTTTCTTCTGTCGCCACGTAATACTGGTCAACATTTGGAACAGCCCACATACGGTGAGCTTCAAAATCCGTAGTGATGACGGCTTGAGGAATATCCATCCTACCGGTGCATTTGAGTTCAGAGACTATCTCGGCTGGGAGAAAATGTGTGTTTACAATGACGTCAGGCTTTGTTTTTTCGATGTACTTCACAAAGCGACGTGTATTGAGTTTATCGAATGCTCGACGCAAATCGCCACCGAAATCTCTGTGGTTTCTCGGCGGCCTGTCAAGTCGGTCATAGAGGTACCCCACAAACTCCGGCGCGCTCCCTGCCAGCTTTATGTAAGCCTTTGAGTAAAGCTGTTGAAAGAGTTTGTTGGTGAAATCCAACATATCGAAGTTCTCTATCTGAAGCGAAGGATCTACTATGTGGAAAGCTTTTGCAGTAGCTTCGGCGGCACGAAGGTGACCGGCACCAGCGGAAATCGATAGAATGAGTATTCGCTTTGCCATGTGCGTCTCCGGTGAAATCGTGGAAGGAGTGGCATAACTAGTATTGTAGCGGCCTGTGACACTGTTTCAAGAGGGTAGCTCTTGTGATACACTGATGTTCGGAGGTCATCTTGGAATGGAAGAAGTCAAGGAACAGCGTCCGACAAATGTGCGTAGCGCGACCCAGGTGGCTGTGGCGTTATTTGTGGTAGTCGGGCTGAGTTCTACTCTGTCTTTCTATCGCTTGGGGGAGGCACCCTTCAGTGACCCCGACGAACCGCGCTATGCGCAGACTGCGCGCGAGATGAGACGCGATCACGATTGGATGGTGCCGCACTTCAACGGCGAACTACGGTTGGTCAAACCCCCTCTCTTCTATTGGTTGATAGCCAGTGCCCAGGCCACTTTTGGAGAGAGTGAGTGGTCGGCGCGTTTCTGGCCAGCTTTGCTTGGAGTGGCTACGGTAACTCTCACTTTCGTGATGGGCATGGAAGTAGTCGGGCTTCGCGGAGCTTTTGTGGGTAGCTTGCTACTGACTGTATCACCGCTGTTCGCTGCCATGTCGCGCCTTGCCACCCCGGACATGTTACAAGCACTCCTGATAACGACCGCATTTCTGGTGTTTTGGCATCTGCAAAAAGGTGATGGCAGACAATGGCTCGCTCTGCTGTTTCTGATCATTCTCGGCATCAACGCCTGGGCAAAGAGTCCTTTCATATCTGTGCTTCTGTTGATAGTGCCGCTAACGTTTATTCTTGTGTCCAGAAAGCTGCATGTACTCAAGAGCTTCGTTATGCCAGCCGGGGTAGTGGGTCTCGTTGTCTTTGTACTTCTATGCATCGGCTGGCAGTTGGTGGTCGGTCTTCGCGAATCCGAAACTATGTCAGTGTTTCGGAGAGAGACGATTTCTCGCTTCTTTGAAGGTGCTGATCATCCGGAACCGTGGTGGTACTTTTTTGTAGGTCTACCCGCGGCGTTTCTGCCGTGGGCCTTGTTCATGCCGTTATCGCTCTGTGGCATGAGACTTCTTTCGAGGGACAAAACATTGCAGCACGGATCAATGCTTCTAGCCCTTTGGCTTGGCATCGGCTTTGCAATGCACACAAAGTCACAGGGCAAGTTGATCGGATACATGCTGCCGCTTTTACCGCCGTTGGCATTACTGACAGGTCAGGGAATTGAACTGGCAGCAAAAAAGTGCGTTTCGCGACCGTTACGCGCCTTGTCAGTTGTTTCATTCATTATGCTAGCTTTGTTTCTCAGTGCCTCCTTCACGGCCTCTTGTGTTCTTGGAGAAAAGGTTCCGGAGGTCTTATTTCCAACGCTCCCGTTCCTTCTGGCAATCGTTTCCATCTGCGGCATTGTGGCATGTATTCTCTGGTGTTTGCGAAGCACTTCGGCTTCTCTTGTCGTGCTGCTCGGCGGTTTACTGGCCCTTCACGTTGGGTGTATACGGCTTTGTGACCCATTCGTTGCCAGGCATTGTTCTTCTTTCCCGCTGGCCACTCAAGTCCGTCCAGTAATAGATGCGGAAACCCGTCTGCTTTCTTACAAGTACCACCCGACGGGAATGGTTTACTACCTTGATCGTCCTGTTCGTCACTTCAGAAACACCCACAAGCTTTCGCAATTTGGTCTTGCTGACAGCAACAATCATTTGATCTTCTTGCGACGCCGAAGGCTCGCTAGCTTAACACAAGGTTTGGGACGAAACGTCGATGTGGTGGCGAGTGCCGGAGATACGGAAAAAGACCTGATTGCAGTGGTTGCTGGTTCGATGCTTGATGAGTCTGCTCACATTGAACGCCCAACGGGGCACTGATATAATACATTCAATTCACGTACGCTGGATAGCGGATAGAATCTCGCGTGCGATCATGTTGCAGCGACATGTGGTCAATCGAGGATTACGTGTACGGAATGACCAGTCGCCCGCAAATAAAGGGACAACTGCCCGAATGTCGTCAACTCGCACGCCTGAAGCAAGAGAGCTTGTCTTTTACGGTTCATCGCCGATGAACTATGTAATCTTCCGGCCGGTTCATCAGCGTCTGCTCCGTGACCCCCGTTTGAATGTGTGGCTGACTGGCAAATGCATGAATTCAAACAACCCTTGGAAGCTTTATCGCGAATTTGGAATTGACAGAAAGACTGTGATTCGCTTGTTCTCTGCTCGTCTAAGGAAATTCGATTTGTACTTGGTTGCTCGTTGGCGTGTTGCATTGCCCAAGATTCCACGCAAGGTTCATTTCTTCCATGGCGTCTCATTCAAGAACTACGCGATATCTAAACACGCTCGCGACTTCGATCGGTTGTTCATCGTCGGGGACTATCATCGTCGCATGCTGATCAAGAACAATATTCTTGGTGAAGGTGACGAGCGAATAGCGATGGTCGGAATGCCAAAGACAGATTGTCTTGTTGACGGCTCATTGGATCGAGAAAGAATCCTGACAAATCTTGGGGTCGATCATACTCGCAAGACAATACTGTATGCTCCCACGTGGTCCGAACACAGTTCGCTCTTCACAATGGGCGAAAAGATTCTCGAGTCAGTGGGCAAGCGAAACGTCAACTTGTTGGTCAAGCTGCATGATTCTCTCTTCGATCCAAAGCGAAGCTCAGTCAACTGGCGTGAACGCTTGGCGAAATACGAGCGGGACAATGTCAAAATCGTACGTGACTGGGATGTCTGTCCTTATCTTTTTGCATCCGACATACTCATTAGCGACGCCAGCTCTGTATCCAGCGAGTACACACTGCTCGACCGACCGATTATCTTTATTCAAGTGCCCGAGCTGATAAAGCAGTGGAAGAACGCTGATCTCGACACTTGGGGGCAGAAGACTGGCTGGACCGCAGGATCAATCGACGAGCTGCATGAAAGCATTGATGCCGCCTTGAACGATCCCATGAAGCACAGTGAGATACGGAGGGCAGCTGCCGCAGACCTTTTCCACAAGCCCGGCACGGCGACTGATCGTGCTGTTGCGGAAATCTATCACATGCTTGAACTCGACCCGCCATCAGAAGGAGAAAATTCGTGAGCAACACTGTTCCCCGCAGAGCGATCATTCTTGCTGCCGGACAGGGCAAGCGCTTGGGAACACTTACAGCTACGATGCCCAAATGCCTTCTCAAAATTGATGACAAGCATATCATCGAACACCAGATTGACGCCTTGAGTTCTTGCGGAGTAGAAGAGTTCGTTGTTGTCACGGGTTTTGCCGCAGATAAGGTCAGTGAAGCAATCGGCTCGCGGGCCAAGTTCATTTACAACGAGCGTTACGATCGGACCAATAGTCTGTACTCATTCTATCTCGCACGAGACGAGGTGGGAGAGGGATTTGTTTTGCTCAATGGTGACGTGCTGTTCCACCGCGATATGGCTGAGGCTCTGCTGCAATCTCCCTACGCTGACGCGGCACTTGTTGATTTCAGGGACGGACTTGCCGAAGAAGAAACAAAGGTAAAGGTTGACGGCAACAGGATCATTGCAATAACCAAAGACATGGATCCGACCGTCTCCGACGGCGAGAATGTCGGCATGCTCAAGTTCACTGGCGCTGGTGTAGCACGACTTCTGGCAACAGCGGGCAACCTTCTTAGCAACGGCGCAGAGAAATCCTGGGTAATCGCAGCTTTCCACGAGCTCTCCGCCACGCATCCAATCCACGCCGTGTCAACCGACTCGTTACCGTGGACTGAGATCGACTTCGTCGAAGACCTCAGTTTTGCCCGGGAAGAGGTGGCCCCCAAGTGCAGACTGCCAGATAACACGGTCAGGAGAAGTTTGTGAAGCCGTTGAGTGTTGTTTTTCTCAACCCGATTCTTGGCGAGGGCTGGGGCGGTGTCGAAAAATGGATGATTGCCGTCGGCACATACTTGATTGGCAGAGGCCATCACGTGACTGTGGCGGGATGTCCACATACAAGGTGGCTGCGCTCGGGTGCCGAAGCTGGATTTCCCGTGCTTCCTCTCACTATGCGCGGCGACTATTATCCTGGTGATGTCTGGGATCTTCGCAAGTATATTGGCGAACATCAGATTGACCTCATTTGCGTGAAAATGCCGCAAGCAATTCGCCTTGCCAGTCTCGCAGCCATGTTTTTTGCTGATCCGCGCCCGGCCATTGTATGCAGAATGGGTGACAGTGTGATGAAGCAAGGACTCCGCTCACGGCTCACCTACAAGCTGCTTGTCGACGGCTACATAACTCCTTCCGAGCAGACGCGACATGAGTTGCTGGATTACGGCTTTTTTGGTCCAGACAGAATCGACTGTATACCAAACGGGATAGGATCTACTGGAGAGTCGAACAAGATCAGACAGCGCGTCAGAGAGTCACTGGGCCTTACCGACCAAAAGCTGGTGATTGTCAACTCACGACTACATCCTTCAAAGGGTCACGAGTACCTTTTCCAGGCAATAAGACAGTTGGACGGTTCGGTGCCCGTGCAATTGCTTGTGGTAGGTAATGGCACACGCAGGGGTGAGCTGGAATCTATGGTATCTGACATGGGCCTTAAGCAAAAAGTGACCTTTGCGGGGTTTCGTAATGATGTG
>Ga0180434_10007236_pt1 | contig 12527 bp, 7 predicted proteins | sample SS_ome_7_FD_132453 | JGI IMG/M metagenome (GOLD analysis project Ga0180434, IMG submission 132453) | Hypersaline lake sediment archaeal communities from the Salton Sea, California, USA - SS_1_D_2 metaG | ecosystem: Environmental > Aquatic > Non-marine Saline and Alkaline > Hypersaline > Sediment... | reverse complement strand
ATCCCGACCCGTTCCTCGACCGCCTTGAGCCGGTTGCGGACGGTCGTGATCAAACCATCGTCACTCAGCGCATGCGGACGGAGTTCGTACACGAAAAGACGAACCTCCCGCAGGGCAGCGATGGCGGTATCCCTGACTCCCTCAACACTCTCGATCGCCCGTTCGATATCGCGTTCGGCCAGCCTGCGGGCCGAAGCCTCGGCATAGAGACTGACCGCATAGAGGGACTGGGTAATGGAGTCGTGCAGCTCCCGGGCGAGCCGCTGACGCTCTCTGAGCAGAGCCATCTCTTGATGCTCTTCGCTCAACCGTGCGTATTCCAGGGCGATCGCCGCCTGGTCGGAGAAGAGCCGGATCACCCGGAGATCGTCGCGATTGAATCCGCGCGGGCTGTTGAAGAGGCAGAGCAGGCCGAGTTCCTGATCCCTGAGCTGCAGGGGGGCCACAAGCATCGAATCGATATCCCGGTCTGCCAGAGCCCCGGCGAGTTCGGGGCCGATGTCGTTGTGTATCCGGGGAGCCGACTGACGGCCGGAGTCATCTCCGGACCAGATCCATTCGGCCAGCGGCTCGACCGCAGAGATCGATTCACCGGCCTCGGCATTGATCACGACCCTGTTCTCCTGCGAGCGCGACAAAATCGCCGCCCCGGCGGCGGCAGTCAACCGGCGTCCCTCGCGAGCCACTACCCGCTGAACTCCGGCCAGACCCGATTCCTGCAGAAGAGTTCCGGTCACCTCCTTGACCGCGTTCATCAGAAACCGGCCGTAGTTGTCCATGAACAGATCGGCTCCGAAGCGAATGAAGCCGTCGAGCGAAAGAAGGCCGTCACTGAGGATGCGGTGATCGGAGGCAAAGGCCTTCAGGATGATCGGCAGGGTCACCTCCCTGAGGATCAGCCAGGCCTGCAGGACCTCCCGCATATCGAAACCCAGCTCGATCCGGGAACGGCTGATAACGGTTATCCGTTCCCTCAGGATCCGGTGTGAACCAGTAGCAAGGCTCTCGATGAGGGCCGCGAGTGCTTCCGAGCACCACTGCTCGATGTCGTCCGGGGAATACGAGCGGTAGTGGCTCTCGGGGAGAGCCAGGATCCGGGCAGACCATGCCGCGGCAATGTCCCGGGTGTGCGCATCCAGGAACTCGGACAGGGCAGGAGAAGCGTCACCCTCGTCCTGGAGACGATCCTCATCTTCCGGCATGGCCCCTTCTCCCGCGCCTCCGGGCACATCGTAAAGGGGTGGGTCCGGCTACGGTATTCAGCGTATCCGGTTCTCTCAAAGTAACGATTCAACCTCAGGGCAGAAACCCTCACTTCCGCGTACCGGCAACCATCACCGCTGCTGATGCGGGTGCCGCCCGCAGCTTCGATCTTGTCTGTGTAACAGAATCCGGCACGATCATCCGCCCCCACGGGGATCGACCAACAGGAGGATGAGCAGATGGAAGCCCTGACCCTGAGTCCCCGAACCCTGGCCCGCCGCGGCGTCAGGCCGCGGTCCGCCCGGACCACCCACGAGATCGCGATCTGCGACTGCCCTGTCTGCCGTCTCATGGGAGCCCGGCGCCTGCTGAGTGCGTTCGCTGTCTATCAGCGGGTTCTCGCCGATCAGCCCCGGCGACCGATCGACCTGAAAGTCCGCCGGCAACGTCTGCCCGGTGTCTGCACCAGCGGACCGAACATTCTGGTGGATGGGCGACTCATGAAACGCATCCACCCCACCCAGGTCCGTTCGATCGTCAGGGACCTCGTGAAGCCCTCCGGCCGGGAGGACACATCTGAAGAAAGATCCCCCCGCTCCGCCGAGCGCCCGGCGAGTACGAGGTAACGGCGAGTACGGGGGAACGGAGAGCACGGGGTAACGGAGAGCACGACGCAACGGAGAGTACGAGGTAAAGGAGAAATGTCATGATCACCGATACAGTGAGAACCCGGACGATCTCCCGGGCGCGCCGCAGACGGTCGGAGAGTCTGTTCGACAGCGTTCTCGGTCAGTACGAGAAAGCCGCCCGGATCTATGGCCTCGACCCCGATGTGCAGGAGATCCTGGCCCGGCCGATGACCGAGATCACCGTCAATTTCCCGGTCCGCCTCGACAGCGGGCAGGTCGAGATGTTCACCGGCTACCGGGTCCAGCACAACAACGTGCTCGGTCCGTTCAAGGGCGGGCTGCGCTTTCACCCGGCGGTCGACCTCGACGAGGTGCGGGCTCTGGCTGCCTGGATGACCTGGAAGTGTGCGGTCGCCGGCATTCCCTTCGGGGGAGGCAAGGGCGGTATCCGGATCGATCCCGGACGCTACTCCCCGGCCGAGCTCGAAAAGATCACCCGCCGCTTCGTTTACGCCCTGGGCGACAACATCGGTCCCGAATACGATATCCCGGCCCCCGATGTGAACACCAATGCCCAGATCATGGCCTGGTTCCTCGACACCTACCTCACGAGCGTACCGCCCCACCTGCGCAACGCCTGCACCCATGTGGTCACCGGCAAGCCACTCGCCTCAGGCGGCAGCCGCGGCCGGGACAAGGCGACCGGCCAGGGGGTGGTGAACTGCATCGAATTCTGGGCTGCCGACAACGGGCTCGACCTGGGCTCGGCGACCTGCACGGTGCAGGGCTTCGGCAACGTGGGCTCGTGGAGCGCCCGGCTCCTCTCGGCCTTCGGGACCCGCCTGGTGGCCGTCGAGGATGTCACCGGGGCCATTACCAGCGATGCCGGCATCGACCCCGAGGCGCTGACCCGGCACGTATCCGAAACCGGGGGTGTGGCCGGGTATCCGGCCGCCGTGGCCATCGATCACGAGGCCTTCCTGCGCACCCGGGCTGACATCTTCATCCCCGCCGCGCTCGAGAAGCAGATCGATCAGACAACGGCGGAGTGGCTGTCGGTTGCGCTGGTTGCCGAAGGCGCCAACGGCCCCACGACCCCGGAGGGAGGCGAGATCCTCGAGCGCCGGGGGATCAGTGTTCTGCCCGACATCCTCTGCAATTCCGGGGGTGTGGTCGTGAGCTACTTCGAATGGCTCCAGAACAAGAGCAGCGAGTACTGGCCACTCGGCGAGGTCGATGAGAAGTTGCGTTCCACGATCGCTGAAAGCTACATGAGTGTCAGCGAGGCGGCTGCCCGGCATGAAACCGACTGGCGGACCGCCGCCTATATCGTCGCCCTGGCCCGTCTCGAAGGAGCCTACCGGAACCGGGGGATCTTCCCCTGACCCGGGGGAATCGCAGGGGCCACCCGGCCGGGGCGGACCGGAGCATCATGCCGGTTCGCCCCGACCGACAAGGAATCCAGCCATGTCGATCCGCAATCTCGAACGCCTCTTCGACCCGGACAGGATCGCAGTCATCGGCGCCTCCCCCAATCCCGAGAGCGTCAGCGGCCGGCTGATGCGCAACGTGGTCGGCGGGTTCCGGGGCGCCATGTACCCGGTCAATCCCGCCCGCGAGGCCGTCCTCGGCATACCCTGCCTGCCTGATCTCGCGAGTTGCCCCCACGTTCCCGATCTGGCCGTGATCTGCACCGCCGCCGGAGAAGTGCCCGACCGGGTTCGGGAGTGCGGCGAGTTCGGGATCGCCGGGGTGGTGATCATTTCGGCCGGTTTCAGCGAGATCGGCGCAGAGGGTCGAGCCCTCGAAGAGAGGATCGAGCTCGAACGCCGTCGCTTCCCCGGCATGCGCATTCTCGGCCCGAACTGCCTCGGCTTCATCAATCCCCGGGTGAACCTCAACCTGAGCTTCGCCGAGGGCATGCCGCAGACGGGCGATATCGCCTTCATATCCCAGTCGGGAGCGCTCTGCTCCTCGGTCCTCGACTGGGCGATCGAGGAGAAGATCGGCTTCAGCTATTTCGTCTCGATCGGGAATATGGTGGACGTGGATTTCGCCGATCTGATCGACTTCTTCGGTGAGGACGAACGGACCCGCTCGATCATCCTCTACATCGAATCGATCCGCGATGCCCGCGCTTTCATGACGGCCGCCCGGGCTTTCGCCCGCACGAAACCGATCGTCGCCTACCGGGCCGGCCGGCACCCGGAATCGGCCGCCGTGGCGGCCTCTCATACCGGGGCGTTGGCTTCGCAGGACGATGTCTTCGCCGCCGCCTTTGAACGGGCCGGGATCGCCCGGGTGCGCGATATCGGCGAGATCTTCGATGTGGCTGACCTGATCGGTCGACGCCGGATACCGCGCGGGCCCCGCCTCGGGATCGTCACCAACGCCGGGGGCCCCGGGGTCATGGCGGTCGATGCCCTGATCGACGCCGACGGAGAGCTGGCCGTTCTGAGCGAGGCGAGCCTGACGGCCCTGAACGAGAACCTGCCGCCGATGTGGTCGGGTCGCAACCCGGTCGACGTGCTCGGTGACGCCCGTCCGAAACGGATCGCGAAGGCGGCGGGGATCCTGCTTGCCGATCCGGGAGTCGATGCCGTGCTGGTCATCATCACCCCCCAGGCCATGACCAATCCGACCGGCACTGCACGCGAGATCGCCCGGTTGAGCACCGAGACCTCCAAGCCGATCCTGGGCGCCTGGCTCGGCGGCCGGAGCATGCGCGAGGGGGTGGCGATCCTCAACGAGGCGGGCGTGGCCTCCTACACCACCCCCGAACAGGCGGTCCGGGCATTCATGACGCTGGTCGGATACTCACGCAGTCTCGAGAGTCTCTACCAGACACCGAAGGACATCCCCGTGCTCTTCACCCTGCCCCGGGACGAAGCCCGGGTGCGGTTCGATACTCTGGTCGCCGGACGGGGCCCCCAGCTCACTGAAGCGGAATCGAAAGAGATCCTCGACGCCTACGGCATCCCCGTCACCCCGACCCACCGGGCAGACGGGAGCGAAAACGCGGTTGCAGCGGCCGAACGGGTCGGATACCCGGTCGTTCTCAAAGTCGATTCCCCCGATCTGACCCACAAGAGCGACATCGGCGGGGTCGCCCTCGATCTCACCGGGGCCGATCAGGTACGGACAGCCTGTGAACGCATCCTGAAGACGGCCGCCGCCGCTGAACCGCAGGCCAGGATCTCCGGAGTCACCGTCCAGCCCATGATGCGCACCGCGGACGGCATCGAACTCATTTTCGGTCTCCGGAAGGATCCCCTTTTCGGCACCGTCATCATGGCCGGGCGCGGGGGAACCGGAACCGAGATCTTCGGCGATCGGCGACTGGGGCTGCCGCCCCTGAACGAGCGCCTGGCTCGACGCATGCTGGAGTCGCTCACCATCTGGCCCCTCCTCACAGGCCATCGGGGGCGCCCGCCGGTGGCGATCGAAGCGGTGATCGAGGCCCTGATCCGCCTCTCCTATCTGGCCGCAGATTATCCGGAGATCGTCGAGCTGGATATCAATCCCCTGCTCGCAACCAGGGAGGGAGTCACTGCCCTCGACGCGCGGATCTTACTCGATCCCGATTCTGTCGGACGGCCGTCAGAACCCTTCGCCCATCTGGCCCTGCGTCCCTATCCGGAGGAGTATGTCAGGGAGAGCACCCTGCCCGACGGCACCCGGGTGATCCTGCGACCGATCAGGCCCGAAGACGAGCCGATGTGGTTCACCCTCCTGCGCAGCTGCAGCCCCGAATCGCTCTACCAGCGCTTCCGTTACCATTTCCATTGGGACACGCACGAGGTCGCCTCGCGGTACTGTTTCATCGATTACGACCGGGAGATTGCCATCGTCTCCGAGATCGAGGAGAACGGCGAGCGGTTCCTGACCGGCGTGGGGCGCCTGGTGGCCGACCCCGACCACCAGGAGGTCGAGTATGCCGTGCTCGTCGCAGACGCCTGGCAGAACCGCGGGCTGGGGGGACTGCTGACCGATTACTGCTATGAGATCGCCGGCCGCTGGGGTCTGAAACGGATGGTTGCCTGGACGACGACCGACAACCCCCGGATGATCGGCATCTTCCGGAAGAGAGGGTTCGAAGTGGTGCCCGAGGGCGGCGGTACTGAAGTCCGGGTCACCCGTTCCCTGTCCGGCGTCGCCGGGAAGTGAGGGGAGCCGGCCCCACCCCCCGGCAGCCTGTCCCGCGCCAGGATCGACGCGGGCAGAGCCCGGTGTCCCTGGGCTCAGTGCCCGGTGCCGACCGCCACCTGCGGAGGCGGCTGGCGGCTCAGCGAGCGGTGACAGGTCGAACACTCGGCCAGATATTCCTGCCCCGGTTTCTCCGCCTCCTCGCGATGGCAGTCCAGACAGGTGCCATGCATGGCATCCATGTAACTCACGGCATGGGCCAGATCGCTCTGCGCCCCGGGGACCTCGACCCAGTCGCTGTCCTCGGCATGACATTCAAGACATGATCTGGCGCTCTCGGCCGATTTCCCTTCCCCGGTGTAGTGGCAGAATTCGCAGGAATGATTCGCCGGCCGGATGCCGCCGAGTTCTTCGCTGACAGCCACCGCCCGGGTATGAGCGCTGTGGTCGAAGATGTGGGTCGGTCGCGTCATGTCTCGGTGGCAGTGGAAACAGGCCGTCGTTTCATCGCCGGGAACCGAGAGGTGATGGCAGCTCACACAGGAAGCCTCGCCGCCGAGCCTCGTCTGGTGTTCGGCGTGCGGGAACTCGGTGCTCAGGCCGGCCCGATCACCATCAATGCACAGGACCGTCCGGGTGACGTCGATTCCGGCGGCGGCCTCGATACCTTCGACCCCGGCCCGGGAAAAGGGCGGGTAGAGCAGCATCCAGGTCAGCGGAACAACGAATACGGCGATGACCGTGGTCCGCTCCGGACCGCTGCTCAGAGCCGTATTCCAGACCCGGCTGAGTGAATCGAATTTGGCCTGGAAAATCCCCAGGCTCTCACGGCGGGTACGCCATTCCTCATCGAAGATGGGGAAGTTCTCGACGAAGAAGAGAAAGGCGAGTCCGGCCGCCGCAACAACTCCGATCGAGAGTGCCCACTCCGCAGCCGAGGGGAAATACGCTTCCTGAGCGCTGCGCAAATAACCGAAGAGGCCGACGTCGAGGCGGTGCAGAAAGAGCCCGATGGTTGCCGAGAAAGCCGCGAATCCGATCGCGGTCGGGGAACGCCGGTTGCGGGGATTCCAGACCAGGAGATTGGGCAGACCGACCAGGAGCATGAATTCGAGCCCCCAGAGCCAGCTTTCCCAGGTACCGGCCGCAATGGCACGCCACGACCCGCTTACGAGCAGGTCGATGAGCTGCAACACCCCGAATACCGCCAGGATGGAGGCGGCGATCCGGGCCAGGGAGATGAGCATCGGCATATCCCGGCCCGCCTGCGGCCGGGCCCCGTTGCCGGCCGGAGCACCCGGTACGGAGAGGATCACGATCGAGGGATCGTGCCGGGGACCGAAGACCGACTCGCGGTCGTAGAGCCGGGCGTAGAGGATCTTGGCCAGGACGATGAACATCATCCCGGCGCCCATGGCCGAGAGAATGAAGAAGAGCGGCAGGTACTGCGAATACCAGATGTCATGCAGACGCCCGGGGCTGACCAGGAAGAGCGAACCGAGCGAAGAGTGGTGCAGCGAGGAGAGCGAGATGCCCGTAACCACCACCCCGAAGGCGATCCGGTGAAGGAACTTCGAAACCTTTTCGAGACGCAGTTTCTCGAACACCGTGGGACCGAGCTCGATGGTGGTGACCGTAAAGTAGAGGATCACGCACCAGAACACCTCAAAGAGGAAGCTGTGCTCGTTCCACATGAAGAAGGGGTGCCAGAACCGGAAAGGCAGGCCGATGTCGAACAGGAGCGCGACGCATGAGCAGCCGTAGCCGAGAAAGGCCACCAGGATGGCAGGTTTGACCAGGGGACGGAACCGCTCCAGCTTGAGCACGTAGACCAGGAAACCGATCGTGAACCCGCTGGTCGATATGGCCACCCCGGCCACCATGTTCAGGATCTTCCAGAGACCCCACGGCACGGCATCGGTCAGGTTGGTTGTCGCCCCCAGACCGAACCAGAGCCGGAATCCGCCCGCCACCAGTCCGGCCAGGGCGAATATCCACAACAGATCCTTCAGGCCCCGCGTTCGCCGGATCATGCCTCTACCCTCCCCTGCGTCTCGTCATCGCCGGGCGGGACAGACCCGGCGGCATCATCGGCACCGACCGGGCCGGTGTCGGCATTCACGCCGTCGACAGATGTACTGCCGGAACCCTGCAGTTCCATGCGGCGCCGGATGATCCAGTTCACTCCCAGCAGACTCCCCATCACCCCGAGACCGATGAAGGGGGTCTTCGAGATGAGCGGTTCGGTCAGCGAGGGAATCGATTCGGCTCCGCGTTCGGGCCAGCCGAGGGCGTCGAGGTCGACATCGGAGAGATAGAGCACACAGGTCCCCCCGTACTCGTGTTCGCCCCAGATTCGTGGCAGATAGTCGGCCTCACCGCTCGTCAGGCGGCGATGAGCTTCGCGCAGAAGCACCTCCCGCTCGCCCGAGAGAAGAACCTCGTGCGGGCAGGCCTCCACGCAGGCCGGCAGCTGCCCCTCTTCGAGCCGGTCGGCACACATCGTGCACTTGCGCACAAAGGGGGTGGTTTCGACCCACTCGTAGCGGGGTATCGAGAAGGGGCAGGCCAGCATGCAGTAGCGGCAGCCGATGCACTTCTCCGGATCGTAGAGGACCGGCCCGTCGGGGGTTTTCGTGAGCCCACCCACCAGGCAGGCCGCCACGCAGCTCGGTTCGAGGCAGTGCATGCAGCTCGTGCGCACAAAGCGGTCTCCATCCACCTCGGGCACGCTCAGGAGGCGGTTCTCGGAGAGTCCATCGCGGGTGCGGGCCCGATCCCTCTGGGCCAGGACCGGATCGGTTCCGTTGGCCTCGATACAGGCCTCGACACAGCGCTCACAACCCGTGCAGCGGGTGACATCAACCAGGATCGCCTGCATCAGATCCTCACCTCCTCACCGTAGAGAGCTTCCGCCACCCGATCGCCGGCTCCAGGGCGCAGCTGCCAGTGCACGGCCGAGATCCGGTCGAAGAAGAAAAGCACGACGTGGGCCAGCTTGGTGAACGGGATCGTGACGAAGAGCGCTTCGGCGCTCAGGATGTGCCCGAGCATCATCACCTCCCACGAGACCGGATTGATCGCGGGGTGGGCGGCGAGAAAACCGGTGACAAACGGCGCCAGAATGAGCAGGAGCAGAAAGAAGTCCATCGGTCCGCTGACCAGGCGGTGCCGGGCCCGGAAGGTCCGGTACGCCAGCAGGAGCAGGGCGCAGGCGATGGTGAGTACGGTCAGGACATCGGCCGTACCCGTGCTGATCGCGGGCAGATTCACGCCCAGAAAGCTCTCCCATCGCACGATGTGATCGAGCAGCAGGAGGGGGACGATGATCAGCCCGATATGCATCAGGAACGAAGCGATCGAGAAGACCTTCGTGCCCGGTTCGATGTGTTTGACCGGGACGACCCAGCTCAGTGATTCCCTGGCCATGGAGAACCAGGGAACGTCCTTGAGGCGCCTGCCCTTTCTGACGGTGAGCAGATACACCTGCAGGATCACCAGCCGGAAGAGACCGATGATCATGATGCCGAAAGTGAAGGCGAAGAGCGGTCCCTTCGCGAAGTCGAGCCACGCCTGCATTGACTGCCTCCCTGCCCTTTCGTCAGACGGCGAAGAGTTCCGCCTGTTCTTTGCGTTCGAGGGGACTGATGCCGCCGGGAATTTCGATCGCCTGCAGGATGAGATCGTGCAGGCCCATCACGCGGCAGGGGAGCTCGTGGTACTCCACCAGTTCCTTGAGCTGTTTCTTGCAGTTGGCGCAGGGAGCCACCACGATCTCGGCTCCCGTCTGCCTGATCTGTTCGGCTTTCATCCGCCCGGCGACCTCCATGCGCCAGTCATGGATCTCGTCAACCGAGACCAGTCCCCCGCCGCCGCCGCAGCAGAGGTTGTCCGATCCCCGGGGAGTCATTTCGACGTAGTTGGGGATGAAGCTGTGCATGATCTCGCGGGGCTGGTTCACGATCCAGCCCGAGCGGGCGATATTGCAGGGATCGTGGTAGGTGACGCGCTCGGTGATAACCTCTGAGTTGAGAGTTATCCGGCCCTGCTTGAGACACTGGAGCGTGTACTCCATGAAGTTGAGTACCGGAGGGGCCTTGCGGCCCATGAAAGTGGGGATGAAATCGTGCGCCGCGCGCGAGGCGTGTCCGCACTCACCGATCAGAACGGTCCGGCCGCGCAGACGCTCCACCTCGCTCACCAGCTGTTTGATGATGTTCTCGAGATGCCAGTCGCTGTAGAAGAGACCGTAATTGATGCCGTCGTAGTTGCAGAGACCGATGGTCCAGTTCTCCCAGTCGCCGGAGGCATACAGCACGGCGGCATTGCCCATCAGGGTGTCGGGTTCCATCAGGTAGTCGCTTACGGCACAGAAGAAGACGTATTCCCGGTCGAACTGATCGGTCGGAAATTCGAGCTCGACTCCCAGCATCTCCTCCATCTCCTCGGCCAGGAACTCGAGCACGTCGATCAGGCCCTCGCGCGGCACCTTCGAGGTGTTGTGCGTCTCGCCGATGAGCTGCTCCTGTACGCTGACCCGCAGGGCCTTGGGGACGATGCCGATCAGGCTGAGCACATAGCGCCCGAGACGGGTGATGAGGCCGTGATCGAAACCGAGAGGGCAGACCCGGGTGCAGCGGCGGCAGGCCGTGCAGCGGTAAAAGAGATCGCCCATTTCGCGGACTATCTCATCGGTGAGTTCAAAGGCATTGGTGAACCGGGATTTCAGCCAGCCGTCGAGAGTGAAGTACCGCTCGTAGATGTCGAGCAGGAGATTGGTACGGTAACAGGGGATGTCTTTGGGATCCCCGGACGCCTGGAGAACGGGACAGGCCACCGCACACCGGTTGCACTTGGTGTTGGAGCGGCGGTAGGAGTCGAGCAGCGGCTTGTAATCGGTGAATTCCAGCACCCGACCGAAGGCCTCGAGGAAGCGATCGACGAGATCGTCCTCGGGATAATCCAGGACGTGGTAGGCGAACTCCGGCTGAGTCGGAACCTCGGGCAGCTCGGCGACGGGAGCGGTTGAGATCGTTTCCATGCGGTCTTCCCGGTTGAGAGTTGTCGTCGCTCCCAGCTTCCCTGCAAAGTGCGTACCAATTCCGCCAAACCGGCTTCACGCGGCGTTTCCCGGGGAGATACGAGACAGCTGCCAGGTGGCTCATCCCCGAGAGCACACATGCGTTCTGACGCGCCCGAACCGTCCTGCAGGAGCGCTCCCGCCGGTGCCCGGGGAGGGGAAAACCGATGCTGCCGTTTCGTTGCATATGATGCAACGAAACGATGCGTTGCAACATTGTCCGCAACTCATTTTGTGCAGCAGCTCGTGCCGACCTGCCACAAACCCATAGTACATGCTAATTATGCCCCTATAAGGAAAGGGGAGAGGCTGTATCCTCCTGCAACCTTTTCCTAACCGGCTGCAACACTCCGTCAGCAACACGTTCGTAACCACCGTCGGCAGAGGTGAACCGGATTTTCGGCACGGGAGTTGCTTCTCTCTTCCGGTGCCCATCCCGCCGGAAGGTGCCTCGGGCACCCCGTCGGGCTGTCTGACACGAACGGGAGAGCCATGCGCTACGCCATTCCCATACTCTCTGATCGTGTCGCCCCGCGCTGCACGTTGGCCGAGGCGGTGCTTCTCGTTTCGATCGAGCGGCGCCGGGTCGCAGAGCGATCCCGGGTTCCCCTCGAAGGCACGACCTGCGTCGACCTGGCCCGCGTTCTCGCCGATCACCGGGTTGACACCCTGATCTGCTCGGGGATCAGTCCCTCGACCAGGGAATCACTTCACGAGTCGCTCCAGACCCGGGATATCACGGTCATCGACAATGTCACGGGCACGACCGAACAGATCATCGACGCGCTGACCGGTGAAGGCATCCGGCCGGGTTTCGGACTGATCGCCCCCCCCTCCCTCGCTTCGGTCGAGAGTGGAGTAACAACTCCGGCATCCGTTCCCCCATCGCCGTCCACCGGTGAGGCCGCCCCGGAAGATGCGCCGCTCAGCTGCCTGGAATGCGAGGATCGACGCTGCCTGCGAGGCGAACGCTGCGCTCTGGCATCACTGGCCGGCACACCAACCCGACCCCCGACCCTGTCGCCGATGATGGAAGCCGCGCTCGATATCGCCTGCGAGAACGAGCGGACTCTCTGCCGTCTGGCCGAACTCGTCTACTTCTGCGTGGACATGGGCTACGAACGGCTGGGAGTTGCCTACTGCACCGATCTCGAAGAACCGGCTGCCATCCTGACCGGGGTTCTCAGGCGTTTTTTCGAGGTCGTCCCGGTCTGCTGCAAGGTCGGCGGTCTGGCCCTCGACGCCACCCAGGTACAGGCCGGTCCGGGATCGATCTCCGAGACGGCCATGGCTACGGCCTGCAATCCGGCCGGCCAGGCCGCAGTCATGAACAGCCTCGAGACCGATCTCAATGTCATCGTCGGCCTTTGCGTCGGCGCGGACTGCGTTTTCACCCGGGAGAGTGCGGCCCCGGTCACCACGGTCTTCGTCAAGGACAAGTCCCTGGCGAACAATCCGATCGGTGCCGT
>Ga0180434_10007235_pt1 | contig 12529 bp, 9 predicted proteins | sample SS_ome_7_FD_132453 | JGI IMG/M metagenome (GOLD analysis project Ga0180434, IMG submission 132453) | Hypersaline lake sediment archaeal communities from the Salton Sea, California, USA - SS_1_D_2 metaG | ecosystem: Environmental > Aquatic > Non-marine Saline and Alkaline > Hypersaline > Sediment... | reverse complement strand
GAAGTATTCGATGTTGGTATTGGTGGTCGTGAGAATCCATATTCAGTGGATAATTCGCTCGACATTACACATAAGAGATTGGACGTTCTTTCCCGGAGGATCAGCGTTTTACGTCAGAGTCTGTCCGAGGCGGAGAAACGTGCTGTGAAGAACATGGAGCGACTCTCCTGTATTCCCTCCATTTCACCGGTTCCCGGTGCGATAATCAATAGCCGATTCGGTATGCGAATTCATCCTGTCTATGGCGTCGAAGCCATGCATGAAGGGATCGACCTCGCGGCAAAGGAAGGAACACCCGTGGTAGCTTCTGCCGATGGGATTGTCTCCTTCTGTGGAACATATGGCGGATATGGACTGATGGTGGAAATAGATCACGGCAATGGCATATCCACTCGGTATGCACACAACAAAATGAATAAAGTCCGCAATGGCCAACGCGTTACTCGCGGGCAAACCATCGGTCTGGTAGGAACCACCGGTGTAACTACCTCGGTGCATCTCCATTACGAAGTACGTCGTGACGGAGAAGCTATAGATCCAATTCCCTATGTACTCCCAGGGGTGATAGTGGATTAAAAACTGTCAGTTCGACAAATGGACACCATCTGCCGCTATATCCCTATTTCTCCGCCCGGGAACAACCGTATATCATTTCTGGTTCAAATGTATTGTTGGAAGACAACGCTGATTGATAGAGTAAATAATCTGACAATTTAGGTATTTGTGATTTCCTACATTGTGCGATTGTCGTCGTAATGAGGTGGTTGATCTGTTGAATGGAAAACCTTTTCTCGTGCTGTACGTTATTATACTACTTGCGCGAGTGAGTACAGCCGACTGGCTGTTCGTGCCCATGGATAAGACACAGCAAGATCATCTAAGGGCATATGGATTTGCGTATTCAGTACTGGAAAACGGAGAAAACGTCGAATGGCTCCTCAATATAAGCGGCGGAAGTTTTCTCGTCCGAAATACTGAATTAACCAAACAGACTGCGCTCATTTTGGGTGTTTCAACAACGCCCATGACTTCCAGTGAAGTAGTCGAACTCCGCGCTACCGTCGAATCATCGAACGCAAAGTCTATCCTCCTGGAAAAAGCGCCTCGTATTGCTGTATACTGTCCACCATCAGCAGAGCCGTGGGATGATGCGGTACGACTGGCACTTGAATATGCACACATACCATATGATACAATCTGGGACGATGATATTCTATCCGGTATACTTGAAACATATGATTGGCTACACCTTCATCACGAGGATTTCACCGGACAATACGGAAAGTTTTTTGCTGCATTCGGACAGGCCGATTGGTATCGCGCGCGACAGAAATCATACGAACTCAATGCACAAAAGAATGGGTTCAAAAAAGTATCGGATCATAAATGCGCGGTAGCAATGGAAATCAGACGATACGTGGATCAGGGTGGTTTCCTCTTCGCTATGTGCAGTGCAACGGATACCGTTGATATTGCCCTCGCTGCCCACAATGTTGATATCGTGGATCAGACTTTTGATGGTGATCCACCAGATCCAGTTTATCAGAAACACATGGATTATGGGGCAACATTCGCTTTCACTTCGTTTCGCGTATATCCAAATCCACTCGTATATGAATTTTCTGATATTGACACAACACAGGATAGACCGACAATCTCTCGTGATCTTGATCGTTTCCATCTCTTTGAATTTTCAGCGGAATTCGATCCGGTACCATGTATGCTCACACAATGTCATGAACGGTATGTGAAAGGGTTTATGGGGCAGACTACAGGCTACCACGCCTCGTTCATCAAACCGGACGTTGTTATTTTAGCCGATACTCCGAATTCCGATGAAGTGAAGTATATTCACGGTAATCTCGGCCGAGGTACGTTTACCTTTTTAGGCGGTCATGATCCTGAGGATTACCAACATATCGTTGGTGACCCCCCTACGGATCTAAATCTTGTTCGTAACTCTCCGGGATATAGATTGATTCTTAATAACGTTCTTTTTCCTGCAGCACGAAAGCAGGAACGCAAAACGTGAGGCTGGAACGTGAGGAGGTTCATTCATGGTGGAAAGCTCGTATCCCGAGTGCCTCAAATGTCATCTTGGTGTACTTATCCCTCTTTCGGATTATGGGCGGGATGGTGCCGCGGTTAGGTATAAAGCCTGGGTATGTACCAATCCCACGTGCGGGTACTATCTTCGAATCGATAAGGGTGAGGTAAGCAGAGGAACGTTACATCCCGAGTAGCACAAGACGATTCTTCTTATCTCATCGCGGATGATAGTTTGCATTAATCCGCGAAACGGTTCTGCAAGGCGTCATGGCACGGGACCGATAGGATATTATTACCGTGCGACTTATTCAATGTAATGAGAGGGGGCTTCTATAATCCGCATACGTCTTGATATCGAATACGACGGAACAGATTTCCACGGATGGCAGATTCAGCCTTCCATTCGAACCGTCCAAGGGGAATGTAAGAACGCATTCAACAGACTGTTCAAAATGAATATCTCTCCCATGGCGTCCGGAAGAACGGACACAGGCGTTCATGCAATGAACCAGGTACTCCATTGCGATATCCCCCACGTTTCTGATTTACGAGATCTGCACCGTTCACTCAACGCAGTACTTCCATCTGATATCAGTATACGGGCGATATCGACGGTATCAGGTCTATGGGACGCCAGACGCAGTGCCATAGCCAGGATATATCGTTATACAATCAGATCCTTCCCCACGGCGCTCCATCGATTCACTACATGGGTATACGGAAACGTTCCCCGAATATCCGAGCTCCATAAGAGTGCCGCATTGTTACGAGGAAGAAAGGACGTTCGTAACTTCTGCCGCCCCGAGCCACAGAGAGATACATTTGAAACATATTTTTACGGTGCCAGATGGTATACAGTGGGACCGGAACTGCATTTCATCGTATGCGCCACCCATTTTTATCATCGCCTGGTGCGGCGGCTCGTAGGGGCTCAGATTCTTACCATTGCGGGTACCGATATGCCCACGATGTTCAAATCGGCGCTTGCAGGCTCGGAATACTCCGCACCTTCAGCGCCGCCACATGGTCTGTGCTTTATAGGCCCGATATATGAGTCCGATTCAACTCGTCGGGAACTCGAAAGTTCGTGGATCGAGGTTATGTCCCGAAGGTATCCGGCTGCGTTGAACAATCCTTTACGAGAAATACACCCTGAGCCATGACGTGACGTATCCCGAATTCTTCGTCCAGGAGTACGAGATCAGCATCGTAACCGGGATGAATTGTTCCTTTTCGGGATAATTTATACGCAGCTGCCGGATTCGTCGTCACGGTAGAAAGTGCCACATCTATCGGCAGATTCTCTATTTTGACCATATCAATCAATTCCCGAAGTATCGAAGCCGGTTGCCCGAGTTCGAGTCGAACGAGATTTCCTTTGTCATCAAATCCGGGTAAGCTTCCGTTGCCATCGGAACTCAAAGTGATCCTATCCAATGGAACGTCATTCTCGAGCAATATTCTTACCGCGGAACTCGGCTTGGTTTCATCGTCGGGGAAATAAGGATATGAACTCGTCGTCAGATCTATCCTCCCGCCCTTCCGACCATACTCTATGGCATCTTTAAAGATCCAGGCATTTCTATTCATGTGAGTCGGCATGAACTGCTCTATGGGAATCATGGACATATCGAGCGCATTATAAATCGGGCGCAACGGATCTTCGGCATCTCCCATGTGTATTTGAACAATCCCGGCCTTTCCGCCCAGCATTCCCCCGACACGTGCCTTACTGGCAACATCGATTAATGTACCTGTATCAACGAAACTCGCCCTATGATCAGACAATGCAAGCTCTCCTACCCCAATCACTTCCTCGATAAATGCAATGTCCTTGCCGATATCGCCGGTAATCGTCGGTGGCGGCATTTGATAGGCACCGGTCAACATCCATGAAGAAATTCCTTCGGCTCGTAGCGCCTTGACCTTCATAAGCACACTTCGAGGAGAGCGGGTAAATCCGTCGGTTCCGAGGCAACCGATTACCGTTGTTATACCACCGTCCAGGAGCTGAGACCGTTTTACTTCAGGAGTACGTGTCGCCGGTCCTCCTTCGCCGCCTGCACCAGCTACATGGACATGACCATCAATGAGTCCCGGGATGATTGTTAATTCCGAGCATTCAACTATGTTTACAACTGATTCTGATAGATCATTGCAGCTTATATCGTCTTGTATACATAGTATCCGCCCGCCTCCGATGAGAATATCCTTTCGACCTGAAGGTTGAGGTGCATACAATTTCGCATTCTTCAATATAGTCAGCGTATTCATGAGTACTTCAACTCCCCGGGAAATACCGATTTACAATGTTCGGAAGGATACGATTTATACAGGCAGCGACAGCGTATTCAGTGGGGTCCAGTGTCGACGGAATCGTCAGGGATACATCATCGACATCCGAACCCGAAATATGGAGTTCTCCCTGGACGATACGCGCTCTCAACTGCACGTCATAAGCCGGAGGAGGAACCTCAGCTCCTGATTCGATGATACATATATGTATGCCCTTGTCCGGTTGAATCATGGGAGCCGAATCCGCTGAAAGGACTATCCACCCGCCAGGCTCTATATCCCGCGCAAGGATCGTTTCCACATCTGTAGGGTTAAAAAGGCACACGATATCCGCACTCATGTATCTCAATCCATCAGCTATAATTTCAGGTTCGGTGTTCTCGATCATCGCAAGCTCAAGTGACTGATGACGAAGCAAAAATTCCACCTGATTCCATTGACTATCCAACTTTGATAAGAATTCGTCATTTATATGGATACCTTCCGTATTCGCGGAACCAAAAATCCTTCCGGGATATGCGGAGAGCAGGTGCTTCACAAGCTCTTGTCGCAGCGAAGGTGTCAAGGTATTGAAACTGAGGATAGGGATCCTGCCACGCAGATCATTCGGGAACATGGATTCCATGATAATCATGGGAACATCGATGGAACCACCCTTTGCAGGCGATAGATGCATGAAAACACCAGGACCGGCATTAATTTCGATGATGGAAAGCGGTGACTTTCGCCAGGACTTCGTGATATCATCAGCAAGAACATCGATACCCAGTGTATGAACTTTGAGGAATGCTGCGACGTGTTCCGCGAGCTTCTTATTATCAGGATGTGTTTCATCGGTGACGTTAATTGACACTCCTCCCGCGGAGATATTTGCGACGCGCCGCAGGAATATCCGTACACCGTCATCCGGAATGGATTTTAAACTCAGATTCTGCAACTCTAAAAATGCTTTCAGGTCATCGTCTATCGTAATCTTCGCCAATGGTGACCGCGCATTGTTCCGTCGTACGAACGTTACGTTCTCCTCGGTAATAAGCTCTTCGATCGTATGTTTCCCATTACCATCAACGTATGCGGGTATTCTCTTCAACACTGCGGTACATGTACCGCCGACGCATAGTATCCTATGATCATGTCCGGTCACCTGTTGTTCAACTATGATACCATCATCAATTCCGCTTTCGAGAAGACCGGTAAATGCATCACCGAGTTCTTGCACGCTTTTAATATTCGTTGTCACACCTTGTCCCTTGTGACCCGAAACAGGTTTTACCACAAGAGGAAATGATAATTTCTCCGCATATTCCAGAGCCGATTCGAGACGTGTGAATACGCCACCCCGTGGAACTGGAAATCCCGCGGCGTCGAGGAAATCCTTCACAATATCCTTGAAACATGTGAACTCGGTATCCTTGATTCCATCAGTGGATATCGTGGTCGATCGTCCTCTTCTTTGCCGAATGCCATACCCCCATTGATACTGATTCTCCAGTGGGAGATAGAACATTGGAACTCGTGCCCGATATGCGGCATGAACTATGCTGTACAGCGTGGGGCCTCCGTAAAGCGTTTTATCAAAATTTGCTTGGAGTTTTTGAAACTGCTCATCGAATGCGTAGGGAGTACCCGAAATAATGGCATTCAGCAATTCTTCAGTCAGATAAACGGTGTCTTCTCCGGTATGTTCATCAATGGTCTCCAATGCTATCTCATGTCTGTTTCCATCAATTTCAGTCCGTGTTGATAAATGCGCATAGAGCTCCATCTCCAGTTTTTGAATCTCCATGGCTGTTAGTATGAACAAATCAACATAATCGTCCGGATTCCATGTATGTGCCGCAGTAAGGTATCTCCCGACATTCCTTGTCACTTCCGTAAGCGATGGATGTCCATCGTTTGTGCGCAAATCAAACACAATGGACTTTTGTGGAAGATAGTAATTGGGTCCACGGTAACTTCTGACATTTTTTACCTGGAAAAATGACATCCGAACCTCCGACGCAATCGGTACATTGAAGTAGATTTTTAGAAGATTTACCCGTTTCTTATTCATTGAGTGAAAAGAATTTAGACAAATTTTACTGATTGCAATATATATTTAATACGTTCTGAGAAAATTCGTACTGTTCTGAGCTGTCTTCATACGAGGAGGTTTCCCATGAGCCCGTCCCGTGACGGATGGCGTTCATCTTATAAGATACTTATCGTGAGTCCCGATCCGAAACTCAGACGGCTAATGAAAATAACGCTCGACGATTTCGGCTCTGTCCCCTCGGAGGCTACAGACGGTATTACTACACTCAGGCAGGCTTTCAGTATTCATCCCGATATTATAGTACTTCAAAGGGAATTGCCCGATCAGGACGGCCTTGAACTTCTAAATCGTCTTAAGGAGGAACTTCATCTACACCGTCCTCCCGTTATTATTCTAACCAAGGGATCAGATGCGGATTCACGCCTCGCTTGTTTTGCAGCAGACGCTGATGATGTCATGTCAATCCCCTTTGATGCCCGGGAATTGAAAGCCCGGGTTGAAGCAGTTCTAAGACGCGGCGGTATTTCACCGGTGAAGAATCCGTTTGCCGAAAAGCATCTCACTGCCCTGGCGGTAATGTATTTGATACATTCGTAGAAGGACGATCGAATCGTGCCGCCGTTGAAGCAGCTCGTACCGTGGCCGAGTATCCAGGAACAAGATTCAATCCCTTGTTTATCTACGGTCCTCCCGGTGTAGGAAAAACCCATCTTCTCAGCGCGATTGGACATCATCTATCCAACCTGTTTTCAAATAAAGTAACAATGTATGTCCCCGTACCAGATTTTTCGAACGAATTCCTCGCTGCAATCGCGACAGGAGAGATGGAGCTATTCCATAGCAAGTACATGCACGCTGACGTTCTTCTTATCGATGACATTCAATACCTCGGCGCCGGCGGGCACTCGTTTTTCGAGGAAACGGCGAAGTTATTCACCGTTCTTGCAGAACAGGGTCGACAGGTTGTAACGAGCGGCGATCGCTCGCTCGAGGATTTAAAAACAGATCTTCGCGATGTATACCCCGTTCTGGAAAAAGGTCTCGTTGCGAAGATCGATTTACCTGATCGTAATCTTCGTTTTCGGATTTTACAGACTCAGAATCTCCTGCATAAGTGGGGCATTGCCGACGGAATTCTTTCCATGATTGCTGACGTTGTTGCCAGTGACGCCCGCGCACTCCAGGGCGCAGCTCGAAAACTTGTTGCGTTACGCAGTATACAAGGTGGCGTGTTGACGCCCGAACGTGCACGTGATGCGATCGCAGATCTTGCAAGGGGCGAAGAAGTTCTTGAGGAAGCGGCGATTAAATCCAAGTCGATATCTGATCCGAGTCATTCTTGGGACTCCGGGTCGTACGAACTCGGTTCCGAGGAGACACCAAAACTATCCCGTACGAGACCTGACTACGTGCCACAGCGAGACACCTCAACCGAATATAAAAAGTCGGATGTTAAGACCCGTCATGATACTACTCCATCCAGATCTTCCACGGAAATTCCGGCTGAAGATGATAGACTTCCTCCCGATGAAACACGTCGTGAACGACTGATAAAACGTGCCATGTCGGACGATGAGAACCGCCGTAAGGAAACGTGGTGGAGCAGATTGACACGTCGGTGATTGATACGTGTATCTCAAGAAAATGATTCAATTCAAATAGCCTGTTTTCACTTATTGTGACTGAAATATTGGACGATTCAATTGTCGGTATATTTCGCCTTGTAGCACAAAACAGCTATCAAGACGAGTCACCGGTCCTACTTCTATGGGAACACAAACGCAGGTAATACACTTTCCGAGTGATGATACACGTATGAATGTATCTTCGTTGGATGATCGAGCCGGTCTCTACATACTCGCATTGAAATTACCTCGCCGGCGATCACTATCTATCGGAAAACTCGGCTGTTTCATTTTTCCAGCGGGGTACTATCAGTATATCGGTTCCGCGGGTAGGGGTGTACGTTCGCGTGTACGCAGACATCTCGAAAAAAGAGGAATCAGACATTGGCATCTCGACTATTTGATGCCCTACGTATCGGTTATCGGTATTCATGCGTTTTATGAACCTGTATTGTCTGAATGTGAGCTTGCAAACAGAGCCGAATATTTCGTTTCCGGGTCGAAATTTCCACCCGGATTCGGAGCGTCGGATTGCCGATGTGGCGGACATCTCATTCGGGATGAGTCCCTGCCTGAGTGGGTGCCTGTATGATGAAACTTCGAACATACCTTTCCTGGGTACCAACAGGTATATCAATTGGTGTTTTTTGCACTCTCCTTTATGCAACGATCCTTTTCAAGAAAGGATTTATTCCGCACCCTTTCTGGCTTCCTTTGGCAACGTATCTCATTCCCCTCAGTATTCTCTTTTCTATTGTGTTATTTCTCCTGTTCATTATTTCAAAACGTCCACAAAAATACGCCATTGGCATAGCTTTTCTGATCGTATTTCTATTTACTCTTCTCCTCACATATCCATTCCTTTCGAGAACGACCTCCACATCGAGTACGGAAACTTTTCGAGTAGCCACATGGAATGTTTTCAGATGTCATCGCGGCGAAGACCATGTCAGGGATACGCTCAAGGCAATGAATGCCGACATTTTGGCTATTCAGGAAGTGGTCGATTCTGAACGGGATGGGTCCGATGAGTGGCAATTAGACAGGATTACAAAGCCTCTCGGGTATACAGCAACGTTTGTCGGCTATCGCGAGATCAAACGCGATCCCCTGGCAGGTATAGCGATTTGTGTCAGAGAGCCCGTAAAGTTGCTATCAGTGGATCGAAGAACATATCATCCGCAGGGCGAATGGAGATATGCCTTTGCGGAAGTAGGGATACATGGCCAGGTCATCAATATAGTAATTCCACACCTTTACCCGTTCGCACTGGAAACCACGCTGAATCGCGCGGGCAGGGATATTACTAAAAAAATCCGACGAACCGCCGGCAGGATTTGGAGAACAACATATTGGCACAGGCAGGAGTCGGAAGAACTCATGCGAATCGTCTCGACATTCGAGGATCCTACCATAATACTCGGGGATTTCAACAGTACGCCTACTCATCCGATTCACTGGAGACTCCGCAACTCGTTGGTTGACTGCCTCATGGCCGTCGGCAAAGGCCTGACCCCGACGTATACTTTTTTTCTTCCTATTCGGATCGATTATATCTATGTCACGCCTACAATACACGTACAAAATGCCAGGATCATTGCCACAACAGGTTCGGATCACCGCCCTATTATTGCTGATTTGAGTCTCTCTCGTTCACATTAATCTTTCACCGGCAAGATCCCGACTGGCAAATAACGCCGGATCTCACGTTGGAATCTTGTTTACTGGTTAAGGAGCTTCATAAAAGAACGCAGCTACTCTCGGAGAATCGGAAGATTCCCAGATAGCCCGGTATGCGCGGACGACGTAATAACTATTGGCATCCGGATTCGAACCTGCTCCAATATCCGTAAACGACGTAGCCGTCGTTTCTGTCAGTAAATTTGATTCTCCGAACGTATCCGGTACGAAATATGGATCAGTAGAGCGATAGACCCGATATTTCGATGCGCCGGTGACGGATGACCAGGAGAGCGCAACCCCAGTCGGTCCCCGCTGCGCGGAAAGGTTTGCCGGCGCAGGTAGATTTGTAATCACCTCATGCTCGCTGAACGGATAGATTCCGAGATTCCACGGCGAGCCGGCGGCATCCTCACAGTACGGAAGACTATAGACGGTTGTTCCCGAATGTGTTGCCCGTTCCTGATTGATCAATTCTATACCCCAATGTTCCGATGTGACGGGATCCGTTGAAAGGATAACCGCATTGGGAAAGTCGTTATAGGGTGTAGGATTCGGAAAGAGATTCCAGTCCATGGGATATCCGCCGGGACCAAATTGCCAGGCACCATGTATTGCCGAAAGGAGAATGAGTTTTGTCTTATCACGGATATGCGGCGATGCGCTGATATTAAGGAGACGAGGATTGGGTGTATGACATCCACATTCGTAGTCATTGAATCCAACACTTCCAACATGATTCTTAAAACCAAGGGTCCATCGCTTGTCTGATTGCGAATGATTCTTCAGTATTGGACAGTTGATCAAGTATTCGCAGTTCACGATATGGGAACTGAGTGGCCAATAATCTCCGGTATCGAGTTCTATGGTTGTGCCCGGATCTGGATCTCGTAAGGCGATGTTTACTCCCGGGAAATTCGTACTATCGTATCCGAATTGCGCAATGTTCCTGTTATCGAAGATCGTGATATTGGAAGCCGGGAACGTACCTCCCACCGTTTGAAGTAACAGATCAGTGACCGCACGCACCATTTCCCATCTCGTTGGAACATTCCCGCCAAGAGTATTGACCTTGAATGTGACCTTTTTTGTTGCATCCAAATCGGGAAGCAGGCTTTCCAGGGCCGCGAGAGCTGTTGACTCACCAGTAAGCGCCATGAGGCTGTTCTCCACCATGCTCTTCACAACCGAAAGGTTCACCGATGATCCAGAAGTGGCGTCTCTATCCTCCCAGATAACGATCTTTCCGGGATGAACATTACCTGATCGCGAAGGATCACCCCAGCTTCGTACGGGTAACGCCGCACCCGTTGCTGCAATGGCAGCGGTTTGTATAAAGCGACGCCGTGAAATCCCTTGAATGCTTTTATCATCATGTTTAGTCAGGTTTTTCATATGATTTCCTCTCGCAACTACTCGTCATTGGTGGAAATAGGTCTGGTTGATCTGTATTATAGTTGAATTATGAAAGAATCGTTCCAATCCCGGTGAGACAGCTTCTTGAAGCGTTTTTGTTCACTGAAGACCAGAATTATTACTTGATCTCTCCGTACTTATGGCAAGCCAAATACTCCTATTGAATCCGGATGTTCTATTGCATTTCGAATCTCTCCGCATTATGTACGCGAATACGTCCGGGTTTTGATTTTCGGTGATTTGAGATTCACCAAGGTCGTCTACTTCAACAAACAGGAGTTACTCAGTGGAAGTAAAACGTATGATACGGGATATATCTAATCTGGTATTGCTGTCCTTATTCGTATTCATATCCTTGGGTATGGCATCTCCGATAGATAGAAGTTCAGCAGAGATCGTCGCCCAATTAAAATTGACCGAATTAAGAATTGACTCGGAATTCACCCTATCACGCGATGAAATTGATATCCGAGATGATCACGGTCAGACTCTTGCATTTGTGTTCAATCTCGCTCCCACCGGATTCATGATTATAGCGGGTGATGATCGTCTTCCACCGGTCATTGCCTATTCATTTGATACAGATTTCCACAATCCCGACGGCGTCATTAATCCGCTTCAAAACCTCGTTAAACGCGATCTCACAAAGAGACTTGAACACGTCAGACAGATCGATGATACTACTATCAGGAAAAACAAAAAACTATGGGATCTTTACCGTTCAGGAGATATTCCAAAGGGCTCCCGCCGCGAATCGTACCAATGGCCTCCCGCAGGGGTAAGCCCCACCGGAGGTTGGGTACGCTCACGATGGACGCAGTATCCACCCTATAACAATCTCTGTCCCATCGATCCTACTACGAATCTCCGGAGTCTTGCCGGGTGCCCCGCTGTAGCCATGGGTCAGATTCTAAACTATCACCGATCAATAAACGAAACCCATTTCAATGATACTGATGACTATTTTCATAACTACGCAGGTCAGTACTGGATAGACGATGATCATGCCGAACATGGCTTCCCTTCGTTCCCGGAATTGAATGTGTATCTGGACACCCTGACCATGCATTATCAATCCGGAACTCCTGTTACCAATACCGATAAGGCAGCCCTCGTCTTCGCATGCGGAGTAGCCGCCGAACAGGTCTATAGCTCGGGTGGCTCAGGAACATTCGGCGTAGACCAGGCGCTTCAAGCGTATATCCGCATGGGGGAAAACGATGTAGGGTTCTATGCCGGAGGTCCTCCCGTTTTGTATCACAGGCTATCCTTGAATATGATAGATGCCCTCCCCGCACACCTTGCAGTCGTTACCCCCCAGTGGAATGCGGGTCATAACCTCGTTGTGGATGGGTACAACACCGATGGATACTATCACATGAACTTCGGTTGGGGCGGTCTTGCCGATGCATGGTATGATCTCCCCGAT
>Ga0180434_10007230_pt1 | contig 12532 bp, 13 predicted proteins | sample SS_ome_7_FD_132453 | JGI IMG/M metagenome (GOLD analysis project Ga0180434, IMG submission 132453) | Hypersaline lake sediment archaeal communities from the Salton Sea, California, USA - SS_1_D_2 metaG | ecosystem: Environmental > Aquatic > Non-marine Saline and Alkaline > Hypersaline >... | reverse complement strand
GTCAGCGGCTAACAGTTGTCCGATTGCCTCGGCTTGATCGACGCTGCCGCGGCGTTCATCCCGGATCAGGCGCTGGCCATCGAGGCTGGCCACCATGCCGGTGAGCACCAGCTCGTCGGCTTCGATGCGCGTGTTCACGCCGATCGGCACTTGGCAGCCGCCCTCCAACTCCCGAAGAAACGCCCGCTCGGCGAGGCAGCGGCTGGCGGTGGGAGCATGTTCGAGCACCTTGATCAACTCCAGCACGTCGGGTCGGCCTTCCACGCACTCAATTCCGAGGGCGCCCTGACCGACGGCATGCAGGGAAATGTGGCTGGGGATGATCTGATGAATCCGATCGGCGAATCCCAGACGGGTGAGTCCGGCTGCCGCCAGGATCAGGCAGTCGTAGTCGCCAGCATCGAGTTTCTCCAAGCGCGTGATCACATTGCCGCGCACATCTTTGAACTCAAGGTGCGGGTAGTGGTGGCGCAGCTGGGCCAGCCGGCGCAGAGAGCTGGTGCCCACCACGGCACCTTCTGGCAGGGTCTCCAACTTGTGGTCGGCATTCTTGGCATTCACCACGAGGGCGTCCGCCGGATCTTCCCGTTCGGTGATGCAACCCAGCATCAGGCCTTCGGGAAGGTTGGTGGGCAGGTCCTTGAGGGAGTGAACGGCGATCTCGGCCCGCCCCACCAGCATCTGGGCCTCGAGTTCCTTGGTGAACAGGCCTTTGTCGCCGATTTTGGCCAGGGCCACATCCAGAATCTTGTCGCCCTGGGTGGCCATCGCTTCCACCGAGATCGACAGGCCTGGATGAGCCTGTTCCAGCTCAGCCTTCACCCAGTTGGTCTGCACCATGGCCAGCTGGCTGCGGCGGGAGGCGATGCGCAGATGCTCGAGGGCCATGGCCGGGGAATTGCAGCCGCTCAGACTACGCAGTCGAATGACCATCACCTCGAAGCAGCGGCTCGCTTTACGATTCGAGACAGTTGAGAACTCGTCATGCCCGGACCTGTGGTCAATGGCGTGCGCCATGACGCCAATTCGGGTGGAGGCGAGCCAGCGAACGCTGCCAGCGGAGTTCCGGCCCATGCCGAGAAACCCTTTCTGCCGTTACTGGCGGAGGGCACGATTCGGCTGGTGCTGCTCACGAGCGGTCAGCTGTTGATCGCCCGGTTGCGGCAGACCAGTGATCGCGACGGGGAACTCGCCTACCAGCTCCTGCGCCCTCTGCTGGTGAAGGAAAAACATCCTTCCGATTCCGCCCAGCCCGGTAGCGGTTGGATCCTGTCGCCTTTTCTGGCCGGACTCTCCACGCAGGAGAATCTGGTGCTGTTCAAAGCCGCAGTGGCTTCCGTGCTCAATCCGGAGCCCAGGCTTCTGCATGCCTACACGATCCGGACCAATCAGGAATGTCCGCCGGAGGAGACCCCCGTGGAACGCCTGAAGCGGGCTTTCGAGGAATTCACCGAAAGTCTGGAGGGGGGCTGATCCCTCCCTCCAGACCGAGCCGATCACCAGCTGGTGATCACTTGATGTATTCCTTGAGCACGCCGTTGCGGTTGGGGTGACGCAGCTTGCGCAGCGCCTTCGCCTCGATCTGACGGATGCGCTCCCGCGTCACATCGAAGATCTGGCCGATCTCCTCGAGAGTTTTCATGCGGCCGTCATCGAGGCCATAGCGAAGACGCAGCACGTCGCGCTCGCGTGGACTCAGGGTCGCCAGCACACCTTCGAGGTCTTCACGCAGGAGGTTCTTGGCCACATCCTGCTCGGGGTTCTCGATGTCGGCTTCGATGAAGTCGCCCAGCCGGGAATCCTCTTCCTTGCCGATCGGCGTTTCAAGGGAGATCGGCAGCTGGGCGCTCTTGGCGATGAAGCGCAGCTTTTCGATGGTCATTTCCATCGATTCGGCGATCTCCTCCTCGGTGGGTTTGCGACCGAATTCCTGGCTGAGCACCTTGGTGGTTTTCTTGATCCGTGAGATGGTCTCGTAGAGGTGCACCGGCAGACGGATGGTGCGCGACTGGTCGGCGATGGCGCGGGTGATCGCCTGACGGATCCACCAGGTGGCATACGTCGAGAACTTGTAGCCCTTTTCGTGGTCGAACTTCTCGGCGGCACGAATCAGGCCCAGGCTGCCTTCCTGAATCAGATCCTGGAAGCTCAGGCCCCGATTCATGTATTTCTTGGCAATCGACACCACCAGGCGCAGGTTGGACTGCACCATTTTTTCCTTGGCCCGTCGGCCGAGCATCAGACGACGGCGGAACTTGATCACCGGCATCTCCACCAGGGCGGCCCATTCCTTGTTGTCAGGTTCGCGGCCGTTGTCGCTCTCGAACTGAGCGGCCAGTTCTTCAAGGAGGAGCAGATCGGCGATTTTGCGAGCCAGTTCGATCTCTTCGTCTGGACGGAGCAGGCGGATACGGCCGATCTCCTGGAGATAGACCCGGATCGAATCTTCGGTGTAGACCCCTTTCGGACCGATTTTGATGCTGGCTAAGGCTTTGGCCTTGGCATCTTTTTCAGCGGCTGCCGTCGTCTCAGGCTTGGCAGTGGCCGCGTTGGCCGCAGTGTCTTTGGTGCCGACGGCTTTGGTGCTGGCCTTTTTGGTTGAGGCGGTCTTGGCGGACGCTGCTTTGCCGGTGGCCTTGCTGGCGGATTGTTGATCAGCCGCAGCGAGCAGGGCATCAGCGGAAGCATTCAAATTGTCGCCAGGCTTGAGGCCTGCCGAGCGGCTTCGGCTCGATTTGGTCGTCGACTTGGCGGCCGCCTTCCCCTTCGTCGCTGCGGGCTTTTTCTCCGCTGCATTCACCGTTTTGGGGGTTCCGTTGGCATCGGCCACCATCACGATGGCGGGTTTGGCCGCAGCGGATGTCGTCGCAGCAGGGCTCATGGCAGAAGGAGGGGTTAGGCGGGCATCAAGACAAGAGATCGCCGAGAGGGTATGCAGGAGCATGACCCATCGACGGGAGAGCGATCAGGCTTTGATCAGAACCGGATGGCAGCCGAAGCGTGTCTGAATCAACAGGGGGGAGTGGGCCGGGGACCGGTGCAGGGCTGTCAGGGGCTTTCTCAGACCGGTCGGCCATGCTGGAGTGAACTCCTGTGGCTCGAGCTTCGTGTCTTCCCTCTGGACGGAACTCTGCGCGGTTCCGACAACAGCTCATGGCTGTCCAACACTTTTATCTTAAGAAATACCTGTAGCGTCGGCAACCCCATTCGCCCGGTGCGTGCTCCAGACACCGACGATGACTGAGGTTGATGTCTGGTTGGAAGCGGGACGCGACGGCCGCAGCTTCACCTACAGCGACTCCCGGGGGCTGGGTGTTGGTCTTGGTGATCTCGTGCGGGTGTCCCTGCGTGGGCGCCCCTTGCAGGGACTGGTGATCGCCTGCCGCCCCTCTGGTTCAATGCTGTTGTCGCCTGGGGATCCGCCACCTCCGGCGTTGCAACCGGTGGAGGCGTTGCTGCAGCGCGCTGCTGTGGAGCCCCGCTGGCGCCAATGGCTGGATGCCATGGCGGTGCGCTGTCACACCAGTGCGTTTCGCATGCTCAAGGCGGCCCTGCCGCCTGGCTGGCTTGGCCAGCGCGTGGCGCGGCCCAGCGCCGCCCGCGAGCTCTGGTGGGTGGAGCCCGTGCTTCAGCCCGTCGATGCCGACACGCGTGCTCAGGCTGAGATGGCGTTGCCTCCACGCCAGGCGGCGCTGCATGCAGCCCTGATCCAGTGCGGTGGCACCTGGCAGCGGCAGCTGCAGGCCGATGGATTCGGCCCCCATCTGATTCAGGCCCTGGTGCGCCGTGGCCTGGCGCGGCGCGAGCGGCGTCCGGCCCCGGCGCTTGCGATCACCTCCGTGGCGTCGGATGTGGGCGGCCGCACCCTCACCGACGAACAGCAGCAGGTTCTCGACGCCTTTGCTCAGCAGCCATCAGGCGGGGGGATGCTGCTGTGGGGGGTGACCGGTTCCGGCAAGACCGAGGTGTATCTGCAGCTGGCGGCCCGTGAATTGGCCGCAGGCCGCCACGTGCTCCTGCTCACTCCAGAAATCGGCCTGATTCCCCAGCTGGTGGATCGCTGTCGGCGCCGCTTCGGGAGCCAGGTGCTCGAATATCACAGCGGCTGCAGGGAGCGGGAGCGGGTGCTCACCTGGCGCCGCAGCCTCGAGGCGGAGACGCCGCTTGTGGTGGTGGGAACCCGCTCTGCGGTGTTTCTTCCCCTGGAACCGCTCGGGCTGATCGTGCTGGATGAGGAGCACGACAGTTCCTACAAGCAGGAGTCGCCCATGCCCTGTTACCACGCGAGGGATCTGGCCCTGGAACGGGTGCGACATCTGGGCGGCCGGCTGCTGCTCGGCAGCGCCACCCCCTCCCTGGAAACCTGGCTACAGCTGTCGCCCGCCGGCCCACTGGCCCTGGCGCGCCTCAGCCGGCGCATCTCCAGCCAACCTCTGCCTCCGGTCCATGTGATCGACATGCGCGCAGAACTGCAGGATGGCCATCGACGCTTGATCAGTCGTGCCCTGATGGATCGCCTGGCGGTGCTGCCGGAGCGGGGGGAGCAGGCCGTGGTGCTGGTGCCGCGACGGGGCTACAGCAGCTTTCTCAGTTGCCGTAGCTGTGGCGAGGTGGTGCAGTGTCCGCACTGCGATGTGGCCCTCACGGTGCATGGCAGCCAGCCCGGGCGGCAGTGGCTGCGTTGTCACTGGTGTGATCATCGCGCCGAGGTGGAGGCGTCCTGTCGCCATTGCGGGTCCCTCGCCTTCAAGCCTTTCGGCGCCGGCACCCAGCGGGTTCTGGAGCAGCTGGCCCAGGAGCTGGAGGGGCTGCGTCTGCTGCGCTTCGACCGCGACACCACCGGTGGGCGCGACGGCCATCGCCGTCTGCTGGAGCAGTTCGCCGCCGGTGAGGCGGATGTGCTGGTGGGAACCCAGATGCTGGCGAAGGGGATGGACCTGCCCCGCGTCACCCTTGCTGCGGTGCTCGCAGCGGATGGTTTGCTGCATCGCCCCGATCTGCGCGCCGGAGAGCAGGCCCTGCAGTTGCTTCTGCAACTGGCCGGCCGGGCCGGGCGCGGCGAAAAACCCGGTCAGGTGCTGGTGCAGACCTACTCCCCCGACCATCCCGTCATCCGCCATCTGGTGGATGGGCGCTATGAGCGCTTTCTTGAAGAAGAGAGGACCGTGCGGCAGCAGGCGGGCCTGGTGCCCTTCAGTCGGGCCTGCCTGCTGCGCTTGTCGGGGCCCTCGGCTTCAGGCACCGCCACCGCCGCCAGCGTTCTGGCGGAACGATTGCGCCCGCTCTGCGCCGCCGCCGATTGGCAGCTGCTCGGCCCTGCGCCGGCTCCGGTGGCCCGCGTGGCGGGGCGCAGTCGCTGGCAGCTGCTGCTCCACGGTCCGCAGGGCAGTGACCTGCCCCTGCCAGCCGGCACGGCTCTCTGGGAGGCCTTGCCCGCGGATGTGGCCCTGGCGGTCGACCCTGACCCGCTCGCCCTCTGAATCACGAGGGGAGTTCCGGATAGCCGAACCCCATGGTCAGCCTCAGCCGCTGCAACAGCAGGCTGATCGCCAGCAGCAGCACCACGGCCACACTGCCGATCCCCAGCGGACTCCAGCGCCAGAGGTGCATCGACAGCTGGTTGACCCGGCCCGGCTCCAGGGGCCAGATCAGGGCATTGCCCTGGCGCTCCGCTCGCTTCGGTGCACCGTGCTGGGCCCGGGGTGAGGGTGCTGGTTGGATGCGCACGTCCAGGGCAGGCAGGGGCAAGTCCTGCAGCGGGCTCAGATCAAGGCTGAGCTCCAGCCGCTGTTGCACCCCGAGGAACCAGTTGCGCTCCTGCAGGCTCAGCTGCGGTGGAGGGAGGTGCAGTCCGGCCGCTCCAGCAGCGACTGCCACGCTGCGCTGCCAGAGCACTTCAGCGTCCTGAGCGCGCAGGACGGCGCTTGCAAACTCCTGCTGCCCGTGATCGCTGCTGTGCAGGGTCCAGTCATCCCCTGTGGCGTCGAGACTGGCCGCCAGCCGCCCCTGCCAGGGAAGCAGCTGGTCGTTCTCACTGCCGGTGCTCCAGCCCAGTTGGACCCGATCGGGTCCGGGCAGGTGGATGTCTGCGGTCAGGCGACCGCAGCCCCCCAACAGCAGGGTGAGCCCCAGCAGCACGGCCAGCACCACGACAGCAAAACCCGGAGCCGCCGCCTGGGTGGGCCCTGTGGGCGGCGGCGGTGGAGCGGCCGGCACCTGACGACGACGGCGGCGGGCTGACTTAGGCGGTGCCCCCAGCTGCGGATCGATCGCCAGTGTCGGCAGTTGCATCGACCAGCGGGCCGGTCGCTGCAGGCTGGGCGCCTCCAGCACCGTGAGCAGTTGGCGGGCGCGGTTGCGCATCTCGCTGTCTTTGCAGCGGGTGAGCAGCCGGCAGGTGCTCAGGGCTTTCTCCTCCTGACCCTGGCCCATCCAGGCGGTGACCATCAGCATGCGCAGATGGGCGCCCAGGGGATCCGTGATCGGGTGCTCCGCGGCGAGCGGCTCCAACAGCTGCAGGCACTGGCCGTAATCCCCCCGCTCGAGGGCGGCCTCCGCCGCTGCCGTGGGCGTGCTCATCGATCAACCGCGACCCAGCACCATGGTGCCGATCCCCGCATCGGTGAACACCTCCAGCAACAGGGCATGGGGGACGCGGCCATCGATGATGTGGGCCGCGGCCACCCCTTGGGCCAGAGCGCGGATGCAGCACTCGGTTTTCGGGGTCATGCCGCCGGCCACCACCCCATCGGCGATCAGCTGACGCGCCTCCGACAGGCGCAGTTGGCGGATCAGCGACTGAGGATCCTGCCGATCCTGCAGGATGCCGGGCGTGTCGGTGAGAAGGATCAGCTTTTCCGCTTCGAGGGCCGCGGCGAGTTCGCCGGCCACCGTGTCGGCATTGATGTTGTGCGCACGGCCATCGCTGGTGGCCGCCACACTGGAGATCACCGGCACATAGCCCTTCTCCAGGAGAGGTTGGAGCACGTCGGGGTCCACCCGGGCCACATCCCCCACCAGCCCGTGGCTGCCGTCCCCCCAGGGGCGGGCCTGCACCAGGCCCCCATCGCTGCCGCTGAGGCCCACGGCACGGGCACCCAGTCGATTGAGCCCATTCACGATCTGCTTGTTGACCCGTCCAACCAGCACCATTTCCACCACGTCCATGGTGGAAGGGTCGGTGACTCGCAGCCCGTCGCGGAATTCGGCGGGAATCTCCAGCTTTTTCAGCCAGTGGTTGATCTCCGGGCCACCTCCGTGAACCACCACCGGGCGAACCCCCACGCTCGTGAGCAGGGCCAGATCGCGAAACACGGCCTCCTGAAGCGAGGCATGGGCCATGGCGGCACCGCCGTATTTGACCACGATCCGGCGCCCTGCGAAGCGCTGGATGTAGGGAAGGGCTTCACTGAGAACTGAAACCCTCAGGGCGTCGTCGCTGGCCATCGCTCGCGGTCACTGCTGACCATGCTCGCCTGTGGCGGGCAGCAGGGTGAGGTCCAGCCGGGAGGATCCCAGCGCTGTGATCTGGGCCTGCAACCCCTTGGCGAAGAAGCGACCGAGCCGTTCCTGCTTCTCCTGCCACTGCTCCATGGGAACCTTGCCACGCTCGAAGCGCAGCCTGAGCCCGTATCCCGATGGGCCATGCAGTTCTTCGATCTCGAGCAGCTGGGGCGGTTTGTCTTCATCCCAGAGCTTCAGGGCTTCCAGGGATGATTCAAGATGCGCTTTCTGGCCGTAGCGCCAGCGGGTCACATCGCTGAGCAGCTTGACCAGTTCCGGGGCGGCCGCGGCCCGTTCGTTCTTGAGCTGACCGGCCGGCGTCACCCGTCTGGCAGGAGGCAGCTCCGAGGATTTCAAGGCCAGGCCTCCCAGCAGGATCGGGATCCCGTAGAAGATCGTCGGCAAACTGAGGTTGGCATTGCCGCTGCCGTAAGCGACGGCGCCCACCACGGTGAGCACGCCACCGGCCACGGTGATCAGATTGCCTGGGGAGAGCAGGTTGTTCATGGCTGCACTCTGCTGCATGCCGCTCGTGCCATGGGGAGAATGGGGATCACGATGATTTCGTTCATGGACCGTTCTGCGTCAGACATGCCCGGCACGGCCGCAGCGGAGACCCCGGAGCTGGCCGAGTTGATCACCCAGCTCGATCAGGACCGGGCCTGGCTGCTCGAACAGATCGATCGCGGTCGCTGGTCGGATCTGCGTCTCGATCTCGCGGCCCTGGAGCGGGAACTGGGTCAGTTGCTCGCCAAAGCCTCGGAGCGACTCGACCCGACCACCTGAGCTGCGGATGGATCGCCCGTCAGAAGGGGATGTCGTCGGTGTCGGGCACCAGCGGTGCGCTGTTCCAGGTGGTGGCGTTGTCCTGAACAGGCGCAGCAGGCGTTGGGGGCGCAGCAGGCGCAGGCATGCGTTTGGCAGGCGGAGCGCCGGCGGCTGCGGTTCCCACGGGATGCAGGCGGGAGAGCGTGAATTCGGCACGTTTCTCTTTCATGCCGTCCGGCCGCGGCACCGTGTTCATGCGCAGGCGTCCCTCGATCACAAGGCGTTGCCCCGGCTGAACCCGGTTCTGCAGATCCTGGGCCAGAGTTCCCCACCCCACCACTTTGATCTGACCGGCGGGATCGTCGGCGCGCAGGGCATCAAAGCGCACCTCCATCTCCGCAATCGGCGTCTGGTTGTCCTGGGTGTAGCGAAGGGTGGGGGCCTCCAGCACCTCCACTTCGAGCACGCAGTGGTTCATCGCCGTCTGACGCCTTGATGGAGCCGCCATCCTGATGCACGACCCGCACAATCGCCAGGGGCATCTGTGGCTTCTGGCCGGCACCGGTGAGGGGCCAGGCCTGGCTCACGCCCTGCTCCGGCAGGGCTGGCGGGTCAGCGTCAGCGTTGTGACGCCTGGCGCCGCAGCGGCCTACCGCCAGCTGCCGCTCAGCCATGTCTGGGTGGGCCCGCTGGCTGATGTGGCGGCGATACGGCACCGGCTGGCGACCCAGAGGATCGATCGGGTTGTGGATGCCACCCATCCTTTCGCCACGTTGATCAGCCGTCAGTTGGTGGAGGCCTGCGGCGCCTCCAAAGGGCGTATGGTGCGCTTCGAGCGGAGGCTGGAACCGATCGCTCCAGCAGCGGCCGCGCAGCTACACATGATCGACAACGTTCAGCTCGTGCGCTCGGAGCGCTTGCTGCTGGCCCTGGGATCGCGTCACCTCTCGGCTGTCGTGGCGGCCTTGCCGCCACCGCCACCCCAGTTGTTCGCCCGCGTGCTGCCCACCCCCGCCGGTCTGCGTCAAGCGCGGGCGGCGGGGATTCCGCCCGAGCAGCTCGCCCTGCTCCGGCCTCTTCAGTCGCTCGCACCGGCGGGGGCAAGCGGGGCTCTGGAGCTGGCCCTCTGTCGCCGCTGGCAGATCACGGATGTGCTCTGCCGCCAGTCTGGTGGGGCGAGCGAACGCTGCTGGCATCGGGTTGCCGAGGCGCTGGGCCTGCGGCTCTGGTTGCTGCTGCGGCCGGCGCCGCCCGCCGGAGTGTCCGTTGTGCATAGCGTGGAGGCGCTTCTGGCTGCTCTGGCCTGACCCTCCTTGTCGCTGATGGACTCCCGATCCAAGGCCGCGCCGATCACGCTGGTGCTCACCACCGAAGCGGATCGTGAACGGGCGGAAGCCCTGGCCTCAGCCCTGGTGGAGCGCCGCCTGGCCGCCTGCGTGAGCCTGATGCCGATCCGCTCCTGCTACCGCTGGAACGGTGGTGTTGAACGGGCTGAGGAGGTGCAGCTCCTGATCAAAACTTCAGCCGAGGGCCTTGCCCCGCTGCGGCAGGCCCTCGACACTCTGCACAGTTACGACACACCCGAGTGCCTGCACTGGACTGCATCAGCATCAGCCGCCTATGGCGGCTGGCTACAGGAGGCGTTAGCGCCCCAGGTGCTCCCGCACCAACGTCTGGAGTGACACCTGGGAGCGGGGGCCGAGCTGGGTGACCACCTGCCCGGCACAGAGGGAGCCGATCCGGCCGCAGGTCTCCAGATCGAGCCCCTGGGTGTAGCCATGCAGGAAGCCGCCGGCATAGAGGTCACCGGCGCCGGTGGTGTCGATCAGATCCCCCAGCTTGTAGGCGGGAACGTCCCAGCGTTGATCACCGCTGAGCACCACCGAACCCTTTTCGCTGCGGGTGAGGGCCGCCACGTGGCAACAGCCCTTCACCTGGGCGATGGCGTGATCGAAATCGTCCGTGCCGTAGAGCGACGTGATCTCACTCTCGTTGGCGAACAACACATCCACATGACCGTTCACCAGCTCCAGGAAGCTGTCGCGGTGCCGGTCCACGCAGAAGCCATCGGAGAGTGACAGGGCCACCTGGCCACCATTCTGCCGGCAGGTTTCCGCAGCGGAGATGAAGGCCCGTTTGGCGGCGGGGCTGTCCCAGAGATAGCCCTCCAGATAGAGCACCTTGGTGTCTCGCACCATCGAAAGGTCCAGGTCTTCCGGCTCGAGCTGCACCGAGGCCCCGAGGTAGGTGCACATTGTGCGCTGGGCATCGGGGGTGACCAGGATCAGGCAGCGGGCCGTGCTGGGGCCATCGATCGCTGCAGGGGTGTCAAAGCGTGTGCCGACGGCACGGATGTCGTGGCTGAAGATCTCGCCCAGCTGGTCGTTGCGGACCCTGCCGATGAAGCCGGCGCGACTGCCCAGCTGCGCCAGACCCGCAAGGGTATTGGCCGCCGAGCCACCCGAGGTCTCCAGACCGCTGCCGCTGGCTTCATAGAGCGCATGGGCCTGGTTCTCATCCACCAGAGCCATGGCGCCCTTGTTCAGACAGTGCGTCTCGAGAAAGCTGTCATCGGTCTGCACGAGCACGTCCACGATCGCGTTTCCGATTCCCACCACATCCAGGGAGCAGTCGTGGTTGCTGAATCGGGGTGTCGTCATGGGGCCATCAAGGCGCGGAACAGCGGCAGTATCGCCCTTCGGGCGCTGCGGCTGTTGGTCAGGCGCTGAGCAGGGCCCGTTTCGGTCCGTGAATCGGATCCTCCACCACGATCGTCTGATCCCGGCTGGCGCCCAGCGAGACGATGGCGATCGGCACTTCCATCAGATCAGCGAGGAAACGTAGGTAGGCCATCGCTTTTTCCGGCAGATCCTCCAGTCGGCGGCAATCGGCGGTGGAGCACTGCCAGCCCGGCAGGGTTTTGAAGATCGGCTTGCAACGGGAAAATTCCTCGGCGCAGCTGGGGAAATATTCGATCGTCTGCCCGTCGAGCTCATAAGCCACACACACCTGGATGGCATCCAGCTCGTCGAGCACGTCCAGCTTGGTCACCGCCAGACAGTCGAGCCCATTCACCTCAACGGCATACCGACCGATCACCCCGTCAAACCAGCCACAGCGCCGGCGGCGGCCGGTGGTGGTGCCGAATTCTCCGCCCCGTTCGGTGAGCTGATCGTTGAGGCTGCCACTCAGTTCGGTGGGGAAAGGCCCTTCGCCAACTCGGGTTGTGTAGGCCTTGGCCACTCCGATCACCCGGTCGATCAGGGTCGGACCGACGCCGGCGCCGATGCAGGCACCTCCCGACACCGGGTTGGAGGAGGTGACGTAGGGATAGGTGCCATGGTCGAGGTCGAGCAGGGTTCCCTGCGCTCCTTCGAAGAGAATGTTCTTGCGATTCCGTGCCGCCGTGTGAATCGCCCGGGTGCAATCGACCACATGGGGAGCGAGGCGACGTCCGTAGCCGAGATATTCCTCGATCACCGCTTCCCCATCGACCGGTTCCATGCCGTAGATGGTTTCCAGGAGCTGGTTCTTCTCCTTCAGGGGGCCTTCGAGGCGATCCCGCAGCCGCTGTTCATCCAGCAGATCAATCACGCGAATGCCGCTGCGCTGCGACTTGTCGGCGTAGGTGGGGCCGATCCCTCGACCGGTGGTGCCGATGCGTCGATCACCGCGCTGCATCTCCATCGCCTGATCCAGCAGGCGGTGATACGGCATGGTCACGTGGGCCGTCGACGCCAGCTGCAGGCCGGAGATGTCGATGCCGTTCTCGATCAGCATGTCGAGCTCCCCAAGCATCACCTTGGGGTCCACCACCGTTCCTGAACCGATCAGACAGATGGTGTCGGGATAAAGAATGCCGGAAGGAATGAGGTGCAGTTTGAGCACCTGTCCGTCCACCACGATGGTGTGGCCAGCGTTGACGCCCCCCTGATAGCGGACGACCACATCGGCGGAGCGACTCAGAAGGTCGGTGATCTTCCCTTTTCCTTCGTCACCCCACTGCGCACCGATGACGACAACGTTGGCCAAAGACACTGCGGCCCGAAGCCGCCAATCTGCACAATCCGACAGCTTTACAGATCCACCACCCTGCGGTCAAAAGAAAGCCAGTGGTCCGTAGTGCTCAGCTGCCGCGCACGGCCGCCCGCTCCGCTTTGGTGAGCTCTTTGTCGACCCGCTCTTTGAGGCCCTCAGGCAGAGGGCGATTGGCATAGGTGTTGTAGTGGCCGGCGAGGGAGTTCAGGGCCGTCTGCATGGT
>Ga0180434_10007229_pt1 | contig 12532 bp, 6 predicted proteins | sample SS_ome_7_FD_132453 | JGI IMG/M metagenome (GOLD analysis project Ga0180434, IMG submission 132453) | Hypersaline lake sediment archaeal communities from the Salton Sea, California, USA - SS_1_D_2 metaG | ecosystem: Environmental > Aquatic > Non-marine Saline and Alkaline > Hypersaline > Sediment... | reverse complement strand
ATCTTTTGAAACTTAACCATAACGAGCCTTGAATACTAATGGGTTAAAGCGTTATAATCTTTAGTTTTTTAATACCACAGAACCCTATGGCATTGCAACCGATAGTCCTTAAAGGTGTATCCGTCCACAACTTGCGAAAAGTGGACCTCACCCTAAAACCCAACCAACTGATCGTCTTCACTGGAGTGTCGGGGTCGGGGAAATCCTCTTTAGCCTTCGACACTCTCTTTGTTGAAGGGCAGCGCCGCTACGTTGAATCGCTATCCACCTTTGCCAGACGTTTTATGGGTGACCTTGCCAAACCGGACGTCGAGCATATCTCCGGGCTTTCTCCAACCATCTCCATCGAACAAAAAAGTGTGGGACGCAATCCCAGATCAACGGTTGGAACGCTGACAGAGGTCTATGATTTTTTACGAGTGCTATATGCCAGGGTTGGCACTCCCCACTGTCCCATCAGCGGTGAAGCGGTAACGCCGCAAAGCCAAGAACGCATCATCAAAAGTGTGCAATCACTGCCAAAAGGTTCCAAGATCCATGTGCTAGCACCCTATGCAGAAAGCAAGAAAGCTGCATTTAAAGAGGATTTCACAGAGCTTTTGCGCAAAGGTTTTATGCGTGTGCGCGTCGACGGCACCCTATTTGAGCTAAATGAGCCTCCTATACTCGATGCCAACAAAAGCCACGACATCGATATCGTCATCGACCGCTTAAAGGTAAACGAAGAGAGCCATTCACGCATCGCCGATGCCGTCGTCCAGGCACTTGAATTAAGCAAAGGAACCTGCCGAATCGACTGCCTTGGAGAAAAAGAACTGTTCTTCAGTCAACACGCCTTCTCTCCTGAATCGGGCCTCTCCTACCAAGCGCTAGAGCCTTCAGCCTTCTCTTTTAACAGCCCATCGGGAATGTGTCCCAAATGTCAGGGACTAGGCTCTGTCGATGAATTCGATGTTGAAAAAGTAATCGATCCCAACCTTTCCATTGCTGATGGGTGCTGCTCGGTTGCCAGTGACTACAATACAGTGCGCTGGGGTAACATCTATAACAACTTAGCCACGATATACAACTTTGATATCAACACTCCTTGGAATAAGCTCTCTAAAAAAGCTCAAGACATATTCTTATACGGCAACCAGGAGAAGTGGACGCGCATGCGTTTTGTCCACCCTGTCTCTGGTGCCGTATGGCATGATTATGTAAAGTGGCGTGGCGTTTTGGCCGACGCTCACAAAAGGTATGCTGACGCTACAAGCGATCTCTACCGCCATAAGATGGAAAAACTAATGCGCCGAGGAAAGTGTGACGCTTGTGAAGGCTCTCGCCTTAAGCCCTACCCTTCCTCCACTACTTTGGGGGGCCTTACCATCCAAAAACTTACGGCGCTGACCATCACCGAAGCGCTCTCTTTTTTCAAAAAACTTAAACTACCAAAAACAGAAAAACTTATTGCAGACGAGCTTATCAAAGAGATCAAACAGAGGCTCAGCTTCCTTCTCGATGTTGGCTTGCACTACCTCACCCTAGACAGAACATCTCCCACACTGTCGGGTGGCGAAGCGCAAAGAGTGCGACTTGCCGCGCAGCTCGGCTGTGGACTAGTTGGTGTTACCTACATTTTAGATGAGCCCTCCATCGGCCTGCATCCCCGCGATAACAAAAAACTGATCACCACACTAAAAACCCTGCGCGATAAAGGCAACACCATCGTTGTCGTTGAACATGATGAAGAAACTATCTTAGCTGCCGATCATGTAGTGGATTTCGGCCCTCTGGCAGGCAGTAAAGGCGGTCACATCATCGTCGATGGCAGCGTCAATCGCCTGCTCAAAGCAAAAAAGTCTCTGACTGGCGCCTACCTCTCTGGCAGGGAAAATATCGCCATCCCCCCTCAAAGACGAAAAAAAGGCAAAAAACGTTTACGTATTGATGGTGCCTGCCACCATAACTTAAAAAATCTTGACGTCTCTATCCCCTTGGGACTTTTTGTTGCAGTGACCGGAGTGTCGGGATCGGGAAAATCCTCCCTTATTGCTGATATCCTCCACCCAGCGCTAGCGCGCACTTTACACAAAGCAGAATCCCCTCCAGGTAAACACAAAAGCTTAAAAGGCGCTGAACACCTTGATAAAGTAGTCGCTATTGATCAGTCACCCATCGGTCGCAATCCCCGCTCCAACCCCGCCACCTACATCAAACTGCTCGACGATATCCGCGCTCTTTTCCAGCAGCTGCCAGAAAGTCGCGCCCGTGGCTATAGCGCTGGCCGCTTTAGCTTCAATGTCAAAGAAGGGTCATGCCCACGCTGCAAGGGCATGGGAGCCATAAAAATTGATATGGACTTCCTCGACGATGCTTTCGTCACCTGCCCGCGCTGCGAAGGTAAACGTTTTGACAACGAGACCCTCTCTATTCTCTACAAAGGCAAAAGTATCTTTGATGTGCTGGATATGGATGTAGGAGAGGCACTACAGTTCTTTGAAAACATCCCGCAGATACGCAAAAAATTAGCTATCCTCTCCAGCGTTGGCATGGACTATATCAAGCTGGGCCAATCCTCTACCACACTATCTGGCGGTGAAGCACAACGCATCAAACTTGCTAAAGAGCTGGTGCGTCCTGCCACAGGTCGAACAATGTACATCTTGGATGAACCTACAACAGGCCTTCATTTCCATGACATCAAACACCTGCTTGCCATACTGCAAGATTTGGTTGATGCCGGCAACAGTGTCGTTGTTATCGAACACAACATGGAAGTTGTCAAAAGTGCTGATTGGGTGATTGATTTAGGCCCTGAAGGCGGCGCTCAAGGCGGAAAAGTTGTGGCGACTGGCACCCCGGAAGTCCTTGCCAAAGAATCCACTCATACAGCCGCAGCTCTTAAAGAGGCGCTGGAAATTGATCGAACAAAAATAAAGGCAGAACAAAAGAAAAAAGGTGAAAATCGTACGATTACAGCCATCCGTATCGACCAGGCTGAGCAAAACAACCTTAAATCCCTCGATATCGAGATCCCCCGCAACAAGCTAACCATCTTCACAGGACCTTCAGGATCTGGTAAATCCTCTCTTGCCTTTGATACTATCTACGCTGAAGGACAGCGCCGCTATACACAGTCACTATCTCCTTATGCCAGGCAATTTGTTAAGCAGAGTCCCAAACCCAAAGTAGGTAATATTGAAGGACTCTCCCCTGCTATTGCCATCGAGCAAAAAGTCCATGCTGGCAACCCCCGCAGCACCGTCGGCACCATGACAGAGACTTATGACTACCTGCGCATCCTCTTTGCAAGGCTTGGAACGCCACACTGTCCGATCACAGGTGAAGTAATCGAACATATCGACAAAGAGTTTATTGCCAGCTCTGTTAAAAATGGAAAAACTCAAGTATTAGCCCCCATACCACTTACAAACGAGCCCTTCGAAGCCGTTTTAAACCGTTATCGCAAGCTGGGCTTTAGACGAATAAGGCTCAATAAAACCATCTACGACATCGACGATGACATTCCTTTTGACAGAAGGCGTAAGAATCGGTTTGCTGTAGTTATCGACAGAATCGTTGTAAATAAAAACAGCAGAAAACGACTACTCGAAGCAATTGATCAAGCAGCAAAACTTGCTGACAATCACCTGATCATTTTCCAAGACGATTGTGACCATCCCTACAACTTAGCTTTCGCTGTTCCTTCGACAGGACAGGCTTATCCTCCCATAACCCCCCACTCATTTTCCTTTAACTCACCCGACGGTGCCTGCCACAACTGCCAGGGACTCGGTTACCAGTATGGTGCAAACTTAACCTCCAACCATCACCTGATGGAGCTTTCCGCTGAAGAGCTCCTAGAAACCCTTTGGGGAGAGAAAATGGGTCATCAAGCTTTTGAAGCATGCTCTCTTTTCTTTGACCAGGAAGGCATTGAATCTCACATACCTCTTCAAGAGCTTCCAAAAGCCAAAATGCAAAGACTGATGAACGGCGCCCCTAACTGCTGGATCACCTTGAAAAATGGCCTGCAACTGCAATGGTTAGGCATCAACGCTAGCCTTGCTAAAGCGGGTAAAGCAGGACGCAGCAAAATACGAGAAGCGGTGCGACCTCTACTCGATGAAAACCGCTGTATCAGCTGCGAAGGTAGCCGACTCAATGAACTGGCGCGGGCAGTGACACTAAATGGCATGAACATCGCCGATGTCTGCGCTCTGCCTGCCAAAGAGGCTCTTACCTTCATCAAAAAGCTAGAAAAAACCGATGTTTTAGAAGAGGTCACCCAGCAACTGATCAACCGCCTCTCTTTCCTCTGTGAGGTAGGTTTGCAGTATATTTCCCTCGATCGCCGGGCACCGACACTTTCTGGCGGTGAGACTCAGCGCATACGACTAGCAAGACAACTGGGAAGCAATTTAACTGGCGTCCTCTACGTCCTCGACGAACCAACAATCGGGCTCCACCCCCACGATAGCGCACGCCTTCACCGCGCATTAGCACGATTAAAAGCTCTTGGCAACACCCTCCTTATGGTTGAGCACGACCCACTAACCATCGAGCATGCTGACAACATTGTTGACTTCGGCCCTAAAGCTGGCGAAGGAGGCGGTCACATCACAGCACAAGGAACCTTTAAAAAGATTAAAAAGGATAGCCACTCTTTGACTGGCGCCTACCTCTCCGGTAAAAAACAGATTGGACAACGGCAAAAAGCAAAAAAACGCTCTAAAGAGACCCTCTCTGTTCGCAATGCATCTCTCCACAACCTCAAAAACATCGATGTAGACTTCCCTCTAGGTGCTATGACTGCACTAACTGGCGTCTCCGGGTCTGGAAAATCAACACTCTTAAATGACATCATCCGCCCCGCCGTTGAGCGCAATATTGGATACCAGAATCGATGTAAAAATTCCCATGCCGAAGTTTTAGGTATTGAGTACTTCTCTCGAGTCATCAACGTCGACCAAAACCCAATAGGTCTAACCAACCGCTCCGATGTCTGCACCTATATGGAGCTTTTGGCCCCCATGCGCCAACTTTTTGCTTCCCTTCCAGCAGCACGCGCTCGCGGCCTTCTACCCAAACATTTCAGCTATAACCACCTTAAAGGCATGTGTACTGCCTGCTGGGGCCTTGGTTACCGCCGAGTTGAGCTTAAGTTTTTGCCACCTGTAGAAGTTCTCTGTCCTGACTGTGGAGGTTTGCGCTTAAATCCCCGCAGTTTAGAAGTGACCTACCACGACAAAAACTTAGGTCAATTCCTTGACCTTACCATCGATGAGCTGCGCCTACACTTTGAACATGACAGAAGAATAACACGGTTGATCAACCTCCTCTCTGATGTGGGCTTAGGCTACCTTAAACTGGGTCAAAGAGTTGCTACCCTCTCCGGCGGCGAAGCACAGAGGCTAAAGCTTGCCAAAGAGCTTACCAAACGTTCCTCTGGAACAACGCTATATCTACTCGATGAGCCCACGACGGGACTCCATAGCGATGATATCGACAAGCTGCTTAAAGTCTTAAGTCGCTTAGTAGACAAAGGCAATACCATGATCATCATCGAACATAACCTCGATCTAATTGAGCGCGCTGACCATATCATCGATTTGGGCCCTGGAGCTGGCGAGTTAGGTGGGGAGGTCGTTGCGCAAGGCTCCCCCGAAGAGGTACGCAACCATAAACACTCCCTTACTGCTCAATACTTAAAAAGTTAGTTCTGCTATACATTAGGAAAAAGGGAGAACTTATGAAAAAGTTTTTTTTCTTATTTCTGATGTTATCATTACCCCTGCAAGCTGCAGTAATGATCCAAAGCCAACGCATCAACCTAGCCTCCAGCCAAAAGCGATGGATCACTCCCCTAAACCTAGAACATGCTACCACAGCCAAAGAGCTGCAGTGGGGGCTGATGCAACGCCCATCTATGCAAAAAAACTCTGGCATGACTTTCACCTTCCCTGCCTCTAGCAGACAAAAGATCTGGATGTTTAACTGCCTAATAGATCTCTCTGTTGCCTTCCTTGATAACTCCCATGTTATCCGGGAAATCTACCACCTTAAAGCTCACCCTGAGATGATGGACCCCAAAAGACCGGTTACTAACTTAAACGAAATGAGCCGCTACTCAGCAAATGACCCCATCGTTCAGTTTTTCTCTAAAGAGAGCATCACCTCCAAGATGGCTACCCGCCTGGCACTCGAAGTCCCCGCCGGCTGGTTTGAAGAAAATGAGATTCACCCCGGCGACGTTGTCGTCTGGCACAAGGAGTCCAATGCAGGCTTTGTGATGCACACGTTAAACCTCGATGCTTTCACTCCCTTAGAGGACGCTCCTATTATGGTAGAGTTTAGTGGCAAACTGCCGCATGCTGTCTGGCGACCGATGAGCCAAGATGCTGTCGATATCGCTTTTCTTAATGCTTCTATGGAAGTCCTTAACGATACCACCTTAGTTGCCGGCGCCTCTGTTCCCCTGAAAGACAAAAATGTGGTGATTTCCGCCGGCATTGCCAAGTCCTGTCTGATAGCACCTAAAGGTTGGCTTAAAAGACACCTGCTTCACGGCGGCGTCACCGTCGACAGCTCTCTTCTGCCAGATATTTCAGTAGAAAGATAATACCCACCCCGTTAACATAATAAATAATTAAATGTGGAGGTTACTCATGGCAGCACCTTTGATGTCTCGCAATAAATCCGATATTCTAGCCGCTGCGGCCTTCATTGCCATCGTCTTAGTCTTAGCTTTCAGTGGACAGTGGTGGCCTCATCTCTTTTTAGCCTTCGGCATACCGATTATGCTACGCCAATACGTCCGGGGTCGCCCCTACGACGTAGGCTTGTCTGCCCTAGTTTTTGGCGGACTTTTTCTAACCTTTTTAATCGATATGCACTGGAATGTTCTAATACCGGTCCTTTTGGTCTGTGGCGCTCTTTTTATCTCGTATCGAGAATACGCTCTGACCCGGCGACGAACAGGTTCTGATTTGACAGAGGATGTCAAAACTGAAATTGATGATATCGAGCACCCATAACACTCAATACTCATCATAATCTTTCTTTATCATTGAACGTTAAATATAACGCCCTTACTATTATAATGTTATAAATAAGGTGTATTTATGAATAAAGGAACAGAGACCTACTGCATGCTAGTTTTGGGCAGAGCATGCTCAAACCCTAACCCTGTATCTTATCATGAGCTATGGAATCCTCCAAAAGTCAACTATACATCAGATTCTATGATCTATTACGATCTTCCCCAAGCTTTTAAAAACGGCTGGCAAATAACACAAAATGCCTACCACTCCATTCTTCCCTTTTTCTCTAGCAAAGAAACTGAGCAAAAAGAAGAAAAGCCACTGGAACCGACCACACCAATGAAAGAACCCAATACTGGGCCTTCCTGGGCATATCTAGATCAAGAGGAAAAGCAACCGGAACCGACCACACCAATAAAAGACCTTAAGGAAGATCTTCTCAATACTGACCCGATAAAAGATATTCCTACAGCCAGCAACATTTCTCCATTCCAAAAGAAACCAACCACTGCCAAAGAAGACCTTAAAGAATATCTTCTCAATACTGACCCAATAAGCGATATTCCTGTAGTTGGCAACATTTCTCCATTGCAAAAGGAACCAACCACTACCGAAGAAGATGATGCCGATAGCGCTTGGGAACACTTAAAACAAGCACAAAGAGTAGCTCAAAGCCTCATCAAAAATAAAACAGTGCAAACGATCACTCTTTTAGGACTGTTTGCTATCGGTGTGGCGATGCTTAAAGAAGAGAAGCAACACACTATTATCGATATCGATGACTTTCCCGGAGCCATTTCCTCAACACCCATCAACTGGCAAGCTCCTCGCGAGAGAAAATACGAAATCATTCAACCCCCAATGGCTTAAACCATGTTTGGCGGCACAACTTTAAAAACTTTTGCCCTACCAGGGATTACCCTAGGAATAGCAGGAGCTGCGGGATTGATCTACTACCAAAATGTAGAAAAGGTTACCTGGCTTCGCGTCCGTCGACAAAATCCAGCTGGTACAATCACTCCTACGCCCGAAAGGCGAGAAAAAGCAGAAAAGACGGCTCAAAAAGTAACTAACACCTACCAAAAAACTCCACTACCAAAGCCCCCTAAAAAACAGCAACCTCAGTCGTTACCTCTTTTCAAACAACCCAAGCCTCCAAAAAAACGCCGTATTCGCTCAGCACCCGTTCACAAATATGACCCACCTCCTTTGGGCTATAAAAATGATTTTCATAAGAAGATCGACCCCTTTGCCGTTAAACTTCCAGAGCTCTCAAGCCCCCAAGTATTCGTTCAGCCTCCCATGGCTTAAAGAGCCACTTGTAAAATTCAAGGCTGGTTGCTTTTAGGCTCTTTCCTTGAGTTTTGCAAGCGACTCTAAAATCTTGCTTTTGTTCCTTCCAATCCTTATTGTCATATTCAATGAGTACAATGGGAATATATTATAATGTCATCGGAAAAAGGAACTTCTGACTCCAGCTTCGACTCTGCCTGGTCTCCTGCAAACCGGCAAGCTTCACGCGTACAAAAAGCTCCTGCATCCGATGAAAAGATTCTCTTTAACCTAGGCCCCTACCAAATTCTTGAACGCATAGGCAAAGGGGGTATGGGCGAAGTATTCCGCGCCTACGATCCCACTTGTGGTCGCTATATTGCTATAAAAAAAATTCGCGATGACCTAGAAAACAAGAGTAACCTCCACCAAAGGTTTTTGCGTGAGGCACGCATTACAAGCCAATTAGCCCACCCCGCTGTAATCCCCATCTACGCCATTCATTATGAAAACAACCAACTCTACTACACAATGCCCTACGTTGCAGGCGAGACACTACACCGCATTTTGCGCAACACGCTAAGACGTGAAAAAAAGGGTGAAGATATTGAAAACAGCGGCGGTACTATTCCAACACTAGCAAATATTTTCTTAAAAACCTGTCAAGCTGTTGCGTATGCCCATTCACGTGGCGTGTTGCACCGCGACATCAAACCAGAAAATATTATGGTAGGCCAATACGGTGAAGTGCTTATCCTTGACTGGGGCTTAGCGAAAATCCTGGGCGATGACAGCGAAAATCCAACCGAAGAGAGTGAAACAGGCGAAAAAAAGGACTCTTCACTCACTCGGTTAGGAAAAGTGGTTGGCACGGCCAGCTACCTACCACCGGAGCGCGCTCGTGGTCACAGCGCCGATGTCTTAAGCGATGTCTATGCTCTTGGCGTTATCCTCTACCAGATTTTAACACTACACCTACCTTTCCACCGCACTGACCTTAAAAGTTTCCGGGAGAATATGGATAAAGAGGTGTTCACAGAGCCCGCAGAGGTAGCACCCTATCGCCACGTCCCCGATATTTTAGCTAGCATTGCCAAACGCAGTTTAGCTCCAGACCCTAAGATGCGCTACCCTAATGTTGAAACCCTTATCAATGATGTTCAAGGTTACCTAGAGGGACGCTCAGGATGGTTTCCCATCACCACTTTAGACATCCACAACCGTGAAGACTGGGAGTTTCAAGAAAATGTGTTTCTTGCTGACCAGATCGCTGTCACCCGCGGTGCCGACGTTTCTGATTGGGTAACGTTGATGATCTCAAAAGCCTCCTTCAGCGAAAATGTGCGACTGGAAGCCAGCTTACAGCTTGGTGACAAAAGTCAGGGGATCGGTTTCCTTATCAGTGTTCCGGAAGCTAACGAAAGGGTCAACGTCAGCGAAGGGATGTGCCTTTGGCTATCGAGTACTGGCTCCAAATTAATGCGTAATGCTGTCGAGGTGATGAATGCTCCTGGCATCACGTTAAAAAGCGGCCATAAATATGATGTTGTCATCGAAAAAGTGGACAACACCGTTCACATCTCTCTTGACGGTATTGAACAGTTTGCTTACGTCTCGCCATTGCCGCTTGTTGGCACACACGTCGGCCTTTTAGCTCGCGATGGCGACTTTGAGATCAATGATTTCACCATTTTGGTGGGTAGCCACACTCTACAAGTCAACTGCCTGGCAATCCCCGACGCTTTTTTGGCAGCAAAGTGCTACGACAAAGCTCTTGGTGAATACCGCCGCATCCACCATGCCTTTGCCAGCCATGAAGAGGGACGCGACGCTCTCTATCGCTCTGGCATCACACTCGTTGAGCAGGCCAAAGTAACCCGCAAGAAAAGTCAAGCGACCGCCCTCTACAACCAGGCTCTAGAAGAATTCGAGCAACTGCACGACACTCCCAGCGCCCCTCTGGAGTATCTCGGCAAAGCAATGGTATACCGTGCTTTGGGCAATCCGATGGATGAGCTGCGCTGTTTTGAGCTTGCTACCCGTCGCTACAAAAAACACCCCTTAAGACACCTTCTGCAAGAGCAGATCGTCACTAGAATGCATACTGCTTCTAGAAAAAGCCGCACAGAGGCCTATAATTTCATCTCTTTAGTAGTGCGCCATTTTCCAAAAGCTCTAGAGAACCCCACAACAAAACACTTGATTCACAATGTCGAAAAACATTGGGAGCCACTACCCTTCATCCAAGGACCCGAAAACAACACCCTCTTTTCCTTAATTTTGGCCTTCTGGCTCGCCAAACCCCTTATCATCGCCGAAATTATCGATGGACTCGATCAGTCCCCCATCCTCTCCGATGCCCTTTTCTTGCTACTCGAGCTCGGCTCCACGAAACTTGCTAAAGAAAAGATGGAACCCTCCCACCCCTTACTCTCTTTAGCTTGTGCCCTGCGCCCCGCCAACCTCAAAAAGAACTTGGAAAAAGCAATCACTTCTGCCCCCTCTTTTGAGCGAACACGGGTACTACACTATATGATGGAATATGGCTTGAAGCACAACCGCCCCCAAGTCATTCTCGATATCACCTCCGATGCTTTAGATAAAACCTTCGACTCTCATAGAGTGTGGGCACACCTGCTACTCAAAAACTGGGATGCTGCCGGTGAGATACTGCATCAATATCCTTTGGATAACTTAAGCGAAAAGAGCTCTTTACTCCATTTCCTCTACGGCTGCTGGCTCCATCACACCGAAGGAGAAGAAATCAGCCTAGCACACTACTCCGACGTCTTGGAGTTTCTCTACCCCAGGTCATGGACACTCGCTTCTCACTATCTTTTAGGACACCTTGAGAAAAACAACCCCTGGTGGAAAGAATCGTTTCTATGGGAGCGCCGCCAACTTTATCGCCAGCTTTCTCTCTACTATATTTGCACAGGTAACGAAATGGAAGCTAAGCGCTTTGAGAGGCTCGAGAAAAAACAATACGTCAAAGAATAGAAAAATATTTTCCAATCCGTTATCACCGATACTGTAAGTAAATATTTTAATTTGGAGCAACCAGCTAATGCCAGAGCTTGTTTCACCCGACTATTCCCCTTCAGTTGAAAATACCCTCTCACCCACTTTTGAATCCTCTCTCAAACCACTATTCCCCTCTGATTCACTTAAAGACCAAGTGTCTCGAGTGGCCCGCCCTCTGCTAAAAGGCAATAGCTGTTTTGGATGGACCTGCACAATAACTCCTCCCTTAGAGAGTGTCTGCGAGGTTGAAGCCATCCCCGAAACAGTTAAACCAAAAGCGGATACCCTTTACGCAGTTAAAGCCACCTCCAAAGCACTTAAATTTGTGATTCCAACAGAAATAGAACTAGGAGAAGGTCGGCAAAGCAAAGTAACTAAAGCTCAAATCTTGCGTATTGACCGAAAAGCGCACACATGCACCTTTTCTCGCCCACAAGCATTAATTACTCCTTTTGACCCATCCACTGAAAACTATAAAAATCGTTTAGATCATCACCGAGCAATCCATCCAGCACCCGGCATAGCAAAACCTCCAAAAAACGTTGTAAATACTGACTGGCTTTTACAGCACTGCTATGAGGAAGATCTTCGTAGAGCCAAACGCAAAGGGTTTATCCCACTCAATGAAAAAACTGTTAAACACTTAACCTATCTCGACCGAATAAATATCTTAATCGATGTGGCAGATGGCCTACAAAGCATTCACAATAAAGGCTACTATCATAATGACATCCGCTCTCCCAACATCATGCTAGAGTTAGGGAAAAAACGTATCAAAGCTCGCATCAATGACTTTGATCTTTGCCATTCTATGAGTATTCCTCCAGTCACCAATTGCCCACAATGGCACCCAAGCATCGATACCTGCACACAAAATGGCTATGGAAACACCGTTGCCACTGACCTCTACGAAATGGCGTATCTAATGATGGAGATCATCAGCGACGATGTAGAGTGTTTTCATTTCCGCAATTATCATGATCTACCACTCTATGAACTACCCAATGCCCTCGACGAATACCTGGAACGCATTGCAAAAGAACACAAACTCCCAAACCACGAAAAAGTGCTTTTGCAAAAGTGTATGGAGAAGGTGTTGCTACCCGTGCTTACAGCAGACATCAAACTAACTCGCTACCTCAGAGACCATTTCGTTATTCCTTTCTACATAGATACTAAAGACAAACCCTCTTATAAAAAATATGATACCT
>Ga0180434_10007228_pt1 | contig 12532 bp, 7 predicted proteins | sample SS_ome_7_FD_132453 | JGI IMG/M metagenome (GOLD analysis project Ga0180434, IMG submission 132453) | Hypersaline lake sediment archaeal communities from the Salton Sea, California, USA - SS_1_D_2 metaG | ecosystem: Environmental > Aquatic > Non-marine Saline and Alkaline > Hypersaline > Sediment... | reverse complement strand
CGTCGCGACGACTGCTGCATGACCTCCCCTCCCACGGGCCATATCGCTCCTCCGATCCTATCAGGTCGCTTCGCCGCACCCGCCCCCCTGTTCCTGCCTGGGCCTGTGCGGGATGCGTGCCGGCGCTCCCGGGGGCTGAGGGACAGCCTGGCTGAGAGCCTGCCTGGCAGCCGTCAGGCATCCCGGACGGCAGGAAGCGGCTGTGCGGCCGGCTAATCCCCGTCATGCGGCCAGAAATCGGCCTATTCCGCAAGGGAGGGATGTGCCATGTCCGCAGCACCGCCGCCGCCCGCGCAGCCCGTACCGCCGGGACAGCCTCAGAAGGACTGGTTGGTTGCCCTGCTTCTCTCGATCTTCGTCGGAGAACTTGGCATTGACCGCTTCTACCTCGGCTACGTGGGCCTGGGCATCCTGAAACTGCTGACCGCAGGAGGATGCGGAATCTGGTGGCTCATAGACCTGATCCTTATTGCCATGGACAGGCTCCCCGACGCCGACGGCCGGCCGCTCCTCAACAAGAGGCAGTCGCAGCGCACCGCGGCAAGCGTGGTGCGCACCAGGCCGCCGCCGGCTTGGTCATTCTGCTTGGCGCGCTGCTGGCGCTGGCGCTCGTGCCTCCGACGGTGCTGGAGCGGTTGCCCTCGCTGTGCCTGTGGCACCGGCTGAACCTGCCGTGCTGGGGGTGCGGGACCGTGCGCGCCCTGTCGGCGCTGCTGCACGGCGATGTTGCGGGCGCCTGGCGGATCAACCACAACGTTGCGGGAACCGCGCCCCTGCTGCTGGCGCTGCTGACGGGCCAGGCCCTCGCCATCTGGAAGCGCCGGGCTGCGGCCGGCTGAGCCCTTGGACTCGATTGCCAAGGTGGGGCGTGGCCGCCAGGTCATGTATCCTCGCCGGCATACTCCTCCCCCGGGAAGACGGTGGCCTCCGGCGGGTCGCCCCAGTGCTCGGGCAGGGGCGGGTTGACGGTCCGATACCACTCCGCCAGCAGCCGATGCCCGCGCCTGCGGCGCTCCAGCACCTGCTCCATGTGCGCCGCCGACCAGTCCGCCAGCACGCGCGCGGTCAGTTCCCGGCGAATCCCGGCGTGCTGCGGGTCTTCTCCCAGGTCGCAGAACTCGTCCGGGTCATCATCCAGGTTGAACAACTGCGGGCGGTCTCCATCGAAGTGCACGAGTTTCCAGGGCCCGCTGCGGACCATGCGCATGGGCGGGAGGCCGAGGCAGGCGTGGTGCTCGCTGAAGGTCTCGTCCCGCCATTCCGCGTCCTCGCCCCGCAGCAGAGGCGCCAGGCTGCGACCGGGCACGTCGGGCAGGGGATCGGCCCCGGCGATCTGGATGAGCGTGGGACCGATATCAATCAGGTTCACGATCGGCCCCGACCGGCGCCCCGGCGCGATCCGCCCCGGATGCGAGACGATGAGCGGCACGGAGGCCGCCCCCTCGTAGAAGTTGCTCTTCCACCACATGCCGTGCTCGCCCGCCATCTCGCCGTGATCGCTCGTGTAGACCACCATCGTGTTCTCGGCCAGGCCCGAGGCATCGAGGGCTTCGAGGACCTTCCCCAACTGGCGGTTGAAGTGCTCGACCAAGCCGTAGTAGCCGGCGCGTGCGCGGCGGATCTGCTCCTCCGTCAGGTCTTCGATGTCGCGGTTCTTGCGCCACAGCCTCATGGCCGGATGGAGGGTCTCGAAGTAGCCCGGCGGAAACTGCGGGATGGTGACGCGGTCGAGGTAGTAGTCGAAGTCCTCGCGCCGGCAGACGAACGGGCAGTGCGGCAGCACGAACCCGCAGACCAGGCAGAAGGGGCGCTCGTCCTTCTGCGCGGCGCGGCGGCGGAGGAACTCGACCGCCGCCCGGGCGACCGTTTCGTCGTACCCCTGGTAGCCTGTGCGCCCGGGGCCCGCCGTGGTCGCCGCGACGCGGCTCTGTCCCGTTGCGGCGAGCAGTTCGGGGCGCAGGGCCTTGTGCATGCCGCCCACATAGGAGCAGGTGATCGTGTCGGCGAGACGGGTCTCGAAGCCGTGGCGCTGGTCTGCGCCCATGAAGTGCATCCGGCCGTTGAGCACGGTCTCGTATCCCGCCGCCCCCAGGGCGTGCGCAAACGTCGGCGCGTCGGAGGGGAGCATGCACTGGTTCGACCACACCTCGTTGCCGGAGGGGTGGCGCGAGGTCATGAAACTCATGCGAGACGGGACGCAGAGCGGGGCCGGGCAGTAGCAGTTCTCGAAGAGCACCCCTTCGGCGGCCAGGCGGTCGAGGTGGGGCGTGCGCACGACCGTATCGCCCTCGCACCCCATCACGTGCGGATTGTGCTGGTCCGACATCAACACCAGCAGGTTCGGACGCGTCGCCATCCGGGCACCCCTTTCACACCTGTGATCCCGCTGCTCGATGCGCTCGGGAGGAATCGCGCCCATCCGTCCTCTCCCGTCCCGGCGCGTCGGCCGGGGCGCCCACTGTATCCCGGCGGGGGCAGCGAGTCAACCCGTATGCGGCGACGCGGCTGTCGGTCGCGCAGCCAAGGTGCGGCCGTGACCGCGCAGAACCCCCGGGGTAGGCCTCGCATACGGAGGACCGTCCGATGGGAGATACCTGAGCCATGCTGCGCAGCATAGTCGGACTCGCCGCATGGGTGGGAGTGTGCTTCGGCGCGGCCGCCGTGGGCTCCCTGTTCACGGGGCCCGCCATCCCCGGCTGGTACGCGGCGCTGCGCAAGCCCCCCTGGACGCCGCCGAACTGGCTCTTCGGGCCGGTCTGGTCGCTGCTCTATCTGATGATGGCCGTGGCCGCATGGATGGTGTGGCGGCGGGTGGGCCTGGCGGGCGGAGCGCTGCCGCTGGGCCTGTTCGGCGTTCAGTTGGCATGCAACGTGGCGTGGTCCGCCCTCTTCTTCGGGCTGCACATGCCGGGAGCCGCCTTCGCCGACATCATCGTCCTGTGGTGCCTGATACTGGCGACGGCCGCCGCCTTCTGGCGGGTCGCGCCCGCCGCTTCGATCCTGATGCTGCCCTACCTGGGGTGGGTCACCTTCGCATCGGCACTGAACTGGGCGGTCTGGCGCATGAACGCCTGACCCGCAGCGACCGGCAGGACTTGCCCCAACCCCGGTGCAAGATACTCAGACCGGAGACGGCCTGCGTCTCGTCCTGGAGGCTTCAGCCGCACCTCGCGTTCGCGTGGACGTCCCAGTACTCAGGAGGTCGTGTCTTTGGCCGACAAACTCGCAGTTCACGGCGGGAGTCCGGTGGTGGCAGAGGGGGCCGTCCGCCCCTGGCCGCATGTCACCGACGCCGACAGGGAGGCCGTCGCCGAGGTGCTGCGCGACGGCGATATGGGCCGGCAGCGCGAGATCCAGTCCAAGGCTCTGGCCGAGGAGTGGGCTCAGTACATGGGAGTGGCCTACGCCGTCCCCTGCAACAGCGGCACCGCAGCGCTGCACATGGGCGTCGCCGGCCTGGGCATCGAGCCGGGCGACGAGGTCATCTGTCCGGCGTTCACCTACTGGGCCACGGCGGCCGCGGTGCTCCACCACAACGCCGTCCCCGTCTTCGTGGACATCGAGCCCCGCACGTGGACCATGGACGCCACGCAGATCGAGGCGCGCATCACCGACCGCACCCGCGCCATCATGCCCGTCCACATCCACGGCATGCCGGCCGAGATGGATCCCATCCTCGAGGTGGCGCGCGCGCACGACCTCGCCGTGATCGAGGATGTCGCGCAGGCCCACGGCGCACGCTACAAGGGCCGCCTGTGCGGCGCGATGGGGCAGGCGGCCGGCTTCAGCCTGCAGGCCAGCAAACTGCTCACCACCGGCAGTCACGGCGGCATCTTCACCACCGACGACGAGGCGATCCACAAGCGCGCCGCCCTGCTCGAATACCTGGGCGAACTCGTCGTCCCAGGCCGCGAAGGCCGCGAGCAGGAGTACAACGCCTACGGCCTGGGCTGGATGTACCGCGGCGACACCTTCGGCCAGGCATTCGCGCGCAGCCAACTGCGGCGCCTCGACGAGAACAACACCCGCCGTATCGAGAACTGCGCCCTGCTCAGCGGCCTGCTGCGCGGCGTGCCGGGCGTGGAGACGCCCTACGTGCCCGAAGACCGCACGTGCGTCTTCTACACCTACGTCCTGAACGTCTCGCCCGAGCCGCTGGGACTGAAGGTCGAGGCGCCCATCTTTCGCCAGAAACTGGAGATCGCACTGCGCGCCGAAGGCGTTCCCGTCGGCCGGTGGCAGCGCATGGCCGTTCCCGCCCAGGAGATCTTTCAGTCGCGGATCGGCTACGGCAAGGGGTGCCCCTGGCACTGCCCGCACGCCGGCGACGTCCAGTACGATGTCGCGGACTACCCCGTCACCAACGCCTTCGTGGCCACCAACCTGTATGTCAATGGGATCTGGCCGCCCAACGGCCCTGATCTGATGCGCGCCTTCGCCGATGCGATCGTCAAGGTCACGTCGCAGCCCGAGGCCGTGCTCGCGATCGAGGCGAAGCCCGAGTAACGCGGGGCGCAAGCCCACGTGCAGAATGCCAGGAAGCCGGGCAGGAGCAACGTCAATGGGTGAGCATTCCTTCGGCCTCGGGGTGATCATGGACGAGATCAGCGACGACCCCCGGACGGCCCTGCCCGCGGCGCGCGACCTGGGGCTGGAGGCCGTCGAACTGCAGCGCGTGTGGGGCAAGTCGGCGGCGGACCTGACGCCCGAGGAGGTGGAGAGCCTGCGCGCGCTGCTGGCGCAGCACGGCATGCGCGTCGGCATGATCAGCACCAACTTCCTGAAGGCGTGCCGCGTGGACCTCATTCCCGGCGGCGACTTCGACGCCAGTCCCGACTTCGCGCAGCACATGGCGACGTTCGAGCGCGCGGCGACGGTGGCGAGGGCGTTCGACTGCCGGCTGCTGCGCACATTCTCCTTCCGCTGGCCGCACATGGTGGACCTCGGGAACCCCTCGCCCCGCCTGCCGCGGGGCGGCGAGATCCCGGCGCCTACCCTCGACCTGATTCGGGAGGGCCTGTCCATCCCCGCGCGCATCGCCCAGCGCGAGGGCCTGACCCTGGGGCTCGAGAACGTCCGCTCGTGCTACGCCAACACGGGAGAGAACGCGCGCATCATCATCGAGGCTGTCGGCTCGCCTGCGCTCAAGGCCGTGTGGGACCCGGCGAACGCGTTCGTCTCCGGCGGCGTGGACTACCCGGACGGCTACGAGGCGGTGCGGCCGCACATGGTTCACGTGCACGTCAAAGACGCGCGCGTCCGCGACGCAGCCACGGGTCTGACAAGTTGGGAGTGCATCGGCGAGGGCGAAGTGCGGCTGACCGAGGCGTTGGGGGCGCTCGTCCGCGACCGGTACGCCGGCGTGGTGTCGGTCGAGACCCACTGGCGGCCGGCTGACGGCTCGAACGGCACGCCGGCGACGGTCGCAGGGCTGCGGCGGCTGCTGGCAGAGATAGAGCGGCCGCGGGGAGCCGTGCAATGATGATCGGCTCGCGCGCGCAGGCCGCCGTCCGGCGCAGAAGACTCACTCGGCCTGCGTGATGAGCACCACCCAGTCCTCGGCAGTCTCCCTCGGCGGCGGGCCGAGCGCAACGGGCCGACCTCCCTCGATCTTCCTCCGGGATGAAGGATCGAACTCGCCGGTTCGCGGGTTGTACCACCGTTGGACGAAGCGGCCGGGCGCCTTCGACAGGTCGAGGGCGCCGGTCTTCTCGGCCCGCGGCAGGTAGACGGCGTAGACCTCACCCTCCTTGCCCAGCACCTGGCCGGCGACGTCGTTGTTCCGGCCTGCGTAGTGGGATTCGCCGGCCAGCAGGCCGTCCATCGGCTGCATCTCCCAGAAGGGCAGGTTGTCCTCGACGAAACTGCGGGCAAACCACATGTAGCGCCAGTGGGGCTCGCACGTGCGGAAGTCCTCGGTCTTCAGCAGCGTGTCGAGGATGTACTCCAGTTGGCCGCCGGAGAGATAGATCGGCCAGGTGTACTCCCTGCGGTGGCGGTCGGCATTCGCGGCATTGGCCTTGTCGGGGTAGAACTCGTCCATCCCGATCACCTGCGGGAAGCCCGCCGCTGCTGATCTCTCGCGCCAGGTCTCGACGATGTCGGTGTCCGTGGTCTGGAACGACGTCACGGGGAAGAGCCTGTCGCCCAGAAACGGCGCCCAGGCCTGCTCGACCTTGCCCGCGTGGTGGACGGTGATCGGATGGTCGTAGGGGTCCACCTCGTGCAGGTACCGGGCATACTGCTTGATCCGCTCGGGCGGCAACCGGAAGCCCAGGTTGTACTCCTCGCAGAGGTTCCACTGCAGGGCAGGGAGATGGCCGAAGCGCGCCGCCAGTTCGCGGTAGTAGAGTTTCCGCTCGACGCCGAGTGCGCCGTCGTCCAGTTCTCTCTTGTTGGGCTCCTCGGCCTCGTTGAGAACGAAGTGCAGGCAAAGGCCCCGGCGCTGGGCGTGATCGAAGACGATCCCCCACTGGCGCAGTCTGGCTAGGTCGAAGTGCAGGTTGTCGTTGGCCGGGCTGCCCTTGCCGTCTATCGGCCCCATGTAGGGCCAGACGTTCCGGCCGTCCCCCCCGATGTTCATAGGGAGAAGATAGATGCTGTTCACGTGCTGGGAGGCCAGGTAGTTGAGCGCTCCGATGATGCCCTTGCCCTGCCCGTCGTCCCAGTCGGGGTCTCCGTCGCGCCAGTCGGCGATGTGGCTCTCGTAGCGATGGGTGGCGCGCGGCGTGTTGGCGAATCCCGCGTACGCCAGGAAGTCCTCGGGGCTGTCCGTGCCCCCCTTGATCCAGTAGGGGCCGTCCCGGAACTTCAGGTAGTGGGTGCCCGCGTACTCCAGCGGGCCCCACTTGTAGAATCCCGGCGCCTGCGGGTCCTGGGGCGCGACGGTGAAGGTGCCGCTCGAACCGTCGAAGGCCGCCGGCTCGCCCTCGTCCGCCTCCAGGCTCACCGCCACGCCGGGGCCCTTGCGGAACGATGCCCGGAAGCGCCACTCGCCGGCCTCGTCTGGGGAGAAGCGCACGCGCCAGACGTTGCCGGACCGGCCCCCGCGGCCGTCGCCGCCGAAGAAGCCGGGGACGTCGTACGCCTTCCCATTTGGGCCCGTGAACCGGACCCGAAGCCGGTAGTCGAGGAACGGGTTCGGGTCGTTGTCCATGGCGTCGGCCTGCGGCCCGTGGAAGTCGAGGGTGACGGCGTCCCACTTGCTCGGCGTGCCGCTCGGAGTCGCGGCATGGACCTCGGGGGCGGACGCCGCCTCGACAAGCAGCCTGATGCAGCGGTTGAAACGGGAGTCGGGATTGCCTGCATCGAGGTCGCCCCAGTTGCCGCGGGCGCTCGCCAGCACGAGCCCGAGGCTCGGGATGATGACGGAGTTGTTGCCGCCCGCGCCGATGCTCATGAAGGTGTCGGGCGGGGCGTCGGGCCAGGTGCGGGCGTCGGGGTGAAGGCGGCCGGTGTCGTTGAACCACCAGTTGAAGCCGTAGATGCCTGCGCCGAACTGCGTGAAGTGATCGGAGCCGCCGCCGTAGGAGCCGATCCCCAGGTAGTCGTCGGTGGCGGCCTTCTGCGTGGCGGGGAGATTCTTGGGCGTCTGGGGGCGCATGTATTCGTCGAAGTAGCGGCGCGGCAGCACCTGGCGCTCGCCCCAGCGCCCGCGGTTCAGCCAGAACCAGGCGATGCGGGCAAAGTCGCGCACCGACGCGGAGAGGCGGCGGCGGGAGCCGAACTCGAGGCCGTCCTGCGGCCCCAGGGCGCCCAGCCGCCCGGAATCCTCGGCAACGGCTCTGGCGTCGGCCTTGAACACCTTGTCGAACAGCGTCTTCTGGTAGAGTTGGATGGCGAAGTCGTTGTAGGCCCAGGCGGCGCCGGGGGCTTCAGGGCGGGCGTAGCCGCTGGTCATGGCGCCCAGGTGGCGGAAGGTCATGGTGCGGTCCTTGGGCTTCAGGTCCCAGCCCAAGTCGGCGATGGGCTGGTCCACACTGCGGACCAAACCCTCCTCCACGGCGAAGAAGAGCAGCGTGCTCAGGACCGGCTTGACCGAGGACAGCCAGTCGCTCCGCTGCGCCTGGTCGCCCCAGGTCTTGACGACGAAGCCGTCCTTGACGACGCAGCCCCGTCCGCCGAGATACTCGGCGAGTTGGTCGAGTTTCTCGGCCGACATGCCGAGAGCGGCCGGCGGCCCTGACTCCCAGTCCTTCCCGGGGAACCGCGGTTCGTCCGCCTGCGCCGCCGACAGCGCCATTGCGAGGAGCAAGACCCCCCAAGCGGCATTCAGGAGCCGTGCGGTCATGCTCATGCCGTGCCTCCCGTCTTGGGTATCTGACCTCGAAGCGCCCGGCCGCGCAGGGCCGTGCGCGGCGGTCCCGGCGGGGCCTACTCCCCGCCTGTGGGAAGGACGGCCGCCGCCGCCCTGCGGACATGGTCGTCGAAGGGTCAGTCTCCGTTCTCACCGGTCTGCCTCGTGACCACCCGATCGAGACTGGGCACGAAGGCGATCAACTGCCCTCCGGACCCCGGCTTGAAACGGGCATCGCACGGGATGTGTCGCCCTAACTGGCCCCATGAGGGCAGGCCGCTCCCAGCCGTGAGGCCAGGACTGGGCGTCGCGGCGGAGCGGGGAGCGTCCGCGACTCATCCCACGCACGCGAAGAGCGGCCCGTCAAGGGAGGCCTGGCCTGCACGCACAGGAGCGCCCGGCTTGCGCCGAAGGCAAGCCCGAGTGGGGTCGAGCGCATCGTATGACTCGCCCCGGCCAAGCAGCCTACTTGAGGACCACGCAGCCGGCCCCCAGCGCCTGGCGGGGCGTGCCCGCGCATTCGAGCGCGATGACGGGGGCGATGGGATCGGGCCTGTCCGACGGCAGGCCGCGCAGGATGAGGCGATTGCCCTTCTGCGTGAACTTGATGGCCTTCCTGTTGTGCAGGAAGCGGGCGGACTTCACCTTGCTGACGATGCCGCCGATGGCGATCTCGCTGCCGGGGTAGTTGAAGGCGTGGAAGTAGGCGGTCTTGCCTTTGACGGTGAAGCCGCCGACGGGCTGCCACTGCATCTGGGAGCGGTCGGAGTCGTAGATGGCCTCGCCGTGCCTGTCCATCCACTCGCCCACGGCCCGCAGGATGCGCACGGAGGGCGCGGGGATGCTGCCGTCGGCCTTGGGGCCGATGTTGAGCAGGTAGTTGCCGCCGCCGGCCGCGGCCTGCACGAGGTAGCGGACGACCTGCTTGGGGGTCTTCCAGTCGTCGTCGGCGGCGTGGTAGCCCCAACTGCCGTTCATGGTCATGCAGGACTCCCAGGCCCGCCCCTCGGCCTCGGGGGTGACGTGCTGCTCGGGGGTGGAGAAGTCCTCGGGCAACTGCGAGCGGTTGTTGATGATGATGTCGGGCTGGAGTTTGCGGACCATGGCGTTCATCTTGGCCGACTCCCACCCCTTCACATCGAGGGGCCAGGAGACGTCGTACCACATGATGTCGAGCTTGCCGTAGTTGGTGCAGAGTTCGCGCACCTGGCCGTGGATGTAGTCCACGAAGCGGCGGCGGGCCTTCTCGTTCTTCTTGCAGCGGGCGCCGTCGGGGTGGTGCCAGTCCATCATCGAGTAGTAGAAGCCGACACCGAGGCCCTCGGCGCGTGCGGCCTCGACGTACTCGGCGACGAGGTCGCGGCCGGCGGCCTGCTTGGGGGCGCAGTAGTCGGTGAGTTGGGAGTCGAAGAGGCAGAAGCCTTCGTGGTGCTTGGTGGTCATGACCATGTACTTCATGCCGGCCTGCCTGGCGAGCCGGGCCCAGGCGCGCGCGGGGAAGGGCTTGGGCTTGAACTGGCCGGCCAGCGGCTCGTACTCCTTGACCGGGATGCGCTCGCGGTTCATGACCCACTCGTGGCGGCCCAGGATGGAGTAGAGGCCCCAGTGAATGAACATCCCGAAGCGGGCCTCGTGCCACCAGCGCATGCGGCGGATGCGGTCGCGCTGCTCGGCGGTCGTCTTGGGACGAGAGGACTTCTTCTGCATGGAATGGCCTCCTGGCTGCGGGCCATCCCGGGTGGGATGCGCGCCGCTGGGTCGCCGGCGGATGCTCGGCTCGCCGGAGGACTTCTGCGGAGAGGCTTACATTCCTCCCCGCCCGGGCCCGGGAGCGTGCGGATCGGAACGCTACGGAGACACGCCGGGGCGGCGCCCCGAAGCAGGCAGGCCCCGATCGCTCGGGGCCTGCCGGGGTGGTGCGCTCTGTGGCTGCCGCTAGAGCGGCAGTCCGTAGGCGCGGGCCAGGAACACCGCCATCTGGCACCGCGTCACGTTGTCCAGCGGGCAGAAGTTCCCGCCTCCGCACCCCTGCGTCGGCGGCTCGGTGGGCGCCGGCCACGAGTCCGCATCCGCCAGCCGCTCCACGAACCCGTAGTACGATACGCTCTCCGGCACGTCGCCGAAGGTGGGCGTCGGGCTGTTGAGTTCGCACTTGCCCTTCGCCCGGTCTATGAATACCGCCATCTGGGCCCGCGTCACGTTGTCGTCGGGGCAGAAGTTCCCGCCCCCGCAGCCTGCCGTGGGCGGCACCAGGCACGGGTTCCCCATGTCGTACCACGAGTCCGAGTCGGCCAACCGCTCGATCCAACCGTAGTAGGGGTGGCTGTCGGGCACGTCGAGGAAAGTCTCGACCGGGTTGTCGAATGCGCTCTTCCCCGCCGCCTTGCACAGAAACTCCGCCATGTTCTTGCGATAGACCGCGTCGTCGGGGTAGAAGGTGACGTCCCCGCGGTCGGTCATGATCCCAGCCCGCCACGCCGCCTCCACGTGCTTCCAGTAACTCGCCGTGTGCGGCACGTCGCTGAAGATCACGTTGTCTATGCTCACATTGACGTTCTTGAGCCCCGCCTTGCCCGAGGAGTCGTAGGCGCGCACGGTGATGGTCGCCGCCCCGCCGGGGATCATCCGCGTGTCGCAGTCCCAGGTGAAGGGCGCCGCGTCGTCCGTATACCGCGGCTCGCTCTCGTTGTTCACCCAGAACTCCACCTTGTCCGCCGTGGCCGCCGTCACCACGAACCACACGTTGCCCGTAAGGCCGGCGCCCTCGGAAGGCTGGTCAATGGCTACCTCGGGCACCGTGTCGTCGCACATGTGGCCCCAGGCGCGAGCCAGGAACACCGCCATTTGACACCGGGTCACGTTGTCCTCCGGGCAGAAGAGCCGCGGCGGCCCGGTTGCGCACCCCTGGGTGGGCGCCTCGGTGGGCGGCGTCCAGGAGCCCGGATCGGCCAGGCGCTCCACGTGACCGTAGTAGGACGCCGTTTCCGGCACGTCGGCGAAGGTGGGGCTGGGATTGATCCAAGGGCACTTGCCTGTGGCCCGGCAGATGAAAACCGCCATCTGGGCGCGGTTCACTACCGTATCGGGGCAGTAGGAGGGCGCCGGATAGGGCGGGTTGGGGCCGCAGCCCTGCGTGGGCGGGGTGAGACAGGGGTTGGCCTCATCATACCAGGCGCTGCGGTCGGCCAGGCGCTCGATCCAGCCGAAGTAGGGATGGTCGGTCATCACATCGTTGAACGTGGCCTCGGGGGGATCGGGGAGGTGCACCACTTCATCGTTGCGGACGTCTCCCACCCAGCAGGACCCGTCGCTTGAGTTCACCGAGATGCCGTAGGGCTTGTTGAAACCCCCACCCCGCCACGCCTCGGCTCCGGTGACGCCGAGGTGCACCACTTGGTTGTTGTTGTTGTCCGCCACCCAGCAGGAGCCATCGTTCGGATTCACGGATACCCCACGAGGCTGATTGAACCCGCCTCCTCTCCATAGCTCTGTGCCATCCGCCTCCAAGTGCACGACCTGGTCGTTGTAGGTATCGGCGACCCAGCAGGAGCCATCGGTCGGATTCACGGATAGGCGAGTCGGTCCGTTGAAGCCGCTCAGCCGCTGAAGTTCCGCGCCGGCCGCCGAGAGGTGGACCACTTGGTCGTTACCGTAGTCCGATACCCAGCACGTCGCGTCGCTTGGGTTGACGGCGACCGCGTTGGGTATGTTGAATCCTCCCTGCCGCAGCAGTTCGCTGCCGTTCTGAGCTAGGTGTACTACCTCGTTGTTGTTGCTGTCCGCTACCCAACAAGAGTCGTCAGTCGGGTTGGCGGATACACTATCCGGTCCGTTGAACCCGCCGAAGGGCCCGCCAATGACTCCGCCGTCGAGTTGCGACAGGCGAATAACCTGATCGCCATCGTAGTCCGCTACCCAAACGGAACCGTCATTTGGATTGACCGAGACGCAGTAGGGGGTGAACCCGCCCACGCGCCATCGCTCCGTGCCATCCGCGTCGAGGCAGACGACCTCGTTGTGCCCCAGGCCCTGATCGGCCACGTAGCAGGAGCCGTCGTTCGGGTTCACCGCCATGAACAAAGGATTCCAGAAGCCGCCAACCCGCAGGGGTTCGAAGTAGGTCTTCTTCTGCTTCCCCGCCGCCATGCACAGGAACTGGGCCATCGCCTTGCGGGTGACCTCGGTATTGGGCTCAAAGGTCCGGTCACGCGCGTCGCGGTCGTAGGAGGCGCCCGT
>Ga0180434_10007225_pt1 | contig 12533 bp, 5 predicted proteins | sample SS_ome_7_FD_132453 | JGI IMG/M metagenome (GOLD analysis project Ga0180434, IMG submission 132453) | Hypersaline lake sediment archaeal communities from the Salton Sea, California, USA - SS_1_D_2 metaG | ecosystem: Environmental > Aquatic > Non-marine Saline and Alkaline > Hypersaline > Sediment... | reverse complement strand
GGTCGTATTGTCCTCACAGAAGACCCAGCCTTCGACTGCCGTCTCCGGCTCGGCCCGCCCGGCTACCGAAGCGACTATCGCCTCGGTGTAGGCCGCCGGTCCGTATTCAGGGCGCGGAGTTCCCTCTCCCCAGTTATCTACGATCCGCCACCCCGGTCCGAATATCGCCAGCAGACCGATCGCAGCCAGGGTCAGAACGCGCCCCCGGGCAAGCCCGAAAACCGCTATCAGACGCTCGGCGACCAGCACGACTCCCGGGCCGATACCCAGCACAACCCAGAGGTGGAAGGGAAGCAGGGCATCTTCCTGGATGTCGAGTCCGAGCAGAAGGAAGAGCAGCGGGAAGATCACGTAGAGTATCGCGACGAGACCGAGGCGTCGTCGCCGCAGACCGGCTGTGAACCACCCCAGGAGGGCGAGAGCCAGAACGACCGGTCCGATGCCGGCGGCCACCCGGCCCCAGATGGTCAGAGGTGTGATCGGATTGTACGTGCCCGGGCGGGCCCTGATCTCGGCCGCCGTGACGAGTCTGAAGAAACTGCGCAGAGTGGTGGCGTCACCCCAGTTGTACGGCGGCTGGAGTCCGGCGCGCAGAGGCAGAACGAGATAGAGCGTCAGCCCGAGGGCCAGGAAGAGGACCAGCGGAATCACCGCGGTAAGGAGAGAGTGGCTTTCATCATCTGTCGGAGGCCTGAGTCCAAGCGTGTTCTCGGGGGTCAGCGACCAGAGAAACAGGCCGACCAGGGCGGGATAGATCAGGATGATGGTGACGTGATTGCCCAGAGCGATACCGGCCAGAAAGGCCATGATCAGCGGGTAACGCCAGCCGCCGGGCACGCTTCCCCACCAGCCGCTGCGAACCTCGCCCCCGGCCCCGTTCATCATCCGTCGCGGCTGCTCGGCCTTCTGCACCATGACCAGGCCGGTGAGGATGAGGAGCGCCACCAGAAGAGTATTGAGGGTGTACACCTCGGCCACGAGGGCCTGATCGAGAAAGACCGGGTGCCCGGCCAGGATTGCCGGCGGCAGGCAGGCTGCCAGGATCCTGATGAGCCGGGGCACCGGACCGAGACGCAGCAGGACGAAGAGCTTGCGTCCGATCATGACCATGATTCCGCAGGTCGCGCCGGCGGCCAGAGCCGAGAGGAGGTTGGCGGCGATCACCGGCGAAGTGAGCCAGCCGATCCCGAGCACCGACAGACGACCGAGCAGAGAATAGAGCGGATAGCCGCTCGGGTGCACGATCCCGAACGTGCGGGCCACCCCGACGAATTCGGCCGAGTCGTACCAGTTGAAACCGGGGTTGAGCTGCAGCAGAAAGACCAGGAACCCCGCGAATCCCGCCGCCCACACCGGGACGAGAGGATGGGTGAGCCACGACGATGTCGGTGTGCGGTTGCCTGTCATCCGGTGTCCCGTTCCCTCTTTCCGTGCCTGTTCACACAGTGTCGACCCGAGGACCGACACCCAATGTACGTTGCCGCGCGGCCTCAATCAAATGGCCGCAACACATCGAGGCGGCGGCTCCGCCCCGTCGCCGAGCCCCGATTCGTGGCGTAAGACGCCCGTGACGGCGGCAGCGTGCACGTTCTCTGCGAAACCGTAAACAGCACCACCCCGCTGTGCCGTCACACGTGCAGGAACGGGGCTGTACGTGCAGAGTGCAGCTGGCCTGATTCGCTGGCGGAGAGACTGGCGGAATCATCACCCCGGCACTCCGGGTACTGCCGGGAGACCTTCCGGGGAGGATTGCATCGGGGATATGAAAAGGGAACAGGGCTGGCCCTGTTCCCTTTCGGTCAGTATCGCTGGTATGCCTGGCGGGGCACGGAACGCTGAATGTTCGCCCTCAGCTCCCGTTGCCGTTTGACTCCATCTCGACCTCGTTCTTGAGATCTATCAGCCAGCCTTCGAGGCTGACCTCGAGTTTCTTGCGCAGGCCGCCCTTGCGGAGTCCGACCATCAGCCCTTCGAGGGACTCCTCGGTTGTCAGAACAACCCCTTCTCCGTTCGGCTCGATCGACCAGACGTGGATCGTATCCGCCCCTCCGGCCTTGCCGGTCCAGACGATACGCCGGCAGGGATCGAGTTCGCGGATCGTGGAGGTGATCTTCGTGCCGCCCGATTTCCAGGTGAAGGTCGAACCGACAGAAAGTTCCCCCTCGAGTTTCGATTCCGAAACATCGGGATGCCAGTGCTTCCAGCCGGTAATGTCGGTATGGATCTTCCAGACCTCTTCGGCTTCCGCCTGGATCTTGATTTCCTTGCGCGCAACCACCGGCGCGCTCGTGTTGATATCCACGATCTCCTCCTGCCGGCCCGCCAGCCGGCCCCGTCCTGTCGGTTCCCGTTCACCCGGCCTCCGGCCCCACCGGAGCGGTGTTGTATACTTCACACTACTCATGACGGGCCGGGATTGTTTCATGTTGCCTGTAAAGAAAACGTCTTTTCGGCAGGAAAGTTAAACGTATTCACTGCCGGCTGAGGCTCCCTGATCAGTCTGCCTCCTGAATACACACGCGCTCGCCGGAGGAGAGCGCCCAGATTTCAGCTGTGACTCGGCGCGCCGTGGCTTCCCGCAGCAGGGCGGCGTAGGCCGCGAGCTGGGCCCGGTACTGCTCGAGCAGGCCGGGGGCCTCGGCCTGCCCGGTCTTGTAATCCACCACGCAGAGGTTGCCCTCCGCATCGGCCAGGATCAGGTCGGCGGTCCCGGTGAGAACATCGATCCCGGCCGGGACGATGCCGGGCAGCGCCCGGGCTGGTTCTCCCATCACGAGCGGCCATTCCGCACCCAGAACCCGCCATCCGCCGGCGCGCGCGCGTTCGAGCAGAGCACTCCCCTGCTCCACGAGCCCGGGCAGTTCGCCCGCCAGCCCGTCGGGATCGCCCGGATCGGATACCGTCCGGCAGGCCGCTTCGATCCCGTACCCGAACCCCGCCACGAGCTCCATGGCCTCGTGGACACGCGTTCCGCGCAACCGGGCGTACCACGAGGCCCGGACATCCCCGGTCCCGGCCGCCTCCTCGTCGCGCTCAGGGTATCTGACACCGAGCCCATTGAGACCCGAGGAGCGCATCATCAGCGGACGTCGCGCAGTCTCCACGACTCCCGCCCAGGCGCTCAGATCGGCTTCTCTGCCGGCAACCGCAGCGGCGATCTCTTCCCCCGACGGTTCCTGGAACGATCGTGGCAGTCGGTGCGGCTGTCCGGTCCGTCGTTCCGGCGTACCGGGAATCATCCAGGCCACCGATGGACGGGGGGCATTCCCCTCGGGGGCACCCCCGGCCTCACCAGCGGAAGCATTCGCATGCCGGCGCAGGATATTCACCAGGGGTGCCAGAAAAGCCTTCTCCGATCCGGGGTCGGACCGGGATGAAGCCATCACCACATGATCGCGGGCCCGGGTGAAGGCCACGTACTGGAGCCGCAGGGCTTCGGCCTCCTGCTCCAGACGCTCCTCCTCCCGGCGTTCTTCCCATTCGAGGGGTTGCAGACCGGCGGTCGAGAGATGGACCGTTCCCCGCTCGCGATCCGGGATCGCTCGATCCCGGAAACCCGGCCGGTAGGCCAGGTCGAGGATCGCCACGACCGGAAATTCCAGACCCTTGGCGCCGTGCATGGTCATGATGCTGACGGCCGAATCCCCTTCTGCAGACAGCGGGGATTCCTCCTCCGCGGCCGCCTCCTGCTGTTCGGCGAGCCACTCGACGAACCCTCTCAGAGCCGGCACGCCCGTTCCGGTTCCGAAGCCGGCTGCCGCCTCTTCCCAGGTGAGGGCCAGATCGAGGAGTTTGAGCAGATTCGCCATCCGCCGTTCGCCGTCGGGTTTGAGTGCATGCAGGGGTATGACGCGGGTTTTATCGAAGAGACGTCTCACGATCGCCGAGGGCTGACGGAATACGGTTTCGCCATGCAGTTCTGACAGAATCGAGAAGGCGCGCTGCAGGTTTCCGCCAACTCCGCCCTCAGCGCTCGTCCCCGGCGGGGGGCCGCTCTCCGGATCGTTCAGGTACCTGAACGTCCCCCCCGCCGCAACGTGCCTGACCAGGTCTTCATCGCTCACGCCGAAGCAGGGGGAGCGCAGCGCGGCCACACAGGCGACCGCATCGTCGGGCGCGGCAATCGCCCGGAGAACGGGCAGTGTCTGGGCGATCTCGAGCCGGGCAAAGAAGGCTCGTCCCCCGGCCACCCGGTACGGGATCCCGCAGGCCGCGAGTTCATCCTCGATCACCGGGATCCCGGTGAAGCTCCGCACCAGAACAGTGACATCGGAGTATTCCAGATCCCGCAGTTCCTGGGTGTGCGGATCGAAAATGACCCTGTCGGCGGCACGCATCTCTGTGATCCAGCCGGCCAGCGCGCGTGCCTCGGCCCGACGAACGATCGCGGTGGGAGGTTTCCGTTCGGGGTCGGGGTGGATTTCGGCCAGCACCGGGTCGAGATCGAGCAGCGACACCGCAGGACCGTTCGGTTCATCGCAGCGGAAGGGTGCGAGAGCGGTATAGCTTGCTTCGGGCAGCAGTTCCCCGAAGACATCATTGGCAGCCGCCACAAGGGCGGGCGAGGAACGGAAACAGACGGTGAGTCGGGCCTCTTCACCGCTGGCGGCGATCTCGGTCCTGGCCCGGTCGAAAACAGCCAGATCGGCCCGACGGAAACGGTAGATGCTCTGGTTCGCATCTCCGACTATGAAGAGCCTGCCCGGGACCGGACCGGTGCCTTTCCCCTCCTCCCCGGTCGGACCTTCAGCCCCGGCCAGACGCAGGACGATCTCGACCTGCACCGGGTCGGTATCCTGGAATTCGTCGACCAGAATCCGATCTATCCCGGCACGTATCTTCCGGGCCGGTTCGCTCCGGCCGAGCAGATTGCGCGTCAGGAGCAGGAGGTCGTCGAAATCCAGCGCTCCCAGTTCCTGCTTGCGCTTCCCGTAGTCGGCGAGAACCGCCCGCGCTCGATCGAGAAGATGTGTGAACTGCCGGCTCCGGTACTCCGCCACCACCCTGTCACGTCTCTTCCGGAGCTCTTTCCAGGCCGCCTTGAGCCCGCTCAGGCCGACCCCGGCAGCCTTCCAGTTTTTCTGCGCCCCGGCGCGCAGATCGATATCGAGGCCTGCCAGGCAGAGAGCCAGGTCGTGTTCGTCGCGTTCGCCGGGAGTGATCGTTTCGGCGACTGCGAGCAGGTCGCGGGCTTTCTGCATCAGGGTGTCGCCGGCGAGAACCGACTCCTCGTGACTGGCGATCGACCGGGCAAGCTCGAGCAGGTCCTCCAGAACCCGCGTAAATGACTCGCCTTCGGCCGGCGGGGATGCCGGTTCCAGGTCGGGGAAGCGGCGCAGCGACCGGACCAGCTGGCGAAGATCAGCGGTCCGCCCGCCGGCCAGCAGGATTCCTTCGAGGACGGGGTCGTCGCTTTCCTGAAGACGCTCGATATGCTCGCGGATCACACTCTCGAGCAGCAGGTCGGCCTCGAGGGCATCGAGGGTTCTGAAGCCCGGGCTGATTCCGGCTTCGATCGGTCGTCCGGCCAGCAGCGAGCGGCAGTACCCGTGGATGGTCGTCAGGGGCGCCAGGTCAAGGACGGCCAGCGCCGCCGCCCGCCGGCCGGCGATGACCTCGTCGCCGTTCGCCACCTCCTTCTCGAGGGCCAGCCTGACCCGCTCGCGCAGTTCCGAAGCCGCCCTGTCGGTGAAGGTGATAGCAACGATCCGGCCGAGTTCCACCCCGTCGTCAACGAGCGCCACGATCCGGTTGACGAGAATCCTGGTCTTCCCTGTTCCGGCTCCCGCACCGACCGCAAAACCGGTCTCGAGTGAATGTATGAGATGGCTGCGAATTGCATCGTCCCGTGGTTTCCGGCCAGGTGCGGGAGCACTCATGCCTCTTCTCCGGAGTCGAGGGACGAACGAGCCCGCACCCGGTTGAGCGCCGCGAGACGTTCGTGGCGCAGATAGCGGAGGGATTCCTCGTCGGGCCAGCCGCGGCAGATCGTCGGCGTCGGGCAGCCGCGGCAGAGACCGCTCTGACTGTCGGTGCCCTGCTCGTGCGGAAGCCGCAGAAAGAGCCCCCCCTCGATCGAGTCCACGATGTCGGCCACCAGCCCGAGGATCACCTCCCGGTGGCTGAGGACCGTCTCCTCCGGCCAGGGAATGACCTTTGGCGCACCGGCAGCTGCCTTCGGATCGAGCTGCAGGAAAATGCCCCCGGCGAGTCCTCCTGCAGACTCCTCTCCCTCACCGAACCGGTCACGGGCGGCGATCAGATAGAGGGGCATCTGCAGCTGCCGCCCCCCCGTGATTTCTCCCGCGGCGGGAAGCCGTCCGCCGCCGGTCTTGTAATCGATGATGCGCACCCGCCCGCTGCGATCCCGGTCAACCCGATCCCACCTGCCCCGCAGGACCATCTCCCTGCCCGGGACCGTGAGCGGATGATCAAATTTCTCCTCGAGGGCTGCCGTCTCCCAGCCGGCTGCGGCCGGAGCGGAGAGGTCAGGCCCGCCCGCTGCGGCCATCTCCCGGCCGGCCTCCCATTCCAGCCAGGGTCCGATCCGGTTCAGCACCCGGCGGCTCTCGGCCCGCTCGAAGGCCGGCGACACCCGCCCCCGATGCCGGTAGGCCCGCCGGACTTCCCGGGTGGCGAGTTCCCCCAGGGCAGCCCGACTGCTCCTGAAGCTGCCGGGAACAGGCGGCCACTCATCCGCCTCGCGGCATTCCCGCACATGAGCCTCGAGCACGGCATGGAGGACGATGCCCAGCTCGAGAGGATCGAGCAGCCCGGTGGGTTCGGCCCGCTCCTCATCGAGCTTGAGGATGCGTGTGACGAACGTCCTCCACGGACAGGTGGCGTATTCCTGCAGCAGCGAGGCCGATATCGGCCCCCCGGAATCGAGGCCGAGGATTTCACAGGCGCTCCGGCGCAGATCCGCTGAATCGAGACACCCCGAATACGGCCCCGGCGCCCCTTTCCAGCGGCAGATCTCTGCCCGCCAGCCGGCGGCGAAGGTCTGACTGCCCCACAGGGCAGCAAGCTGAACGGTTGCACTCTCCGCCCCGGAGCGACCGATGCCGCCGGAGCCGAGCACCGCCCCGGTCGCAGCCAGGTCGCGATCGGTTTCTCCCAGCAGGGGTTCACCGGGCAGCAGAGCGACGGTTCCCAGGCTTCGGGAATCACGGGCGGCAGCCCGCTCGACCTCAGCGGCGGAGGTCCGGCTTTCACCCGGATCCCGCAGCAGCTCGCGCACCAGTGGGCTCATGCGCTTTTCGCGTCCATCCTCGTCAAGCCGGGGATAGATGAGCACCACCTGCCGCCCGGTTTCCAGCAGCAGGCGGAAGAGCAGCTTCTCCTCGAGCAGTCTCCGTGACGGCGTGGACAGCAGCCACGGGTTCGCCCCCGTCAGGGCTGCGCGCTCGTCCTCGAGCAGCAGCGGATCGGGTCCGGGGCGTGTCGGTACCGTCCCCTCACCCAGACCGAGCGCGACCACCAGCTCCATCCGGCATCCCCGGAGATCCATGACGCTTTCGACCGCTACCTGCTCCGGATCACTCCCCCCTCTCCCCTCTTTCATGGCCGCCCGCTGCAGCCAGCCGAGGATCCAGAGCATGTCGCCGGCACGGGCCGGGCCGCCGAGAGCCGAACAGGTCCGTACTCTGTCGAGCACCTGCAGCAGGGCCTCGCCCCGCGAGGCCGTCAGACGGGGGAGCAGCAGATCCACGAGGGCGTTGAACCCCTCGACCGGATCCCCCTGCGCAACCAGACACCCACCGGCGGGTATCACTTCGTCGAGCAGGTCGGCTGCCTCGCGCAACGTGACAGCCTGCGCAGGGTCGCTCTCTTCGGAGTGAGTGGCCGTTTCCCGGAGTCGACCGGCCCATTCCGCGAGCGTACCGGCCGGATAGCGATTGCGGGCCAGCCTTCCGTCAGGCAGGGGACAAAGCGGGCGTTCGAAAAGACGGGCTGCGGTGGAGAGCAATCCGGAGAGTTCGCCGAGGGTGAGCTCTCCGGCGGCCCCGCGATGCAGCAGCAGCAGGAATCCGATGAGAAGCGCGGGTTCACGGTCGCAGTCACCGAACCCCGCACTGACCGCCTCCTCATGCATGGTCCCGCGGTAACGATCAGGAGCAAAGGCCGCTACCGCGGTCTCTTCCGCTCTCATCCCCCCGCGCCAGGCAGCCGCCAGCAGACGCAGGGCGGCATCCACCTCGCGTCCCCGTCCCGGCTGGGACACCACTGTGAGTGTGCGACCGGCCGACGTCCGCCGGTCCCGCCCCTGAGCGAGAGTATCCCAGAGTTCCCGGAGCGGCACCACGACCGGCCGGTCTGTCCCGTCGGGCTCTTCGCGGCGCTCCTTCGCTTCGTTGCGCCAGCGCGTCAGGAGATCCCCGGCATAGTCATCCGTTTCCCGATAGCAGGGAACACAGCAGTCGGTGGGCAGCAGTTCCGCCAGGGCATCGAGCAGAGCCGCCTGGCTGCCGGTCAGATCGTAGAATCCGTACGCGACGAGGTGCTCTGCGGACAGGTGCGGGCCCTCAGCAACGACCGCGGCCGCCTGTCGGAGAGCGGCGTCGTGATCGGGGATCGCCAGGCGGTCAAACTCCCTGGTGGCTGCCTCATGCAGGTGGGCCACCGCTTCGAGGCGGGCCCGGGCAGGCCCTGAGTTCCGGGCAGCCAGCGCGGCGACTGTGTCCGCTTCAATCCCGGCTTCGCGCAGGTCGAGCAGAGTCTTGATCGCCGCCTGCTCGAAGGCGGGTGTGCGCAGGGTATCCACCCCGATGATCTCCTCGATCCCCGGCAGGGCTTCCTCGATGACGCGATGCAGGAGCAGATCGCGGGCGAGACGATCGAGGGTACGCCCCGCCCCGGTACGGGTGCTGATCAGTATCCGCCGGGCCAGCTCGGAGAACTGCATCAGCCGCACGCCCTGGACGGCTCCGAGCGATGCCGCCAGCTCGCGCTGCAGGTGGCGGATGAGCCGGGGCGAGGGGACCAGCAACCAGCACTCTCCGGCCGGATCGCCTGCACCCTCGATGCAGCTGTGTTCGCGCAGTCGCCCGAACAGGATCTGCTCCAGGAACGACCACGAACCTTCTGCCAGGAAGCGGATACCCATCGCTGACAAGGAACGCGAGCGGTGCGACACCTGCCGCGCCTCGATGTGAAAAAATGTCTTGGCCGGACGCGAACAGACCGCGAGAATCAGCCCGGGGTCCAGCCAGAGACCCGATCCTGTCAGACTCGACACCGGGGAAGACATCTCCATGAGTAACCCGCTCCGCCGATCGATAGCCGCTGCCCTTCTGCCGGGCATGCTCCTGCTGGCCGGACTCCTGACCGGATCGGGCACCCCGCTGCAGTCCGGAGACCGGCTCGCGCCGCTGCAGTCCGGAGACCGGCTCGCGCCGCTGCAATCCGGGGACCGGCTCGCATCCCTGCAGTCCGGAGACCGGCTCGCGCCGCTGATCGATCAGCTGCAGGACGTGCGCCGGCAGGCCGGACTCCCTCTGCTGCAGCGTCGGGCCGTTCTCGACTCCGCCGCCCTTCTGCGGGCCCGGGAGATCGCGGAACGCGAACCGGGTCAGCGGATCGAGTCCACCCCCGAACTCATGGGAACGGCCCTGAACCGGGTCGGGATCGATCTCTACCGGCGGGCGGCCGAGCATATCGACATCCGCCAGTTCCGCACCGATCCGGTCTCGGTCTTCACGGGCACCTGGGCAGCCGATGCGCTCAGCCTCGACACCGGCTTCACTGCTATCGGCATCGCCATCATCACCGACGCGAACGGATACGCAACCCTGGTCTCGATCTTTCTGGAGGATCTGCAGGCCCCGGCCGATCTCGAGGCGGTCGAACAGCAGGTATTCACCGAGATCAACCGGATCCGCCGCCGCAACGGCCTCCGCCGCCTGCGCTGGCACGACGAACTGGCCGCCGTGGCCCGGGCCCACAGTGCCGACATGGCCGCCCGCGCCTACTTCGATCACCTCTCGCCCGAGGGGCGCAACCCCGCCGACCGCACAGCTTCTGCCCGGATCGACTTCACCCGGATCGCCGAGAACATCGAGTACAACCGCAACAGTCCCGACCCGGTCCTCAAGGCAGTCCAGGACTGGTGGGACTCACCCGGGCACCGGGCCAACATCGTCGAACCGGCTTTCACCCACACCGGTATCGGCGTGGCCGTCGATGCCGAAACGGGTCTCTATTTCACCCAGCTCTTCCTGCTGCCGCCCTCCCCCGGAGAGTGAGGGAACGCCCGTCCCGACCAGTCGTGCGAGCGGGATGCATGGGTGGCTGAAGAGGCCGTTCCCGCGAACGGTAGAAAAGGCAAAGATTGCAGCCGGCAGGCGGTGTGAGTAGACTGCTCGGCGGATATCCCGGCCTGACACCCTGACACGGAGTAAAACGATGCGGCGCTTCCGTTTCCTCACCCTTCTGCTGACGATGATCCTTCTGAGCCCGGTTGCCCTGGCCCAGAACCGAATCCAGGACATGCCCGGCTACGAGCGCTACACCTGGATGAGACAGAACTCGCGCAGCCTCGTTTCCGGGGGCACTGTCGGCACTGTTATCTGGAGCGAGGACGGCCGAGCCGTCTTCTTCACCCGCGGCGAGGAGACGATGCGGGTCGATCTGCGTTCCCTCGAGATGCGGACCGCCCGGGCCGACGAGATCCCGGCTGTCGAGCGTCCCGGTCGGGGCCGCGGCCGCAGCGCCGGCCGGGCCCGCCAGCTGACCGACGCGCCCTCCCCCGACGGGACCTGGACCGCCTACTACCGTGACTTCAACGTCGTCCTGGTCAACAACGAGACCGAAGAAGAGGTGCCGGTCACGACCACCGGCTTCGAACGCTTCCGCTACGGCACCGCCTGCTGGGTCTACGGCGAGGAACTCAGTCAGGGTGATGCCATGTGGTGGTCACCCGATGCGAAGAAACTGGCCTTCTACGAGATCGACGAACGGCACTGCAAGGTCTTCTACCTGGCCGAGGATCTGATCGAGACCTATCCGATCCTGAACACCGAGAAGTACCCGAAGGCGGGCGAGGACAATCCGATCGCCGGGATCCTGATCTACGACATGGAGGACGGCACCCTGACCCGGGTGCAGGTCGGCGGCGATCCCGAGCAGTACATCTACGGCGTCTCCTGGTCACCCGACGGCAGCGAGCTGATCTACCACCGCACCAACCGCCACCAGAGCGTGCTCGAGATGATGGCCGCCGATCCGGCCGACGGCAGCGTGCGCCTGATCGTACGTGAGGAGCAGGAGACCTGGCAGGACAACCACCCCACCATGAGGTTCCTCGAAGACGGCCAGCACTTCATCTGGGAGACCGAACGCAACGGCTGGCGCAATTATGAACTGCGCCACCTCGACGGCCGGCTCATCAATCCGCTGACCACCGCCGACGGCTATCCCTGTTCAGGAATCGCCAAAGTTGACGAAGAGGCCGGACTCTTCTTCTACTCAGCCCGCAGCACCGGCCACCCCTACTGCGACCAGCTCCACCGGGTGCGCCTCAACGGCCGCGGCGACACCCGCCTGACCACCCGCGACATGTTCTACAGCGGTTTCACCATCTCCCCCGACAACCGCTTCTTCATCGCCACCTTCCAGGCTGCCGACACTCCCCCGTCCACCGCCCTCTACAACGACCGGGGCGAGGAGGTCCTGCTCCTGGCCGAAAGCGACATGACCGCCTTCGAGGAAGCCGGGTGCGTCCTGCCCGAGGTCTACACCTTCACCGCCGAAACCGGTGAGACCCTCTACGGCATCCTGCACAAGCCCTCCCACTTCGATCCCGACCGCTCCTATCCGGTCATCGCCACGATCTACGGCGGCCCCGGCTCGAACGGGTTCAGCAACCGGTTCGGGGGAGTCGATGCCCTCTGTGAATTCGGCTTCATCACCACCAGCATCGACTACCGCGGTGCCTCGGGACGGGGCAAGGAATTCCTCGGCCTGGGGTACATGAAGCTCGGCATCAACGAGATCAAGGACCACGCCGACGCCATCACCTGGCTGGCGGCGAACAAACCGTATGTCGACGGCACCCGGGTGGGCATCACCGGTCACTCCTACGGCGGCTACATGACGGCCCTGGCCCTGTGCAAGTACCCCGATGTCTTCCACGTCGGTGTTTCCGGGGCTCCGGTAACCGACTGGAAGAACTACGACACCATCTACACCGAGCGGTACATGCGCACCCCGCAGGAGAACCCCGACGGCTACCACGACGGCTCCTGCCTGACCTGGGCGCATCAGCTCACGGGTCATCTGCTGATCATCCACGGCCTGATCGACGACAACGTCCACCCGCAGAACACCTTCATGCTGATCGAGGAATTCCACCAGAACACCATCCCCTTCGACATCCAGATCTTCCCGACCAGCCGGCACGGGATCAGATACAACGGCTACTATGCCAACCTGCGGATGGAGTACTTCATCGATCACCTGAACCCCGAGCCGATCACGCCGTAGGGTACCGAGGAGAGCACCGGCCCGCGACGCAGAGAGAGGCTGCCGATGGG
>Ga0180434_10007223_pt1 | contig 12535 bp, 21 predicted proteins | sample SS_ome_7_FD_132453 | JGI IMG/M metagenome (GOLD analysis project Ga0180434, IMG submission 132453) | Hypersaline lake sediment archaeal communities from the Salton Sea, California, USA - SS_1_D_2 metaG | ecosystem: Environmental > Aquatic > Non-marine Saline and Alkaline > Hypersaline >... | reverse complement strand
GCGAGATCACTGTCGGCTTGTCGTTCGGGATATCTACACCTGCCACACGTGGCATTGCCTAATCTCCTCTTAGCGGATGGGTTATCCCTGCCGCTGCTTGTGTTTCGGATTCGTACAGATCACCCGCACAACGCCCTTGCGCCGGACGATCCTGCAATTCTCGCAAATCCGCTTTACTGAAGTTCTTACCTTCATAATCACACCTTGCCCGACGGTCGTCGAATCAACGCCCGTTCGTCAGAACATCCGCACCGTTGCTCGTTACCGCAATCGTGTGCTCAAAATGCGCCGAAGGCAGCCGGTCTCGCGTTGAGACTGTCCAACCGTCCGCCTCGTATTCCACCAACGGCGAACCCATGTTCACCATCGGTTCCACGGCCAAGACCATGCCCTCGGCCAGCACGATATCTCGCATTTCCAACTCACGCGAGACGAAATTCTGCACCTTCGGATCTTCGTGCATCTCGGTGCCAATACCGTGGCCGACGAATTCCCGGACGACCGAGAAGCCTTCGCCTTCAACATATTCCTGCATTGCCCGGGCCACGTTGCTCCAGCGTTCGCTCGCCCGCATCATCCTGACGGCAATCGCCAGCGAGTTCCGCGTCACTTCCACCAGCCTTTGCGCGCCTTCGTCGGCCTGCCCCACCACGAACGTCTCGGCGGCATCGCCGCACCAACCGTTCAGCCGGACGCCGAAATCCACGCTGACCAGGTCGCCTTCCCGGACAACACGCTTCGACGGGATGCCGTGCACGACCTGCTCGTTAAGCGAAACGCAGATAGCGCCGGGAAAAGGCCCTGCATTGCTCCGGCCCGGGACGCCCTTAAAGAGACACTCCCCGCCGAGCTCGTGACAGAGTTCCTCAGCAGCCTTGTCCAATTCTTCAGTTGTCACGCCCGGGACGACCATCTCGCCTAGGCGGTCAAGCACCTGCCGTACAATCCGGCCAGCGGAGCGAACCTTCTCTATCTGCTCGCGACTTTTCAGGCTGATCGCCACGCCCGTTCCCTCAGCACTTCGACGCCAACGCCGAAAGCGACTGCACAATCTCGCCGCCGACCGCTTCAGGTGCGCCGCTGCCATCGAACTCCATCACCGCCAGGTCTGCCCTGCCGCGGTAATAGGCGATCACCGGCTCGGTCTGCCTGTAATACGTCGCCAACCGCTCCCGAACAACCGATTCCACGTCGTCGCTGCGATGAATCAGCTCTTCGCCGCAGATATCACAAACGTTCTCAGCCTTGGGCGGCATGTTCCGCACGTGGTAGACCTTGCCGCACTTCGGGCAGCTTCGCCGCCCCGTGATCCGCTCCACGATCAAGTCGTCGGCGGCAGTGATAACCACCACCGCGTCCAAAGGCTTGCGGACCCGGTCCAACTCGGCAGTCAGCGACTCGGCCTGCCGCACCGTCCGCGGGAACCCGTCCAGCAGCAGCCCCCTCTGGTCCGGACACGCCATGACCGCCTTAACCATTACCTCAACGACCACCTCGTCGGGCACCAACTCGCCGGCATCCATGAAGGCTGCCATCTGCCGACCCAATTCCGAACCACTCGCCTTTTCGGCCCGGAAGATATCGCCGCTCGACAAATGCGTCATCCCGAACGCTTCGGCCAGGCGTTCGGCCTGGGTGCCCTTGCCCGCTCCGGGCGGTCCCATCAATAGGATTCTCAACGGAACGCTCCCTTGATTCTCGTGCTGCCGCCAAGAAAGCCGCCGTAGTTTCTCATCACCAAGTTCGCCTCGATCCGCTGGACCAGGTCCAACGCCACCGACACGACAATCAGCAAACCCGTGCCGCCAAGGAATGCGGAAATCTGGAACGGGATTCCCAACCTGCTGCTGACAAGCTGCGGGATCACCGCGATAAGTGCCAGGAAGGCTGCGCCACAGTAGGTGATGCGTTCCATCACCCGCTCCAGGTAATCGGCCGTGCGTTTGCCCGGACGCAGACCCGGGACGAAGCTGCCGTAATCCCGCAACTGCTCGGCCATCTCCTTCGGCCGGAACTGCACCGTCGTCCAGAAATACGCGAAGAAGAAGATCATCGCCACATAGATCAGGTTGTAGGTGTAGCTGCGATTGTCAAACGCCTCGCTCAACGTACGCGTAAAGTCGTTGTGCCACGTCCGGCTGACCCAGGAGAAGATCATGCCCGGGAAAATCATAAGGCTGGAGGCGAAGATAATCGGCATCACGCCGCCATGGTTGACCCGCAACGGCAGGTACTGCCTCTGGCCGCCATAGACCCGCCGGCCCCGCGTGTGCTTGGCCTGCTGGACCGGGATTCGCCGCTGGGCCTGAGTAATCAGGATGGCCCCGGCTACAACGAACACAAATGCACAGACCAGAAACAGCAGGCTCAGCGGCCCGACGGTGCCCTCTCGCGCCCCCGTCAGGCGGAACTCCGTCATGTTGGCCAGTTGGCCGATCGCCCAAGGCAGCCGGACTACAATTCCAGCCATGATCAGCAGGCTAATACCGTTCCCGATGCCGTATTCGTCGATCTGCTCGCCCAGCCACATCAGGAAGATCGTCCCAGCCGTCAGGCCCAGCACGCCCATAAAGTACACCTGGTACGAGCCCTGCAACTCCGGATACAGCAGGCCGCTGCCGGTCATGTATTTCATCCAGAAAGTCGCCTGGACAAGACACAGTAGCACAGCGGCGTATCGAGTGTATTCCTGGATTTTCTTGTACCCGGCCGGACCTTCCTTCTGCAGACGCTCCAACGCCGGCACCACCGTCGTGAGGAGCTGGAAGATAATCGATGCCGAAATGTAGGGCATGATGCCCAGACCGAACAGTGTCGACTGCCGCAGGCTTCCGCCCGTGAACATGCCGAAGTACGCCAGCGCCTGGCCGAAGCCGCTCGAAGTGTCCTGCGCTCCCATGATTTCCCGCACCCTGCCCGGGTCAAGCCCCGGCAGCGGAACGTGGAATCCTATGCGATAGATGCACAGAAGTCCCAGCGTGAAGGCCAGCTTCTGGAGCAACTCGGGCACGGAGAAGATATTCTCCATGACGCGCCGGACGCCGGACTCGGACCACAGGGCCCAATAGTAGACACCCAGGATCACCAGACCGGCGACGATCTTCAGCACCGACATAACCAGGCCCGCGGCGTCTACACCGCCTTCCAGACCCGAGGCAACCTCCGTGGCGCCACCGGCGATCGTCCAGGCGGCAACGACGCCCAGGATCAACCCAACAACCAGTCTGAAAGCCCGAAACATCATTCGGTCAGTTCCTCTTCAATCAACGAATCACTATGCCGGCTCGACTGCTCCGCCCGCCTGCTTGATCTTCTCGACGGCCGAAGTCGACAGATTGCCCGCCACCACCGTGAGTTTCTTGGTCAACTCGCCGCCGCCCAGAATCTTGAACGGCTCGGCGGGGCCATCAATCAGCTTTGCCTCAGCCAGTGCCGCCGCATCGACCCGAGCGCCGTCATCGAACTTGTCCAAAGCCGAGACGTTGATGGGCCGGTAGGCCTTCCGGAAGTTGGCATTGTTGAATCCCCGCTTTGGGATTCTCGCAAGAATCGGGTTCTGCCCGCCGGCATAGCTTAGCCTCTTGACGGCGCCGGACCTCGCACCCATGCCCTTATGGCCGCGTCCCGAGGTCTTGCCCTGGCGCGAGCCGATGCCCCGACCCAGCCGTTTGCGGGACTTGTATTTACCTGCGCTGCTAAGCACCTCATCGATGTTCATGCTATGTTCACTCCTCGCAGCGCTGCGATCTGCTCTGCATTGCGAAGTTGTCTGAGAGCGTCCAGCCCCGCCTTGACCAGGTTCTTTGGCGAAGTCGAGCCGTACGCCTTGGTCAGTACGTCGTGGATCCCGGCCAGCTCCAGCAGCGGTCGGAGTTTCTTGCCCGCGATAACCCCGGTTCCCTCGGAGGCGGGGACCAACACCACGCGCGAGGCACCGCTGCGTCCGATCACCTGGTGCGGAATCGTGTTGCCCTTCAGTTTGACCGGAATCATGGTCTTCTTGGCGTCCGATACGCCCTTGTCCACCGCCAACGGAACTTCGTTGGCCTTGCCGTATCCGATCCCTACGCGTCCAGCCCGGTCGCCGACTACCACTAGGGCTGCGAAGCTGAAGCGACGCCCGCCTTTGACCACCTTCGAACAGCGGTAGATCTGTACGACGTTGTCCTCGAAGGGTTGTTCATCGAGGTTCTCGGCCGGTTTGTTCTGCGTTTCAATCGCCAATGGTGACTCCCGTGTCCTTAAAACTTCAGACCGCCTTCTCGGGCCGCTTCGGCCAGTTCACGCATCCGCCCGTGATAAGGGTAGCCGTTGCGATCAAAGACAACCTGCTTGATCCCGGCTTCGACGGCCTTGGCTGCCAATGCGGCTCCGACAGTCTTGGCTGCCGTGCGGTTGCCGCCGTTAGGCAGCTCTGTGCGAACGGACTTGTCCATGCTTGAAGCCGACACCAGCGTCTTTCCGCAGGCGTCGTCTACGATCTGCGCGTAGATATTCTTATGGCTGCGAAATACGGTCAGCCGAGGACGCTCCGGCGTACCGGAGACCTTTTTGCGAATATGTGCCTTGCGACGCTGACGCCTTAGAAGCTTTTTCTTGATTGCTTTCATAGTCTCATAACCCCGACGAATCCTATCCTCAGATCGTCGACAGCACTAAGCACCTGCCCCCGCGAACGCCTTGCCGACCTTGCGTACGATCCGTTCGCCGGCATACCGAATGCCCTTGCCCTTGTACGGTTCGGGCGGACGCACGCGTCGAATACGGGCCGCGTATTCCCCCACGAGCTGTTTGTCCGGACCGCTCAGCGAAAACTTCGCCGGGTCATTGTCACCTCGGGCCTGGGGGGTCTGCACTTCCACCTTCACGCTGGCTGGCAGGTCAAACACCACGGGATGACTGAGACCACAGTTGACGGTCAGCTTCTGCCCCTGCGCCTGTACGCCGTAGCCCACGCCGTAGAGTTCCAACGCCTTGTTGTACCCCTTGGCGCACCCCTCGACCATATTGGCAATGAGGCTTCGGGTCAGCCCGTGAAGCGATCGGTTCATCCGATCGTCGCTGCTCCGCGAGACGGTGATCGTTTTGCCCTGCTCGTCCATGCTTACCGATATCTCGGGCCTATGTGTCCAGGACAGTTTGCCAGCGGGGCCTTCGACGTTCACGGCCCGGCCGGATATCGCCACCTTGACGCCGGAAGGGATTTCGATTGGTTTGTTGCCTATGCGTGACATTCGTTCGTAACTCTCGTTAGCAGACGGTGCAGACCACTTCGCCGCCGACTTTCTGCTCGCGGCATTGGCGATCGCTCAGGATGCCTTTGGATGTTGAAACCACCGAGATGCCCAGGCCACCCAACGGGCGAGGCATATCTTCCACACCTCGATAGACTCGAAGGCTCGGTTTGCTGATGCGCTTGAGTTCCGTAATCACATCTTCGCCGAGCGGTCCGTATTTCAGGTACACCCTCAGGGCGCCCTGGTTGTCGTTCTCGATTCGCTTGAAGTCTTCGATGTATCCTTCCTGCTTCAGAACACCGCATATGCCCTCGCAAAGCCGCGACGCGCGGACGTTAACCACCTTGTTCCGCGCACGCAGTGCGTTACGGATGCGAGTCAGCATGTCAGCAATCGGATCGGAAAGGCTCATTCTTGCTTGCTCCTGCCCATCCCCCATCCGGGGAGGGGCGAGTTTGTCCTACCAGCTAGCCTTCTTCATTCCCGGGATCTTGCCTTCGTGGGCAAGGTTCCGCAGGCAGATTCGGCACACTTTGAACTTTCGGTACACAGCCCGCTGCCGGCCACACAGTTGGCAACGCCGGACCACACGACTGGAAAACTTCGCCGGCCTCTTGGCCTTCATAATCTGCGCTTTGGTCGCCATAAGATTCGATCAACCTTTCAGCTTGTCCTGAACGGCATGCCCAGTAGCGTCAGCAACTCCAATGCTTCCTCGTCCGTCCTGGCCGAGGTCTGCATCGCGATGTTCATTCCCTGCGTGAACTTCAGCGATCCGACGTCGATTTCCGGGAAGACCGACTGCTCGGCCAGACCCATGTTGTAGTTACCGTGACCGTCGAAGGCGGAGGGATTCAGCCCACGAAAGTCCTTGACCCGCGGAATCGCCACGGAAACCAAGCGATCGAGGAACTCATACATCCTCGCGCCTCGAAGCGTAACCATCAGACCGACCTTCATGCCCTTGCGGAGTTTGAAGTTGCTGACGGCCTTTTTGGACAGCGTCACAACCGGCGCCTGCCCGGCGATCTGGGCCAACTGCTTCTGTGCCGCTTCGAGCTTCGCCTGGTCCGCGTCCGCATCGCCGATCCCCATCGAGACGACGATCTTCTCCAGCTTGGGCACCGCGTTGGGATTCTTTAACTCAAAACGCTGTGCCAACGCCGCCGCGATCTCGTTCTTATACTTTTCCTGAAGGCGTACCACCATCTGCGTTCAACCTACCTGGCTTTCTTTACCGTATTGAGCGTCTGACCTGACTTCTTGGCGACCCGCAGCTTGGCGCCGTCCTCGGCCACGCTGAAACCCACTCGCGTCGCCTGGTTTGTCTTTGGGTCGACCGGCAGGACGTTAGAAATACTTACGGGCATTTCCTTCTGGATTCGCCCGCCTTGGGGGTGCTGCCGCGAGGGCCTCAAGTGCTTGTAGACACGGTTGACGCCTTGGACGACCACTTTGCCCGTGGCCGCGTTAACCCGAAGCACCTCGCCAACCTTGCCCCGATCGTTCCCGGCGATCAGGACTACCTGGTCGCCTTTTTTTACGTGTGTTGCCATTCTCTACACCACCTCGCTAGCAAGCGAAATGATCTTCATGAAGTTCTTTTCGCGAAGTTCCCTGGCTACGGCCCCGAAGATACGCGTGCCTCGGGGGTTGCCTTCCTCGTCGATTATCACGGCCGCGTTACGGTCGAACCGGACGTAGCTGCCGTCGGGGCGCCGCACCGGATGCTTTGTCCGCACGATCACGCACCGTACGATATCGCCCTGCTTAACGTCCCCTTCCGGGGCGGCCTTCTTGACCGAGCAGACTATCACGTCGCCCAAGCCCGCAGTCCGTCGCGTCAAGCCTTGGCGTCGAGTCGAGCCGCCAAGCACCTTGATGCATCCGACCACCTTGGCGCCGCTGTTGTCGGCCACTTCCAAACGTGTTTCTTGCTGAATCACCGATTCTGCCTCCGGCAGGTTCCTGCCTATACCGCGTCGCTCTGACTGATCACTCGCAGGAGCCGCCAGCTCTTTGTCTTGCTCATCGCTCGCGACGGGATCACTTCCACGGTATCGCCGAGCTTGGCCACGTTCTTCTCATCGTGGACGGCCAGGTTCGTCCGTCGTCGTATTCGCTTGCCGTAAAGCGGATCCTTGACGAGTCGACTGACGGTCACGCGGATCGTCTTGTCGCCGCTGAGGGAGCTCACCACGCCGGTCAGGCCGCCCCTGCGTGCTTTCTTTTCGTTCTTGCCCTCGTTAGAGACCATTACTGTATCCATTCGTTTCACTCACCGGCCTGTGCGGCCTTCAGTTCGCGCTCTCTCTGGATCGTCAGGATCCGCGCAATATCCTGTTTGGCTTTGCGAAGCATGCTCGGATCCTCAAGCTTTTCGGTTACCGCCTGTGCCCGCAGGTCGAACTGGTGCCGGTGCAGCCGGTCCAGCTCCGCGGCCAGTTCTGCGTCCGCCAGTTCTCGTATTTCGCTAATCTTCATGACTTCCGAAGCCTTTACACAGCGTGACGACGGTGGACCATTCGGCAACGAATGGGCATCTTGTGCGCCACTCGCCGCAGGGCCGCCTTGGCCGTTTCTTCTTCCACGCCCGATATCTCAAACAGCACCGTTCCGGGCTTGATCGGGGCCACCCATGCCTCTGGCTCGCCCTTGCCCTTGCCCATTCGCGTTTCCAGCGGCTTGCTGGAAATCGGCTTGTCCGGGAAAATCCGGATATAGACCCGCCCCTCCCTGTGGAGGAAGTGCGTCGCTGCGACACGACCAGCCTCGATCTGCCGAGCGGTGATCCAAGCCGTTTCCATGCTCTGGAGACCGTACTCGCCGAAGGCCACGGTATTCCCACGCGTCGCCTGGCCCTTCATCTTGCCGCGTTGGGTCTTGCGATGCTTAACTCTTTTGGGCATTAACGCCATAGTGACACCTACTCACGAATCTCAACTACACCTGCTCTACTATTCCTTCGAGGCCTGTTCCTCAGCCGGGGCTGGCGCTTCGGCAGTTGCCGGGGCCTCCTGCTGCGGCTCGCCTGCCGGAGCTTCCGGCGCCGCTGCCGGCTGAGCCGCAGCCTGCGGGGCTTGCTGTCCCCGGCTGGCGCCTCTGCCTCTGCCGCCCGGTGCGCCTCTACCGCCCGGTGCGCCTCGGCCACCCGGTCCACCTCGGCCGCCAGGTCCGCCGCCCGGTCCACCCGGTCCACGACGTCTCTTGGGTCTCGCCCTCGCCGCCGCGGCCAGTTCCTCTTCGGTGGGCTGGTGACCGAACATCCCACGGTAGATCCACACCTTCACACCGATCGTCCCATAAGTCGTGTAGCTCGTGGCGAAACCGTAGTCCACGTCAGCTTCAAGCGTGTGCAGCGGAATACTACCCATGATCTGCATTTCGCTCCGGCTCATCTCGGCCCCGCCCAGCCGCCCGGAGATAATGACCTTCACGCCCTTGGCGCCGGCCTGCATCGTTCCTTCGACCCGCTGCTTCAGGGCCCGGCGGAAACTTGCGCGACGCTTGAGCTGCTCGGCAATCCCAGCCGCTACGAGCTGAGCGTCTAGGTCCGGATGCTTGATCTCAACTATGTTGATGTTGACCCGTCGGTTGGTCAGGTGTTCCAGCTCGGTCTTGAGCCGGTCCACTTCAGCGCCCTTCGGGCCGATCACCAATCCGGGCCGGGCCGTCTTGAGGACAACCTTCACCTCTTCCCTCGTCCGCTCGATATCGATGCTGCTGATCGCGGCGTAGGGAGGCTGCTTGTTCAAATGGTCGTCAACAAACCGTCGAATTCGTTCGTCCTCGACCAAGAACTCGCCGAAGTTGCTCTTCGGAGCAAACCACCGGCTCTTCCAGCCGATCGTCACGCCCGTGCGAAAACCTATGGGTGATACCTTTTGCCCCATGATCGCGTCCTACCGTTGGAGTTCTTCGACCGCCACGACAATGTGACTGGTACGTTTCATGATCGGGTGCGCCCGCCCGCGATCCTTCGGATGCCACCGCTTGATCGTCGGGCCCTCGTCAACGCGGGCCTCGCTCACCACGAGCGATTCCACGTTAGCTTCCTGCTCGTTGGCGTTCGCCACCGCACTGGTAAGCACCTTTGAGACCATCACCGCCGCCCTGTGCGGCGAGAACTTCAGCACGTTCAGTGCGTCCTGTACGTCCCGCCCACGGATCATGTCCGCAATCAATCTCGCCTTGCGGGCGCTGGTCCGAGCGAATCTATGTCTTGCCTGCCATCCCATCGACTTCTCTCTCCAAAGCAGCCGTCGTGCCTACGCCCTTCTGCCGCCGCTGTGCCCGCGGAACATTCGAGTCGGACTGAACTCGCCGAGCTTGTGACCAACCATGTCTTCGGTAACAAATACCCGGTGGAAGGTCTTGCCGTTATGCACAAGGAACGTCTTGCCGATGAATTCCGGAACGATCGTGCAGGCTCGTGCCCATGTCTTGATGGGTTCGGCGCTACCGCTCTCGTTGGCCTTCATCACCTTGCCGAAGAGTTTCTCGTCTACGTACGGCCCTTTTTTCGCGCTTCTCGTCATCGGTTCTTAGCCTTTTCGCCGACACCGCCTAGAGCACCAGCTGTCCGTTGCGCTTGTTGCGGCGTCGCCGCAGAATGAGCTTGTTAGAGGCCTTGCGTTTCCGTCGGGTCTTGCCGCCCTTGGCAAGCTTGCCAGTAGGCCCTACCGGATGCCGACCGCCACTGCGACGACCTTCCCCGCCACCCATCGGGTGGGCAACCGGGTTCATAGCCGAGCCGCGAACGTGAGGCCTGCGACCCATGTGCCGCTTTCGTCCAGCCTTGCCGATTCGGACACTCGCATGCTCCGAATTGCCCAGTTGGCCGATCGTGGCCCGGCAGTTCCAGTTGACCATGCGGGTCTCGCCCGAAGGCAGGACAAGGTGAGCCATCCCGCCATCCTTGGCTGCCAGCTTCGCAACATTACCGGCTGAGCGGACCATTTTTCCGCCTTGGCCCGGGACCATCTCGATGCTATGCACGCCCATACCGGCCGGGATCTTCCGCAACGGCAGGCAGTTGCCCACGCGCGGCTCAGCCTCATCGCCGGAGTATATCTTCTGCCCGACTTTCAGTCCCGCCGGGGCCAAGACGTATCGCTTCTCGCCATCTTCGTATTGCACCAGAGCGATGTTGCAGCTGCGGTTCGGGTCATACTCGATCGTCATGACCTCGGCCGCCTGGCCGTCCTTGTCTCGCCTGAAGTCGATAACACGGTACTTGCGCTTGTTCCCGCCGCCGCGATGCCGCGCTGTGATCTTGCCGCTCGAGTTCCGCCCGCCAGTCTTCTTCAGCGGACGAAGCAGCGACTTCTCCGGCTTGGTCGTCGTCACTTCTTCGTGCTTGTTGACCGAACTGAATCGGCGACCGGGGGATGTCTTTTTGTAAACCTTGATAGCCATGCTCAACTGCCTTGTCGTCTAGCGGCCCATCGCTCTAGAATAAGTCGATCCTGTGATCCGGGTGGAGAACCACGACGGCCTTTTTCCAGTGGCTCGTCTTGCCCCAACTCCGGCCTGTCCGGCGAGGCTTGCCTTTGCGATTGGCTGTCCGGACCTCTGTGACTTTCACATTGTAAATCTTCTCAATCGCCTGCTTGATCTGCGTCTTGTTCGCTTTCGGCGCCACCGCAAACGCGTAGGCGTTGAGAGTCTCTGACTGATGCGTGCCCTTTTCGGTTACCAGGGGGCGAACCACCACGCCATACATTTCGTTCTTCATGGTTTACGCCTCCTCGCCGACCAGGGCCTTCATCGCGTCAGCGGTCACCAACATCTTTTGACGCGTGGCCACTTCGAACGCGTTAAGTTCCGAGGCAATCCGGACGGTCAGGTCCGGAATGTTCCTGGAGCTGAGGTAGATGTTCGAATCCCGGTCGGCCAGCGTCAGCAGGCAGGACCGGTTGATGTTCAGGTTCTTCATGACGCCGGCCATGTCGCTGGTTTTGGGCGACTCAATCTTCAGGCCGTCCACCACCAGCAGATCCTCTCCCAGGATCTTGGCCAAAATCGCCGAGCCCAGAGCGGCCTTGCGCATCTTGCGGGGCAGAGCCTTGCGGAAGCTGCGTTTCGGATCCTTGGCAAAAGCCACGCCGCCGCCCCTCAGGACATTGGTACGAATGTTGCCTCGCCTCGCGTTGCCCGTTCCCTTCTGACGGAAGAGCTTTCGCGTGGAGCCGTCCACGTCGGCGCGTCCCTTGGTGGCAACCGTGCCCTGTCGCCGGTTGGCGTGATAGGCCACGATCGCCTGTTTTAGCAGAGACACGTTCACCGTCCCGCCGAAGACGTTCTCGTCGACTTTCAGTGTGTCGATCTTCTCGCCAGCCGTGTTATAGATTGGAACTTCCAACATAAGAATCTTTTCCTGGTTACCGCTGCTTGGCCACCTTAGCCGTCTTGCTGGCACGGACGAAAACACATCCACCCGCAGCTCCGGGTACCGCGCCCCTGATGAGCAACAGGTTGTTTTCGACGTCTATGCTTACGAGCTGATGGTTGCGACTGGTGCATCGTGCCGCTCCCATGTGCCCGGCCATTCGTTTGCCCTTCTTGGGCTTGCCGCCCGTTCCGGCATTCGACGAGTGCGAAGCTATCGAGCCAGGGCTGCGGTGCTTTCGCTCGGTGCCATGACTGGCGGACATGCCGCGGAAGTTGTGCCGCTTCATCCCGCCGGCAAAGCCCTTGCCCTTCGTCGTGCCAATCACGTCGACAAACGCCACATCTTCGAAAACATCTACGGTGATTTCCTGTCCCGCCGCAACGTCTTCGGCAGACGTACGCACTTCGCAAATTTGCCGCTTCGGCTTGGAGTTGCTCTTGGCCGCGTGACCGATCTGCGGCCTGGTGGCGCGATGCAGCTTGACGTCGCCAAAACCGATCTGCACAGCTTCGTACCCGTCGGTGTCGACCGTCTTGACCTGCAACACGCTGCAGGGCCCAGCCTGAACGACCGTCACCGGGTAGAGCTTACCGGCCTCGTCGTAAACCTGGGTCATGCCAATTTTCGTGCCTAGTATTGCCGGCAGCATTGTCTTACCCTACGCCTTGATCTTGATAAAAACGCCGGCGGGGACGACAAGGCGATTGAGCGCCTCCACCGTCCGCACGGTCGGCTCGTAAATGTCGATGATCCGTTTGTGCGTCCGCATCTCGAACTGTTCCCGTGACTTCTTGTCCACATGGGGACTTCGCAGCACGGTGTAACGCTCGATTCGCGTCGGCAGCGGGATCGGACCGCACACGCGCGCGCCGGTCCGTTCGGCATGATCCACGATCTCCTTGGC
>Ga0180434_10007222_pt1 | contig 12535 bp, 7 predicted proteins | sample SS_ome_7_FD_132453 | JGI IMG/M metagenome (GOLD analysis project Ga0180434, IMG submission 132453) | Hypersaline lake sediment archaeal communities from the Salton Sea, California, USA - SS_1_D_2 metaG | ecosystem: Environmental > Aquatic > Non-marine Saline and Alkaline > Hypersaline > Sediment... | reverse complement strand
CTGAGTCATAACACGATCCACACCGACGACGGGGACTACGACTCCATGGCGTGGAGCATCCCCTACCGGCTGGTCCCTCCCCAATAGGACGGGTCCGGCGGAGCGGCTACCCGGGACCGGACGGCGCCCCCGGATGGGGCGGGGTGCCGTCCCCCTGACCGGCTGAAGCGGGATCGACCGACCCCGCGGGTCCATCCCGCCACCCCCAGGGCGTCCGGCTGAAAAGGCCGGGCGCCCTCTGCGTATGGGGGATGGACATTGACCCTCAGAGAGGCCCTCCGTAGTCTGGATACCATGAAAAGAGAACGACTGATCCTGATCCTGTTCGCCCTCTTCTTCCTCCTCCTCTTCCTGCGGGAGGTGGTGGTGGGACTCGCCACCGACTGGTGGTGGTTCGCCGCCGTGGAGTACGAGGGCGTCTTCCTGAAGGCCCTGGGCAGCCGCATCGTGCTCTTCTTCCTCTTCGGCGCCCTCTTCCTGGTCTTCTTCTACGCCAACCTGCACTGGGCCACGCGCCGGGGGGGAGGCCGCTGGAAGGAGTTCTACAGCGAACTCAACGTGCCCACCGACGTGCTGGAGCGATTCCGCCGGGTACTCATCGTCGTGGTGAGCCTGCTGGTGGCCCTGGCCCTGGGGGCGTGGGCGTCGGACGAGTGGATGACCGTGCTCCAGTTCCTGAACGCGGGCAGCTTCGGCACACCCGATCCCATCTTCGGGAAGGACGTGGGCTTCTTCCTCTTCAAACTCCCGCTGCTGGAGTTCGCCCGGAGCTGGGCGCTCTGGACCCTGGCGGTGACCGCAGTGGCCGTGCTGCTCATCTACTGGGAGAGCAAGGCCCTGGGCTGGGCTTACGACAAGCTCTACATAAGTCCCCGCGTGCGCCTGCACCTGATCTTCCTGGCCTCGGTGCTCTTCCTGCTGCTGGCCTGGCACTTCCAGCTGGAGATCTACGACCTGCTCTACTCCGGGCGGGGCGTGGTCTTCGGGGCCTCCTATACCGATGTGAACGCCGAGCTCATCGCCTACCGCGTCATGATGGGACTCTCGGTGGTGCTCTTCGGTGCCATGGTCTATGGGCTGTGGAGGAAGAACGTCCAGATCCCCCTCTACGCGGCGGGGGGCTACGTGGCCCTGCTCATCGTGGTGACCGGCCTCTACCCGGCCGCCATCCAGCAGTTCATCGTCGAGCCCAACGAGGTCACCAAGGAGCGGCCCTACATCGAGCATGCCATCGAGTACACCCGCCTGGGCTACGGCCTCGACGACGTCCAGGAGGAGGACTTCACCACCCGGCTCGACCTGGGCCCGCAGAGCCTGGACGAGCACAGCGGGACCTTCACCAACATCCGTCTCTGGGACTGGCGCCCCCTGCGGCAGACCTACAGCCAGCTCCAGGAACTGCGGCTCTACTACCGGTTCATGAACCCGGACGTGGACCGCTACGACGTACAGGGGGACTACCGGCAGGTCCTGCTGGCCCCCCGTGAGCTGGATGTGAACCAGCTCCCCCAGCAGGCCCGGACCTGGATCAACCAGCACATCAAGTACACCCACGGCTACGGGCTGACCATGAGCCCGGTGAACGAGGTGACCGCCGAGGGGATGCCGGTCCTCTTCATACGGGACATCCCGCCCCAGAGCGACTTCGGCTTCGAGGTCACCCGCCCGGAGATCTACTACGGGGAACTCACCCACGACTACGTGCTGGTGAACACCACCGAGGAGGAGTTCGACTACGCCTCCGGCGAGCAGAACGTCTACACCATGTACGAGGGGAACGGCGGCGTGCCCGCGGGCAGCTTCCTCCGCCGGATGGTCTACGCCCTGAAGTACGGCCACCTCAAGCTGCTCATCTCCGAGTACCCCACCTCGGAGACCCGCCTGATGGAGAACCGACGGGTGCGCAGCCGGGTGAACAAGATCGCTCCCTTCCTGCGCTACGACCAGGACCCCTACCTGGTCCTCTCCGAGGGCCGGCTCTACTGGATCCTGGATGCCTACACCGTCTCGAACCGGATGCCCTATTCCGAACCCAGCATGGGCGGGCTCAATTACATCAGGAACAGCGTGAAAGTGGTCATAGACGCCTACCACGGGGACGTGACCTTCTACCTGGTCGAACCCGACCCGATCACCGACGTGCTGGGGGCCATCTTCCCCGATCTCTTCACCGACTACGAGGAGATGCCCGAGGGGGTCCGCCGGCACATCCGCTATCCTCTCGACCTCTTCCAGGTACAGGCAGACAAGTGGCGGATGTTCCACATGGAGGACCCCGAGGTCTTCTACAACCAGGAGGACCTCTGGACCCTGCCCACCGAGGTCTACCAGGGCAGCCAGATCCCCATGGAGGCGTACTACGTCATCATCACCCTGGAGGAGGAACGGGATCCCGAGTTCCTCCTCATGCTCCCCTACACTCCCCAGGGACGGGATAACATGATCGGGTGGCTGGCCGCTCGGTGCGACCCCGGGGTGTACGGCGACCTGAAGCTCTTCAAGTTCAGCAAGCAGGAACTCATCTACGGGCCGATGCAGATCGAGGCCCGGATCGACCAGGATCCCACGATCAGCGAGCAGATCACCCTCTGGAGCCAGCAGGGGAGCCAGGTCATCCGCGGCAACCTGCTGGTGATCCCGGTGGGGAACAGCCTGGTGTACGCGGAGCCCCTCTACCTGCGGGCCGAGCGGAGCGAGCTGCCCGAGCTGAAGCGGGTGATCCTCTCCTACGGCCCCCGGGTGGTCATGGCCGAGACGCTGGAACAGGGGCTGGAGGTGCTGCTGGGCGAGGAGTCGGCGGCCGCGCTTCCCGGTGTGACCGTCACCCGGACCGGACCCGCCGGTGAGCGGACCCTGGAGATGGCCACCGAGGAGGGTGTGGTGCGGGTGCCGGCCGAACAGGCCTCCCGGGCCCTGCAGCTCTACCAGCAGGCCCAGGAGCACCTGCGCAACGGACGCTGGGCCGAGTACGGCCAGACGATGCAGCAGCTGGAACAGGTCCTTCGCCAGCTCCAGGAGCAGCTGGGCGCGGGCGGCGGGGGCGGCAGCCGCTAGGAGCCTGTCGGAGTAATCCCCCGGCTCTCGCCGGTCGGGGAGGTCCCCACAGACACGAAGGCCCGGGCACGACGTGCCCGGGCCTTCTTCGTTCCGGTCCCGATCGTCTTGACCTCCGGTGGGCCCCGGTGGCGGGCTCCAACGGTGGGTGCCGGGGCCTACCCCGGTCTACGGCGTCCGCAGGTAGCGGTCGAAGAACTCTGCGGCCGACCGGTAGACCTCCATCCAGCTCGCGTGCCGCAGGAAACCGTGGACCTCGTCGGGGAAGTAGAGCTCCTGGAAGGGCACATCCCCCTTCCGGGCCAGTGCGGCCGCCAGGTCGATGCTGGCCTCGAAGGGGACGTTGCGGTCATCGTCTCCGTGGACGATGAGGACCGGGGAGGTCCAGGTGGCGATGTCCGCCATGGGGCTGGACCGGAAGGCCAGGGCGGCGATCGAATCACGCATCGCCTCGCTGGGCGCGGTGATCTCCCCACGGCCGTACCAGCGCAGCTGGTCCGACCAGTCGTGCACCCCGTGCAGGTCCACCCCCGCCTTGAAGAGATACGAGTCGCGTGCCAGTCCCATGGCGGTCAGGTAGCCCCCGTAGGACCCCCCCCACAGCCCGATCCGTTCCGGGTCCACCGCTTCCAGCTCCTGCAGGTAGCGTCCCGCCGCCACGATGTCCTGGTATTCGCTGGCGCCGCGCCAGCCGTAGTCCTCCGGTTCCCGGAAGTCCACCCCGTAGCCGATCCCGCTCCGGTAGTTGACGCTCAGCACCACGTAGCCCCGGCTCGCCAGGTACTGGTTGAACCCGTAGGCGTTGTGGTAGTAGCCCCGGTTGTGCCAGCCCAGGAGCATCTGCCGCCGGCTGCCCCCGTGCATGAAGATCACCGCGGGCACCCGCTCTCCCCGACCCCGTCCGGAGGGCATGAAGAGCTGACCATGGATCTCCAGCCCATCGGGGGCGGTGAAGATCACCTGCTCCGGTTCCACCAGCTCCTCCAGCGGGAACTCCTCGGGCAGGGGCGAAACGGGCGCGGGGTCCCCCCTCCGCCCCACCTCGCGCTGGATGTAGACCCGGGCGGGCTCCCGCGCGGTGGAACGGATGTAGGCGACGTGCTCCCCCTCCTCGTCCTGCCAGGGGGCGGGTGACCAGGCGATGACCTCCCCCTCCTCCACCCACTGCGCCTCACCGTCCGCCAGACGGATACGGCCCAGCTGCCGGTGGTCGATGCCCCGGATGTTCGTGCTCACGTACACCGCCTCACCGTCGGGGGAGAGGACGGCGTTCTCCACGATCCCCTCTCCGGGCATGAGATCGCGCACCTCGCCCCCCTGGTCGGGGACCGCGTAGAGATGGTTCCAGCCCGTCTGTTCGGAGGGGAAGACCAGGTGAGCGGCCCCGTACATCAGGTCGTAGGAGCCGCTGATGCTCCGGGGGTATCCGGCGTAGTCCCCCTCGGGGGACTCCCAGAGCATCTCCTCACCGTCCCCCGCCGCGCTCACCGTGCAGACCTGGTAGTTGCGCCGACCCGCGGGGAAACGGATGAAGGCCAGCCGGCTCCCGTCAGGAGACCAGCGGGGATAGCGGTCCCGGTGGATCGTGTTGGTGAGCCAGCGGATCCTGCCGCTGAGCATCTCGTAGACGCCCAGGATCGCCCGGCCGTCCCGGCTGCTGCTGAAGGCGATACGCCTGCCGTCGGGGCTCCACTGCAGCTCGGCCGCACCGGACCGCACGGTGAAGAGTCGGTGCGGCTCCAGCTCGTCCAGGTCCATGATGTGGACGTCGTCCCCGCTGGACCAGATGGCCAGCCCCTCGTGGGGGGCCAGGGTCATCCCCACCCCGGCGTAGACCCTCCAGGGATCGGAGCCCTGCCAGGTGATCATCCAGAGGTCGCGGCTCACCCCCGAGGCATCAGAGGTGGGGTTGGGCAGATCGCCGTCCCGGTTCGTCCCACCTCCCCGGATGTAGAGGAGACGCTCCCCGTCGGGGGTGAACTGCAGCGCACTCAGCTCCTGGCCGTCGTCGTCGAAATAGCGTGTGAGACGCCGCGGTTCCCACTCCGGGGCTTCCGCACCCCACACGTTCCGCAGGCCTTCCTGGTTGCCCACCCAGGCGATGCGGCCCCCCTCGGGAGACACCACCACCCCGGAAGGGAGATGGAAGGAGAAGATCGCATCCAGACCGGGATCCTGGGCCCGGGCCGGCGACAGACCGGCGGCGGCCAGGACGAGCGCGGAGAGCATGAGAGTGCGGAGTGCATATCCGAGTGCGGAGCGAGAAGCCGACATGGGGGCCTCCGGGGCAGGTCGGTACGTCCGGGGCGACCCTGCCGGCGTTCGGGTGCCGGGGGCCTTCCCGGAGGATACGGCATACCCGGCCATGGTACGACCCCCGGGCGCGGGGATGCAACGGATCCCCGGCTCCGCCCCCTCTCCCTGACCCCTGGTACAGCCGCTCGCAGATACGCTGACATCCGTGCGACGCGGCGCTCCCGGCAGGTGACCGTACTTCCGATCGGCTGTAGCGGGAGTCGCCGGCCGGATGCCAGCGCAGAGCGCAGCCGGCGGATCACTCCGAGAGGTTCCTAGCGGTGGGGACTCCCCCGCTCTTCCAGCTCACGGACCGCGTCCCGGACCTGCTGGGCCTTCCCGGTAGGGACCACCAGCACCGCGTCGGAGGTGACCACCACGGTGAGGCCCTCCACCCCGATGACCGAGACGGCCACCTGCTCACCCGCGTCGTTCACCACCGTGCTCTCCCGGGTCTCCAGCACCACCGAGGGCCCCAGGAGCAGGTTGTCTTCCGCATCGGTCTCGCCCACGCGGCGCAGGGCGTCCCACGCTCCCAGGTCGTCCCACCGGAAGGTCGCGGGGATCATCCAGACCCGCTGGGCCTTCTCCATCAGCGCGTAGTCGATGCTCACATCCGGAAGGCTCTCGAAGAGCTCCTGTGTCTGCTCCTCGCGCCCCGCCCGCAGGTGCTCCGCCAGGGGACCCACCACCGCGTGATGCGGCGGGCTGGCCTGCTCCAGTTCCTCCAGGAAATCCCCCAGGCGCCAGAAGAACATACCCGAGTTCCAGTAGTGACGGCCCGACTCCGCATACCCGGCGGCCGTCTCCTCGTCCGGCTTCTCCTTGAACGCTGCCACCGGGAGGGCGCCCCGCTCGGTGGCCTCTTCCGCGGTGTCCGCCTCGATGTAGCCGTAACCGGTCTCGGGACGGGAAGGCTCGATGCCCATGACCGCCAGCCCCCCCTCGCTCTCCACCGTGTCCAGCGCCCGTTCCAGGTCCTGGCGGAACGCCTCCGCCGGCTGGATCCGGTGGTCGGCCGGGAGCACGGCCAGCGTGATACCCCGGGCCTGCTCCCCATGGTCGGCCAGCAGACGAGCCGCAGCGTACACCAGTGCCCCCGCGGTGTTCCGCTTGGCCGGCTCGGCCCGCACGTTCTCGGGCGGTATCCCCAGCGCCGCGTCCCGGATGGGACCCACCAGCGGGGTACCGGTGATCACGTGCACCTGTTCCGAGGAGATGAAGGGGGCCAGCCGCTCCACGGTGTCCCGCAGCAGCGAGGCCCCCCCCGGACCCAGCGGGAGCAGCTGCTTCGGTCGCGACCTGCGGGAGAGGGGCCAGAACCGCTCCCCGACCCCGCCGGCCAGTACCAGTGCCATACGCTGCGGTGTGTCAGACATTCGGTTCCCTCACAGATGGATCGTATCCCGGCCTGAGCGAAGGGATCGCACGCAGGATCAAGGCGCCGGTGGGAGCGCGCGGAGGCGTACGGTGGTCGTACGCGGCACAAGCGATCCCGCCGGCAACGCCGAGCCTGCGTGCGAGACCGAGCTCAAGTCATCGGTTCGAACCTTGCCTGGAAGAAGCGCAGATACTCCGGCTCGTACACCATCTCCAGACCTTCGATCTCGCCCCGCCGGTCCCAGACCTCCCAGATGGTCTCGGCCACAACGTCCATGTGGGCCTGGGTGTAGACGCGCCGGGGGATGGTAAGACGCACCAGCTCCAGGTTAGGCCGGTTGTGCTCGCCGGTCTGCTTGTTCCGCCCGGCGCTCACGATCCCCCGTTCCATACTCCGGACCCCGCCCTCCAGGTAGACCTCGCTGGCCAGACGCTGGGCCGGGAAGTGGTCCTGGGGGAGGTGGTCCAGGAACACCTTCGCGTCGAGGAAGACCGCGTGGCCGCCCACCGGCTTCACGATGGGTACGCCCTCGGAGGCGATCTTCGCCCCGAGGTACTCCACCTGCCCCACCCGTGCGCGGATGTGGTCCTCGTCCACCGACTCGGGGATACCCCGGGCCAGTGCCTCCATGTCGCGACCCGCCATGCCCCCGTAGGTGTGCAGCCCCTCGTAGACCACCACCATGTTCCGGGCCTTGTCGAACACCTCTTCGTCCCGCAGGGCCAGGTAACCCCCGATGTTGACCAGCGCGTCCTTCTTCGCGCTCATCCAGGCCCCCTCGGTGCATGAGCAGATCTCCTTCACGATCTCCCGGACCGGGGTGTCCTGGTAGCCCTCTTCCCGCTTCTGGATGAAGTAGGCGTTCTCCGCCACCCGGGTCTTGTCCAGGTAGATGGGGATACCCTGCTCCTGGCAGTAGGCATGGAGTTCCTTCAGGTTGCCCATGCTCACCGGCTGGCCGCCCGCCATGTTCACCGTGGTGGCCAGGCTGATGTAGGGGATCTTCTCCGCCCCGTGCTCGGAGACCACCGCGTCCAGCTTGGCCAGGTCCACGTCCCCCTTGAAGGGGTGCTCGCTGGCGGGGTCGTGGGCCTCGTCTATGATCACGTCCACGAAGGTGCCCCCGGCCAGCTCCTGGTGCAGCCTGGTGGTGGTGAAGTACATGTTGCCGGGGATGATGTCGCCCTCGGAGATCAGGATCTGGCTGATCATGTGCTCGGCGGCGCGTCCCTGGTGGGTGGGGACCACGTAGGGGTATCCGTAGACGTCCTGGATGGCCTTCTCGAGGTTGTAGAAGTTCACACTTCCCGCGTAGGCCTCGTCCCCCAGCATCATGCCCGCCCACTGGTGGTCGGACATGGCGCTCGTGCCGCTGTCGGTTAGCAGGTCGATGTATACGTCCCGGCTGCGGAGCAGGAAGGTGTTCCATCCCGCCTCGTCCAGCGCCTCGAGCCGCTGCTCCCGGGTGGTCATCCTCACCGGCTCGACCACCTTGATCTTGAAGGGCTCAGCCCACGACTTCCTGCGATCTCCACCGGCCATACCGGCACTCTCCTTTTCTCGCAACGGACACCCGGTGAGGGGTGCCCTGCCTCCTCGTCTTGAACGGATATCGGCGGCACTAACCTATCCGGCCGGGCAGGCTTCCACAAGCGGTGAGAGGCTATGTCCAGGCTGGATAGGGCGGCGGCTCTCCCGAACGGTCGCGGAGCCGTCGCAGGTTCTCCAGGACCCTCTCCACCCTCTCCAGCTGCTGCTGGATCTGCGGGTTCTCCGGCTCCAGCTCCAGCGCCTTGCGCCAGGTCCCCTCTGCCTCCTCGTAATGGCCTTCCACGTACTCACGCCGGGCGGCCTCGTCCAGCAGCTCGACCTGGGAGGTGATCCGGTCGTCTATGAGCTGCCGGAGCCCGGTGATCTCCGCGTCCTCGGGAGCGTGGCGGGCCGCCCGGCCCGCGTGGCTCTGCGCCAGACGGAGGTCACCTCTCAGCAGCGCTTCGCGGGCCGCTGCCAGGGCGCGGTCGGCCAGCTCGCGGGGGTCGGGCGGCGGTGCCGCTCTCGGCCTGGGGGCGGTCTCCCGGGGTCGTTCCTCCTGCTGCACGGGGGGCTGCACGGGGATCGGTTCCGGTTCCGGCTCGGGCACCTCGGCCTCCGGCCTGCGGAGCTGTTCCAGTGCCACCAGCACCACGCGTGAGGGTTCGATGCGCGCCGCCACCGCCAGGTATTCCTCCGCGGCCTCGAGCTGTCCCAGGGCCAGGTTGCGTTCCGCCGCCTCCATGAGGCGGGCGTGCAGTTCCATGATCTCGTCTTCCGTGCTCTCCCACGTCTTGAGGACCTCCCGGTCATCGAAGCGCGTCCGGGCGAGTTCGGCCAGGTGAGGGCGCTGGTCCAGCAGGGCCCGTGCCCGCGACCAGACCAACCGCTCCTCCACCTCCAGGGCGGCCTGTTCCCGCCGGACCTCGAAGTCCTCGATGAGGATGCCCAGCGTGTCGCAGGCCGAGAAGGCCTCTCCCGCCTCCTCCAGGATGCCCCGGGCACCTCGCCAGTCGCCCGCCTCCTCCCGCTCCGCGGCCATCGCCGCCCGGCTGAGCACCCACTCCTCCCCGGCCTCCCGCACCCGCTTCTCGGCCTCGACGTAGACCGAGCTGTCGGGGACGTCACGACGCAGGCGCTCCAGTTCCTTCAGCGCGCGGTCGAAGTCCTGCTCGGCCGCCAAGCGGTCCACCTCGTCCAGGCTGGGCCTGCCGTACAGGAGGTTCGCAGCCCCGGCACACCCCGCAAGGACGAGAGCGATGAAGACGAGCACGAACATGGCCGATGTGCGATGGATCTCAATCCGCACGGTGGTCCTCCTCGAAGAGCTCGGCGACGAACGCATCCAGGTCGTCCCGGTAGGCCCGGCCGAGGTTGTTCACGGTGTAGGTCATGGTGGGGAGCTTCACACCCCGCAGCCGCATGGTCTGGTGGCGGCGATAGACGATCTGCTTCCGGACACCGGCGTCATGGCACACGGCCTGGCTGATCACGATCTGACCCGGATCGGCCATGCCGCAGATCCGGGAAGCCAGGTTCACCGCATCGCCCACCACGGTGAACTGCATGTGCTCGGCACTCCCCATGTTCCCCGCCAGCATGGGACCGGTGTTCACACTCATCTTGAAGCGGACCGTCCGCAGCCCCTCCTCCTGGCGGCGACGGCTGACGTGTTCGATCACACGCCGCAACAGCACGGCCGTGGCCACCGCGTGGAAGGCATGCTCGGGGTCGGGTTCGGTGGCCCCGAACAGCAGCATCACCGCGTCACCGATGTACTTGTCCACCGAACCCTAGTAGCAGGCGGCCACACGGGGGATCAGCGAGAAGTAGTCGTTGATCAATGCGGCCACCTCGTCCGGTTCCATCTCCTCGGAGAGCGCCGTGAAGCCGGCGATGTCGGCGAACAGGACGCTCCCGACCACGCGCCTGCCTCCCAGCTTCACCTCGCTGAGGTCGGAGAGGATCTTCTCGGCCACCCCAGAAGGCACGTAGCGCGAGAAGATGTCCTCCACCTGCTGCTTCGCCAGCAGACCCTCCGCCATGGTGTTGAAGGATGACATCAGGCGGCCGATCTCATCCCGCCGCTGGCCTTTGAACCGGTAGCTGAGGTCCCCCTCGTCCAGTGCCTCGCTGGCCTGGATCAGGTCGTGGATCGGCCGGGAGAGCCGGCGTCCGACGAAGACCGACATCCCCAGACCGAAGAGCACCATGACCACCGTGGCCGAGAGGATGGCGGAACGGGAACGGAGCATCGCCGCGTTGATGTTCGCCCCGTCGAAACTCACCAGGGCGTATCCCACCGGGGTGCCGCCCAGGTGGATGTCCCGGACGAAGGTCACGGTGGCCGCTCCCGGTCCCTCCTCCTCCGGCCTCGTCCAATCGATGGTCCAGGTACCGGGACCGGAGGCCTCACGTCCCGAGAAGACGTCGAGCGCCGGGAGCAGGCCCAGGGAAGCCACCTGGAGACCCTCCACATCCAGGACCCCGGTACCCAGCACCCCTTCTTCCTCCGAGAGGCTCCGTACCAGCAGTTCCAGCCGCAGCTCGTCGGATGCGAGCAGCGGCTCGCGGGCCGATTCGGCCAGCTGTCCGGCCGCCACGCTCCCCATCCGGTGCACCTGCTCATCCATCAGGGTGCGCTGGTTACGCAGGATGGTGTATCCGAGCGCGCCCATACTCCCCCCGATGACCAGGGCGATGGCGATGGCGAACTTGTAGTCGATGGGGATGTAGTAGCGCCTGAGGATACCCAGACGGCTCGCGAGGACCTTGAGGACCTCCCTGAGGGAGGCGATGAGCCGCCCGAAGGCCCGGGAAAGCCATGAGCGGACCGATGTGAAGCGCGAATTCTCCATCTCCGACCTCATGCAGCCTCCAGAAGAGGGGGTATCCATTCTACTGCATGGAGCCGCCTCGACGCATCCCAGCCGTCCTCCCCGCTCACTTCTCGGCCCATTGACCTCCCGGGGGAGCGGGGGTAACCTCGGCATCCTCACCCCCTGGCAGGAGAGACTCCCCATGCGGATCCGCACCGTCCGTCGCCCTTGCGCTCCCATCGCGGCCGCCCTGATCGCACTGGTCCTCGCCGCCGGGTCCGTCCGGGCCCAGCAACCGCCCGCTCCGGAACACGGGGCGCGCTACGGGCGGCTGCTGATCCAGGACGTCTACCTGATCGACGGTAACGGCACCCCCACGACCGGCCCCACCCGGGTGCTGGTGGAAGAGGATCGTATCGTGCAGATCGGGGGGCGCGTGGAAGGAGACGTGGACGCGGTGATCGAGGGACAGGGACGCTACCTGCTCCCCGGACTCATCAACAGTCACGCCCACCTGCAGGACGGCCGGGGAGGGGTCTCCATGCCCTTCCAGTACCAGCTCGACCTCTGGCTGGCCAGCGGCATCACCACCATCCGGGACGTGGGGAGCGACCGGGAGGAGGCCCTGCGGCTACGCGAACAGAGCCGGAGGGGGGAGATCGCCGCCCCCCGGATCCATCTCTACATGACGGTCTCCGGACGCACCCCCGACGAGATCCGGGAGTCGGTGCGGGAGGTCAAGGCCGCCGGAGGGGACGGGATCAAGCTCTTCGGGCTGGACCGCGACCTGCTCGCCGCGGCACTCGACGAGGCCCGCAGGCAGGACCTCCGGAGTGCCCACCACGTGGGGGTGGAGGAGACGGACGTCCGGGACGACATCGCGGGCGGCACCACCACCATCGAACACTGGTACGGGATCCCCGACGCCGCCCTGCCCTACGGTTCCCAGTCCTTCCCGCCCGACTACAACTACAGCAACGAGCTGGACCGCTTCCGCTGGGCGGGCCGTCTCTTCAAGGAGGCCGATCCCGAGAAGCTCGGAGAGGTGCTGCAGGCCATGGTGGACGCGGGGGTGGCATGGATCCCCACCCTGACCATCTACGAGGCGAGCCGGGACGTCATGGCCGCCCGGAACCAGCCGTGGTTCGACGACTGTCTCCACCCCGCCCTCGAGACCTACTTCCAGCCCGACCTGGCGAGCCACGGCTCCTACTTCCTGGGCTGGACCACCGAGGACGAGGTCGAGTGGAAGCGCAACTACCAGCTCTGGTTCGCGGCCCTGCGGGACTTCGCGCGCCGGGGCGGGCTCATCGGCGTGGGCGAGGACGCCGGGTTCATCTACCGGCTCTACGGGTTCGGCTACGTGAGGGAACTGGAACTGCAGCAGGAGGCGGGCTTCCACCCCCTGGACGTCATCAGGCACGCCACCGGGAACAACGCGCGCCTCATGGGGTTG
>Ga0180434_10007220_pt1 | contig 12538 bp, 7 predicted proteins | sample SS_ome_7_FD_132453 | JGI IMG/M metagenome (GOLD analysis project Ga0180434, IMG submission 132453) | Hypersaline lake sediment archaeal communities from the Salton Sea, California, USA - SS_1_D_2 metaG | ecosystem: Environmental > Aquatic > Non-marine Saline and Alkaline > Hypersaline > Sediment... | reverse complement strand
GGGAGCGGTTCGGCCTCCTGGGGCATCTCGGGTGGTTCCCCATCGACGCCGGCGATCAGTTCAAGCAGGTAACTCCCGTCGGGATCACCCGGCAGCACGTATCCATTTTCAAACAACAGGTCGCGGCTCGCCAACGAGAGCTCGCCCTTGGCGATATTTTCGGAGTGGCACCCGAGGCAGTGGGTCTCCAGCAGCGGGGCGACATGGCGGCGGAAATCAACCGAGTCTGCCGCTGCAGCCCACCGAGGCGTTACGAGACTGCAAAAGAACAGAATCGGCACCGTCAGTCGATTTGAAACGCAGCGGATGCAATGCAGCAGAACAACGGCCAGCCCCCTGACCAACGGTGAAAGACCTGTGTCCCGCATGCGTTGTGCTCCCGAGGCCGACGTGTGGCAGACATCAGAGGATGTCTGGGGAAATCCACCGGTTACTCCGCTCCCACACTAGTCTGTGGCCCAGCTGGTGTGCCAGCCGCAAGAACAAGAAATTTTTTACGGTTTTTGGAGTCTTTGTCGCCGATCGTGCACCCCAGATGGTAGCTTTAAGGAACCTTGCATTTCGCGTAGTTTTGTTTGTCGATCAGGTCGTCCAGGGAGAGCAATCTCATGTCGAACAACTTGCCAACAACCGGCAACACCCGCCGCAGCTTTCTCAAAGCAGGTTCGGCCACTGCCGTGACCGTACCAGCCCTCTCGAGCTTGTTGGCCGGTACCACGGCAGCGAATGCCCACGCAACCGGTGGCGATTCGATTCAGGTTGCCCTGATCGGCTGTGGTGGCCGAGGGGGTGGGGCGGCGGCCAATGCCCTGGCCGTCATCGAAGCGCCACTGAAACTCGTCGCACTTGCCGATGTCGTGCAGGGCAGGGCCGAGATCGTCAGGCGAAACCTCGGGGCCAAGCATCCCGACCGGGTCGATGTGCCCGATGAGCGGATGTTCATCGGCTTTGAAGCCTACAAGGAGGCGATCGATGCGCTCCGTCCCGGCGACATCGCGATCTTCGCCACCCCGCCCGCATTCCGGGCACCGCACTTTGAATATGCAATCAAAAAAGGCCTGCATGTCTTCATGGAGAAGCCGGTCGCGGTCGATGGGGCGAGTGCCCGGCGGATCATCGACCTGGCGGCCGAAGCTGATGAGAAGAAACTCAAGGTTGGCGTGGGCCTGATGTGCCGCCACTGTCCGCGGCGGCGAGAACTCTTCGACCGGCTGCAGGCCGGTGAGGCTGGTGAACTGATCGCCTTCCGGGCCTATCGCGAGCACAACCCCGTTCACAACCTCGACCTCTTCCCCGGAGTGCCGAAGGACTCGACCGAACTGCTCTGGCAGGTCAAGCGATTCCACAACTTTCTTTGGGCCAGCGGCGGGATTTTCAGCGACTACTACATCCACAACATCGACGAGGTCTGTTGGATGAAGGACGACTGGCCGGTGACGGCGATTGCCACCGGTGGTCGCCACTTCCGTGGCAAGATTGATGACCAGAACTTCGACTCCTACGGTGTTGAGTTCACCTTTGCCGACGGGGTGAAGTTCTTCTTTGCCGGGCGAGCGATGAAGGACTGCCAGCAGCAATTCGGCGGCTTTGGCCAGGGCTCGAAGGGAGCGTTTACGATCTCGGCCCGGGGGCACTTTCCCTCGCGGGCGACGATCTACAAAAGCCAGCGGATGACGTCGGACAACATCCTCTGGACGGCCGAACAGCCCGAGCCGAATCCGTATCAGGAAGAGTGGAACCATCTTGTCTCCGCGATTCTCTCCGATCAGCCCTACAACGAAGCGGTCCGGGGAGCCAAGGCGAGCCTGGTCACGGCGATGGGCCGGTTCGCCGCCCACACCGGCCGGATGGTGACCTACGACGAAATGCTGGAGATGCCGGTCGACATCGCCGCAGCTGCAGGCGAGATCAAAGATGGATCGCCCGCTCCGCTGCTGGCTGATGCAGAGGGCCGCTATCCGGTGCCAATGCCGGGCCGCTACAAGTTCGAATATCACGACTGAGCGGACAGTTGCCCTGCTGGCCGTGTCCTGCGTACTTACTTTTCGCCGCGAAGGCGGGAAGGACACGAAGGCAAGGGCACACCACAGCTGTGGCGAGCCTCCCGCTGGCGGGGGGCGATTGCGGGGGCATGCTATAATTTGGGGAGAACCCGATTGAAAGCGGTCTCCTTTTGGCTGTTTTCCCCGTGTTCTCGGTGCCTCTGTGTGATTTTTCAGACGGAGGCCGTCACAGGTAACGATTGCCCGTCCACCCCCTTCCGCAGACCGCACCATGCGCACCACTCCGACGCTTCGTTCTTTCGCCCACCTTCTGCTTGCTGTCACTGTCACCGTCGTTCCTGCAGCGGCCGGCATCGCCGCCGAGGTGACCCCCGGCTTCGTGAAGACGGCCGAGCGGCCCAACACCTCACCACCGGCGGTGAAGTGGCAGGACGGTTGGCTGGTGCCCTATGACGAGGCGATTCCCGGTACAGAGCTCAGCTTCCGGATGGTACCGATTCCGGGCGGCACATTCCGGCTGGGCAGTCCTGCCGATGAAGTGGGCCGTGACGACATTGAGGGGCCCCAGGTCGCGGTGACGCTGCCTCCCTTTTGGATGGCTGCGCATGAGTTGACCTGGGCCGAATACAAGGCCTTTCTTTCGATGCTCGACCTGTTCAAGGCCCTCGAGACGTCCGGCGTGCGGCTGGTGACCGACGAGAACGTCATTGACGCCGTCACGGCACCATCAGTGCTTTACGACCCGACCACCACCTTCATTAATGGGGAGGATGCCAGGCAGCCGGCGGTGACGATGACGCAGTACGCTGGCCGGCAGTACACCAAGTGGCTGAGTGGCTTGACCGGCCGGTTCTACCGGCTGCCGGCCGAGGCCGAGTGGGAACATGCCTGCCGCGCAGGCACCACCACGCCCTTCTCACACGATGATGCCGAGTCACTCGACGACTACGCCTGGTTTGTTGACAACGCCGATGACACGACCCATCCGGTCGGTGAGAAGAAGCCGAATGCTTGGGGCCTATACGACATGCACGGCAACGTCAGCGAGTGGGTGCTCGACCAACTCGCCGACGATGGCTATGCAGCCTTGGCAGACAAGCCCCAGCCGCTTCCGCTGGCTGCCGCCATCAACTGGCCCACTGACCTTGAGCAGCGGGTGGTGCGGGGCGGGGCCTACTATGACGAAGCGGCCCAGTGCCGCTCGGCAGCCCGGCGCGGCTCAGAGGATGAGGCCTGGAAGGACGTTGATCCCAACCTGCCCAAGAGCCCGTGGTGGTACACCGAAGAGCCTGCCCTCGGCGTCGGCATGCGGCTGGTACGGCCAGTTGAGCCACCGGCTGAAAAAGAGGCCCGCCTCCGCTGGTGGCAGGCCGACATTGAGAGTATCGAGTACGACACTGCCGACCGGCTCTCGCAGGGGCGGGGAGCCCAGGGGCTGGTCGATCCTGAGTTGCCCGAGCAGGCCAAAGCGCTCGGGCTGCTTGACTAGCCGTTGTGCTTAACGGCAGTCAGGACGGCAGGCTGGACAGAATCTGGCGGGCCATTCCCTTGATGTGCGCCTTCATTGCCCGACGGGCCGCGATTGCGTCGCCCTTCTTGATCGCTCGCTCGATGCGGCGATGCTGCTTGGCCGTTGGTGCCACTCGCTTCGCCAGCCGATCGGTCGGCGTCTGCATGTGATTCCATGAGAAGACCAGCGACAGGACCTGGGCGGTCTCAAAAAACTGTCTCGCAATCCGGTTACCCGCAGCGGTGAGAATCACTGCGTGAAACTCACGGTCGAGGCTCGACAGCAGGCGACGGTTTGCTGCCTTCTCCAGCCAATCGGTCAGGTCCGGGCGGTCAGCGATTGCAGCAACTTCGTCACAGATCTGGCCCAAACGCTCTCGCTGAGCAGCAGTTGCCAGACGGGCGGCCTGTTCGGCAGCATGTGGCTCCATTGTCTCCCGAATCTCATAGAGCTCGCGGAGATCCCGGGGAGAGATTTCCCGGAGGTAGACCCCGGACTGTGGCCGGTGCTCAATGAGCCCCTCGGCCTCAAGTTGCAACAGTGCCTCCCGCACCGGGCTGCGGCTGAGGTTGAGTTCCTTCGCCAGCAACCGATGCGACAGCCGCTGACCAGGCCGCACGTCACCGTCAAGCAGGAAGTTGCGAATTTCTGCATAGGCATCAGTGCCCCCGAAACGTGGCGGTTTGGTCCGGATCATGAGGTCTCAAAGAGCGAAGCTGGAAGGTTGTGAAAAATCGAAATGATTTCTCGATTATTTATAACAGATTCGCTCGGCAGCAGTATGCCGTTTTTGGGTGCGTTTCGGCCAGAGGCACAAGGGACACCGCCTTAGCGGGTCGGCCAGGTGTGCAGCCGGCCCGCCGAGTCGCCAGCCAGGACAGCCTTGCCGTCGAAGGAGATGGCCACCCGAGTGGGAACAATCGTCACGCCGGCAGGGGCATCGTCGGGAATGGCAAAGGACTTCTCTTCTTTCCCCTTGGCCGACCAGAGCTTGATCTTGCCATCACGACCGCAGGTGGCCAGTTCGCCTGCCGGCCCAAAGGCAGCATCGAGAACACCGTTGGGTACGGTGCCATACACTCCCTTGGGCCGTTTGGGTGGATGGGCATTTGGTTTGCTTGCCACCGGCCAGCCGTCTTTGACATCCCACCAGACAACCAGGCCGTCTTCACCGCAGGAGGCGACCACCCCGCTGTCGCTCCGCCATGAAAGCGCCCTGATCGATCCCTTGTGCTCGGCCAGCGGCAGGACCACTCCGCCGCTTTCAGCATCCCAGAGATGGATGTTGCCGATTCGGTCGCCGGTGGCCAGCAGCTTGCCGTCGGGGCTGTAGGCGATCGCGGTCACCCAGTCGGTATGTTTGGTCAGGCTGTGCAGCAGCGAACCATCTTCGGTTGAGAAGACCTTCACCACCCGGCCTGAGCCACCAAGGGCCACTCGGCGCTCATCCGGAGAGATGTCGGCGGCGATTACGGCATCGGTTTCGTCACCGACAGTCGCCAGGCGGTTGCCGGTCACAACATCAAAAATGGCTGCCACGCCAGTCTGGACCGGCCGACCTCCAGCCACCAACAGCCGGCCGCCAGACGAACTGAACCGCAACACATGAGGTTCACCCTCTGGAAAGGCGATCGCCCCCAGCGACTGCTCGGGCGTTGCCATCAGATCGATCAGTTCGTACGAGGCAACGGCCGTCAGGTCAGCCCGCGGGCTCGCCGCCAGCGCGAGCACCGGGAATGGTCGCCGCAGCTGTGGCCGTTCGACCACCGGCAGATCGGCCGGCATGGGGGCGGGTCCATCGTGACTGGCCACCGTCGTGGGCGTGAAGCCAAGCGTTCGCATCGCGGCAGCGCTGCTGCCGGCATTTTCACGCAAACCAGTGTCGATCCACTGTTTGATCATTGCCACCTGCTCCGGCGGCACTGGATCGTTGTCGGGGGGCATCCGCTCGCCCTCCTCCTCGGCGGTGATTACCTCGACCAGCCGGCTGGCACTGGACCGGCCGGCCACTACCACCTCGCCGCCGCTGCCGCCCTTGATGAGGCCGGTGTAGCTGGCAAAGTTGAGGCCCGACTCCTGCTTGCCTTCGCCATGGCACTGCAGACAGTGCTGCTTGAGAATGCCGGCAATGTGCTCCTCAAAATTGATCGGCTGCTCGGCATCGGCGGCCAGCAGCGGACCGGCGAGCAGGGCCATGGCAAGAACGAGTGAAAGACATCGCATTGGGAAACCTCTTAAGAAATCGGCTCCGGGAGCCCCAGGGTGTGTCAGGTGATCAATGGTTGAACAGGAACTCACTTGAGCCGAGCAGACCGGCAAAGATGTCTTCATAGCCGGCCGGGCTACCGCCTTCGGCGACGACCTGGAGCATCGTCTCCATCTCGGCTGCTGTCGGCCGCCGCGAAAGGGCTCGGATGAAAATTGCCTCAATTACACCCTCAGAGCTGGAGTGCTCGGCGATGATCTGCTTGAGCACACCATTCGTGGCAGCCGTGTGGACCCGGGGGCTGACGGTGTCGCCCACCAACAGGTGCATCACCTGCGGCAGGGACGGGTTGGTCTTGGTGTCGCAGGCGCAGACGGTCTTCCGGGCCGATTGACCAAACGTGTCAAGCACGTAGTCGCCGGTGGCATGGTAACCGTATCCGCGGTTGATGTAGTTGATCGCCTTGGTGCCCTTGGGTGCCTTTGGGAGTGAGCGGGGGACACCGGTGACCGCGACGATCGAGTCGAGCAGCACGTCGGCTCGCAGGCGGCGAAGCATGGCGTGGGAAAACTGTCGCTGGTCGCCGACAGCCGATGGCGTCGGCTCCGCTGAAAGCTGGTAGACCCGCGAGTTGCAGATGTCACGAATCAGGGGCCGAATCCGGCGGCCGTGTTCCGCGAACCGGGCGGCCAGACCGTCGAGCAGTGGCCCGTTGGCGGGCGGGTTCGTGGCCCGGAAGTCATCGACCGGATCGACGATGCCGACACCGAAGAGATGGGCCCAGAGTCGGTTGACGATATTGCGGTTGAACAGATCGTTGCTGGGGTCGCGAATCCAGCCGGCGAGAGCCCGTCGGGGATCACCGTCACCAGCTACCGGCTCGACCACTCCGAGCAGTTTGGCAGGGACGGGCCGGCCGTCCACCGCGTGCTTCGCTGGCGCTGCAGTGGGGTCAAAAATCACGCGGCGATCGCGACCGTCGCTGCCCTTCTTCCGTTTGACGCAGGTGAAAAAGCTGACAAACCCGTAGTAGTCATCCATCGTCCAGCGGTCGAAGGGATGGTTGTGGCACTCGGCACACTGCATCCGCACTCCGAGGAACAATTGCGAGAAGTCGGCAGCCATCACCTTCGGGTCGAGGTTGTAGTTGTGGATGAGCATCGTGTAGAGCCCGGTCTGACCATCGACGTTGGTGCTGCCGACGGCAGTGGCCATGTCGGCCACAACCTCGTCGAAGGGCCGGTCGGCCGCCACCTGTTCCCGGAGCCAGCCCACGAAGGCGTTGGCCGGCTTATGGGAATCGCCCCGGCCGGTGTAGTCCATGCTGGCAACCCGGCAGAGTTCAGCCCAAACGGCGGTGTAGTAGTCGGTGAAGTCCTCGCTGGCGAGCAGGGCATCGATCTTCTTGGTTCGCTTGTCGGCCGAGCCGTCATTCATGAAGGCGTGATATTCCTCCACCGTTGGTGGCCGGGCGGCAAGGTCGAGCGTGACGCGACGCAGGAAGGTCTCGTCATCGCAGATCTGCGAGGGAGCGATCCGCAGTTTCTGTAACCGGTCAAAAACGAGCCGATCGATGAAGTTGTGCTCGGGCGGGCTGGGCCAGGCAAAGCCGGGATCGTCCGCAAGCACGATCACCTCTGCCCCGATGGTGAATCGGCTGAAGCGAGCGAAGACGGTGGTGTCGCCGGCGGCTGTCGCGGTTACCCGCCCAGTCGCGTCGATCTCGGCCACGCTGGGGTTGTTGGTGCCAAACAGGGCCAAAGCAGTGACGTCGCGAGTTGAGCCGTCGGTATAGCGGGCAGTCACCCTCAGGTCCGACTCGCCACCAGCCTTGTCAAAGAGCAACGACGTGTCTGAGACCGAGATGCCCGCAACATCGGCCACCTCACCCACATCGTCGGTCGCGCCGGCCGCGATCCAATGCCGCAGGGTGGCATACAGGTCGCTATCGCGGTCGAAGAGTTTTCCGCCGGTGTGAGAGACCTTGCCGGTGGCCTTCAACAGCAGCAGGCTCTGCTCGGGAACGGCAGTGTTGACCCGGCGGCCGGGCATCTCGGAGACAATGCGGCGGTAGTCCCCTGACGGATCGTAGCCAAACAGGGAGAGCATGAAGCCGTCCTTCCCCCGGGCCGAGCCATGGCAGGTGCCGGCGTTACAGCCTGCCCGGAAAAAGACGGGCATCACATCCTGGCGAAAGCTGGGAGCAGCAGCGGGTTCCGCGGCGGCCACGCCAGCAGCCATGGTGAGCATTCCCAAAACGAGGGCGGTGAGAGTTTTCATCTTTTTTCCAACGTTTGTCGAAAGGGGTATTGGATGGGCAGGAGTGAGAATCTCATTCCCGGCGGGGGTCGATTCGCAGCCGGCCGTTGCCGGTCCGGAGGCTGACGGCTTCGCCGTCGATGTTGAATTCAAGTTCGCAGGTCAGTTCCCCGACCATGCCGAGCAGGGCTTCGTCACGGGCCTCAAGCTCGACGGTGACTTCAGACGTGCTGCTATCAATCGTGGGCGGTGGGCCGACCGCGGTCACGCCCACCGGCAGGCCGAGCATGCTGACGCGGGCGGTCCCCGAGAAGGGCTGGAGTTGTTTCACGGTCCACCGGTAGGCCAGCTGTTCACCACGACGAACGCTCTGCGGCTCACTTGAGAGCGCGACGAACGGGTCGGCCACGGTGAGGTTCACCACTTCAGAGGAGACCCTCACCCGTTCAGCGCCGCTGACGTTATCACCGCCCATTTTGCCGCTGGGCTCAACAGTGGTGACCATTACATAAAGCGGTCCGGAGCCGAGCCTGGTGCTGGCGGTGGCGGTCAGGGTCAGGCTGGCACGACTCTCGTCTGAGGGAATGATTGTCGCGGCCGGAGTACCAACCCCGGGCGGAGCCAGTTCACACTGCAATTCAAGCGGCTGATCAAACCCAGGCTGACGGTCGATCTGGACGGGAATCGTGAGGGCGGCTCCCCGCATCAATGGCTGTTTGGGCATCTCAAGGGCGACCGCAAACCCAGCCGGCCGGCTAACGGCCGCCGCGAACCGGTCAACCCGGATATTTCGCCAAGGAAAATGCGAGTACGACACCCGCTGCAGATTCTGCTGATTGATCGTTGTCAGTGGTGTCTCCGCGTCGGCCGGTTTGGCCTCAATCTGGATCAACGAGGCATCAATTGGGGCATCAGGTTCGGCAACCAAAGTGAGTGGCCATGTTTTCTGCAACGATGGCAACTGGGTGGTGAGGGCCTGGAGGCCCGGTGGGAGACCGGCAACCGCCAGGTCGAGCGGGCCACTGATGCGGCTGCCTTGGCCGGGATAGAGCGAAAGGTTCACGGTCCAGCGGCCGCCCTGGGGAATCGAAAGCGAGGTCTTCCGAGGCCGCTCGGGTTTGTAGTCCTCCCATGAAAGCCCAACATGCAGGGTGTTGACAGGCGGGGCAATTTCAACGCGATAGACGTGGGTCGGGCCTCCCATGCCCCGCGGATCGCTGATTTCAAGCAGGTAATCACCACTTTGCTTTGGCGTCCAGATAACTGAGGGGTCGAACGTGTCGGGAAAATCACCATGCCCGCCAAAAATGTCGCGGTCTTGGTAGCTCGCGTCATCGGCCTCCAGCTCAATGCCACCCGGCTCGCCCGCCGCATCGATGGGCCGGATGCGAATCCGCGGATCGACCAGGCTGCCCAGGGCCGCCGCCCAGACTCGCACCTGTAGTGGCACATCCTTTTCTGCCGTCAGCCGATACCGGTCAGTCTCATCCGGCTTGGCGAGGATGCCATTGACGGCCACTGGAAGCGTCGGCACCCGGGTCTCATCGGCGTCGGACTCTTCCAGCAGGTTGGGAAACGGGCACGACCGGAGGACAAGCGGGGATGGAGCCTCGCCGAACAGCGGAAAGGTCCCGACAGTCTGCGGCACCGTGACCGACGATTGCGTGGTGCCCAGGGGGTCACCAAGCAACTGCACTTCAACCGCGCTGCCGGCCGGTCCTCCTGTTGGAAAGGCAGCCAGCGGCCGGGCAAAGCGGCCGATGTGAATTGCATATTCCCGGGTCTGCGGCACGAACATCGCTCGTCGCAGGACCACGGTGTACTCGCCGTCGGCAGGCAGTTTGACTGCCACCAATGGATCTTGGCGGTTCAGCGGCGAGTCATCGTTGCCCGCGATCTTGCGTCCGCTGGCATCCAGAACGGCCACGACCGAGTCGTAGCCCTCCGGCACCGGGTTCCAGTTCAGGTCGTCACCCATGCTGACCATCTCAACCTCGACCGACAGCCGTTGGCCGGCCTTCCCCACCACCCGAAAGCAGTCGATGTCATCGGCGGCGCTGTTGGAGAGTGTGCCCCGGACGGTGACGTTTGGCTCGACAACGAGTGCTGTCTCCGGCGTGTCGTTTGAGTTGGCCTTCGCCTCAGCTTCATCAACAACTGGGAATGGTGAGACGAGAACCGTTCCCATCGTGGAGATGCCAGCATCGGTCAGCACTCGAAACGGATGCTCACCCGGCTGGCAGTCAGCAGCCACCTCAAGTTGGCAGGTCAGCTTTTTCTTGCTCTCGTCGAACTGGGTGCCGACACAGCGAATGCCAGCTGTGGAAGACTGACCTGCCTTGGGGCTGCCGATCACAGGCGGGTAAAAGACCAGGCCCTGAGCCTCATGCCCCCATCGGTCGATGACAATCTCGGCGGTACCGCCGCGTCCGATCAGCCGTGGTTTCACGCCGGCGACCCATGGGTCGGCCGCTGCCGACCCGACCAGGCCGGCAAGTAGGGGCATCATGCAGAGAGCAGCAGGAACAGAAATCCGCATACTCGTGGAGCTCCAGAGGGGGGAGGGGCGGACGACAGCAGTGCCGAGCGAATCAGCCGAGCAACTGGGTGACGACCTTGGCGTCACGAATGATTTCGATCGGCCGGGTGCCGAAAGCCAGCAACTCTTTATTGGCATCGATGCCCATCTGGTGATAAATCGTCGCCATCAGGTTCTCGAGCGTGACCGCGTCGCGAGCCGGTTCGCCACCCGTTGAGTCGCTGGCCCCGTAGATCAGGCCCTGCTGGAAGCCACCGCCGGCCAGCAGCATCGAATAGTTGCGGGCCCAGTGGTCGCGACCACTCTCCTTGTTCACCTTCGGCGTGCGGCCGAATTCACTCGTCACCCAGACGAGGGTCGAGTCGAGCAGGCCGCGGCGGTCGAGGTCCGAGATCAGCCCAGCCACCGCATAATCAAACGGCCGCATCTGGTCGAGGCAGGCCTTGCGAACGTCACCGTGGCAATCCCACGAGCCATATTGCACGGTCACAAATCGCACACCCGCTTCGACGAGCCGACGCGCGATGACGAGTCGTTCAGCCAGACCCTTCGGATGCAGCCGGCCATCAGGACCCTTGACATCCCCGGTGACTTCGCTGCCGTAGAGTTCGAAGGTCTCGTCGGTTTCGCCCTCAAACGAAAAGGCCCGCTGGGCATCGGTCGAGGTCAGCAGTGAATAGGCTCGGCTATGAAACTCATCCATGGTGTCGAGCAGCACCGGGCTGGCCTCAAGCCCGCGAATTCGTTGTTCGACGGCATTGCGGACTGTCTGCCGGCGCTGGAACTGCTCAAGCGACATGCCGGCCGGCAGCGAGAAGTCTCGCACCGTGAAATTCTTTTTCTGCTGTGCCGGGTCACCACCGGTCTCGAAGGGGGCATGGATGCTGGGCAGAAAGCCCGTGCCGCCGCCGGCTGCATTCTTTGCTGGCAACGCGATGTAGCAGGGCAGTTCACCCCGTCGGCCGAGTTCGTGGGAGACGATCGAGCCCATCTGCGGGTAGTCGATCACTGGCGTTGGCGTGTACCCCGTGTAGAGGTGGTAGGTCGCCAGGTTGTGGTCGGGAATTTTCCCAACCATCGTCCGCACGACGGTGAACTTGTCGGCGATCGCCGCAAGTTGAGGCAGGTTGTCACTGAAGACGTCACCGGTTTTCGTTTTTATGACCCCGAACGAGCCGCGGAAATCAATCGGCGCTTCGGGCTTCGGATCGAAGGATTCGTGCTGCGGGAAGCCACCGGGCAGATTGATTTGAATGACGCTCTTGATCCGTTCGGGCAGTTTCTCGACGCCACCCGCCGCCGCTACCGACGCTTCACCGCGAGCGTGTCGAACCTGAAGAAAGTCAGCCAGGGAGAGCCCAAGTCCGGCAAGGCTGCCTGCCTGCAGCAGTTTCCGCCGTGATCGCAACTGTCGAAATCCTGCACAGCCGTGACGGCTGGCAGTGAGGGACTTATGAGCTGATCGTGCCATCGCGAAAGCATCTCCTGTGCATCGGTCGCAAAGCGGCAACCAAAACCATTCTTTGATCGACCTCATGCATCCAATTCTCTAATTGGCTGTCAGGACAGTCAAGGGAAATCATGTGAGGTGGATTCCCATGTCGGCACGGGGCGAGCGTTACACACGCCCGGCGGTCGGTAGTACAGCCACCGACCGCCGGGCGGCAGGATTTCGCAAGCAAAAGGCAAGCACTGCTGGCTCAGTTGCCGCTGGCAGTCGAACGAGTGGGCGGGTTGCCAACGTCGATTGTGTCGAGCAGTTTTTCGTGCTCGTCGATCGCCTTGTTGAGCGACGACTGCAGTTTGTCAACTGTCGCCTTACTCTTGGCCTTGTCGATCGTTTCGGACTTCGAGAGTTCCTGGAGGGTTGCGTGGTGCTGCTTCGCCTCGTCAAGGTGAGCATTGACCTTGGCGACACCTTCCAGGCCCGCCTTGTTGCCTTCCGCCTGCAGGCTGGTCTTCATGGCGTCAAGATGGGCCTGGGTCTGGTCGATGTGGTGGGCGATTGCGGTGTGCGTCAT
>Ga0180434_10007218_pt1 | contig 12538 bp, 5 predicted proteins | sample SS_ome_7_FD_132453 | JGI IMG/M metagenome (GOLD analysis project Ga0180434, IMG submission 132453) | Hypersaline lake sediment archaeal communities from the Salton Sea, California, USA - SS_1_D_2 metaG | ecosystem: Environmental > Aquatic > Non-marine Saline and Alkaline > Hypersaline > Sediment... | reverse complement strand
TTACCAACGGAACACTGGCGGCTGTTGATGACCGGGGTATTGGCCGCGTTAAGACAAGCGGTGTGGAGTTTCAGGTGTACTTAGAGGCCGCAGACCACAGTAAAGTCGATCTTGAGCGATTAGAGGTCGAATTCTCTGAAGGCCGAAAGCGCAGCCTGAAAAAGCTGGTGGCAGCATAATGGGCGGATTACGCGAGCACAGTTTCACAATCGACGAAGCGTTTGTGCGTGGGTTGCAACCCGATGCGTGGACAAAACGAAACGCACCCTATCTTGTGGAAATGAAGAATTTAAAGCCAACCATACACGGAGGGTTGGTACCGGAAGCGGTCACGTATCCCATCAGCAACCCCTCGCTATCAATGGATTGGCCATTTCCGCAGCTATTGCGCGGACAGTCTAGGACGTTATTGGCCGGAAAAACCACGATGTATAACGTGTCGGAAGACACATGGGACACGGAACAGGTTACGACATATAGCGCCCACTCGCCCACATCCCAGCTTTCAATTACTGCCGGTGGTCCTTGGCACATGGCGTCGTTTCAGTTTGTGCGCTTTCTGACGAACGGGCAGTCTTTGGTGTTTTACGCACCATCGAATTATGGGGAGCGGGTGTTGGTGGCGGATTCGTTGCGAGTTAACACGGTTACTCGTCACAATAATAGGCTCTTTTTAGGCGGGCTTTATGGAAGCTGGCTGGATTCGGATCCGTGGCAAGATTTAATTTCGGTTTGGCAAGAAACCCTGCCGGAGGATCATTTTGTCTCCGAAGGCGTGCGCCCCTACTATCTGCCCGGCACCTCCGGTGATTATTCTGGCGCTAGATGGTTGGCATGGTCCGAACCGGGTGGCGGCGCTTCTGATATTCCGTTTCATTTATTCTTGAGCGCAATGGGCGTGTGGGGCTCTGCCGCACTCGATAATGTCGAAGAGTTGGCGGTGTCAGCAATTGAGCAAGGGAAGATCGGCTTTATGCCCATCACAACTCCGGGCGCGATCTTGTGCATTAAGCCACTCGGTGACCGAATGGTTGTGTATGGATCGCGAGGCATTAGCGTTTTACACCCCGATGGGGACCGATACCGCGAGCAGGTGTTGACATCCGTTGGCATCGCCGGGCGCGGAGCGGTGGGCGGTACCGACACGGAACACTTATTTATTGATTCTATTGGCGATGCGTGGAGACTGCTCGCTAGTGGTGTTCCGGAGCACATTAAACGGCGAGAATACTTTTCTGCAATGACCGGAGCGGACATTGTGGTAACTTACGACCCCGGCGAACGCGACTACTGGGTGTCCGACGGATCTGTCTGTTACGTGATTACGCCTTCGGGGGTTGGCGGGCCAACTACCATTAAGCCGTCCAGTCTCTTGCGCGCAGGCAACGGGGCATTGTGCGGAACCGCTATAGGAATTGGGGACAGCCTGGACATTCAGGTTGAAACATGCGATTTCGACATAGCGGAGCGGGGCACTAAACATATTGTTGGGCTTCAAGTTCCGCTTAAAGGATTAACCAACGTTAAGGCCCAAACTCGATATAAGTATGACGTAACGGATGACTGGATGGGATCGCCGTGGAAACCCATTAGTCGCAAAGGTGCGGGGTTTCAGAACATAAGCTTTGTAGACGGGCGCGTGCGCATCAAGGGCGATGTGGCCGCCGCAAACGCCCGAGTGGAGCGCATTGAGGTGCGCTATTCGGGAGAGGATCGCAGTGCAAGACGAGGCACAAAGGGAATCCCCGAGGCAGCCTAACGTTCGCGTCGTTCGGATGACCCCGTCTGTTGTAAGCCAATATTGGCCCCAAGTGGTAAGCGCCGTTTCCCAGGGCTTAACGCCGGTTGAGAATTTCGCGGAAGCTACCACGAATCTCATGAGCGCAATCATGGCCGATCACGTACAATGCTGGGGGTTTATTTCCGATAACAGCCTGGCTGGCGTCATGACAACCCGCATTGAAGCCGAACCGTTCACCAATCGGCGCGTATTGCAGATTGTCAGCCTTTATATGAACGGTACCGTGCAGCTTCAGGCTATGAAACGGTTAGATAAATTCTTTGCAACTTATGCTCGCGAAAATCAGTGCGTTCGGATTGTTGGGTTCTCTTCTGTTCCTGAAATTATCCGCATGGCAAATGGTTTTGGGTGGAATACCGACGAACGGGTGATTGTGAAGGAGATTGAATAATGAGCTGGATTCCAGGTGGTGGCGCTGGCGGCGGCGGAGCTGCTCCGGGCGCGGCAACCGCGTATCCTACCCACCAAATGTGTATGCATAAGTACTGGTTGCATGGCAGCAACGCCGATGAGCCGACGCTTACCGACGTTATTGACGTTAATGCGGAGATGTACAAAGCGTCTACAGCGGGTGGCGGTTTATCGCCTTATGCCACCACCGTTGCTTATGATCCTGACGCCGATTTGGCTGACATCCGCGCCAAGCTAGAAGATTTTGTGTCTGATGTAAGCGCCATGGATTCCTCGCTGGACGTGGGTGCGGCAATCGAGTTCGCCGTTCAAAAGATTCAAGATCAAGTTGTTACGGATGCCGATATCACTGAAACGGTCAACGCTTTTGAGTCTCGCCAGCGAGGCGCGTTTGCGCGAGCGGCTACTCGGTTGGCGGCCGGTATGTTCGACATTGGAGCGGTTATGACAAGCCAATTTCATGTCGCGATGTCAAACCTCGAAGCCGACCGACAGGCCGATCTGAATGATGCGGATAAGCAGATGCGGCTGGAAGCAAAGAATCAAAAACTCCAAGCCGTAATGGCCGTAGCACAGGAATATCTTCAACACCAATTTGGCAAAATGCAAGCCGAGCAAATGGCCGCCGCTATGCAAGATTCGCTTGGTAGGCTGGCTATTGCCGCAAAACAAGACGAGGTGGGGTTTGATTTAGAGATGCTGGTGAAAGATCGTTTATGGAATCTCGATCTGTTTCCTTATGCTAATAACGTGATGTCCAGTATCGCCGGTTCGTCCACTGTGCCGCATCCCACTAAGTGGGATCGAATGGTAGACAACGCCTCCCAAATGGCCAACACGGCGGTCAACTGGCGGGCGGGCAGACAGTCTATGTTTCGGTTGGGCGCTGATTATATTGGCGCTTTCCGGGGAAACCGTCAGGCCGGGGCCAGCAACCTACTACAACTTGTTGGATTGCTGGGAGCACTATAACGAGGTGAATTCATGAGCAACGCGACGCCCTTATATCAACTAAGCGCTCTTTTGGCCCAAAACGCCATGAGATCTGCGCCGCCCCATTCGGCGGCTGCGCAAGGAGCGCAATTGTCTATGCAATCAGCACAGGCCGCGATTCAGGCCGAGGCAATGCGAAGACTAAAGAAGCGCGAAGAGGAAAAGGAAAAAAAAGAGAAGTGGGGTGGAATTGGATCTAAGATTGGCAGTATGGTGGGGGTGGCTGCGGCACCGTTTACCGGGGGCAGTTCGCTGGCCCTGACGGCTGGTCTGGGTGCCTTAGGTGGGGCTGCTGGTGGCGCGGCGGGTGAATTGGCCGCTGGCGGAGGCATCCGTCCGGGTAGCCTTATTCCCTACGCCATGCAAGGCGGGTTGTCGGGCGCTATGACGTGGGCTGCGCCGCGAATCAATTCTTTTCTTGCGGACCAATACAAAAACCAAGCAGGGAATGTCACGAATAGTGTTGCTCGTGCCGCACAACATCAACAATCCGTTAATCCGTTGGTCGTGGCTGCCAACCAGCGTGAATTAGCTACCGGGATAAACCCATTTCAAGCCCGACTTGCTGGCGTTACTCAGCCCGCAACACAGATGGGTGCGGCACCTGGCACAGCTCAGGAAATGCAAGCATCTCGCCTTGCGGCATGGCAGCACCCTGGACGAACGGCCGCGACTCAGATGTATAACTATGCGCAGGGACAAAGAGGTCTTTTCCCAGGGTTCAATCCCGCTGCGGCGTATGAGCACCTCCAGTCTCCGCGTCGGAAATGGGAGCGGACCGGGGTGTGGGATTTGGGAATTACAGATCCGGTACACCGCACAAGGGTTATAATGTCAATGGGGATTTCTCCCGAGCGCCTGTCGCGAAAACTAGCGACTGTCCCCGCAGCAGATTTTGGCCCATCGTGGAGAGGGATGGGCTTATCTTTCCCAGCCACACAACCTCGCCCGCTTAATCCCAATCTAAACCCCTCGGGCATGGCCGGTATTCGCCGCAGATGGGAGCGAGATGCTCGCACAGGGCAACTTGCGGAGGTACAGTAATATGCCGCTTTTTGTAGACGGTCAAAATAACCAATATGACTTTCCGCCCGACGCTACACAAGGCGAAATCATGTCTATTCTTGGACAGATCGGGCAAGAAATTGCCACGCCGATTGAGGGCAGCTCTCTTCCGGACTGGGGCGCAAAAGACGTGTATGGCGTATCGCCGCAGCAACTTTCTGTGATGACCGGACAGGTGCAAGAAGATGCGTTTGCCAAAATGCGGCGTCGTTTGATTGAGCGACAAATGTTACAAGATGCCTTGGAGAACGAAAAGAATCGGCAGCACGCGATCAAGTTAGAGCAACAGCGAATGCAAAACGATCTTGCCCGCGACAAGATTGCCCAGGACGCAGCTATAAAGCGCGAACAATTGAGGCAGAAGGCCGCAGAGGCTAAGGCAAAACTGGAGGCCAGTCAGCCCCAAAAGATCGGCAAGGGGCAAGCCATATGGGATCCCACAACTGGGCGGGAGATATATAAGAACCAAGGCGACGAATCGTTTACGCTGTCTGAGGGCGCAGCCCGCTTTGATGCAGAGGGAAACATTATTGCCCAACGGCCTAAAACATATGCACCACAGCGAGGGGGTACGCCAAAACCTGTACCCCTTTCCGATGCGGAAGGCAAGCCGTATCTTTTGTGGCCAGATGGTACGGTAACGGAGCCTGGCCTGCCCGGCAGTTTTAAGCCCAAACCGCTTGGTCCGTATGGGCCTGACACAGAGGGAGATTTGACGGAAGAGCAAAAGCAGGTGCTGTCAATGGGCCGCAATCGAGAAACAGGCATGGTGACGCCGGAAAATCTTAGGTCGGCTCAGGGTGCCGTGGATTGGGTTAAAAAGCGCCCCGCCTCTTGGCAGCGAGAACCGGGCACACGAGGCGGGCAAGCGCAACAGTCGCCTTTACCGCCTCGCCCTCCACGACAACCGCAGCCAAAACCGTTACCGCCACCCAATGAGCGCGTGGTGGGTGAATGGTACATTTCGCCCGTTACCGGGAAGTCTGGAAGAATGCGGCCGGATGGGTCATTTGACGTGTGGGACTAAGGATTATCAGTGAGTCGAATTGTCTCAGCAGAAGAATTTACTGGCACGAAGGCCCCCAATAAGGGGCCTCGTGTTGTGTCTGCGGAAGAGTTCGGCGGGCAAAACCGCATTATATCCGCCGCCGAGTTTGAGGGATCTGGCAATCTTGATCCCTTTGTCACCGCTGAACAAGATTCATCTCGCGGCTGGCCGTTTCCTGGGTACACGCCACCATCGGGGCAACCCTCGATCCAGCCCATTACCCCCGATCAAAATCGGCCCATTGGTGTAGAGCGATTCATGATAGGGGATGCGCCTCAGCAGGAAGAGCGGATCGCGCCTCCGCCCCAACCTAAACAACCCTCGGTTATGCGCGCTTATGACGGGCCAATGCCCGAATATGATCCGGCGGAAGCCCGGATTAAGGACGAAGCTAGGGATCGACGCATTTTCGATTACGAACCGTCGTTTGCGCAAAATCTGCAAGAAAGTTGGCGGCGAGGTGCCCGTGGTGCTCAGCTAGACCTCATGGATCACGAGGTCGCCATGAACAAGCGACCCATTGAGCCTGTCACGCGAGCACGCGAAATTGAAGCAATGCGCGAACAATATCTTCCGGTTGAGGCCGAGAATATAGGCTCGGAAATCCTGCACTCTACCGCCAGAATGGCACCGCCCATGCTTGAGGGTACTGGACAAGGTTTGCTGTTTGGCGCTGGCGGCGCACTGGCCGCTGCGGTTGGTGGACAACTTGGTCCGCAGATTGCCATACCGGAAGAGGTTGTCACTGTACCCGCGGCAGGTGCGGCCGGGTTCCATGTGGGTAGTAGCCAATATTGGTATCGTCAAGGTGCCGGAACGATGTTCCGCGATCTGGTAGATGCGGGCGTAAACCAAGATACCGCGTCTATGATTGCCCAAGCCGGTGGGCTGCCTTATGCCATGGTAGAGCACTCTCAGGTTGGCAGATTATTGCCCGGCAAGGCCACAGGCATCCGGCGGGGCATTATCCAGCATATTATTCAGCACCTTGCGCGAGTTCCCGGCGTTGTGACGCAAGAAGTTGCTGAAGAAGTTGTGCAAGAAGCGCTCCAAATTAGCGGGACAGAGATTGGTAAGACCGCCGAAAATATGTTATATGGCGGCGATTTAGCCCACACAACCCCACGAGAAGCGGGTAAGCGATTGGCGCATACCGCTGTTGAATCCGCTGGTCCTATGGCTATTCTTGGCACTGGTTCAGCGGCAACCAATATCGCTACCGATTTGTCGTTTTCTGCACCACCCAAGCCCTCTCCCAAGGCCGCGCCGGGCGCTCGCCCGTCCCTGCCGCCCGAGCATCCCCCTGCTCCCCCGGCGCGGCCGACTCCATCCAGTCAACACGAGGCCAGGCGGGCAGAAATCGATCAGGCCCCAAGAGGGGACGAGGGTAATCTGCCACAAACAGAGGCCCGAGGAGAACCCATCGCTGTTAGCGCAGAAGAGTTTACTGGGGAAAAGCCGCCACGGGTTGTATCTACCGAAGAATTTGAGGGTCGCAAAACGCCTTCCGCTGAGCCACAAACGCCAGAGCGGTTAACACGCGAACAACAGCGCGAAGGCAAGCGTCAAGAGATGGAGCGCATCCAGCAGGAAATCGCGGGGCGGGAAGAGGCAAGAGCGGCGTTTGTGAAAGAACACGGAGAAACGCCTTTTAAGGTTCCCCTGCCCCAGTATTCCGGCGGGAGTGGATACGCTGTTGTGCACCCCACAACGTACCCCGGCGAGGCTAAGTGGCAGGTTTCATACTTCGATAGCCAGGGCGCGATACGCCATTCCCTTTACAACACCTACGACGAAGCCGTGGCAGCCCTTCAAAAGTGGGATAAGGTTGACTTATCGCAAGCGCAGACGCCTTCTCCAACGCCCGCAACGCCGCCAGAAGCGACGAACGTGCCGCCGCAAGGGGTAACACCGCAGGCGATCAGGGTCTACCGAGGAGAGATGGGCAGCCTGTCCGAGAGCAAGCGCCACCTCAGCGGCATGGACCTTAGCAGCGTGATGCCCGGACTGACGGGCCAGTCCCCCCTGGCCCCGTTCACGTACTACACGACAGACCCCGAGGACGCAGCCGGTTACGCGAACTACGACCAGGCTACGCTTGCGGCATACGGGCAAAGGGTTGAGAACCCAGAGAACACGTTTGAAATCCTGCACGGGCACAAGCCCCGCGCAAAGGGAGAAGTCAACGAGACTTCCATTGCGCCCAAAAAGACGCTAGATCTGACGCCAGTCGGCCCAGGGCAAGATATAGATGCCGGATTGCGCATCGTCGCCAATGCACTAGGAGAACACATTCCGGCCAACTGGAAGTGGGGCGATGTTCCGAAAAGCGTTCAGGACGCCCTTTCTGAATACTTCCCTCGGCTTGTTGAGGAAGAAGGAGGGCCAGTGTACGCCAACCTTCGCAATAGGCGCGACCCCGTTCATGCCACGCTTGTAGAGCAAGGCCAGGAGAAGTGGTCAGCCCACGATACCGCCGGTCTGCGCTTGGGTAGTTTCATGAAACAACACGGGTACGACTCCGTGGCGTACATGCACGACACGCCAAATGGCCCAGTCAAGCACTACGCAATGCTGGACGAACCTATGCTGATGGAGGAGGCGCAGAAATTCGCTGGTGAGGCGTGGGCTGACGCCATTCTTCCCAGGCAGCAGACCCCGCAAACGCAACAGCCTGATCTGCCAAGCGCAGAAACAGATCGGGGGCCGTCGCAGCCAGAGGCGGCTCCCGTCGAGAAGCGACGACAAGAGACACCAAAACAAGAGCGGTCGTTTAAGCGCGTAACCGATCCAAGACGGGACTACGATTCCGAGATCAAAGACTTGTATGAACAATACCAAGCCTTTGACGCAAACCAGCGCCAATGGAACAAGAATCAGCGTCGATGTAAGTGGGGATCGGCCAAATACAACGAATACCAAAACCAGATCGCGTCGGCCAAGCAGTCAATGGCCAACATCAGTAAACAGATTGACCAGTTGCGTCATCAGGGGCGGATTGCTAAGGCAGAGCGGGTAGCCGAAAAGGTAACCGAGCCCGTTGTGCGCAATTTAGCCATCGAAGTTAGAGACGCGCTGGCATCTATGCAGCCCGACGCTCACGGCCATGTGCCCGATGTCGATTATGAGGGCCTTGCCAATCGTGTTGGGATGCCGCAATCGGCTCGCATGGAGGCGATGAATCAAGAGGTTGCGCCAGAATACATAGACCGCGTATCGGACGACGCCGCTTATCGAGTCGCCGTTGATGTTGCCACAGGAAGTGTATCGTCTCTTACTCGATACATCCAAGAGAGTTACAAAAACCTAGTCAATTTCGACATTAAGCAGGCCATTGATGCTGCCCAGGTTTCAACTGTTACAAAACAGAATTTGCGTAATTCGTTCTACGAAAATTCCCCCACAAGCACAACAGGACCAGAGCGGTTACAGGCGCTTCAAGCCGTCCGGGCACAGATACCCGCACTAGAGCAACAGCACACCCAAGAAAGAGCCGCTGCGGAAAAGGCCCACAGGGACGAAATGGAACGGGTGCGATCCGTATATGAATGGCGGCAACAGGAACAAGCACAAGGACTCGATCAACCAAGCCCCGCAAGTGAGGAAGACGTTGCGTTGGTGGATTCGGTGCCGCCCGATCTGTTGCAGCAACTTACATCACGCGCATCTGCTTTAGGAGACTGGGCTTCAAATCTCACAGATCGCATGGTTAAGCGTTTAACCGATTTGGGGTTAATTAAGGATATTGTCGGTTACGGCAAAAATGACAACAGCGCCACATTGACCGATAAAGGGCGGCGGGTATTGGCGGCAAGCGAGCAAGACCGCGCTTTTCACGAAGTTGCGTGGCACACCGATTTTGCCCGCCACAAAGGCAAAGCCCGCACGTCAAGAGGGCTTGTATCGTCGATTACCGATCTGCGAAAAAACCTGCTCAAGTCGATTTCTGAGTACGGATGGTTTACGGACGGTCGGATGGCGGTTAAGATTCCCAAAAAAGAACTACCCGCCGTCAAGAAATCGCTTCAATCTCGCGATCTCGGAGAAGAAAAAGCGCCCCCTATTTTAAGGTTTAAAGCAGAACGAGACCGCCTTGTGCCGTTAAATATGATGGCCACCACAAAAATGCGAGGCGCAGAAGGAGAAAGCCTCTTAATCCTCTCCGGGCCGGACGAGAATCAAATAGCACTTATCAACGCAGACTTCTACGAAGATGTCGTATCTCGTTGGCCAAATGCCCAACCTATGGGCGTTCCCGGCCAGACACCAGAAAGCGCTGTTCACTTTTACGACGGCAATCAATGGATAGGCATTGTAATGCCCGTAAGGCTAGACGAGCGTGACATAAAGCGCGTAGTGGACATTGGCGAGGCTCGTGGCGCAACGCGCAGTGAGAACTATCTACGACACGCAATTTTGAACGCTGCTGAGCAGCAAGATCGGGTAGATCCAACCAATCTTATCAATTCTGGATTTTCGTTGCCAGATATAATGCGCGAATTCAATGCGCTGGTTGACGAGGGCGTACTGGTCGAAAATCAAAGATGGGGCGGCTCGTCCAGTACGTTTTCGATGTCGGACGCCTACGAAGATGTTCGGAAAGCTTCACGGGAATCCGCTCGCACAACAAGTGCCGAAGCTCAGGCCGCCCCACCAAGCGGGTTTGGCGACATGCCGCCTACGGGTGAGCCAACCCGTCCCCGCGATAGTTCTGCCCGGCACGTCATGGAGCATCCCGAATTAACCCGACTGGCGGCCGAATTAGCGGGCGGCAAATATCCAAAAATTAAGAAACGACTACGGGCGTTTGGCGGGATGGCGCTAGGCGTTCATCGCAAAGGCAACATTGAACTACGCGCCGATATTTTCAAGGGGCCAATTATTGACGTAGAGGTGTCCAAGCGCCGCCCAACCAAAGAAGATATGCATCATTACCGGTCGTCCTTATCGCGCCAGGCAGGTTACCCTGAAGATGAAATCATTGTCTCAATAGAATATAACCGGAAGCGCAAACGGTATATTATGATTGGGTACCACCGAGATCATACTTATGCCAACCGGGTGATTGCTCACGAGATAGGACATTTAATAGACTTTCTGCCGCACAGAACAATGACCAGGGGAAACCTTCTTGGTCGTATTGCTAGCCTCAAAAAATACATGGGGCAATTTTTAGCGAATAAGCCCGGCGGGCCTGGACCATTAACAGAAGACGATATCACCCGTCTGCGCGAAGAAGCCGCACGGCTCCGGGTACAAAGCGAAGAGGAAGTTATTGAAGAAGTTACCCGCGAGATACCAGTTACGGTAGACGAAATTAGAGCAATATGGGCAGACCTAGAGGGGCGGGAGAAGTTTCCTGAACTTTATGAATTTATCGCTGCGCTCGACCGCAAACAAAAAGTCGATATTGCTCGTGCTGCAATGCGAGGGGAAGTCCACGAAGACGTTCGCCGTTTTGCGCAACGGGCTGTCGCCACACGCCGTACAAAACGTATTGTAGACCGCGATCCCACCAAGGCGGAAATAGCCGCCAAGTTCGAGGAATTGTTTCGGGAAGAAATCCGCAAACGGAAACTTTTTGAGGATAACGAAATCCGGCGGGAGCTAAAAGATCTAACCGTGTGGTGGTCTCCGTTTGAGCCAATTCCAAAGGATGCATATACTCGATATCGGTTCAAGGGACGAGAGCTTTATGCGGACGCCATAAGCGTTCTGCTCAACAACCCTGTTGCTATGGCTGAGCGGGCACCCCAATTCACGCAGGCGTTTTTCAATTACCTTGAGCGCAAACCGGAAGTAAAGCGGCTATACAACGAAATCCAGGACCAAATAGGGGCTGGGGATATCCGCCAACAGCGGCTGAACGACGTGCGCAACATGATTTCGCAGGGTGAAGGGCGGTATGCCGAACTGGCCGCTGAGCGAAAAGCTGCTCGCAAGGGCGCAATGGGCCGGTTTATGGATCAAATTATTGCCGAGTTGGCAGAAAGCCGTCATTACATTCCCAAAGCGGGCGATCCTGAGCGTAATCCCAGGTACTGGACAAGCGAAGTAATGTATATGAGTTCCAGTATCGCACAAATGCTCCGGGATGTAGACTTGAGGGTAAGGGTTCCTCTGGCCCAAGCGGGCGTCTCAGAGGTTGATTTTGGCGCATTTCTTGTTTTACGACGAGCCGCCACCGAAAGGCGCGATCTCGCCAACCCGCTTGGCATTCGCGGCGAGGTCGCGGCAGACACCATGGATGCGCTGCGCGAAAGTATTGGAGATGACGGGTTCGCCGCCGTGGAACGAGCGGCAGACCAATACTTTCGCATTCGCGGCGAATATCTATTCCCCTTGTTACAGGAAGCGAGGCTGCTTTCTCCTGAACTGTTTGAGCACATCGCAAACAACCGCGAATATGCTACGTTTAACGTGCAACAATTCATGAGCAATGCATACGGTGCTCGCCAATCAGGCCATATCTACAAACAGGTTGGCACCTTGGATAAAATCACCAACCCTCTCACCGAAACGCTTATGAAGGATATGGCCTTAATCCGGGCCGCTACGCTTAACCAGGCTAAGCAGGCGCTTGTGGATACCCTTTCAGATATAGATCCGACAACAATAGAGCCCGCACAAAAGGTGTGGCAAGGCAATCATTTTGAGTATAAAGAGCCCCACCAACACACCCGTCAGTCGCTACTTCTCTACACGGTAGATGGCGAGATGCAAGGGGTGTACATCCCAACCGAAATAGCAGAGTTTTATAGTGGCGATCCGATTCGGGCTGGCTACGTGATTCGCGGTGTGCAGGCGCTTTCAATTCCGTTTAAGGCGGCATTTACTGAATATAACCCAGGGTTTGGCATTTGGAACTTGCAGCGCGACTTTCGGGCCAGTTTAAAGAACCTACCGGGCGGGTTGTCTGGCGCTCCCATTAAAAAGGTAACCGCATACGCGAGAACGGCCCGAGACGCATGGTTGGATACGTTTCGCGACGAGTCAACTCCGCTCATGAAGGAGATGTATAAAAAGAACGTACTCATCGCTGGTAGGGCGTGGCGAGCGCGAGACCAAGAAGGGTGGGATACGGAGCTGGATCGATTGTGGGCCTCATATGAGATGTCGCCCCAGAAACGCGCAACACTTCATCGTGGAATTTTCCGAGGATTGGCTAATGGGCTGAGCCGGTTTAATAAATTCATGGAGCGGTGGAGCAAGGTTGCGGG
>Ga0180434_10007216_pt1 | contig 12539 bp, 10 predicted proteins | sample SS_ome_7_FD_132453 | JGI IMG/M metagenome (GOLD analysis project Ga0180434, IMG submission 132453) | Hypersaline lake sediment archaeal communities from the Salton Sea, California, USA - SS_1_D_2 metaG | ecosystem: Environmental > Aquatic > Non-marine Saline and Alkaline > Hypersaline >... | reverse complement strand
GCAAAGGGTTGAATGGCAAAGACGGTGGCTCGTGTGGAGGACCATTTTTCATCAGACGGTGAGGCAAGCACTTCCGCAAAGCGGTTGCGGTAGAGCAGGTTGGGTGCTCCCTTGTAAAACCAGTGGGGTGGCGGCCTTGCCAACGCCTCCCCCAAAATGTACGACTTGCCCATGTAGTCCGTCACCACCACCCGGGGAGAGTCCATCTAGATTTTCTTTTCACTCTAGAGTTGAAGACAAAAAGAATGGCAGCGAAGAACGCAGTTCTGAGTTGTCATTCTATCTGAAACAGTAAAGATCTTTAGAGTTGCGCCGTCACTCTTTAGAAGTGACGGTTTTCCTTAGGAAAATGTCATTATTTATGGCTGGAACTCTAAATTTCTTTAAAGGAAATCAAACAGGGTGATCACCGCAAACCTCTGGAAAAATTAAATGACAACCTTGCACTTTACCATCTTTGGATCTTACCTAGACCGCTTGCCAGATCATTTACAAAAAAACTTGGAAAAGTTGAAACGTTTAAACCCTGATTTGAACATAAACATTTGGACTCCTGAGGAATCGCGGGCCCTTATTGCTTCCACTTATCCATTTCTGTTGCACAAGTACGATTCTTTTCCATGGGAGATTCAGAGGTGTGACGCTTCACGCTATGCAATTTTGCACCGGTTTGGGGGCGTCTACATGGATTTAGATTACAAATTGAAAAAACCCCTGGCTACAATTCTTGACAACCTTCGTAATGAATATCCCAAGGCCAAGGTCTTTCTCAACGGGTCCCCCAACGGCCTTTCAACTGACCTCGTGTCTAATTCTCTTATGATTGCTTTGGAACCAGGCCACCCGTTTTGGATGGATGTCATGCAAAATATGAGCAAACGCCACTCGCGCGGAATTACGCGCTACACCAAAATTATGACGACAACAGGGCCCGAGCTTTTGAAGGATGAATTTCGTAAAAAGAAATGGAAACATGAAGTTGTCCGTCTTGATCCCAAGATTTTCAACCCGTGCACCATTTGCTCTCGCGGATCCAAGTGCAAAAAGCTACCCGGAGTTTTGGCGTATCACATGAACGACGGTGCGTGGGGGGATGCGGTTACTAAAATTTACACACACATGTTTTGCAATTGGCTATTTTATGTATTTTCGGCTGTATGTCTTATTGTATTTATTGTGGTTTTGGTGGTATTACTCAAAAAATTAAAGAGGTGCCGCAAAGGCCACGGGTGCAAGCCCTGCCGCACCAACAATTTTCATCATGAACAATAAACCCCTCCCCCCCCCCCCCCCCAAAAAAATGACGGAGTACCTGCCAGACAACAAAATCATTCAGGAGCGGGTGTATGGTTCTCTTCAGAACTCGGCTTATGTGGAACAATTTTTGGCCCGCAAGTTTGGAAGCGCCCATGCAAACAAATCACCCAAGCCGTATCGTGTTGAGGTGTATGCTGGCATGTCACAGAACCCGCGTATCAAGGCCAAGGGGGAAGACTTTTCATCGCCTGCAAGACTCGAGGAATCTCTTCATTAACCGGGATAAGTCACGTTGGAGTGCAACATGCGCTGGTTCCACGACGTGGGCTTGAGCTGAAACACGTTGCCTGGGGTTTGGGTGCCCAGCACGGTGTCGCTTGTCGCGTCACCTGGCGCAATCACGTTGTGGGTCCACGTCAGTGCGGCCTGCATTTTTTGGGCTGACTCGAGGCCGGGTGGGGCAATCGTTTCGCCCATGGGAATGGCGCCCACAAAGGGTGTGGTGCCCGGCCAGTAGTACCACCGCAGGTCCTGGGCGTGGGCAATCTTGAACGGAATTTCGTCGCCTTCCTGGTCCTCCACGTACTGCTGGTACGGCATGAACAAGTCGTCCGTCTTGGCAAATTTCGTGTAGTGTTCCATGCCGTACTGGTAGTCCACAATGTCGTTCCACCACCCGGGGTAGGTGTTCCAAATGGACGGAATGCGGGGGTCAAGGGGCGGAGAACAATCTTTCAGCTGCGGCGGCAGGGCATGGCCACAGCCGCCTTGCCAATTGGCAGCAGGGTCGGCACAGGAAGGAACACAGGTGGCTTCCTTGGGCAAATGGGTTGGAACGGGGTACGACGTGTCCATGTTTATTGTTAGGTAAGGTTCAAATCTTGTGGCGCCATTGGTCAACACGTCAAATTGGAGGCTTTGCCTTTCAACACGAATGGGGTCCGCCTTGAAGGACATATAACCACAATAAAAAAACCATGGGCCAGGCTCAAACCTCCATGACCTTTAAACCCTCTTGTGAACCTCCTTCCTCCAAGGAATCTTGGGACAAGATGATGTACATTCACATCATTCGTCCAAGTGGTGACGAGTTTGCGTTTGCTCTTGACACCAATGGCGACCTGGTGTTTGACTCGGTGAAGGGCCGCAAGGTGGCTGACTGGTTCGCGCCCAAAAAAGCAGCTGGACATTTGAAGGACGACAATCTAGTGGTGTGGAAGGCAAAAACGCACATGCGCGACTTTGAGGTGCTGGCTCCCTTTTCTGATGCTGAAGTCCGGGTGGCACGCGGCCAGGGCATTGGTGTCCTGTTGATTCCGGGCCAACGGCGTTACATCAAGATCATTGAAGATGACAGCGAACACGCCTGTGGTTTGAGTTTTCCTGTTTGTGGGGCCCTGGACACGGACGACGAGTACCGTGAGACGGTTTACCCTTTGGTGTCGGCCGACCTTGCCCTAGGCTACGAGGTGTTGGTGCTTTCCAAGGACGACGACAACAAGATTCTTCAAACGTCTCTCGTGGAAGACGAGGACGAACGGGATGAAAAGGAGACGCCAATTTTCGCGCCTGGAGTGTCCAAGGACTTGGCCGCGTACAAACCATCGAAACGCAAGCCTGCATCCCAAACAGAAAACAAGGACAATCAATTAAAAAAAATCAAGACGTAATTTTTTTTATTAAAGGATAATCTTGAGAGTTTTGTTTAACAATTACAGGCTGCTTCAATCGCTTGACACCCACCTTGTATGTCCCCGTGTCCGCACACACACCCAATACCGTGGCGTCCTCCCACGGGTAATCCGTGGCCAATTTGATTTGAATGGTGTGGTCGTGTGTGGGTTTGACAAATCGAGGCTTGGCTGCACACCGTGAAAAACAGGACAAGGCCATTTTTTTGTACACACTTTATTTGAGAATGAACAATGCAGACACCCTGGTGCGCATTCAGTCTTTTTTGGATTTGCAGTCCGCCTTGGCACTTGCCTACACTTGCCGGTTTTCTGCGTCCATCTTGACCTTGTGCCCGCACGGGTTTTGGACCAAGGACAAGATTGACAAGGTGTTTCTTCAAGCCTGCAAAGCAGGCGTCCGGCACGTCATCCTTCACGGGTGGCCTCTTGTGTCTCTCCCCAAACAAATCGGCGGGTTTTGTGCTGCCTTACACCACGACGACCCGTCTCTTGTGGCGGGCTTCCCCCGCAACGTTTGGCCGTGCGAGCCATCCGCTGTTCTTGAGGCGGGCAAACCAAGGCTCTTGGCCTATGCGCTTTCCCATCGACCCTCGCCTTACTACTTGACCCAAAAAGCAACCCTAATAATCGTCTTGAGTCAAACCCGTGAGGGGTGTGCGCTCCTGCAAGACCTCATCAAACCCCCGGACTTGGCTGGCCTTGTGGACGACTTTAAAGCCTGGATGCACACACACCTGGTGTCTCCAACCGATTTATTGCGGGGGCTCGGCATCCGGCTTGCCATTCGCCACGAGTCCATCAGCCACGACTTGCACCTGGCCATTGCCAAGACGTTGTTGGCCCTTCCGGATCCCTCGGGCGACTTGGGCGACTACTTTCACGTGGACCAGTGGGCGTGGAAGGCTGCAGCCAAGGGCTTGACTACCATTACGGATTTACTTTCCGCGTTTAGGTCATGACAAAGGTATCAAAGTCAGAGGGCGGGAAAAGGCTTGCCGCGTTGGCCATAAAGGGCGGGACGATGGCAAAGGGCCGCAGGTGTGGGTGGTCTTTGCGGTCCCTGGCCACCAATTCCTTGCACTGGTCAACCGTCGTGGACGCGGGAATGGTCTTGACCCATTGAATCTTGAGGCCTGACCGTTTCAGGTCAGTACTCAGTGCCTCAACGGGGTACGTCGCGTGGAGGTAGACCCGCATGAACCACCCGCGCACACTAATGGCCTGTAAAAAGGCCTTGATTTCCTTGACGCCAACGTCTTGCATAGCTGGAATAAAGGTGTACAGGGGGACCGCGGTCAGGTTGAAAAAGGCGTGGGTGGGTGACGGTGAAACCTGGATTTCGTACCTCCAGCCTTGGATTTGATAGTCTTTGCTACCATGGCCGTCACCAGGGTTTGGGCCGTAGCGTTCGGCCATCCAGCGTTCAATCACGGTGCGCAGGGGCGACCGCACCTTGGATGTAGACAGGAACGGAGACGCCCACACCACGTCTTTCCACTTGGTGGCTGGAGTCCACTTGTCAACCAGGAGTGCATCGTTCACCATGGTCAACGACCAAAAACTGGACGGCTTTTTCGCCTTTGACTTTTTGTTCGTTTTGGGTTTGGGTGCCAATGAAAAGGTGCTGTCCACGACATTCACCTGAAACACAAACTTGTGCTTCTTGAACATGAAGAGGCGGCAGCGGGAGGGGAAGGCGCCCTCCTGGCCAGCGGGAATGGTCAGGCGCTGGCTGGGCGACGGGTTGGCCAGCCCAAACCCGCCCTGTCGCATTTTGGCAAGAAAGGCGGCTTCAGGCCCCAAGTCAGTGTCCAGGATGGCCACCTGGTACGGGTTGGCGGGGGACGGCGCCGTTTCCTCACGGGCAAACGCCAGCAGGGTTTCCTTCCACAAAAACACCTTGTGGGGGGCACACATGGCATGAAACTCGACGAGGCTGTTGACCCATGCCACGTCTGCGGAAATGCGGTCGACGTAGGGGGAGGCGAGGTCCTCCAGTGTCGTGTTCCATTCCTGCACTGATTCCTTGTCTTCAAACAGGCTTGACGCCTTGGCCAAAATCTTCATGGAAATGTCACGCCGGTAGTCTGCGTCCTTGCCGACCTTGAGCGCCAAGGCCTCGTAGGCGTCGTAGGAGTCGGCCACGAGGTCCATCACCCCAATGGCCTTGTAAAAGCCGTAGGTGAAGCGGCCGTACAAAAACCTGGCAGGCATGGTAATCACGGGTTTCCCCACGGACAGGGATTCAATGGAGGTGTTGCAGCCGCCAAAGGGGTAGGAGTCGAGCAGGACGTCACACACCTTGATGAGGTTTTGGGCTTCGACGTAGGGCAGCCACGGAAACATGCGCACCCGGGCAATTTCGTCACCACTCAACAGGGCTTCAAGCGTCTTGTAGTTGCGTTCGCCGGGCACGTGGTCTGTCGGGTGCGAGGTCATGATCAGAATGGCTTTAGGATCCCCCTTGAGAATGCGTGCAACCGTCTGCAGGAAACGGTTCACAATCTTAAAGGGCGTCTGGATGAGCAGGTAGAGGGTCGCAGACTGCGGCAAAAAGAAGCGTTCACGTCCCCTCATGGTTTTGGCCACGCCTTCGTCGTAGGGCTTGAAGTAATGCGTGCACAGGGACTTGTGCAGGATCAAGTGCTCTGAGTAGTGGGATTGGGCTTCCTCGTGGTCCCCCACCTCGTACAACTCGGTGGAAATGTAGTGGTCAATGGTGGGAATGCCCGAGGTGTCCGAGTGCCCCCAGGTCGTCAGCTGGACGGGTGCCAGGCGGCAGTGGGCCAGGGCGTAGGTGTGCGGCCCAAACCCCAACTCGCAGTAGACAAGGACGTCCATGTTGAGAGACGCAATGAGGGAGCGTGTCTTGATAAAGTCCTGGGGGTCACACAGGTAGTACTCGTCCACCATGCGCTTGGCCATTTGCCCAAAATTGTCCTTGGGCTCCGCAAAGGAAAACAGGGCCACCGTGAAGCGGGAACGGTCCAGGTGCTTGATGACCCCCATGCGGTCCTTCATGACGGAGGACAGCTTGGCCATGCGCCCCGACACAAACCCCACGCGCAGCAGGTGTGACCTTGGTTTTTGGCCTTTAGACCGCTGGGTGACGTGGGGTGCCACGTAGCACACCTCTGGAAACATTTGGCGGTAGACGTCCGCCAGGCGCTTAAAAATGGCGACGTTGTTGCGGTGCTGGTAGGACAACAAAAAGTGGGGGGGTTCAGCCGGGAAAAAGTTGAAGCCCTGGCGCTGGGCGGGGTCCGCAAGGCGAGGATTAGCACAAAGGGCGGCCTCACATTCATCCAGGAGTTTCAAGTAGTTTTCTCGATCCTTGTCAATGTCTGCTTCAGTCAACTTGCCCGTGTCGGGGGTGTACGTCAAGCGTTGGTACCACTCACCTATCGGTACAGAATTCTGCATGGGGTTTTGCTTGGGTGCAATTAAATTTCAAATCATTCTTTGAACTTGATTTTTTCAAATCCATATACATGAATAAACACGTACATGGCCACAGATGCGCGTGGGTCTTTGGCAGCCATGTCATCCATGTCATCATCCATGCCGCCAACCCTTCGCATCGCACAATTGTTGGTAGACACCATCCCAAACCTTCAAAAAGCGCTTGCTGCTGTTGATGTCGCCCATCTTGATGTTCAAGCCCTGCATGCCATTTGCAAGAAAAATTCAATTGTGTTGACCCAAGACCAGCAGGCTTACCTCATGTACCGAACCTGCTACCTGCACGACTTGGCGTACATTGATCGCCACCCTCGGGCACCCAAGACATCCAAGGACGACCTTGTGAAATGGCTCATTCACCAGTTTTTAATTCCGGCAACGAGCTTGCTCCGGGATTGGCAGTCTTCGGTTCGGGATCGGGATCGGGATCGGGATCGCAGCATGTCGAAACCACGGTGGTCCGACAATTTTGCGGTTTCGTCTTCAGGTGACGACGCGTCTTCAGGTGACGACGAATCCGAGGACGCGTACGACGATGCTCACGATGAAGACAGTTTCAATGTTGCCCTCGAGCCCAAAGTGCCAGTCTCGGTGACGCGTTGGGTGGATGCGGGCATGAAGGAGTTTTTGCACCACCTGCCTCGCACGGTGTGGGAGGCGGGAGACATTCCGACCATTGTGGCCTGGTTTTCGGTGTGGATACGGGAAAAACCCATGGCTCTTCACACCACCTCGATGCGGTTTGCGGGGATGCGGTTCATCACGGGGTCAGGTGAAAAGGACGCCAAAAACTTTCGCAACCTGATGCGTCGCATGCGGTACTTGCGGGACATTCTCAATGTTGGTGTCTTTTTCAACTTTCAACACCCAGCTGACCGTTCCAAGCGCGTTGCCCACTCCCACATGATTGCCCGTGAAAAAGAAGGCTGGGAACAAATATGTAACAATCAAACCCAGAGCCCGACCCTTGTCGTTCCATGCAAATTCGTCAATCTTCCTGTGCCCGACTGGTCCGCCCCCCGCCCCGCTCAACTGGAGTCCTTCCTCAAGGTGCTTGCGGAAGCCGATTGCTGTGTTGCAGGGCACTGCACTGCAGGCATGGGCCGCACGGGGTCCTTTGTGCTGTCAGGCGTCAAGGCCGCCTTTCCAGACGTTGTTGGGTTTGAGTCCCTGTGCAACATTGTGGGGAAGGACTACCGCGAAAAAGCCAAACAAGAACTCATGGACATTTACAAGGCCATCCACGACGACCCTGCCAAGGGGCACAAAGAACACCCCCGGTGGAAAGCCTTTGCCGAGTTTGTGTCGACTGCCAACCCGCGTGTCGTGACCCGGTCATGGAAACGTGTGTTGGAGGCGGGTGCGCCCCTCCAAAACTTTGTTACAGAAACACGCGGCAATGACAAAGCACGGGATGGGCTTTTGTCCAACCCCAAGTTTTTAATGGACTCCATGCTTGCCATTGCGTTGTTGATGAACACTGTTAGTGACTGTGTGCTCTCCAAGACAATGGAAATGATTTGGGGTGTGTTCATTAAACCCACAGTGTGGCATCCTATTATTGAAGAGGCTGTTGCCAAGGGCTACTTGTCGCAAAAATCACGCAGTTTTATTCAGTGGTGTACCCTCCACCCCTACATTTTTTCCATCACCGATACAGGGCGCAAGGTGTTGGAAGGGGACGATCGTGCCCTGAAAGCTCCACGGTTTTTGTTGACGGGCCGTAAATTCAAACGCAGTAAATCCAAACGCACATTGAAAACCATGGCGGACCCTAGCTGGGGCACCTACAGGGCCGCTCTGACTTCACCCTCCACCGACCAAGCAGACCGCTTGGATATTTTGCGCAGTCTCATTCAGCAGTCTACCAAGACCAAGGTTTTGTCCCGCCTCAAGTCCATGCACGACCGGCGGCGTGTCAAGGACTCCACCGTGTCCATTGCTCGCCTGATTCATTCCGATCGTCAATCCTTATTATAAAGCCATTGATTGGGCTTTGCAAGCCAAAGGATGTGTGTGTCTTTATGGCGGGTTCGTTTAGGGGCGATGAAAAGAAATAAAAATAAAATAAAAAAAACGTCTTTTCTTGGTTTGGATATTCCTGCGTCAGATGAACGTGAAGTCATTGAACGGCCCTTGGGCGTCGGGGACCAAGGCAATCATGAGCCCTTTTTCTCCACTTCTCTCCTCTTTGGGCATGTTGCCTACTTTACCTTTCGCCACCCGCCGTCTACACCCCAGGATTTCGACATGTACACGCGGGCGTTTACGTCCTACTACGACAACCACGAACAGTTTTTGTTCTTCTTTGACGTCCGCGACTTGGAGGGCATGAATGAGTCCTTTATCCAAATGAAGACGGAGTTGCTGACTCGGTTCAAGCCACTGTCCATGAAGCAAGTCAAGGGGACGGCCATTGTGTTGCAGTCTGACAGCGTGCGCTCCCTGCTCAACATGCTGTTCAAGGTGTACCAGCTGACCACCCCCCACGCCCTGTTCACTGAAGACGGTGAAGCGTCCACGTGGATCATGGGGCAGTTGGCAGACACCTTTGGCGAGGAGGAGCTCATGCGGCAGTTGGGTGACGGGTCAACATGAATGGGTCATTGTTGATTTATGGAACGCTTTAGGGGTTGAAGCTACACCACATTGACAATCCAATAAAAACACCATGTCTGATGTGTCCAAGAAAAGTGAGTCCAGCCGTGTCCTTCGAAAATCACCACGGACCATGCACGTCTTTACAGACGGTGCTTGCTTTGCCAATGGGAGCGACAAGGCGGTCGCCGGCTACGGTGTCCACTTCCCCCACGAAGAGTACGATGATCTTGCGGAGCATTTTCCGTACAAACCCGCCACCAACCAACGGGCGGAGCTGTACGCCATTTACCACGCGTTGACCATTGGCCTGCATGACGACATGGTTGACGACGTGTTTGTGTACTCCGACTCGGAGTACTCCATCAAGTGCATCACCAAGTGGGCACCTGGGTGGCACACGGCCAAGTGGACCCGCAAAACGGGCGGCCCCCTGAAAAACCTGGACATTATCAAGCCCCTTTACCGCCTCTACTCCTACAACCGGGACCGGGTGCACTTTGTCCATGTCCGGGCCCACACGGGCGGCACCGACGACTGGTCCATTGGCAACGACAAGGCAGACAAACTGGCAGGCAAGGGCGCCCTTTCCACCATGTCAAAGGAGGACCGTGAAGCCTACCTGGCTTCCTTGGGCCCATCAAAATCAACAAAGAACCGACACCGGAAGAAACGAAAGAGAAATGAATAATCTCACTTTTAACAAATGTCAGAACTGCGTACACTGAGAGAGGAACAACGTCAAAAATGGCTTGAGGAAATGCAGGTCAAAAAAAAGCTTGAGGCCACCAAACTCCAAGAAGAAAAAACACAAAAGGAACATGACAATCATTGGGAACATGAACGTATCCATGCGGAAATTGCGGCTCAAGTCACGACATTGGAAGAGGCCAACTTTTTGCTCGAGGCGTACCAACACGATTGCGAGTTTTACCTGCACAAGTTTGTGGACGGTGGCCTGAGTTATTACAAGAGCAAAAGGATTCAAGACAAGTATGGCATTGTGCGGGCAAGAGATGAGGCAAGAACAGAAACGCTTCTCGGGCCTTTAGAATTTACTTCATGTGTACCACGTGCATCAGGCGCTCCAAGCCACCAAGATGAAAACGATGCACTTCTTCAGATGGCCATTCATGCATCACTTGAAACTTAGCCCTGCACAAATGCTTCACACCCTGTGCAGGAATTTAGAAGAATCAATTTATAGGAGGTACATATCGACTCACCTCTGCCAGCGTAGAATAGGGGACGGGTTTTGCGTCTTGGTCACTAAAGTTGCCCACTTTAATGACCTGGTACGTGAAATCAGTCACCTGGCCATGGGTTTGGGAAACGCCTCGCCCACCGTCCGCGTTTCCGTACCGAATCTTGTTGCCTTGCACCAGCATGAACACGTCCCCAGGAATGGCTTGTGACAAAAGCATCACCGAAGCGTCACCAATCAAGTAGCGCGCTCCTCCAATGGGGATGAGGTAGTAGGTGGGGGTGTGGTCAAATGGTACCCCCCGCACTTCATAATCCGGGTCATAGCCTGCGCCTGACGCAGGGTTGGGGATGATGTCCCCATACATACGCGATGCTCTCAAGGCCTCAAGGGCGTGAGGCGGCAAGAGAGTGTACTCCTTCATGGGGACGGGGAGGAGACTGCCCGGGTTGAGTGCATCAGCGGTTATGCGGCGAATGTACTCGACAGACACGCACTCACTTTTTCCGTGCGGCGTTTTCCCAAACTGGGTAAGGATTGCCACGGACTTGGAGGGGTCAAGGTCTTCTCCCGTGAGAATGTCTATGGAGTATGAGCAAAAGGTGTCAACCCATTTTTTCCGCTCTCCGGGTGTCCCCAGGGTCCCCGTTTCACCCAAACGCCCCAACACCTTGATAAGTGCCAACTCCCTTTCCGCCTGTTTTTGTTCTTTGGCTGACCCCGTTCTAGCCCGTTTTATAAGGGCTTCCTTGGCTTTTTCTTGGTTTTGCACGTAGGCACGCCCAGCCAGTGCTAATTCGTGAATCACTGCTTGGGGGTTCGACGTCAAGGCCTGCGTTTTATCCAGGGAGGAAACGCACGGAAAAGGCGACGGTTTTGCAGCTAAAGCCTGCAGTCGGGCTCTGTAAATGGCGCCAATGTTTTGCAGGTGGCACGCGCCTTGGACGATGAGCGTTAGTGGATCGCGGCGCATTTCCTCAACGGTGGTTTCTTCTGAGGGTCCAAAGTGCTTTTTGCCTGCAAAAATCCGCGATGCTGCTTTTGTTGGGGATTCACGGACAAGACGAAAATCAAATTCTGTCGTTATTAAATGTCCGGGCCATGTTTGTATCAAGTTAAGCATGTTAGTCGGCACCAGGTGTGTGTCTTTGGCTTTAAGGATCCATCCATCTGCAGCAGACGGCATCCAGCAACGGCGTTTGTTGGCGGCACTGGCTTTCCTGTGTGCCCCTGACCACAACATTTCGAACAGAATGGGGCCCACACCCGACGCAATCACCTTGGGATCTAACTTGAGGGGAGGTGACTGGATGGAGATGAAACTGGGCGCCGCGTAAGTCAAGCCGTCGTCTTGTGGAACCCATGCGTTGGCGGCTGCGCTGTCCCCTTTCATTTTTTTCCCCCACGCATTTTGAAGGACACTCTCAATGTTGCCCCGCAAATTCGCCGAGGTCATTTCCTTTTTCTTGCACAGCTCATTGCACAGCTCAACCAGGGATTGAATTGAGTCAAGGGGGTACGGGTTCAGGTCGACCCGCACTTTTATGCCATCTGGACTGCGGGAAAACCTAATGTCAATGACGGGTTTTAGGAAAGAATTGAGCTCTGGATAGGGGGTGCGCAGCACACAAGAGAGGGTGGACCACATGGTAATTTTGTCACCACTGGCATTATCAATGACCACAAAGGAAAACGTTTTGTCTGGGGGGTCGTCCTTCATCCTCACACTGACTGGTGTATCCTTTGGACAAAGAGGCGCCAAGGACGCCGGGTTAATGATGAGGGTGGGAATGGTTTGGTCCCCGCTGTTGCGGATGCCGTGAAGGGCAAGCCCTTGAAGCCACGCCAAGGCTTTTTTGGTCATCTCGTGCACCAACCCAAAGGTCGCCAAGCGAGGATCCATAGACGCCAACACTTCGTCACCGTGTTTGGATTCGGCTTCAGCCACATCGTCTTTTGATTCGGACAGTCGGGTGGCCCTGCTTGTGCTCCCGACACCCGTGCCAGGATGGCTGTGATGGGTACGATGGTGGCGATGGGTACGATGGTGCCGATGGGGAGGCGATGGGTGCGATGGCGAGCCCGGAACTTCCGTCGCTTCACTGTCATAATCACTGTCATTTGACCCCATGTCATTGTCTTCACTGTCATAATCACTGTCGTACAAAAGAGGCACTACATCATTCACGTTGAAGGACCCTGTCAGGGTAAGGCTGGAGTTGACTGGAAAACATTGGTAGTTGTTGGCCAAGGTACGAAATGCACGGGCCAATTTGCGTGCTGGCTTGACTTTGTTTATAACATTAAATGGGCGACCTTCGTCG
>Ga0180434_10007214_pt1 | contig 12541 bp, 13 predicted proteins | sample SS_ome_7_FD_132453 | JGI IMG/M metagenome (GOLD analysis project Ga0180434, IMG submission 132453) | Hypersaline lake sediment archaeal communities from the Salton Sea, California, USA - SS_1_D_2 metaG | ecosystem: Environmental > Aquatic > Non-marine Saline and Alkaline > Hypersaline >... | reverse complement strand
TAGGAGAGGTCCGCTCCCTCTATCGTGACCTCCACCGTCTTGGTTTGCTCGTCTATCTCCATCACATGGACGGTGGCCCCCTCTACTCCTTCGGTGTCGCCTATCTTCTCTGCGAACTCCAGGACGTCGGGCTCATGCGGGATAAGGACATCCACCACGATTCTCTTGATGGGCACCCTCGGACTCCTTTCCGGCAGCCCCGCAGAACGTGCTGCCGCGCCACTTCCTGTTGTCGTGTCATTCCATGGGTGTGTTTCCGTGATTGTACTACACGCAGGTGCGGCTTTCCACTGGCAGGTCAATGCTCATTGACTTACGTGAGGCGGCGGCCTACAATAGGTTCTTACATGGCAGAACCCACCCGCAACACTACAGTGCTCTCTCTCCTGGTAATGGCTGATCGGCCCTGTGTTGTCCCGGCAATGAGGAGAAAAATGTGCACGCGGGTGCGGTAAAACAGAGGACGAGAAACCCGACGCGAGGCTGCGATAGTGAGATACGGCGATGGCGGCCAGTAGTGGTGGGGTAGCGGGACGGGCTGCGCCTTTGTTCGGGAGCAGCGGCATACGGGGCGTGGTTGGTGAAGACCTGACCGAGCAAGTCTGCGAGGAGGTGGGGTGGGCGGTAGGCACGCTTCTGTCAGCGGGCTCCCGGGTCTGTATCGCCACCGATACGCGCCTGAGCCGGGACCTGGTCAGGGATGCGGTCAGCACCGGGCTCCGCGCCGCCGGCGTTGAGGTAACCGAGATCGGCATCCTGCCGACCCCTGCGCTGGCCTTCCTCACCGGGGACATGGGGTTTGACGCCGGGGTCATGGTCACCGCTTCGCATAACCCGCCGGGATTCAATGGCATCAAGCTTTTCACGAGCGAGCGCATCGGTTACAGCCGACAGCAGGAGGCGGAGATAGAGCGGTTGTGTCGCGAGCGGAGCTTCCGAACTGCGCCTCGGGGCACCCTGAGGCGTGATCATACGGCCAGAGAGAGATACCTGGGTGTGCTGGCAGAGAGATTCAAGGACAGGTTGCCGGTGGGCAAAGCCAGGGTGGTAGTGGATGCAGGAAACGGTGCCGCTGCCGGATTTGCCAGCGAGCTTTTCACTCGCCTGGGCCTGGATGTCATCGCGGTGAACGACGCGCCTGACGGTGGCTTTCCGGGTAGGGGCCCGGAGCCGAGGGAAGACACACTCAGAAGTACGGCGGAGATAGTACGCAGCCATAACGCTGCCCTAGGGGTCTGCTTCGATGGTGATGCGGACCGCGTGGTCTTTCTTGATAAACAGGGCTTTCCGGGCTTCAATGAGGCGGTAGCAGCGGTTGCGCGGCTGGTGCTGGGTGGGAGTAGCAGCCGGAAGGCGGTGGCTACCGTGGAGACGGGCATGCTGCTTGACCTGGCGCTGGAGGGACTGGGTGTAGAGGTTGTGCGGGGCAGGGTAGGTGATGTGCACGTGGCCCAGCTGGTGCGTGAGCTTGACGCGGGAATCGGGGTGGAGCCGGTCGGGGTTTACATAATACCAGAGATGGGTCTGTATCCCGACTCCGTATTCGCCGCGCTCACGGTGCTGATTGGGATGGATGGTACGGGAGAGCTATTCAGGCAGATGCCGCGGCTACACTATGACCAGGGGCGGGTCCCCTGTGCCAACGACCTCAAGGAAGCGGTAATGGCAGAGGTGCTCGGACGCGTGGATGACTTCGGCGCGCGGTCGGTCAACACGCTGGACGGACTGAGACTGGAGTTCGCCGAATCCTGGCTGCTGATCCGGGCGAGCGGAACGGAGCCGCTGGTGAGAGTGGTGGCGGAATCGGGGTCGAGGACGGAGACGGAGAGACTGGTGAGGTGGGGCGTGGAGGTAGTCAAGAAAACAGTATCCGGATTGGAAACATGAAGGTAGTCTTTCTCTGTGGCGGCATAGGCAAGCGTATGCTCCCCATCACCGAGGACAAGTTTCTCCTGAAGTTCCTTGGTAAGACGCTCCTCGAGCACCAGATTGACCTCGCTCGTGGGGCAGGGCTTGATAAGTTCGTGATCGTCGCCAATCCGGGCAACGTAGCGACAATAGAGGCCTTGGCAACCGGCATCGATGGGATAGCCATTGACCTGGCCATGCAGGAGGAGCCGACCGGGATCGCAGGGGCCCTCCAGAGTGCGGCGGGGCTCCTGGACAGTGCTGTGCTGGTTGTCAGCGCCAATGACGTGTTTGACGGCTCGGCCTACGCTGCGTTACTGGACGCCGCCAAAGGCGGGGCGGTCTCATACGTTATCGGGCAGGAGGTGGCGGAGTATTTCCCCGGCGGCTATCTGGAGGTCGACCGTGCCGGTAACCTGAAGCATATAGTGGAGAAACCGGGGGCGGGCAACGAGCCCTCCAATCTGGTCAACGTTCTCCTTCATTTCCACAAGGACCCCGAGAAGCTGCTGCGGTATATCGGTATTGCCAGGACGGACCGGGACGACGTTTACGAACGTGCCCTGGATGGCATGGCGAGGAGCGGCGAGAAAATCGGGGTGGTTCCCTACGCGGGGCCATGGACTCCGATCAAGTACCCGTGGCACGTGCTGTCGGTGGTCAGGCAACTCCTTCACCGGAGCCCGGCGTACGTGGCTCCCACGGCCCAGGTCTCGGACAGGGCGGTCTTAGACGGTCACGTCGTCATAGACGAGAACGTGAAGGTGTTCGAGAATGCGGTGATCCGGGGCCCGGTGTATATCGGGCGGAACTCCGTGATCGGCAATAGCTGCCTGGTTAGAGAATACAGCCATGTCGGTGCGGACTGTGTTGTCGGCTTCTCCACCGAGGTCAAAGGCTCGTACATCGGGGATGGGTGCTGGCTCCACATGGACTATGTCGGTGACGCCGTCATCGGTGAGCGGTGTTCGTTCGGGGCGAACACCGTATTCGCTAACTGGCGCTTCGACGAGAAGAACGTCACCGTCTCCGTGGACGGCGGGATGAACACCGGACGGGACAAGCTCGGCGCTATTGTCGGTAACGACTGCCGGACGGGGGTGAATGTCAGCCTGATGCCGGGTGTAAGGGTTGGTCCGAACTCCATTGTAGGACCGCAGGTCTGCCTTACCCATGACCTGGAGCCAGATACCATGGTGTTCGCGACCCGCGAATACCGCAAGATGAAAAACCGGCTGCAGCGAGGCAGCAGCTCATCCGCCGCGAGGATGCGCGCACTCAGGGGTGGGGGAGACACTTAGGGGCGGTGTCTCTGGGCGGAGGCGTCAGCGTAATGGTGGGGGTGCCAGATGAAGATAGCAGTGGTATCCGAAGATGAAATCACTGTCAGCCAGCACTTCGGGATAGCGCCACTGTACGTGGTTGTCACTGTGGAGGATGGCGAGGTCGTGGGAAAGGAGACCCGCCCCAAGGCGGGCCACCACGTGTTCACGGCGATGGACCGGCACGAGGTGGCTCCGGGGCAGCCGCATGGCTACGACTCCGGCGCGCATGCTCGTCACACAAGCATGGCCGAGACCATCGGCGACTGCCAGGTGCTGATTGCCGGGGGCATGGGGTGGGGTGCCTACGAAAGCCTGCGAAGCCGAAATATCGAGACCGTGGTCACCGACGTCCAGAGCATTGACCAGGCGGTGACGCTCTACCTGGAGGGCAGGCTGGTGAACCTGATGGACCGCCTCCACTAGGCGCAGCCGCGCGCGGGCAGCAATGATAGCCCTGCTTAGCTGCGGCTGAAGAACTCCCGGGCCTTCTCCAGGTCTTCTGGGGTGTCGATCTCCATACAGAAGCCGGTATCATAGTGTGGGCGGAGAGTGATACGGTCTGAGGCCTCGTTGAAGGCGTCCTCGGCGTAGCGGTCCGTCTTGAGTTGCCTGACGAAGCCATCAATTGTGTCCATCCAGGCCCGCAGGCCTGCCGCAGTGAAGCGGTATAGCGGCGCGCAGAAGAACGCGCCGGGGCCGGAAACGTTCACCTCGATCCTGACGACCCGGTCGTTCTCCACGAGGGCCTTGAAGTCCTTACCCGGAGGCACGATGTCGGGGTTGACGAGCACGCGGTTACCGGTCGCCTCCAGCAGCCGGCCAACGACCGCCGGGTCGAAGACCAGGTCTCCGTGCAGAAGAAGCGTCACCTCACTGTTGCTCACGTGCTCCCTTGCCAGCCAGAGAGTATAGATGTAGTTGGTGGAGGCATACTGTGGATTGTGGACAAACCGGGCTGGCAGGTGGTGAATGCGGCGCACATGCTCCTCCACCATCCGGGGGAAGGGCCCGGTGGTGATGATCACGCGACTGACTCCGTGCCTGGTCAGGCTGTCCAGCTGGCGGTCGAGGATGGTCTGGCCGCCAACCTCCAGGAGCGCCTTGGGGCGGGAGTCGGTGAGGGGCCGGAGCCTAGTGCCTGCGCCGGAGGCGAGTATGAGTGCCTGCATCACTCCGGCCCTGGCGGGAAGTCGGCCGCGATCTGCTGGAATAGCTGGCGCACGTCCCCGGCGGTAACCTCCCTGGGGTTATTGGCCAGGTGTCTCTGGTCGGCCATGACCTCCTCGGTCATCTCGCTGATGTCCCAGTCCGGCTGCCAGTGGCCGCCGGTCAGCCGGACCACGTCTTTGAGAGCGGCGGCGAAGGATTGCTCCATGCGATTGAACTCCAGGACACCGGGCAGGCAGAGAGCCACGGCCTGCCCGTGGGGTACACCGCGATTAGATATGGGGTAGGAGAGGGCATGGCCGAGCGTGGTCCCGGAGTTGCCGAAAGCCATTCCCGCCATCAGGCTGCCCAGGGCCATGCTGGCCCGCGCGCCCGGCCGGTCCTCCACGGCGGCAACAAGGTTATCCCGGAGGAGCTCGTAGGCCCCGTAGGCCAGCGCCCTGACCAGGGGATTGCTTCTCTTGGACTGGTAGCACTCGACCGCGTGGGCCAGGGCGTCAATGCCCGAGGAAGCGGCCAGCCGGGCAGGCATGGTGCTGCTGAGGTCAGGGTCTACGATGGCCACGTCCGGGGTAAGACCGGCGTCAACGAAGGCCCGCTTCCTGCCGTCCACTTTGAAGACGGCCTCGTGGGTTACCTCGCTGCCGCTGCCTGCGGTGGTGGGCACCATGATCCGGGGAAGCCCTGTGTCGGCGGCGGCTTCCTTGGCGACGTCCATGACACTGCCGCCGCCGATCCCCACAACCAGGTCGCCGCCCCGCTCAGTAATGGCCTCAACACATGCGGCTATGTTATCCAGGCACGGATCAGGCTCCACGCCGGTGAACAGGCCCGTCTGGAGGCCGTCTCGGGCCAGGGATTCCATCGCTGCCGCAAAGGCGGGACGCCCGGGCATGCCGCGGCTCGTGACGATGACCGCCGTGCTGGCACCGAGTCGCGTCGCCTCGGGACCGAGCCCGGCTATCGCCCCCGTCCCGAAGAGAACCCGTCCCGGCAGGCAGAGGTCGAACCGCATGTCAGACCCCACGTGCAGCGGCGCGGAAACGTCTCTTGATGTCCTCGGGGGAGTGCGTGACCCGGGCGATACCCTCGACGCCACCTCTCTCCACCTCGGCGAGGATGAAGGCAGGCCCTCTTCCGGCTGCCTCGCCGATGGCCCGTCTGAGCTCGTCAACGGTTGCCACTCTATGGGAGAATGGGTAGCCGGCAGCGGTGGCGATTTCCTCCAGCCTGGTGGTGGTGGTAGCCGTCGGCTGGCCGCCGGTGCTGTCATGGGCGCGGTTGTCCAGCACTATGTGGAGGAGATTGGCGGGGGCGAGATGCCCGATGGTCGTCATAGAGCCTATGTTCATGAGTACGGCGCCGTCTCCGTCGAGCACCACCACTCGCCTCTCGGGCAGACTGAGGGCGACGCCGAGGCCGATTGATGAGGCCAGGCCCATGGAGCCCATCATGTAGAAGCTGCGGGCGGAGTCGGCAATGCTGAACAGCTCCCGGCTGATCATGCCAGTGGAGGATACCACCAGGTCCGTCTGCGTGAGTAAGCCAGCGATTACCTCCAGGGCGGCGTAGCGTCTCATTGGACCAATCCCCGTCTCAGGAGCACGGCGGCGGGAATGGAGCTTGCCTCTGTGCTTCTCAGCGCTGCTGACAGGGACCTCTCCGGGTCGTCTGCTTCCATGACATAAGTGTCTACCCCGAGGTCCTCCAGCAGCCGGGTGGTGACCCGGCCCATGACTAGGTGCTCGGGGGCGTCGTTGCCTTCGTACCCCCGCCAGCTGACAATCATCAGCAGGGGGATGCGGTAGGGGATCGCGAGGGATGCCAGCGGGTTTATGGCACTGCCCAGACCGGAGTTCTGCATGAGCACAACTGGGCTTCTGCCGCCAAGGAAGGCGCCGGCGGCAATGCCGATCGCCTCGTCCTCGCGGGTGGCTCCGACGTATGGCATACGGCGGCGTGAAGACAGGCAGTGAATGATATCCTTGAGGATGGAGCAAGGCACGCCGGTGGCAAAGTCGAGGCCGTGCCTCTCCAGCATGTCGCAGAACTGGGTCGCGTTCACCGGTTTCCCCGCAGGAGGGTACGCCTGTTCCTGCTCACGGGGCGGATAATAGCAGATGGCCGTGCAACGGGTCAAACCCGCGGTGCTGCCACGATTGTCGGGCGGGGGCTGCTCTGATAAGATAGCAGTCGCAGGCAATGCTTCCCTTCGCTCATGTCGGTATCGCCCTCGGCGCGGCCATGCTGATGGCCCGTGCAGTACCGCATGCTGCGTCTTCGGAGCGGCCGGGAGGGCACGGGGGGTCCGCCGGCGCGGAGCCCGGCAGCGCCCGGGATGGGTGGATTCCACGCCTTGCGCGGTGCCTGGAGGTGCGTTTCCTGCTGGTCGGCAGCCTGCTGCCGGATTTCATTGACAAGCCGGTGGGGACGTTCCTCTTCAGGGATACCTTCGGAAGTGGCAGGATATTCTGTCACACCCTACTTTTCACTCTGGTGCTGGCTGTGCCGGGTGTCTATTTGCACCTCAAACGCAAGGGGACCTGGCTGGCTGCCCTGGCGACGGGCTGCTTCACGCATCTGGTCCTGGATGCGATGTGGCTGGACGCGAGGACGTTGCTATGGCCGCTATATGGCGTCACGTTCGAGCGCACCGACCTCGAGGGCTGGATTCCCCACATCCTTGATGCCCTTGTGACCAAGCCCAATGTGTTCGTACCCGAGCTGGTGGGACTGGTGGTGGTCACCTGGTTTGGCTGGATCCTGGTGCACAGAAAGACGCTGCGTGCTTTTGTAAGGCATGGACGTATCAACTGAGCTGGCTGGCATCAGGCGGAGCCGGAGCCAGCGGGCCGCTTCTCTCCAGCTTGGCGGTTGCGGTCCGGGCGGCGAACTGTCCCACTTCCGTCAGATTGTTTGTGGTCCTGCGCCGGTAGAGATAGGCGGCCATGTAGGTATCCCCGCACCCGGTGGGGTCTATGAGCCGGCGGGGGGGATACGCTGGAATCCGGTGGAGCTTCCCCTCCGCGTACACCAGTGACCCCCGGCTGCCACGAGTGATGATGACCTCGCCGGGGCAGAGAACCGATAGACGGAGGGCCATCTGCTGCGGGTCTGTCTCGCCGGTCAGGACCCGCGCCTCGTCCTCGTCCGTCTTGAGGTGAGTTACTAGGGGCAGCGCCCGGTGTTTCTCGGGCCAGTCCTGAAGGGCGACCTCTCCCTGGCTGCTCCCCCCAACGTCGATCCGCCTGAGGAAGCCCTGTGCATCGAGGGAGATGAGTGATTTCGCCGCCAGGGCTGCCATCACTGCAAGCGGCACGTCGCCCGGGGTAAGCGCACCTACATGGAAGACCCTGGCCTCGACTCCCTGGATGTCGGCCTCGGCGAATGGAGCGGCCAGGTCAATAAGACGTTGCCTTCTGGCTTCCAGGTCCTCGGCATAGGTGTTGACGAACGTGGTGGTACGAGGGCTGTCTCCCACCAGGACGGCAACACCGTGTTGGTGGAGCCGCTCCAGGAGACCTTCGTCGCCCCGGCTGACCCTGGTGATAACGGCAACGTTCAGGCCGAGGTATTTGATGGCCAGCGCGGCGTAGTAGGCGGTCCCGCCGGGCATCTGCATTTCCCGGCCGCCAGCCCGGATAATATCCCTGGTCACGTGCCCTACGACACAGACATCAAACATGGGCTGCCGGGGGGTCTTCATCTTTTTCTCGTGAACAACCTGGAAAGTGGATCCCTCGTACCACAGGATACCACCGTGCCGGAGGGTATGCCACCGTCAGGTCTGGTAGCCGCCGGATGTGGCGCCGGCGAGTTACTCCGGTGTGCCTGAGCGCGTGCAGGTGAAGATGGTATGATTTGCCTGTAGTTCTTCAGGGTGTTTACGAGCGGAGCGAGGCGATCTCTGGCGCTGACTGGATGGCCATGCCCGCCTGAGGCCGGCCCGCAGCAAGCACTTCGCACCTGGTGCCGTGAGAGCCAAGGGGAAGCGTTGAGACAGCGGTTTGACAAACGGCCAGGGAGCACGTACATTGGGGCCATAGGGGATATGCTTCGGACTGTGTTCGCATTTCCCGCATGGAGGCGTAATGGCCACTGCCGGACAATCTGCGGATCGCCAGATTGCAGTGCTCATAGACTTCGAGAACGTTGGCCTGGACTCTATACAATGGCTTTTCGACCAGCTCTCGGACGTGGGCCGTATCATCGTGAAGAAAGCCTATGGTGACTGGTCGGCGGCGAGCAACAAGCGAGACCAGCTCCTGGAGCTGGGTATCGAGCCCATCCAGCTCTTTCACGCCACCCCCTCAGGCAAGAATACCAGCGACATACGCCTGGCCATCGATGCGGTTGACCTCCTCTACCAGTCCCCGGTTGACACCTTCGTGGTGGTGTCCTCGGACAGTGATTTCGTTCCCCTGGTGAACCGGCTGCGGGCAGCAGGCAAGTCGGTAATCGGCGCAGGTGGCAAGGAGACCGCCCCGCACTCGCTGGTGATATCCTGTGACCGCTACTACTACCTGGAGAAGCGGGTGCGCCGGCGGGGCAAGACACGTACGGACAAGGGAGAGAGTCCTGACGCGCTTCTTGTGCGGGCGGTGGAGGCCACGCGGGACGAGCAGGGCAGGGTGATCGGTAGCAAGCTCCACCAGGCACTCCAGCGCCTGGACCCCAGCTTCGACTTCCGTGCCCTGGGGTTCTCCACCTTTACCCGGTTCCTGGAGGCGTCCCCCAGGGTCAAGGTCACCCGGCCAGGCAAGACGGGCGACGTGACGGTGGAGCTGGCAGAGACTGGGGCGGCCCCTTCCCAAACGGAGGAAACCGGCTGGGACGCAAAGATAGACGCCGCCTGGTCGAAAAGGGCAGCAACTCCTCAGGCCACTATCGCCGGGCCGAATGCTGCCGCCGACGCTGCCAAGGTGCTGGGCGTGCCCAGGCTGAGCGACTCGCGCTACCGGACGCTGCAGGCCCTTCTGGATGCCAGCGAGCTGCTCCGGAGCAGGTGGCGGCGGGAGCGAAATACCATAATCCGGCGGTAGCCCGTACGTCAGGGTATCCGGCCGGGAGGCTGAGGATGGCCACCGAGTACCATGTCGGTACCTCCGGCTGGCACTACGACCACTGGAAAGAGACCTTCTATCCGACCGAGCTGCCCAGGACGGCGTGGCTGGCACACTACGCCCTCTCGTTCTCAACCGTTGAGGTAAACAACAGCTTCTACCGTTTGCCTTCGGAGAGGGCGTTCATGAACTGGAAGGAATCCTCTCCAACGGGGTTCCTCTTTGCGGTGAAGGTGAACCGGTTCATCACCCACATCAAGAGACTGAAGGAAGGTGCCGGAGCGGTCGCTAACTTCATGTCCAGGGCGCGGCTGCTGGGTGAGAAGCTTGGGCCGCTGCTGTACCAGCTACCACCCCAGATGAAGAGGGACGACGCGCGCCTGGAGGATTTCCTGGCCCTCTTGCCAGCGGACATGGAGAACGTGTTCGAGTTTCGGAACCACACCTGGCTGGAAGATGGGGTATACGCTCTCCTCCGGCGTTACCGCGCGGGCTTCTGCATCTATGACATGCCTGGCTTCACCACGCCGGTGGAGACCACGGCGGACTTCGCCTACGTGCGCTTCCACGGGGCGGACGAGCTCTACGGGGGCTGCTATCCCGAAGACCGGCTGGCGCAGTGGGCACAGTGGATTGCCGGGTTGAAGGTGCCGCGGGTCTACGTCTACTTCAATAATGACATCGGCGGGTTCGCGGTGAAGAACGCACTTACACTCAGGCGCTACCTGGAGTCAGGGTGAGACCGGTGCCAGCTGCCTAGCCTCCTGTAATTGAAACACGTGGAAGGATTGTTCTGGGCGAGACCATTGTTGGATAGCCATTCCGAACTTGACCCGGAATCCACGTGCCGGAATGGTGATTTGCAGAAGACCCATGGTTAGAACCACCGGGATTACCCGGCGAACTTTGGAAACAGGACACTAGCAGATCTCGCGTATTGCTTGGATGAGGTTTTGCTCGTCCGGTATCCAGAAGCGCTCCAGGACGGGGCTGAATGGCACCGGGGTATCAGGAGCGCAGACCCTCTTGATGGGTGCGTCCAGGTAGTCGAACGCCTCCTCGGCGATGATGGCCGACACCTCGGCGGCCCAGCTTCCGGTCCGGGGCTCCTCGCTCAGGATGACCAGGCGTCCGGTCTTCTTCACCGACTCGATGATGAGCTCTTTGTCCAGGGGTACCAGGGTGCGTGGGTCAATGACTTCCAGGCTGATGCCTTCCTCCTGGAGCGTGCTGGCTGCGGTGAGGGCGCGGTGCACCATAAGGGCGGTGGCCACCACGGTGACGTCTGTGCCTTCGCGCTTGACGTCCGCCTGGCCGAGAGGGATGGTGTACTCCTCGTCCGGTATCTGGCTGGTGAGACGTCCTCCCAGCCGCTTGTGGGATAGGAATATCACCGGGTTGTCCTCCCGAATCGCCGATTTCAGGAGTCCCTTGGCGTCGTAGGGCGTGGATGGTACCACTATCTTCAGCCCCTTGATGGCCATCAGCCAACCGAAGAGGCTCTTGGAGTGCTGGGCGGCCGCAGACACACCGGCGCCGATGCTCGCCAGGATGGTGAGGGATAGGCTGATCTTGCCGCCGAACATGTAGCGCATCTGGAGCTGGTTGAGGAGCTCGTCGGCGGCAACACCGAGAAAGTCCACGAACATCATGGCGGCGATGGGCCTCATGCCGGTGGCGGCAGCGCCGATTGCCGCTCCGAGGATAGCCGTCTCGGAGATGGGCGTCTCACGGATTCTCTCCGGCCCGTACCTGGCGAAGAGGCCGCGGAACTGTCCCATCGGGCCGCCCCAGTGCTCACCGATGTCCTCCCCGATGATGAACACGCGCTCATCGCGGGCCATTTCTTCGTCGAAGGCCTCGTTCTGGGCCAGGCTGAAGCTGAGCTCTCTCACGGTACATTCTCCCCTAGGCAAATACGTCCTCAAGGGCTTCCTCGGGCTCCGGGAACGGGCTCTCACGGGCAAAGACCACCGCGTTCTCTATCTCCTGCGTGCTTTCGGCGTCGATAGCGGCGGCGTCATTCTCGGTCAAGATGCCCATCTCGAGCAGTCTGGCACGGAAGCTGATGACGGGGTCCTTCCTCTTCCATTCCTCGACTTCCTCGGGGGGCTTGTAGGTCTGAGGGTCACCTTCGAAGTGGCCATGCATACGGTAGGTCTTGCACTCCACCAGGGTGGGACCATCACTGCGGCGCGCACGGGTCACCGCTTCGGTGACGGCCTCGTAGACGGCGATCACGTCGTTACCATCCACGGTGACATCAGGAATGCCGAAGGCACCCGCGCGCTCGGAGAGGTTGGGGAGCTTGTAGGTATCGGCGATGCGGGTCTTCTCGGCGTAGAGGTTGTTCTCGATGACGTACACAACCGGCAGTTGCCAGACGGCGGCGAGGTTGACACCTTCGTGGAAAGTACCGCGGTTGCTGGCACCGTCCCCGAGGAAGCACAGGACCACCTGTCCGCTGTGCCGCATCAGGGCGGAAAGGGCCGCTCCACCGGCGAGGGTAATCCCTGCGCCGACAATGCCATTGGCGCCCAGAATGCCGAGGTCGATGTCGGCGATGTGCATCGAACCACCCTTGCCCTTGCAGTAGCCGGTCTTCTTGCCGAAGAGCTCAGCCATCATGAGGTCGGTACGCCCGCCCTTGGCAATAAGGTGGCCGTGGCCCCGGTGGGTACTGCTGACATAGTCGTCAGGGCTAAGGGCGGTACAGGCGCCCACGGCGCAGGCTTCTTCCCCGATGTAGAGATGGACGAAGCCGGGGATATTGCCCACGGCGAACTCCCCGGAGACACGCTCCTCGAATTGCCTGATCCGCACCATGGTGCGGTACATATTGATAAGTGTGCTGGTGTCGATCGCCATCCTGCCCCCTTCGGCTGCTATTTCGTGTCCAGCCGGGCCGGGATCTCTGGCCCTATTCTATACGGCCCGGTGCGGGCTGGCAATAGCGCGAATTGACCGAAATCCACCACCTGATTGTCAGGCCCACAGTTCTGGGCCGAGTCCACCGTGCTGGGATTGTTGCCTGCAGGTTGAGTGATGGTTCGCGGGCCTTACGGGAGGCGATTCTGG
>Ga0180434_10007213_pt1 | contig 12541 bp, 10 predicted proteins | sample SS_ome_7_FD_132453 | JGI IMG/M metagenome (GOLD analysis project Ga0180434, IMG submission 132453) | Hypersaline lake sediment archaeal communities from the Salton Sea, California, USA - SS_1_D_2 metaG | ecosystem: Environmental > Aquatic > Non-marine Saline and Alkaline > Hypersaline >... | reverse complement strand
TGGGACACGTAGAACGCCCCCATACCCGAAATAAGGGGCACGGTGCAGGCAGAGAAGAGCTCAGGTGCGCAAGAGATTTTCCTCTGGGGCTGTCCTGGAATGAATTTTAAGGTCTCGCTGCCGTTCCATGGAATGAGGGAAGCATTTGCAGCCTTCTCAAAGAGATCCCAACGGCCCCCTTTTCCAATATGGGGGATTTTCAAAAGGCTAAATTCATACGTTTTTTTTAATTGAACGGCGCCCTGATAGCAGGGAAAATCGCTTTAGGATCCACCCTATGAACGAGGTTCCCGTATTAAGAGAACAGCGGCTGGAGGATATCCATGGCTACATTTTTCGGATGCCCAGTCTTTCTACGACAGTTACCAAAACTTTAGAGATCTGTAATAATCCGAACAGCTCTCCCCATGAGCTCAGTCGGGTGATTTCCCTAGACCCGGTACTCACCGGACAGCTCTTGAAACTTGTCAATTCAGCCTACTATTCTCTCTCCAATAAGGTGCCTTCCTTGACTCGGGCAATCATTATGTTGGGCCTGAATACTGTAAAAAACCTGGTTCTGAGTATCGCGATACTGGACAGCCTGGGAGGCAAAAAAGCTTTTAGAGCGTTCACACCCAACGATTTCTGGACACACTCCATTTGCACAGGAGTGGTTGCGAAATCGCTGGCCGCCGCCAAGGGGATACCGCTTGCAGATCAAGAAGAATATTTCGTAGCCGGACTTCTGCACGACTTGGGAAAGATTCCCCTGAATAGTTGCTTTCCGGATGAGTACTCCCTGGCCTTGGAATCGGCCGGTTCCAAACAGGATTCCCTGCATCAGGCAGAGAATAGGGTCTTTGGAATGGATCATAGTGGGGTGGGAAAAATGATCGCGGAAAAATGGCAACTGGGGAGAACCATTATCGATTCCCTTCTCCATCACCACGATCCTGATGCGGCGGGGGAGAAAACCCGCCGGTTCGTTGCAGTGATTGCAATGTCAAACTTCTTCGCCAATTTCTTTAAAATAGGATTTGCGGGAAACAATTGTCCCGACGAAACAGTGGCGGAACACCTTGCCGGGCAGATTGGGTTGAGCTGGGCTTCGCTTTCGGGACTGATCGACGTCGTTTCAGATGACATAGAAAAAGCCCGGATTTTCCTGCAGTTGACGAAAAAAGGTTAAATTATGAGAATCCGTTTTTGGGGAGTAAGAGGTTCCATACCCTCTCCAGGCCCTCACACCGTGAAATACGGCGGCAACACACTTTGTATTGAACTGAGATTTGACGAACTGGACAGGCTGATCATCATCGACGCCGGCACCGGAATCAGAGAACTCGGCAACTATCTAATGGCACAATCCCCCCCTCAGAGCACCATAAGCGCAGAAATTTTCCTGACCCATACGCATTGGGACCACATCCAGGGTTTTCCATTTTTCACGCCCATTTATTTGCCGAAAACAAAGCTTAAAGTGTATGGACCGGTTACCTATGAGGAGGATACCCTCGAAGATGTAGTGGGCGGGCAGTGGATATATCGTTACTTCCCGGTTCGTTACTCCGAGCTCAGCGCCAATATAGAATATGTCCAAATGAAAGAAGGACGCCTCAGTCTGGGGGATGGAATTATGCTTACCACCAAGTATCTGAATCATCCTCTCCTTTGCCTTGGTTACCGTTTCGAATATGAAGGCAAAGTTTTCTGCACCGCTTATGATAGTGAACCTTTTCACAATTTCTTCTCCGCCGATCCCGCCGATCCATCTTACGATGCGGCGGTTGCGCGGGAGGCTGAACGGGTGGTCAACGAGGAAAATCAACGACTGGAGGATTTTTTTTCCGGCGCGGACCTCCTCATTTACGACACACAGTACACCCAGCAGGAGTATGAGACCACCAAGGTCGGATGGGGCCATTCTTCAATTGAATATGCCATCGCCGCGGCGATGCGTTCGGGGGTCCGTCGCCTCGCGCTGTTTCACCATGAGCCCACAAGGACCGATGCTGAGATAGATGCGCTGTCCGAGAAATACTGCAACCCTGAATTTACAGGCGACGTAGAAGTCTTTTTTGCCGGGGAGGGAATGGAGATTGAGATCTAGCCCGCCTTTTGAAGCCACCGATTTCTAACGCGTTATCGTTCCTCTTGATAAGGCGTCTGCATTTTTCCCGACCGGCTCAACCCGGAATCCCGATTTCATCGGGAAACCCTGAACCGCTCAACCTTGGCATTATTTTAATATTAAACTTGACTTTCGTTAATACAACCTTATAGATTTAAATATCATTAAGGCTCATACGTGTTGGCGGGCCGGTTTCATTCTGAGGGGAAGATCCATTTGTTCAGCGTGGCAACCTGAAGTTAGAAACGATGAGAATCTAATTGAAAGGAGGTTGTCACTATGACTGACGGAATCGTTAAATGGTTTAATGACCGCAAGGGGTATGGTTTCATCGAGCAAGAAGACGGATCTGACGTATTCGTGCACCATTCAGGAATCAATGCAACGGGCTTCAAGTCTCTCAATGAAGGCGACCGAGTCACCTTTGACATAGAGCAAGGGAACAAAGGTCCCGCTGCAATAAATGTCACGGTCGCTTAGGTTTTTTTAATCATGGGGCATTCCGTCGTTTTTGGTGGAGTGCCCTTTTCTACTCTGGATACGAGCGAAGAATGCACGGTGACTCACCCAGCCTTCACCCCAGGCCCCTAATGGGTCGATATGGATGTCGGCAGAATTTTGCACTTTTCTAATTTACCTGCCAAGACCCCATAATTATTGAGGAATTATCCGTATAGAGATTACAAGCCGGGTGGCGAATATCGGCCATGAAAGCAGCAAGGGTGAATCCAGAGCCTGACGGAAGGCGGTAACCGCATAGGAGAATATATTTTGGCACAGATCATGACAACCAGAGAAGTAGCAAAGTACTTAAAACTTCATGAAATAACGATATGTAAATTATCCAAGGAAGGTAAAATTCCTTCAGTTCGAATCGGTAGAGTCTGGCGATTTGACAAAGAAACAATTGACGCATGGATCGCCAAAGGCTAAATTCTCTCCGGTCAATTCATTGACCCCAAAAAGCGACTTGCCGCACTAAAACCACTCAAAATGCCTCAACCATGCGCCCCGGGTGGGAAGTGGATTTTTTATTGGGCACGAGAGTAGACCCTTGAACAGGTCCTGCGGGTTTTGTTAATATAATTTAGATGCGTTCCCGGAGACTTACACCGTTGTTTTGTAAGTACCACAACCCGGAAAATTAGTTTGACATTTTTAGAGTGAAAACAATGGAGTACATTGCAGAAGCGGTTTCATTATGAATGAATTTCAATAAGGAACAGAGGTACCGGGAGTGATACGCCAAGCACATATCATTGGGACGGGTTCATCAACACCCCAGCGAGTACTTTCAAACAAAGACCTCGAAGGCATCGTAAATACCACGGATGAATGGATTATGCGTCGAAGCGGCATTAAAGAGCGGCGTATTGCCTCAAATGGAAGAAAAGAAACCACCACCGACTTGGCGACGCAGGCATCTTTGAAAGCCATGGAGATGGCGAAGATTTCTCCTGAGAATCTAGACATGATCGTTGTGGGCACGGTGACGCCGGATCGTCAATTCCCCTCGGCGGCTTGCATGGTTCAAGAGGCGCTAAATGCCCAAAACGCCACGGCATTTGATGTGTCCGCAGGGTGTTCGGGCTTTCTGTATGCCCTCACCACGGTGAACAATGCCATCCGGTGTGGCATGTGTAGGACGGGCCTGGTGATCGGCGTTGAGAGACTGTCCAGCATCATCAATTGGCAGGATCGAGGCACATGCGTGCTGTTGGCTGACGGCGCGGGAGCCGTCGTGGTTACTTCCGCTTCCAAGCACGGCGGAATTCTGTCGAACCATCTACGATCTGACGGCAACTTCTGGAACCTGCTTTATTCCTCGGATGGAAATTCCTTCATTCCCAAAATCCTGAAAGACATGGACATAAAACCCTATCACCTCAAAATGGAAGGCAACCGACTTTTTAAACGGGCGATCAGTTGTATGTCGGAGATCGCGAGGCAGGCATTACAGCACAATTCCCTTCCCGTCGATGAGATCGGCCTAGTCATCCCCCACCAGGCCAATATCCGAATCATCCGGGGACTGGCAGACAACCTCGGAATTCCCATGGCAAAAGTGTATACAAACATCCATAAATATGGGAACACCTCTTCCGCCACCATTCCCATCGCGCTGGATGAAGCCAACCGGGAAGGACTCCTGACAAAGGGGTTGCACGTGCTACTCGTCAGTTTTGGCGCAGGCCTAACCTGGGGGGCTTCAATCATCAGCTGGTCCGTTTAAACCCACCGCAGCAACCTGACTGCCCATCGATCTCGCGGACCACCCATTCCGCCACGGGGGAATTTCAACGCACTAAATTGATATGTTTTGTCCTGGTGCCTTGAAAAATCAACGCCGGGTACTTACTATTTCGATGGTTGTCGGCGTGTTCAAGATTCACCCGCTTCTTTTGTTTTGTTTCAAGGGGAGTAGTTTTGGAAGTTAACAAACTGTGAAGCTATCAGCCGCTTCACAAATCAGATCGTAAGAATAGGAGGGAAGGTATGGATTACCGCGAATACTTCAAAAATGCAAAAGGTCGAGGAGTTCTGGCGACGGCGGATGCGCAGGGCCTTGTGGACGTCGCCGTTTATGCCAGACCACATCTCATGGACGATGGGACCATTGCCTTCATCATGCGGGATCGTCTCATTCACCACAACCTGCAATCCAACCATCACGCGGCCTATCTCTTCATGGAGCAGGGAGCGGGCTACAAGGGTATCCGTCTTTTTCTAACCAAAGTTAATGAAGAGCAGGATACCGAACTTCTCTACTCATTGCGCAGTAATCGGTACCCCTCGGAAAAGGAGGAGGGAAAAACCCTCTTCTTGGTTTTTTTCAAAGTTGATAAGGAATTGCCGCTCATTGGTGCCGGCGAGGACCCCGAAGGAACCGAGTAGGCTCTTTTTTTCAAGCATCAACCAAAAAGCGCTTTGAAACGGGGGAGTCCTGGGTCGTGTAGTGGAGCAGACACATCTGACGATGCGATGCGTTTACTGAAACAAGATGGGGTCGACGGCAACTTTCCAGCGATTATGAAGAGGTTGTTTTTCCTCGACGGTCTGGAATGTTGAGAAATTCAGCAGGAAAGTTGCCCTAAGATGCGTGACGGACAAACTCTGGAGGATGCGAGAACTGTGTTCCTGCCCGAAAGGGAAGTGAGCCATCAAAACCTCAGATAAATGCGGCTCTCCGTTCAACACCGCTTCTGCGCTCTGCATTGTTTCTCCGGTCTACACCACTTCTCCTTTCAACTCCTTCCCACACGCCTTGACAGATTCTTCGTTCCACACCCATTCTTCGATCTTGTCCATCTCTGCGGTCCGGAATCGTTCGCCTGTCTAGCCCACTTCTCCGATCCGGTCCCGGCCTCCGCTCGGGAATGTGAATTGAATAGGAAAACTGCCGGCGTTCTCTGCCGAGGCGCCTGCCGCCCCTGTCGTTGATTGTCACAACCGCCCCTAAAATTACATCCAGTTGCCGGGTCTTATCCTGCTTTCGCTTTCAGCCCGGCACTTTTTCAGCCAAAAGAATCGATACGATAGCAACAGATTCTAAGAATCGAGCTTCCGGCCACGTCTGATTTATGGGCTTCCCAAATGCCGTTATATTCTCGGTGCAACCCTCCGGTCTGGTGTTTAGGAGACGCCCCGTGAAAAGATGCACGCACATCCGAGAAGCCTTTACCCGCAAGCTAATCTTCAGGAAAAACCTTGTCTTTCTCAGAGAGTTTATATCCCAGCGCCAGGATGATCTTCCGCTTGGTTTCCATCCGACAGTTGTTCCCTTTTTCGACTCGATCCATGGTCAAGGGGGAAACGCCGGCCTTGCGGGCAAGCTCAGCCCGACTCATTAGACGTTGCTCTCTGATTTTCTTTACGAAGTTTTTACCCAATTTCCTTTCCAGACTTTGTATATGGGAGGTACTTAAATCAAATTAGCTATAATTATGCCTATATAATAATATTTGTCAACTATTTTTTTATAAATTATTTTTTATTTATATACTTTATAGACATATAGTAGATTTGATATAAAACCATACAATATATTGTACCAAGGTTGAACGGTTCAGGGTTCCGGGTTGAAAAATGTGAAGCCATCTGCGGGTAAGAGATTGTGTCTTGATTGCATAATCAAACTGTCATCGGCATCGTGTTGTCTATCGACCGGATATGTGAAAATTCTAGCGGAGTTGGGTGGGGAGGCTCACGGACTCTCTTCCGGGGGCGACAATCCCTCGACGTTCGAGCAGGGAGCCTTCAAGTCTATGAAGATCAACCAATGCCTTAAGGTAGGTTACGACAGCCCGGATTTCGGATATCTGACTGGAAAGCAAATCGCGCTGGGCCTGCGCAACGAGGAGGTTGGTGGATCGTCCCACTCGAAATTTCTCAGTCTCAATACGGAGGCTTTCTTCTTGAAATTGGCGTGTCGCTGCCGTGGCGTAAATTTGCTCTTTGGCACGATTGGTTTCAATGTAGGCGGATCGCACATCCAGCTGGACGAGTTGAGCCAGGTTTTCCAAAGCTTCCGCCGCCTGTTCTCTGCGCACATCCGCCCTCTCCCGGCGCGCCCGCGCATCACGGTTTCTCGGGGGGTATTCGAACCTGACACCTGCAAGTAAATCATAGCCGTCCTTGCTGATATCGCTCACCGAGCCTCCGAAAGAATCCGAATAACCGGTCTTTCCCAGGTTGATGAACAGGTCCAGCCTGGGAAGCAACCCGTTCTTTGTCTTGACGATCTCCAGATCATTCCGCAGCACCCCCAAGCGTGCCTGGTTCAAATCCGGTCTCATACGAAGTGCCACCTCGACGTGAGGGGCCACATCATCCAGCTTTATCTCGGGTACTGCAGGTTGGTTGAGAAGCAGCAAGTCCTGGTTCCACAAGTTAAGGGAGGGAGGATTCAGCAATCGAAGGAGCCGGAGACGTGTTGTGGCCATGAGGCTGCGAGCATCGATGAGGTTCTGTCGCCGCAAAGCGATTTCAGACTGCGCTGCAGCGACCTCGGTCTCGGCCATTCGTCCCACCGCTATGATTTCTTCCGTTTCCTGCAATTGCTGTGTGGCCACCTCCAGAGACGCTTCCACTATCTGAATCTGACGCTGGCTGAGTGCGTAATCCCAATAGGTTTTTTCCACCTCGGCAACCAGTGCTTCAATAAAGCCCCGCAGCTCGTACTGAGAAAAGCGGGTGTCCAGTTCGGCTTGGCGAAGGTCGGCGAGATTGACATCCAACCCCCTCCCTTGGAGAAGGGCCTGAGTCACGCTGAGTCCCAGACGAGACGCATAACGGTCGCTGTAAAGATCGGACCATCTGCGGATGTTGGAAAGGTTCGCGCCCACGGTTGTGCCGGTAGGAAAGAATTGGGACGCTCCCAAATCAAGGTCGCTTCTGCCGCTTTCAACGTCCGGATCTCCGGAAGCAGCGATCTCGCTCAATGGAGCTTTCTCGGCGAAATAGGAAAATGCGCCGGTAAGGTCCGGATCGAAGACGGCACGCTCCTGATCTTCAAAGGTTCGAAAAATCGAAGGGTTCAGCCTCTCAACCGTCAAGGAGAGGTTGCGCTCGATGGAAAGAAGAATCGCATCTTCGACGGTTAGTTCGATCGGACCCTCGGACCCCTGCAGTTCCGATGTTGTCTGGTCTTCCCGCGCATCAGACCGGGTTGTCTTGACAGCGGTTTTCCGGCCTTCATTTTCGAGAACCGAAGGAGCGACGGGGGCATTCGTGTCGGCTGCCGGCCTCGGGACCGAACAGGATAGAATCACACCGTATACTGCGACCATGACGCAGGTTTTCTTCAGCCATCGATTGAGGTCTGCGGAACACAAACGCATTGCTTTTTTCTCTCCTCACCTGAACTGGGGTCGGCCCGGGCAGTTCTCGAAACGGAAAAGCATTCCGGATCTCAAACCTCGGCCTCTTTCCCTCCTGAGCCACCCTCGAAAAGAGAATAGACGGTAGGGACAAACACGAGCGTTATGAGTGTGGAGCTCAAAAGGCCACCGATAACCGCCCTCGCCATGGGGGCCTGGGCTTCCCCGCCCTCGCCGAACCCCAGCGCAAGCGGCACAAGTGCCAGCATTGTGGTTAGAGCGGTCATGAGAATGGGTCTCAATCTCCGGCGCCCTGCCTCTTCAATTGCTTCCCGCAGTTGCATACCGTCGCGTCGACGAAGTAGGTTGGTGTGGTCTACCAGCAGGATGGCGTTGTTGACCACGATCCCTCCCAGCATGATACAGCCGATGTAGGATTGCACGTTGAATGTGGTATGGGTTAGGAAAAGCATGAGAATGACGCCGATGGCGGCAAACGGTACCGAGAACATCACGACGAAAGGATCACGCAGCGACTCGTAAAGGGATGCCATGACCATATAGACCAGAACCAGGGCCAAAATGAAACTCAACAAAAGTTCCCGGAATGCCTTCTGCTGCTCCTCGTAGTCTCCACCAAATCCGATACTGAAACCCCGAGGCACGGGAAGGGAATTCAGCGCCTTGCGCATGTCGGCGATTACCGAACCCATGTCACGCCCCGTGAAGTTGGCCGACACCGTTACAATGCGCTCTTGATCTTGTCTTCCAATGAGTACGGGGCCGGTGCGCGGTTTAACCTGCACCACGTTTCGCAAGACAACCTGCTGTCCGTCGGCGTTGGTCAATGTGAGGTCTAACAGCTCTTTGAGCTCTAATCGTTCCGCACCCTCGAGTTTAACCAGGATGCGGTATTCATCTCCCCCCTCCCGGTAGTTGCCGGCTCGAGTACCTGAAAGGACTGTTTGAAGGGTGTTTGCAATCTGGGAGACCGTCAGTTTCATGTCCGCGGCTTTCTGCCGATCCACAAGGATCAGCTCTTCGGGGGTTCCCGATTCACGGCTCAACTGGGCATCCGTAACCCCGGGCACCTCCTCTACCAAGCGCTTCACCCGCTGGGCCAGCGCATCTGCGACCGTCAGATCATGACCTCGAACCTCCACCTGAACCCGCTCCGTATTGGAGCGTCCCATGCGCAATAAAAACAGCCCCTGGCCGGCCCGGGTACGGATGGTCAGTCCGGGAATATGCGCAAGCTTGCGACGAAGGACTGCGGCAATCTCCTCGCTGGACCGCGTTCTTTCGGCCGCGGGCTTGAGTGCAATTCTCATCTGACCGGTGTGGGAACCGGATGCGCGCCAGCCTGAACCTCCCAGATACATGACCGTGCTCTTGACTTCGGAGACTTCCTTCTTTACCACGGCTTCAATGGTCTTAAACTTCTCATCGATCACACCGACCCTTGTGCCGACCGCCATCTCGCCATAGATCCTTACTTCCCCCTCATCCGTATTGGGCATGAACTCATTGCCGACGAGGGGAATGAGAGCGAAGCTCCCCAACAGTAAAAAAAGCGCGCACACCACAACGAGCGCGCGATGATTCAAAACGAAATGGAGAAAACGCCGGTAGTCTTCCTCCAGCGTTACAAGAAATCGGCCGCTGCGTGCGGCGATCTTATCGGACCAGTTTTTTTCAATGCCGGAATGGCCCCCGGGCGGACGAAGTATTTTTGCGGACAGCATCGGAACCAGTGTTAACGCCACCGCCAACGAGCAGGCGAGAGAAAAACTAACCACATAAGAAAGTTGCCTGAACATGACACCGGTCATCCCCCGCATGAAGATCAGCGGCAGAAAAACCGCCAAGGTGGTGAGGGTACTTGCAACAATGGCCGCTGTGACTTCTTCACTGCCTTCCAATGCCGCCGTTTCCGCGTTTTTGCTTTCTCGAAGACGATAAATATTCTCCAAAACGACAATGGCGTTGTCCACCAACATCCCGATACCCAATGCCAAGCCCCCAAGGCTCATGAGGTTCAATGTCAGACCGCCGAAATACATCAGCGCAAACGTTGCGATGATGGAAATGGGAATGGCGGTGGCAATGATGGCGGTGCTGCGAAAACTGCGCAGAAAAACGAGCAAAACCAATACCGCCAACGCCCCCCCATAGAGCATGGCATATCCGACATTGGTAATCGATTTTTCGATATAGTCGGAAGTATCAATAATCGGCGTTACCTGGATTTGAGGGATATCCCGGTTGATCAGTTCGATCTGCTTCAGGACCCCCCTCGCCACCTCGACCGTATTCATTCCCGACTGTTTGTTGACCGCCAACCGAACCCCCGGACGGCCGTTCACCCGAACAATCCGGGTAACCTTCTGCCAGGAATCCTTCACGCTCGCGATCTCCCTGAGAAAAATGGGCGCGCCGCCGCGAATGGAAATCACGGTATTTCGAAGCTCCTCCAGGCTGGTGTACTCCCCGGGGGTTCGAACCATTACATCCAGGCGCCCTCGTTCCAGGGTTCCCGCCGGAATGTTCACATTCTCCGCTCGAATCTTGCCGAGGATTTGATCGAGGCTTAACCCCAACGCTTTGATCTTTCCCGCCTGCAGATTCACATGGATTTCGCGGTCAAGCCCGCCGTGAACATCCAGTGCAGCCACACCGGGCACCCGTTCGATCCGGTACTTGATCTGGTCATCAATGATTCGTCGCATTTGAATGGGATCCAGGTCGCTGGAAGCCCCAAGAATCAGGATCGGGAAACTCGCCAGATCGAACTTCCGTAACCGTGGTCTTTCCACATCATCCGGGAGGCTGGAGATAACCCGATCCAGACGGTCACGAATATCATTGGCCGCCGCATCCAGATCAGTGCCCCAGGTAAAGGTAACCCGCACTTGGCTCACGCCCTCCGCGGAGGTTGAAGAGAGTTCTTCCACGCCGGGCACGGCACTCATGGCCTCTTCAATGGGACGGGTGATCAGTTCCTCGATTTCCTCAGGACTCGCATTTTCATAGTCGGCGTAAATGCTCAGGGTTGGATAGGTAATATCCGGCATCAGATCGATGGGAAGACGGGTCAGAGACACGCCGCCGATGATGATAACGATCAGCGTCGCCATAATGGTGAATATGGGGCGATGGACTGTGAACCGGGAGAACTTCATGGATATCCTTTTAAGGATTCACCCCCCGCTTGTTTGCTTCGCTGCGGGCGGATAGTGGGTTCATATCAGTTTATCATTTTGAGGACGGCAAAATAACCGCCGAGCCGTCCTCAAGCAAGTGGTTCCCCAGGGTTACGACCCATCCCGAAAGCGAAGGGTTGACGACCTCTGCCATCTCTGCGTTCACGATCCCCAAGGTCACCGGAACGAAACGAACTTTCATTTCCTGCGTATCGATGAGAAAAACACCTTGCCGGTTATCCCGTTTGACCAAGGCGCCTTGCGGGATCACCGTCGCGGTGTCATTCCTCCCAAATTCAAGCTCAACGCGCACAAACATGCCGGGCTTCAATAATCCTTCCGGATTGGGGACATCGATCTCAATCCTCGCCTGCCGAGAGGTTTCCTTCAATAAAGGAGCAACCCGGACGATTTTTCCGTAAAAACGCTTCTCGGGAAACGCATCCGTGGCCACCACCGCCACCTGACCCACGTGAACCCTGGAATAGTCCCGCTCAACAACAAAAACCACCCCGACGAGACTCCCGATGTCAATCACGGAAACGATAGAAGCATGGGCCGACAGCATCGCCCCCTCGTCTAAGAATTTCTCCCCCACGACCCACTGTCCGTCAGTGCCGTTAAAGGTTACGGCGATTTTGGTATAAGACAGCCGAACCTGCGCCGCCCTGAGGGCCGCCTCTCTCTGTGCGACCTGGGCCAGGGCAACCTTGTGCTTGGCACTTTGCGCGTTGAATTGTGCCTCCGCTGAATCCAGATCGGATTCCGAGGCGATTTTCTTCTGTCGAAGCGCCTTCACGCGATCCAACTCACGCTTTGCCGTGTTCAGCGCACTCCGGCTCTCTTCAATGACCGCCTTTGCCACCTCCAACTCCGCTCGAGCCTGATCCACCTGCTGAACGTATTCATCGTCATCCAGAACAGCGATCAGTTGGTTATCTCTAACGACTTCCCCGATATTCACATGCAGTTTCTCCAGCTGACCGGCAATCTTGGGTGCCACGATAAACTGTGAGCGGGGGAACAAGGTCCCGGTAAAGGAACCCACATTTCGAATCGTTGTCTTTTTGACCGCCGCCATTTCAACCGGCACGGCGACGGCCTTTCGGTCGCGGGCGTTTCCCATCCCCCCGGTGTGAAGCCTTTGATAGATCTGCCAGCCGAGAAGGGTACCCACTATGAAGACAAACAAAATAAGAATACTCTTTTTCACCTTTCATTCCTCGCCGAAAAGCACGCTGCCCCCAATTTCAGCTTTGTTCTTGTATACCACGAATGCCCTCCAGGCCAAATTAAATCCTCTGTATCAATTTAGATTTTTGAAACACTGCGATAGGGGCCGTTGGGATCTCTTTCAGATGACCGCAACACAAACTCTACACTGCACGTAGAACGCCCCCAATCCC
>Ga0180434_10007212_pt1 | contig 12542 bp, 13 predicted proteins | sample SS_ome_7_FD_132453 | JGI IMG/M metagenome (GOLD analysis project Ga0180434, IMG submission 132453) | Hypersaline lake sediment archaeal communities from the Salton Sea, California, USA - SS_1_D_2 metaG | ecosystem: Environmental > Aquatic > Non-marine Saline and Alkaline > Hypersaline >... | reverse complement strand
CCGTCATCAATGGTTTCGCCGAACACATTGAACATGCGACCCAGCAGGCGTTTCCCGACCGGGACGGTAAGGGATTCATTGGTGTCTGAGATCGCTGCACCCCGGCTCAGCCCCCGGGTCGAGGTGAGGGCAATGCCGCGCACTGTCTGAGAGTCCAGGTGGTTGACGACCTCAATCACGACCTGGCCATCTTCGACCGCCAGGAGTTTGCGGTTGATCGGCGGCAGGCGCCGCGGGAATCGCACATCTACGACACTCCCGCGCACTCGAACGACGGTACCCTGAACCTGCTTGCCAGCCTCTCTGTTTACCATACCCCGCCCCGGGCTTATGGAGGGCCGAAGATCACTGATTGCGAAACGTGTCTTGATCTTCCGGTGGCCTCCTGCCCTATGGAAAGAATACGCCAAACGTCAGCAACCTCCTATCAACACAGGCGACCCCATTGTCTAGGCCGAGCACACGTGACACAATCAAGAGATCAGCGGTCAGAGATCAATCGGTTCAGTTTCTCCCGCGCAGCCTTTATCGAGCTCGCATACCTATTCATATCGCGCCACGGGTCCTCCCGCTGACCGAGCCGGCGGAAGATGTTGCGGATCGTGTAGCCCGTCGCTGTCAGGCCGGCATTGTTTGCCTCCTTCCAGTCAAGCGGAATCGCGACATAGGGCCGCTCGCGGGCGCGGACCGAGTAGGGCGCAACGGCTGTCTGCGCATAGGCGTTCCGAGCGACATCGATGAAGACGCGATTCCGGCGCTTGGCCTTACGCTGCTCTGTAGTGAAGCGTTTGGGGTCTTCTCGAGCAATGTGACTCGCAAGGCGGCCGGCGAAGTCCCGCACGCGTTCGAAATCAGCGCCAGCATCGAGCGGAACCACAACGTGCAGACCGCGGGAGCCAGTCGCCATAACGAAGGGCGTCAGGCCCACCTCTTCCAGGGCATCACGCAGCAGAAGCGCTCCTGCGCGAACATCATCGAAGTCGCCATTAGCAGGATCGAGATCGAGGATCATGCGGTCGGGATGGTGAAGCCGGTCCCTTCTGCTGAGCCAGAGGTGGGGCGTGATGCACGCCTGGTCGGCAAGGTACACCAGCGTGGCGGCATTGTCGCACACCACGTGGGTGACTGTTCCGCCTTCTTTCTCGACGGTGACGTGGTGGATCCAGCGCGGGAAGTAGTCCGGCATATCCTTCTGGTAGAAATCCTCGCCGCCTACGCCGTCCGGAAAGCGATGCATGACCAGGGGACGGTCGGCCATGTACGGAATCATTGCATCGGCAATCTTGCGGTAGTACTCGATCAAGTCGCCCTTGGTCGTGCCGTCGGGGAAGAGCGGCTTGTCGGTTCTGGATAGGTCAATCTCCCGTCCGTCAACAGTGATGGAAGGCAAGGTTAACCCTCAGCCCTTTCTCGCACCACGTCCTCCGGTGCCTTGTCCCGACGCAGGCCCAGGAACCGCGGATGGCGCAGTCTGCCGTCGCTCGTCCATTCAGTGAAACCGACCTCGCCGACTAACTTCGGCTGGACCCAGTGGACGCCTTTGGTGGCGATGTCCGTATCCCCGAAGGGGCAAGTCTTGCGCTCGATGGACGTCAGCCGGTCACTGAGACGACGAAGCATATCTTCGTCATACCCCGTGCCGACTTTTCCCGCGTATCTCAGATCGTCGTCTTCGTAGTAGCCGACAAGTAGGGCGCCGAATCCAATCCGCGACCCCTGGGGCTCAGTGTAGCCGCCGATGACGAACTCCTGCTGGTTCACGCATTTGAACTTGAGCCAGTCGCTCGAGCGCGAATGGCGGTAGATGCTGTCGGCGCGCTTGGCGATGATGCCCTCCCACCCGCGGCGGCAGGCTTCGCGCAGATATTTCTCCCCCTCCCGATTGCGGTGAGCGGTGAACCGAAGCCGGTTGCCGTAATAGAAGACGCTCTTCAGAATGCTCTTCCGGTGGCGGAGCGCCACTCGCGTCGTGGCCTGCCCGTCGAGATGCAATATGTCGAAGACATAGTAGTAGACCGCCACTCCGCTGTGACGCGCCTCCTCCGGGTCGCTGACCTGCATGCGCTTCTGAAGGCGAGAGAAGCTTGTCACGTTTCCCTCGAAAGCGACAATCTCGCCGTCAACTATGAAGTCATCTTCCTTCTGCTCGCGGAGAGCATCAGCGATCTCGGGGTAGTGGGCGTTCAGTCCCTTCCTGTTGCGAGACAGAAGACGAACATCGTTCCCCCTGCGAAATGCTAGGCAACGCTCGCCGTCGAACTTCCGCTCATAGATCCAGTCTGAATCGGAGAAGTAGTCGTGGCTGAGCCGGGCCAGCATCGGTTGCGTCCACGATGGCTGAGGGCGCTTCTTCAGTCTCGCGCGGGCTTCGTCCGGTAATCTGTCAAGCGCTGTCGCCACCCTTGCCCTCTCCTTCATCTTGAGCGACTTGCTCAATCGTACGCCCGCTAAGAACGGACTCGGGTTCCGTACTGACCGGGTTGCGGCGGGCGTCGGCCTCGTCATCGTCCATCTTGATCAGGAGCCACCGCTCATCGTCTTCCTTGCGCCCGGTGCGAATCAGCGCATAGCCGCCTTTCAGCTTCTTGCCCTCCAGCCAGACGGTGATGTGGCCCTCAGCAATGGCGTCCTCCATGGAGACCGATTCGCCGTCGTCATCCTCTTTCAGGTTCCGGTAGCTGCCTGCGTCCCACACGATGACGGTGCCTGCCCCGTATTCGCCCTTGGGGATAACCCCCTCGAAGTCAGCGTAGTCGAGCGGATGGTCTTCGGTGGGCACAGCAAGACGCTTTTCGCGGGGATCGGTGGATGGCCCTTTCGGGACTGCCCACGATCTGAGCACGCCGCTTACCTCCAGGCGGAAGTCATAATGGAGGGTGCTCGCGTCGTGCTTCTGGAGGACAAACACCGGCTTGCCGCCTGGCTTCTTCCGGCCGCCGGATGGCTCCGGAGTGCGGCGGAAGTCGCGCTTGGATAGGTACGCCTTCAGCGATCTGCCTCTTTCCTCCGACATGGCGATCTCCCAGCGATAGGAGATTTCCTGCGTAGGCGGACTCGTTTCACGGGCGGGGCACACGTCTGCCGAACAGCGAGAGGAACAACAGCACTACGAACGCGAAGGCGAACAGCCAGAAGAGGATACTCGCAACCGGCCGTATACCCGCGGCAATGGAGGTGAATCCCAGGATGGCTGCTACTGCTGCAAGGACCACGCAGACGGCTATCCAGCGCACCATGGAACAGCTCCTTTCCTGAAGCCCTCGCCTTTCAATACCCAGATCAAGAGTATGAGACGAAGCCTCCACTGTCAAGGCAACCGCCGGTCACTGCGTGTGCAGCATGGGCGGCGCTGCTCGATACCCCCGTGGCTTTCCAAATCGTTCTCCACTCCAGCCAAACGGCCCGGTACATGGATCTGTTCTGCCGCTTCAGTGGGCGCCTGCTCCGCCAGTTGGCCTGGGGCGAGCCCGTGCCCTCAATTCCCGGCAAGGTGCCAGTCTCGACCCAACCGGTGCCGTCACGTGCTTGGCGCAAGCACCCAGAAGCTATTAACAGCAACCAGAAGAAAGACTAACCTGTCGCCGGGTGAGGTCGGGCGATACCAAGGTGCAGGTGACATGACAGGCGATATCCTGACTCTCCAGCAGGCATCTGACCTCCTGAAGATCGACGCGGACACGCTTCGAGTGCTGGCGCGCCAAGGCAAAGTTCCAGCCACGAAGATCGGAAGGCAGTGGCGTTTTGATGAAGGGCTGCTGCGGGAGTGGGTGCGGGAGCGAAGCCTGAATGCTCTGGTTTCCACCGAAGGGAGCCGTGCACGGGGCTCGGCCGCTAAGGGGAGGAGGTAGGCAATGGCGAGGAAGCATACCACAGGCCAGACTCGGAAAAGCAGCCAGCGCCAGCGCGTGCAACCAGTCGCCATGACTTTTCCCGACATCATCAATGAGCAGATCGAGGGGCTGCGCGTTGGCTTCCCTGAAGCCTTCTCCGAAGGACGAGTGGATTGGGAGCGACTGCGCGCCACGCTCGGAGAGATCGTGGATGACGGGCCAGAGCGGTACTCGTTCACCTGGGCGGGCAAACAGGATGCCATTCGCGCCCTTCAGACTCCGAGCCGCGCCACCCTGGTACCGTGCCCCGAGGAGTCGGTGAACTGGGATACCACCCAGCACGTGTTCATCGAGGGTGAGAATCTGGAGGTGCTCAAGCTCCTCTACAAGACGTACTTCGGGCGGGTGAAGATGATCTACATTGATCCGCCCTACAACACCGGCAACGACTTCGTGTACCCCGACAACTACGCCGACCCGCTGGACACCTCCCTCCAGATCACCGGCCAGAAAGACTCGGAGGGGAACCTGCTGACGAGCAACCCACAGACAAGCGGCCGCTACCACTCGGCCTGGCTCTCCATGATGTACCCGCGACTCTTCCTTGCGAGGCAGTTGCTGCGGGAGGACGGCGTCATCTTCGTGTCCATTGATGACAACGAGATCCACAGCCTCCGCATGCTCATGAATGAGGTTTTCGGAGAGGACTCCTTCGTGGCGCAGTTCGTCTGGAAGAGCCGGCAGAACAAGGACAACCGGAATGTCACCGGTGCGTCGATTGACCACGAGTACGTGATCTGTTACGGGAAGCGGGTGAGAGGAGCGGCAAGGAGGGAAGACCAGTACAGCAACCCCGACAACGATCCACGAGGCCCTTGGGCCAGCGGGAACATGGTTGGGATGCTTCCAGAGGACAGAAGGCCCAATTGCCACTACGACCTGATCAACCCTGAAACGGGCATCAACTACGGAAAGCCCAAGATGGGCTGGCGATATGATCGCGAGACAATGGCGAGGCTGATTGCGCGTTCCGATGGAAAGCGGCCACCCGCTGGGTCGGAGCGACGCGACGACGCGGGGTCGTTCATGTGGTCTCTGTTGTACCTTTTTTCGTGTCGTCTGACAAGGGCTTATTGCGTTTTCGCATAGACTCACCTTTCAGGGTGATGGGGTGAGCGTTGTGGACCAGCCGGTCCAGGATGGCGTCGGCCAGAGTGGGATCGCCCAGGTACTCATGCCAGTTGGCGACAGGCAGCTGAGAGGCGATCAAGGTGGAGCGGCGCTGGTAGCGATCTTCCAGGATATCCAGCAGTTCCCGACATTGCTCCAGCGCGAGCGCGGCCGTGCCCCAGTCGTCGAGCACGATCAGGTCCATGCGGACCAGGAAGGCCAGCACTCTGGGGTAGCGGCCATCCCCGCGGGCGATAGCCAGCTCCGAAAGGAGCCGGGGCAGGCGCAGGTAGCGCACCGAGTAACCCTCCCGGCAGGCCTGCTGAGCCAGCGCACAGGCCAGGTACGTTTTCCCCGCGCCAGTCGGCCCGACGATCAGGCAGTTGTCATGGTGGGCGATCCAGCGGCAATCGGCCAGGGATAGTAGCACGGAGCGATCCAGCCCCCGCGGATGACGGAAATCGATGTCTTCCAGGCAGGCCTCCTGGCGCAGACGCGCGAAGCGCAAACGCGTAGCCAGTTTTCGGTTGGAGCGCTCGGTGATTTCGCGATCTACCAGCAGCCCGAGCCGCTCCTCAAAGCTCAAGGCCTGGCAATCGGGTAGCTGCTGTTGTTCCTGATAGGCGCGCAGCATCCCGGCGAGCTTCAGTTCCTGCAGTTTGTCCAGCGTCGGCTGATGCAGCATAGGTATCTTTCTCCTGTTCGAGGGACGTAGCTTCAGCGAAGTCCCTTGTATAGTAATGGGCGCCCCGGATGTGGGCGTGTCGGATGGGTGGGGAGGGCGTCGCCGTCTTCGGAAGCGGCTGATTTTCGAGTCCGTGCTTGAGGATGGACTTGATGCTTTTGTAGCTGCGCGTGTTGAGCGCCAGGGCGCGGACGCAGGCGGCTTCCAGCCGTGCTGAGCCGTGAGACTTTCCCAAGCGCAGCACCCCCAGGCCCGACCGGTAACCCTGGACGGGGTGGGCGCGGGAGGCGAGGATGCCCTCCACCACCTGGGCCGTGGCGGGCCCGGTCTGCTGGGCCCAGCGCACCAGCCGCGCCGGGCTCCAGTCCACATATTCTCGGTGATGGCGGGGCATGTGCTCCAGCACCGTCGTGTGTCCGCCCCGTACGAAAGAACGCAGGTGAGAGGCTACGCGCGTGCCTTTATGGAGAATTTCCACGGTGTGGGCGGTAAGGCAAACTTCGACCTGGGCGCGCAGGAGCTGATAGGGCACGGAGTAGTAGTGCCGGTCCACCTCCACGTGGTAGTCGAGGCCGACCCGGGCCTTCTTCCACTGCTGATACTCATAGGGCCGGTCGGGCAGGGGCTCGAGGGCAGGCTGATCGAGCGCGAGAAAGAGCGATTCCCGGCAGCCCTCCAGCTTCTGGAAAGGCCGGCGGTTGTACTCCGCTAACAGCGCTCGGAGAGCCTCATTCAGTTCGGCCAGAGAAAAGAAACGCCGGTGCCGCAGCCGGGCCAGCAGCCGGCGCTCTACCCCCTGGACGCCGGCTTCGGCTTTCGCTTTGTCGCGGGGACGTCGGATTCTCGCCGGCACCACCGCGGTACCGTAATGCTCGGCCAGCTTCTGATAGGTGCGGTTGAGATCGGGATCGTAGAAACAGGGGGAGGTAACTCCCGACTTGATGTTATCCGGGGTGATGAGCGCCGGCACCCCGCGCAGAAACTCAAAGCAGCGCCGATGGGAACCGATCCAGTCAGGGAGCCCCTGGGTCCAGGTGGCTTCGGCGAAAGTATAGTTGCTGGCCCCCAGCACCGCGACGAAGATCTGCGCCTCGCGCACTTCCCCGGTGCGCCGGTCCACTATCGGCACGGTCTGGCCACAATAATCTACCAGCAGCTTTTCGCCGGCCACATAGTGCTGGCGCAGCACCGGTTCCAGTTGGCTGGCCCACTGCTGATAAAGCTGGCAGAAGCGACTGTGCTGATAGCCGTCGGGGTGGACTGCCTTGTACTCCTGCCACAGCAGCGCCAGCGTGACACCCTTGCGCCGTAATTCCTGGTGAATCGTCGCCCACTCCGGCTCCGGACGCCGTTGCGACGAAGCTGCTGGAACCGGAAACAGCAACTGCTCCAGCGCTTCTTCGTTCATCCTCTCGGGCAGGGGCCAACGCAGCCCCGCCGCCTCTGCCCGCAACAGGTAGTCTTGCACCGTGCTCCGGCCCAGCCGGCAGCTGCTACCAATCTCCCGCTGCGATAGCCCCGCCTCCCACCGCAGTCGCAGTACTTCTCTAATCTTTCGCATGGATAATCGCTCCCTGGGCATCTGTACCTCCTTGGTCTGTCCATCTTCCAAAGAAGGTCAGATTACTCGATGTTTAGTCGATTATCCCGCGTCTCGCGCCCCTCCAGCCCTGGCCGGATAGCTCCGGAATGGGTGGCCGGATTGAATCGGAATCAGTGGCCGGTTTGCGTCGGAATATGCATGCCGGTGCGCTCCCCCAACCTGAACGCCCACGCGGAGCGGTGGATACGGAGCCTGAGACAAGAGTGCCTGGACCGCGTCATTATCCTCAACGAAGCACACCTTCTCTGGGTATTGAGGGAGTACGTGGGCTGCTACAACCAGCGTCGTCCTCATCAGTCACTGGCCCATCTGCCACCGGAGGCCTTATCCGAGTATCCCCACCACGGAGAGGTCATCTCCCGCCCCGTTCTCGGCGGCCTCATAAACGACTACTCTCGTCCCGCTGCCTGACGCAGTTCTGGGTCCGTCGTCAGACCCGGAGCTCCCGCGCGCCTGATGTAGTCTGCAGGACCAGGAATCACACACCGCGGCGATGTGCGCAGCCTCCGGAACTCCGTCAACCAACCCGCGAGAGAGGGTAGGTATTGCCTCTCCCCTGCCGAAGACTGCCTCGGACAAGTTTTGGGACAGTACGAGGCTGTATGATGAAAAGCAGACCTACAACTGTATTGCTAGTAGGCTATGCGAAGCTTCCCGAAGAGACGGCGGCGCAATCCCTCTATGGAACGGTTGGAGTGGCGCTCGAGGTAGAGCGAGAGACCGGGATCGTCATGGCATCCTCCTGCACCTTGGTGCTCACGATGGCGAGCGATTTCATCGGCCGCATACTGAGAGGTATTAGGCTTCCCGACGACCTGGAGGACGCCATCGCCGAGATATCTGCACGCTATATCGGCCCCGCGCAAGGGGCGGTCGTCGCCGCCCTAAGGGCCGCCAATGACCGCTGGGAAAGCTACCGGCGAGAGAGCCCATAGCCTGTCTCGCCGCCCCATTCCCCGCCTGCGTGCGAGCAAGGGGTTTGTCGTTTCCTTGACGCGCGAGCCGATTAGGGGTATGATATACCTGTCCCGAGAGAAGAATCCGCGACTCAGGTCGCGCGGTTTGCGTCAGGCCTGCATGGGAGCAATCCTCCTGTGTGAACCGCCCGACAGCTCGACCGACAAGGGGGGCACACGCATTCAACGCGCTGAGTGCCGATGTAGAACCGCTCTGCTGACTGCGTGACGTGTAAACTGAGTGACCAGGTAGCGCTCATTTGAGCACGCCGGGAGGCCACGAGCCTCTCTGTATCTCGGCCGACAGCCGAGATGCCCGAGAGAGACTTGACCCAGTTTCCTGCCGTGTCGCAAACGGCAAGAGCTGGGTTCTTCATTGGCCTGGCTCTCCAGAGAAAACGAGGCGAAACAACACAGGTTGCGGTTGGCACGATGCCTCCCGAGAGACAGCACATGAGGCCTGATTGGTGGGTAGCACTGAAAGTGCGACTCGGGCTTGCCTATGAGTTCATCGGCCTGGGAGATTCCTTCTCGATCAGCGTCAGCTGCAAGCAGGGACACGTAACATTGACCGGGGCTGTGAGGAACGAGTATCGCCAGTGTCGGGCCGAGGAAGTCGCCTGGAGGATCAGGGGCGTCACAGATATCACCAACAGGCTCGACGTCCGAGAAGGTCCTCGCATCGGGCGGAAGACACATGCGGCCGTTGCGATCTGGCCTGTCCCCCCCTTCCTCCAGGTTCCGGTGGAGGAGTTCACGCAGCAGGAGCAGGCAGTTGAACAAGCCGTCCTGCGGACACTGCACCAGCGGGGTGTGCCTACAGGTCCAGGCGGAGCGAGGGCGCGCGTGCTGGAGCGAACGGTGTACTTGCTGGGTACTGCGCCTGACAAGAAGACCGCGCAGATGGCGGCGGAAGCGACTCTGGCGCTGCCGCAGGTAGATCGAGTCCGAAGCAAGCTGCACCTGGGTAGTCGTGGCGGAAACATGCGCGCGCTTCCGGGCGCAACTGAGACGCGGACATGATCTGCTTCATGGCCCTAAGACAACTGCGCGGGCACAGAATGGAGTAAGGAGAGAGGTAAGAGAGAGTGAGTTCTGACACGCGGAAGCCAAACCTCACGGAAGATGAAGATACGGTCACTGTCGCAGACCTACTGGAGGAAGAACTCGAAGACAGTGAGCTCCAGCGGCTGGCCGGGGTGGAGGTGCCGGAGCCTCTGAAGGAGCCCGTTGACGAGGACGAGTTGGAGCACCGCGAGTTCGACCAGGGGCCATTCTGGCGCGCAGTTCCGGCCTTCGCCGAGCTGTCGCGCGAGGAATTCCTGGATCATCGGTTCCAGCTTCTTCAGACGGTAACGCGCCCGGAACAGCTGGACTTCCTCCTCGCCGATCTTGTCAGTCAGGAATTCCTCCGGGATGTACACGAAGGTCTGCGACAGGCGCCCATGAATATGCGTCTCTCCCCCTACATCCTAGCGCGAATAGACTGGAAGCGGCCGTATGAGGACCCCGTGAGGCGGCAGTTCATCCCCGTTGCTTCCACCCGAGAGCCCGATCACCCGAAGCTGACCCTCGACTCACTCCACGAGCGGGAAGACTCCCCCACGCAGGGGCTGGTGCATCGCTACCCGGACAAGGCTCTGTTTCTGCCCTTGGATGTCTGCCCGGTCTACTGCCGCTACTGCACGCGCAGCTACGCGATCGGCAATGACACAGAGCTAGTGGACAAAGTGCAATATCGGCTGAGTCGGGAGCGCTGGGACCGGGCCTTTGCCTACCTGGCCTCGCGTCCGGAGGTCGAGGATGTCGTGGTTTCCGGCGGCGATGTGTATATGCTACCGGCAACCATGCTTCGCGAGATCGGGCAGATGCTGCTCGCCATTCCGCATATCCGCAGAATCCGCTTTGCCAGCAAGGGCCCTGCCGTGATGCCAATGAAGATTCTCAGTGACTGGGAGTGGACGGAGGCGCTCTGCGAGGTCGTGGAGATGGGCCGCGAGGAATGCAAGGAAGTCTGCCTCCACACCCATTTCAACACCGTCAACGAAATCTCGGACATCACCCGGCGCGCGATGAATCTGCTCTTCCGTCGCGGCGTCAAGGTCCGAAACCAGAGCGTACTCATTCGCGGCGTAAACGACGAGGCAGAGCATATGGTGACTCTGGTGCGCAAGTTGGCCTTGATGAATGTCCAGCCGTACTATGTCTACCAGCACGATATGGTTCAGGGCGTCGAGGAGCTCCGGACGCGCGTGGCGGATACAGTCGAGATTGAGCGGCAGGTTCGCGGGGCCACCGCGGGCTTCAACACTCCCATCTTCGTGAATGACGTGCCCGGAGGCGGTGGGAAACGCGATGTCCACAGCTATGATCACTACGACGAGGTAACGGGCGTCAGTGTCTACCGCAGCCCGAGTGTTGACGAGAGGAAGGCCTACCTCTACTTCGACCCGATCCGCCTCCTGCCCGAAGAGGGACAAGCGCGCTGGGCCGACGCTACCCAACACAACTTGATCGTCCGAGAGGCGATTGAGGCCGCAGGTCTCGAAGACCTGGAGTTCTCGTGCTGAGAGGAGTAGAGCAGATCCCCACAACCTCGGCATCTGATATCGCACGCCAGCTTTCCGACGATGATGGCTTCCTCCAGTTCTCCCTCCCCTCATGCGAAGGTGAACGTCTGACGGAGGTGATACTCGATCCCCACAATGCGCGCGTGAAGCTGCTTGGGGTGACCGCGACTTTCCTCGCCGAAGGAGACTTGTCCGCCGTGCATGCAGCTTGGACCGAAGGCACGGGAAGCTATACGAAGCTGACCGCCTATGCGCCTATAGGTGAAGACCGTCGCTGGCGCGAGCTCGGATTCCGCAGGGAAGCTATCATTCGCGGTTTCTTCGCGGATGGCGCCCCAGCCCACCTGTGGGCCTCGTACTCGGACCCGGCGCGGGCGGCGAACCCGCGGAGATCGAGCCAGGATGAGATCGTGAGGCTGGCGAGGGCGAGGGAATCGACGGACGTACAGCTGCCTGCCGGCTATCGCGACGCGCCCGTTGACGAAGGATGGACAGGCGCCGTTGCACACCTTCTCCGCCGGACCTTCCCTCAGTACCCCTCCTCTCTCCGAGAGAGCGATCTGCGCGAGAAGATCCAAACGGGCAGCAGCGTCTTCCGCGTTGTCCTTGACGAAGATGACGAGCTTGCGGCCGTCGCTTCGGCGGAGATCGATCACCGGTGGCGGAACGCGGAGATGACAGACTGCGCCACACGACCCGAGCACCGCGGCAAGGGTCTCATGTCATACCTGCTGACGAGCCTTGAGAGCGATTTGCTGGAGCGATTCGACATTGATAGCCTCTACACATTGGCCCGAGCGGAGGAAGTGGGCATGAACTGCGTCTTCGCCAGACTTGGCTACGATTACACTGGGCGCTTGACGAACAACTGTCGCATGCCCGATGGCTGGGAGTCAATGAACGTGTGGTGCAAGACGGCTTCGAGAGCTGAGTAGTGAGCGGAGAACCTATGGGCAATGTAGCGAAGAGTCGTGGGCAAACCATATGTACGGTCTGGTTGGCTGTTGTGCTGCTTTGCACGGTCCTGCCAGGCAGCGCGGCCATCGCAGGGGAGGCGGCGCCGACGCTGAGCCTCGCCATGTCGGGAGCCTTCCAGCCGTTCTCCACGACAGACGTAGAGGGCAATCTCGTTGGTTTCGACGCAGACATTGCCCGAGAGATCGGACGGCGCCTCGGACGCCAACCGGTCCTCGTACAGACGGACTGGGCGGGGATTCAGGCCGGCCTACAGAGCGGGAAGCACGATCTGATCTGCGGCTCCATGGCGATCACGCCCGAACGTCTAGAAAGCATGCACTTCTCTCTTCCCTATTACGTAAGCGGCGCCCAGGTTTTCGCGCGCCCGGGAATGCAGGAGCTCCGCGGGGCCCGCATCGGCGTGACGGAGGATTCCACCTACGCGAAGTACATCGGCGATCACCCGGACGAGTTCCCCTCCGCGGAGGTGGTCCATTACGGCAGTGAGGCGGAAATCGTCGCCGCCATGAATGCGGACAAGATCGATGCCTTCGTCTCCGATCGCATCGTCGGAGGATTCTACATCACGAAGGGCGCGGCCGGCGAGATACTGCCCTTCGGCGGCCTACTCTATGAGGAGTCCTGTGGTATTGCCGCGCGCCTCGACTCGGCCGCCGTCGTCCACGCGGTCAATGAAGCGTTGTTCGAGATGATACAGGACGGCACGTACGCGGCCATCTACGAGGAGTGGGTGGGTATCCTGCCCGACTT
>Ga0180434_10007211_pt1 | contig 12542 bp, 12 predicted proteins | sample SS_ome_7_FD_132453 | JGI IMG/M metagenome (GOLD analysis project Ga0180434, IMG submission 132453) | Hypersaline lake sediment archaeal communities from the Salton Sea, California, USA - SS_1_D_2 metaG | ecosystem: Environmental > Aquatic > Non-marine Saline and Alkaline > Hypersaline >... | reverse complement strand
CCGTACCCGGCTCCCCACACCTGGCGCAGAAGCTGGTTGTGGGTGAGGACCTTGCCCGCATTCTGAACCAGTACGCGCAGCAGGTCGTATTCCGTCGGCGTGAGGGCCACCTCCTCGCCAGCCAGGGTCACCACCCGCTGGGCCAGATCGACCGCCAGGTCGCCCACCCGGAAGAGCGGTGTGGCCTGCGGCTGCGCGGCCCGGCGCAGGGCCACGCGCATCCGCGCCAGCAGTTCCCCGGCGCCGAAGGGCTTGGTCAGGTAGTCGTCGGCCCCAGCGTCCAGGGCTTCGATCTTGTCCCCTTCCCGCTCCCGCACCGAGAGGATGAGAATGGGGATGTGGCTCCATTCTCTCAGGCGGCGCGTGACCTCTATCCCGTCGATGCCCGGCAGCCCCAAGTCAAGGATGATCAGGTCGGGACGCCAACCAACGGCCGCCGTCAAGGCCTCTTCTCCCGTCGTTGCCTCAAAGACCTCGTACCCGTGCGCCGTCAGAGCAGCGTTCAGAAAACGGCGAATGGCCTGCTCGTCGTCCACGACCAACACCCTGACTTTGTCTTTGGCCATAGTCATCCAGGTTCCCTAACTTATCCCACGTGTTCCGATCCAGGCCCTGCCTCGGGCAAGGCAACGACCATCGTGATGCCACCTCCGGGGCGGTTCTCTGCCCAGATGCGGCCGCCGTGCGCCTCCACGACACCCCTGGCGATGGATAGCCCCAGGCCGGTGCCGGTCACGTTGTCCGGGCGCTGCACGCGGTAGAACTTGTCGAAAATGTGCGCCATGCCCTCAGGAGGAATGCCCACCCCCCGGTCTGCCACACGAATCTGCACCTCCGCGTCGACCTCGCCGACATCAATCTCGATCGGGGTGCCCGCCGGCGAGTACTTGAGGGCATTGTCGATGACATTGACGAGCACCTGAACGATGAGAACAAAGTCCAGCGGTATCAGGGGCAACCCGTCTGGGATGACGATCGAGACGGAGCGATCTTCCAGCCGCTGCCCGAATCGCTCCAGCGCCGAGCCGACAACGTCCTCCACGTCACACGGCTGGCGGGTGACGCGCAGCGCGCCGGCCTCAATGCGCGACATGTCCAGCAGGTTTTCCACCAACCGGTTGAGCCGCTCAGCCTCTTCTAGTGCTGCCTGCACCATGGCGTGACGGGTCGAGGCGTCGAGCAGGGGTTCGTCGCCCTCCAGCACGCTCAACGTGCCCGTGATGGTCACCAGGGGGGTGCGCAGATCGTGCGAAATGGAATTGAGGAGCGCCGTCTGGAGCCGCTCCGTGGCCTGCAAGAGATCCACCTGGTGGGCTGCTCGGGCCAACTGCGCCCTTTCGATAGCCAGCGCCGACTGGCTGGCAAATGCCTCCAGCAACAGCCGCTCGCCGGGGGCAAGGTATGATCCCGACTGCTCTGGCCTGACGCCCAACACGCCGACGATGCCACGGGCTGTCCTCAACGGCAGATAGTGGGCCTGCGCCTCCGGCTGCACGCACGTACCCCGGCCTGCGGGAGCTCCAGAGCGAAAGACCTGCACTGCTGCCTCCATCTCGCGCTCGTCCATCATCCACTCCCGATCTTGAGGGTATGCGCTCAGGGCGTTGGTAGTCACCCCGGTGGGCAGCAAGATCGTCACGCGCCGCTCGAAGGTCTGGCCGACGTGGGCGATGATCGCCTCGACAATGGCCTCGAATTCCCCGGCTACGGCCAGGTCCCGGCTCAGGGCATACAGCGCCGCCGTCTCGGCCTCCCGCCGCCGCGCCGCTTCGGCCTGCCCGCGCACCTGCGCCACCAGGCTGCTGACGACCAATCCGACCACGAAGAGCGCCAGGAAGGTGATCAGGTACTCGGCGTCCGCAACAGCCAGCGTCAGGCTGGGAGGGACGAAGAAGAAATCGAAAACCAGCACACCGACGATGGAGGTCAGGATGGCGGGCCCCCGGCCCAGGTAGGCCGCCACGACGACCACGTCCAGCAGGTAAAACATGACCAGGTTGATGGGAGAAAAGTAGCGGTGCACGAAAATTCCCACGAGGCTCGTCGCCGCGACGAGAACCAGACTCAGGGCGTACCGCTGCCAGGAATGGCGAAACCCCCATCTCATCAGGACGCTTCTCCTGGCTGCTTCCAGTATGCCCGTCTCGTGGGTGTCGTCGGAGCTTTTGCCTTCCATCGATCATATTCTACATCATTTACCATCCCGGCTCAAGACGCCTGAGGCAAGACTCTGCCGGGTCGAACGGTTTGCTCACTCTTCGCGCCGTTCCTCCGGCTGTCGAGCCTCTCGACGGTGCTCGGCCAGAAAGAGATGGGGACAGGATCAATCGACCGCAAAGAATACGGCTCGGAGTATCACGTAGGCAAAGTACAGTCCGGTCAGGTAAAAAGCGCCCACCTTGTTGAGTTTGCCTTTGGTGAACCACAGGATGGCCCAGAGAATGGCCCCGGTGGCCGTTTCCCATGGCAAGTCCCACCACAGCAAGGGTCGCGGCGTCCAGTATGTGGAGAGCAGAGCTCCACCGCCGATGGCAACCAGGGGGTTGGTGATGTTGCTCCCTACCAACGTCCCAAGGGAAATCCCGTGCTCTTTATTCCGCACCCCGGAGATCGCCGTGATGAACTCCGGCAGGGCCGAGGCCACCCCCAGGGTGACCACGCCGATCAGAGAACCGCCGATGCCGGTCCGCTGGACGATCATCTCCGTGATCTCGAGCACGACCGAGGCGCTGCCGACGGCAATGACCAGGGCAACCATGGTGACCAATGCATAACGAGCGGCTTGCCGCCTGTTCTCCGGCATGCCCTTCGGCGTCTCGCCTGCTTCGCCGAACCCGTTATCTTCCGGCTCATAGTGCTTGCGCTCGTCCCAGTAGAGATAGTACGTGTACGCGATGAAGGTTCCGAACAGAATCAGCCCATCCAGACGCGAGTAGGTGCGATCCCATCCCAGGACGATGCACATGACCGTGGTGCCGATCATCGGGATCATGCTCTTCCACAGGAAGTAGCGGCGGAAGTAGAGCGTGCCAGAAATAAGGACGACCAGCCCTAGGATAAGGGTCTGTTGCACGACGTCCGAGCCGATGTTCGACCCCAGGACGATCGCAGAACCGATCTTGTAATCCATAGTCTTGTTCAGGATACCCAGGGAAGCCATGACGTGGGCCGTGATCTCGGGGACGCTGGTCGCCAACGAGACCACCGTCACCCCCATGAAGGTGGTGGACAGTCGGAAATAGCCCGACAGCCCGATCAGTTTCTTGACGGCCAGCTCGGCGCTCAAGACTAACAGCGCCAGGGCAAGAAGCCCTGCTGTCGAGATGACCCATAGGTTCTGTGATGCCAAAATATCGTCTCCTTCCGATTGGAATGCTCACACTTTCGACTTATATCAAACACTTATTCTAGCATGGAACGCATTAAGAAAACGACAAGAAGAGTGCTGGCAGCATCAAGGAAGTGTCAAGATCGTCGTGCGACAAAAAATCGGCAGCCAACTCCTCCGACCAGCCGCGGAAGGCCAGGTAGCGCTTCAGCCGGCCGGCGGCGTAGCCCAGGCGGAACTCGCGTACCGTGTCAGCATCCAGTCCGCGACTGGAGGCGTAGGGCCAGTGCAAGAGGGTTGGATAGGAGGGCCGCGTGGTAGACCTCCACCGCCGTGGTGAGGAGCGCGTAATGAGCATCGGTCAACACGCGCTCCTCGACGCCTCGCTCCTTAAGTGGAGACGGCGGCGTGGCCCCGGGCGGCGAGAGCTGCCCGCCGCCCAACCGCCGTACCGCCTCCGGGAAGGGCACGCCCTCGACCTGCATCACGAAGCCGAACACGTCGCCCCCATCGTTGTAGGCCCCGAAGCAGCACCAGCGCCCGCTCTCGGGGAAGACGACCAACGAGGGATCGTGGTTGTCGTGACCGGCGTGGGATTTACACCGCAGGGGCGCTTTTTGCGCGACGGTAAGCCCTACGATCCCACCGCCACCCCCGATCTGCGCCTGGCGCTGCATATTGGCGCGCTGTGCAACGACGCGCGGCTGGTACGGCATCAGCACGAAGAGGACTACACCTGGGAAGTTCGTGGCGATCCCACCGAGGGCGCGTTGGTCGTCGCCGCAGGGAAGGCCGAGTATCACAAAGAAATGCTATATGCCCAATTGCCCCGCATTGATGAGCTGCCGTTTAGCTCCAAGACCAAGTTCATGGCAACCTTCCATCAAGGGGCGGAAGGCCAGGTGTGGGTCTTTGTCAAGGGCGCGCTGGAGACGGTGTTGGAACACTGCCCACAAATCCGCGAGAACGCCATCGCGCGAGCGTTGGAAGCGGCAGATCGCGAGCTTGTCCTGGCAGAAAACCATCGCAGGATCGGTAGGGATGATGGACCCACCTCGCCCGGAGGTTCCCGAAGGGGTGGAACGCTGCAAGCGCGCGGGCATCCGGGTCATCATGGCGACCGGCGAGGCCATCGCCCGGCAGGTGGGCATTCTTGAAGGGGATGAAGCGGATGGCAGACATCCGTGGGTATTGACCGGGCCCGAGTTGCGGCAGATGAGCGATGATGCGCTGAACACGGTCATCGAAGAGACGAATGTGCGCAAGGTCGTCAAGTTCCTGTTGGCGACCCTGATTGACTGACAAAACTCTGTAGTCGCGGTTTCCCAACCGCGCGATTTGGAAATCGCGGCTACAAAGCACTGTTCTTTGGCAAAAACCGATGCTTTTCCCCGGGTCCGCGCCTCAACCGAGTTTTGTCAGTCAACCAGGCTCGATCTCTCTAATCACCCTGGCCGGATTCCCTGCCACGACCGTATTCGCTGGAACACTCCGGGAGACGACTGCCCCTGCGCCCACCACGGCATTCCGGCCTATGCTCACACCTGGCAAGAGGATGGCACCGCCCCCTAACCACACATTGTCCTCGATCACTATCGGTTTGGCTACTTCCCAGCCCTGGATCCGGGCCTCCGCCTGAAGGGGATGGGCGGCGCAATAGATAAGGGTGGCTCAATGATCGAGTAGGGACACGCTACCGGGCGGTTTATCACTCTTCAAAGTCGCCATTCCGATGGCGCGCGCAACGGCTACCGATGAGGCGTAACGTGGGGCAAACGTGTTTGACTTCTGTCAGGCTGTGTCTATAATGAGCATGAGTATGCCAGCTTGCCAGCTTCAGGCAGCAGTTCGAAGAAACGCGCGAGCCGGTTGACGTTCGCCTATGTCAATGTGAGATATCGAATGTCCGAGCAATCCAGCGAAACAGAGCAAGACGCCGCAGACCCATTCAAACGTTGCACGTCCCAAAAGGAGTCCGGCAGAGTGGACTGATGGCCTTTCCTCCTGAGATGTGATAAGCTGCCGGGGGCCGCAGTTCGTTCTGTGGCCCCTTTTCCGTGCCCGGCCGACGGCGTTTCGGTCACGCTTATCACCTTAGGAGGAAGCTATGTTGTACCTGAGCCAGGTTCAAGGTCAAAAGGTCTGGGATGCCTGGAGCCGCCCCGTGGGGCGGTGCGCTGACATCCTGGTGGGAAACCTGGAGCAGCCGTTTCCCACCGTCGTGGCGCTGGCGCTGAAGGACCACGGTGCGCCAGCGCGCCATAAGAATGGCGTTGTCCAAGAAGGGATAGCGCGCCATCAGAATGGCGTTGTCCAAGAAGGGATAGCGCGCCATCAGAATGGCGTTGTCCGGGGAGGGGTGGCGCGCCATCAGAATGGCGTTGTCCGAGGAGGGGTGGCGCGCTTCATCCCCGCCGGGCAGATCAGCGAGCTGTTCCCGAGCATCGTGCTCACAGTCTCCAAGGAAGACGTCCAGTCCTACACGCCAGGTGGAGACGAGCTGCCCCTGGGCGAGCGGGTTATGGATCGCCAGATCGTGGACACCGAGGGGCGGCGCGTGGTGCGGGTCAACGACCTGCAGATCGCGCGGGTGGAGGATCGCTTCTGCCTGACCGGCGTGGACGTGGGAGGACGGGGACTGCTGCGGCGCCTGGGCGTGGAACGTCCCGCCGCCGCCCTCGTCCGACTCCTGCACCGCCGCCTGCCCGAGAACGTCATCCCCTGGGAAGACGTCGCCCCCTTGCAGCACGAGGATCCGCTGCGCCTGCGTATCTCGCGCGACAAGATCAGCCAACTGCCGCCGGCCGACATTGCCGCGATCCTGAATGACCTGGACCGCAGGACCGGCCAAGCCCTGTTGTCCAGGCTGGACGACGAGATGCTAGCCGACGCTCTGGAGGAGAGCCCCCCCGGGATCCAGGTGGCTGCGCTCTCCCAGTTGGCCCCCGAGCGGGCGGCCGACATCCTGGAGGAGATGGGACCGGACGAGGCGGCCGACCTGCTGGCCGACCTGCCGGACGAGACCAGCGCCCGGCTTCTGGATCTGATGGAGGACGAGGACGCCGAGGACGTGCAGTCGCTCCTGGGCTATCCAGAGGACTCGGCTGGCGGCATCATGACCACCGAGTTCGCCTGGGCGCCCGCCGGGCTGCACGCCGCCGAGGCGCTGGACTACCTGCGCAAGTCGTCCGACGCCCAGGACGACGAGGCCATGCCCTACGTGTACATCCTCGATGCAGAGCGACACCTGCGCGGCATGGTCAGTCTGCGCGACCTGGTCATGGCCCCGCCGGACCGGCCCCTGGAGGAAGAGGCCGACGATTCGCCGATAACCGTGGCGCCTCACACCTCCCAGGAGGACGTGGCCTACCTGGTGGCCAAGTACGACCTGCTGGCCGTCCCGGTGGTGGATGCCGAGACGAACGAGATGCTGGGCATCGTCACCGTAGACGACGCGATCGACACGATGCTGCCCACGGCGTGGAAGAAGCGTCTGCCGCGCCTGTACTGACCGGCGAAGGAGGCCCTCAATGACGCTCAGAACGATGCTCAAACACCGCATTGGAGCCGCGTTGCGGCGGTTGTGGTTCTTCCTGGCCATCTTTGGCCCGGGCCTAATCACCGCCAGCGCCGACAACGACGCGCCCGGCATCGCCACCTACTCAATGGCCGGCTCGACCTATGGCTACCGCTTCCTCTGGCTGCTGCTGGCAGTGACCCTGGGCGAGGCGATCGTGCAGGAGATGGCGGCCCGCATGGGGGCCGTGACCGGCAAGGGCACGGCCGACCTGATTCGCGAGCGCTTTGGCGTGCGCGTGACGGCCTTCGCCATGTTTTGCCTGCTCCTGGCCAACCTGGGCACGACGATGGCCCAGTTCGCCGGCATCGCTGCGGCCGCCGAGCTGTTCGGCCTCAGCCGCTACGTCGCCGTCCCGCTGGCGGCGCTGGTGGTGGGCTTCGTCGTGCTGCGCGGCAGCTACGTCTACGTCGAGAAGGTGCTGCTGGTGCTGTGTCTCTCGGCGCTGAGCTACGTGGTCTCGGCCTTCGCCCTGAACCCACCTTGGGGGGAGATCTTGCGCCAGGCCGTCACCCCATCTTTTCAGAGCGATTCCCAATACATCCTGGCCGTCCTGGCCACCATCGGCACGACCATCACGCCCTGGGGGATCGTGTATATGCAGGCCTCCGTGGCCGACAAAGGGGTGGAATTGAAGGATTACCGCTACACCCGGTTGGACGTGACCGCCGGGGCCGTGTGGGGCAACGTGGTCTCCGCCTTTATCCTCATCTGCACCGCGGCCACGCTGTACGCGCACGGAATGGCGGTGGAGACGGCGGCGCAGGCGGCGCAGGCGCTGGAGCCGCTGGCCGGGGCAGGGGCGCGCTATCTCTTCTCGACGGGGCTGCTGGGGGCCTCGCTGCTGGCGGCCTCGGTGCTGCCGCTCTCTACCACGTATGCCATTTGCGAGGCCTTTGGCTGGGAGCGTGGGCTGGACCAGCGGCCGCGCGAGGCGCCGGTCTTTTATGGCCTCTACGCCGCCATCATCGGCCTCGGCGTGCTGGTGGTGTTGATCCCGGGGATCCCGCTTTTCCCCATCATGTGGCTGTCGCAGTCGATGAACGCGATCCTGCTGCCGGTGCTGCTGGTGCTGGTGTTGAAGCTGGCGAACGACCGGCGCGTGATGGGGGAGTGGGCCAACCGCCACGTGCAGAACGTGCTGGTGATCGCCTTGACGGTGCTAATCGGGGCTATCACGGTGGCCCTGTTCGTCCTGCCTCTGGCGACGGCGAGATAGAATAGGGCGGAGATGGCCCTGGGGCTGATTTATCGCCTGCCGATGCCTCTGCAGCCCAAGAAGGTGATCGCCGTGGCCGCCATCGCGCAAGGATGGTCCTTTTAGAGGGTGATGGTACATCGTCGTTTCAGGCTTCATCCAGGTTCTGCTGTGTAGTGGTTCCTCGTTCCACTGCGACCTGAGCGAGTGTGTCACGCCGGGACGTGGCTTGTACAAATTCGTTGACCAATACGATAGCACCCTGCCGGCAACTGTCCTCACACTGCCCGCAATAGGCGCATCGGTCGTGGTAGTGAATCAGCCGGAACTGCTCGCGGCTTTCACGCACCAATTCCAACGCGAAGGCGGGGCAATCGCGCACGCACAGTCCGCAACCGACGCACAGTTCCGGTCGGATGACTACCTTGCCCCGAAAGTAGGCAGGTAAATCCAGCGGGGCGAAGGGGAAGCGCACCGTGACCCGCCCGCCGAACAGTGTGCGCACCAATTCCGGCAGCAGGTGAGCCAACGATTTGACAAGACGAGACACCTATCGAACTCCAATCCAGATCACAATCAAGGTCTGCACCAGGGCCAGCGGGGCCAGCACCCGCCAGCCCAGGCTGGCCAGTTGGTCAATGCGCAGGCGGGCATACAAAACACCCGCGACCGAGAATGCCAGCAGGATGAGTAAAGCCTTCACACCAAAGATCAGCGCGGTCGGGAGGGCCAAATCGGTGAAGCTACCACCCAGGAAGATATTGACCAGCAGGAAGATACCGACGACAGTCTTCATGTCCAGCGAGAGATGCCACAGTGCCAGCTTGCGTCCACTGAACTCGGTCAGCGGACCGGCGCCAATCTCCGACTTGGCCTTGGGGATATCGAAGGGTGAACGCTTCAGTTTGCCGATTAGCCCGACGAAGGCAAGCAGGAAGCCGACCGGTTGCACGAACATCATCCACACCGTCTGCGACTGGTGAACCGCGATCCGCGAGATGGACCAGGAGCCGCAGAGAATAGCCGGGCCGCCGAGCGCCATCAGGAAGGGCACCTCGTAGGCAAAGTACTGCAGCAGTGCGCGGCTGCCGCCGACGACGCTGAAGACGCTCACAGAGAGCCAACCGGCCAGGAAGTAGGCCAGCGCCGGCAGGCTGAGCAAGAATAGTGCCACGATCAGGTCGCCCTCGAAAGCACTGGTCGCATGCCTGCCAATGGGGACAACCAGCGCGGTAGTCAGCACCGCGGCCAGTGACACCATTGGTAGCACCGCACAGGCTTGCTCGTGAGCGCCGGTGGGCAGCACGTCCTCCTTGGCCATCAACTTGACGAAATCGGCCAGCGGCTGGAACCAGGGCGGCCCGATGCGTCCCTGCAGGCGCGCCGCCACTTTCCGGTCGATCCATTGGAAGGCCAGCGCACAGACGAAGAGGAACCCAAAGCCCGGGAAGATCAGTAGTGTGAATAGAGCAGATAGCAAGTTCCTCATACTCCCCCTCACCGATCCGCACAGGCAATACACAGGTCTACGCCGGACAACACGGTAGGCACGTCGGCGGTGTTGACGCCCCGTAGTTGGTCAGGCAGGGTAATCAACGTGGTCAGCGTGGGCGTGCGCACCTTGACCCGCGCTGGCCGGTCGCTGCCGTCGCTGCGGATGTAGTAGACCAATTCACCACGCGGCGCCTCACAACGGCTGACTACCTCACCGGGAGGTACGCGCCGCGAAGCACGCACCGTCAATGGTCCCTCGGGCAGTTGCTGCAGCAATTGGCGGCATATGTGTAGGCTTTCGATGCTCTCCAGCGCGCGCACCATCGTGCGTGCCCACACGTCTCCCTCTTCAGCGGTGATGACCTGGAAGTCGAGCGAGGCGTAGGCGGCGTACGGTGCGTCGCGCCGCAGGTCTACATCCACGCCCGATGCGCGCGCCACAGGGCCGACCACGCAGTAGCGCCGCACCTGCTCTGCCGAAAGGTGACCTACGCCGCGCGTGCGGGCCTGGAGTGTGCGTTCGTGCTGGACCACTCCCAGGAAAGTCTCGACCTGCCGTTCCAGCTCATCAAGCCGCTGCAGAATCGAGTGAACGTGCTCCTGATCCAGGTCAATACGCACGCCGCCGATGACGTTGACGGCGTGTGCCACGCGCCCGCCGGATAGTTCCTCCATGATGTCCAGCACGATCTCGCGGTCGCGCCAGGCGTACATAAAGATGGTGGTGAAGCCAATGTGCTCGGCCAGCACGCCCAGCCAGAGCAGGTGGCTGTGGATGCGCTCCAGTTCACACAACAAAGTGCGCAGGTAGAGCGCCCGCGGGGGTATCTCCAGTCCTAGCAGGGCCTCGACCGCCTGGCAGTAGGCGGTGGTATGGATATGCGAACAGATGCCGCAGATGCGCTCCACTACGTGAACGTTCTGCAGGTAGCTGCGGTTCTGGAAGATGCGCTCGAGGCCACGGTGGACGTATCCGATGCGCAGGGCGCTTTCCATGATCTGTTCACCCTCGACGGTCAGCAGGAACGAGAGTGGTTCCTTGAGGGCCGGGTGCTGTGGACCGATGGGAATAGTCACTCGGGTCATTTGGTCAGTTTACCTCTCCGTTGATTGTTCGGGTCCGACCGGAACGGTCGGCATCATTATTCATTGATCAAGGGGGCCCCGCCGTCCCAGTCGTCAGGCAGCAGCAATGTGCGCGGGTCGGGATGTCCGTCGAACGTGACATGCAACATCTCACTCACTTCGCGCTCGTAGAAGGCGGCGCCAGGGATCAGATTGACCAGGGTGGCGATGTGCGGTTCCTCCCGTGGCAGCGATGTGCGCAGCGTCAGGCCGCGGCCGTCCCAGAAGTGGTAGAGCAACTCGATCTCGCTGCCGGTATCCTGTCCGGTGATGGTCGAAAGATGGCGCAGGCCGAAGCGTTCGACGAGGATCTGTGCGGCCAGGTAGATGGAAGCAGGCGGGAGTGCGACGAAAGTTTCATTTATCGGCATCGCCTGCGGTTCCAACGTCTCGGCAGGAAATGCGTCTTGCAACACATGCAATATCAGATCAATGTTCATTCGATCGTCTCCAGGAGCCGCACCAGGCCTTCGATGATCGCCTCCGGCCGGCAAGGACAGCCTGGCACGTATATGTCCACCGGTAAGACTTGGTCGATGCCGCCCAGCACGTTGTAGCCATCGCGAAATACGCCGCCGGAGCAACTGCAACTGCCCACGGCGACCACCCACTTGGGGGCGGGCATCTGTTCGTAGATGCGGCGCAACCTGTCTCGCGACTGGCGCGTCACCGGGCCGGTGCATAGCAAAACGTCGGCATGGCGCGGCGAGGCTTCCTTCAAAATGCCCAGTCGCTCCACGTCGTAGCGTGGTGTAAGCAGGTCCAGGATTTCGATGTCGCAGCCGTTGCAGCCACCGGTGTTGAAGTGCAGTGCCCAGGGTGACTTGCGCCGCGCCCAGCGCACGAGGGTATGGCAGGCATCCGTGAGATCTAGCATCTATGATTCTTCCTCTGACGTTGTGGTGACGGCTTCCATCCTTGCGGATAGGGCTGCTCTGCTCTGGCCGGTCTCCGACCGAGGCGGCTCCCGCTTCGTCAACACGAGCACGCTGATGCTAATGCCCACCAGGTAAGCCACCGCGAGGCGGTGTGAGGCTCCTTCCGGCGGCAGGGTCGTGACAACCAACGTCGCCAGGTGCAGTATGGAGAACATCAAGGCCAGATGGAAGAAATCGTGATAGGCCAGTTGCGCTCCCGGCGGCGGCAGGTCCTCGCCGGAGGCGTAGGGCTGATACTTGCCGGGGTGTTCTTCGCCTGGCGCGGCCAGCACGCCGCCCAACCTGTAGAGACCGTAGGCCAGCGCCAGAAAGATACACGCGGCGACCGGGGGGCTCAACAACGTATCTTTAATCATCTTTTCTCATCTCCTCAATGCCAGCAGATGGGCACCCGCGTTTGCCATCCACCCCAGCCAGGGTCCCGGGTAGAGGCCAATAGCAAGCACAAGCGCCCCCAGTGTGGTGATGGGCAGCGCCATCCAGGGTGAGATTTGAATCCGCCCTACCCCAGTCCCTGCCGTATGTGGGGGAGAAGGCGCGAACAACGTACCGATGAGCGGCAGGTAATAGCCCAAAGCGAGCAGGCTATTCAGCAGAAAGGCCGCCAGTCCCACGTAACCGAGAGCATCTGACGAACGCACGGCGCTGGTCAAGATGAACCACTTGCCGACGAATCCGGCCAACGGCGGCACGCCGGCCAGCCCCGCCAGCGCGACAGTGAAAGCCACGGCTATCGACGGCACGTGGGCAGCCGTTCCGCGCAACTGGTTGATTGTGGCCGCGCCGCAGTAGAAGTGGCACACCCCCTGACACAGGAAGGCCAGTCCTTTCGTCGTAGCCTGGGTCAGCATCAGGAATAGACCAGCCTGGATGGCCTCTGGG
>Ga0180434_10007210_pt1 | contig 12544 bp, 8 predicted proteins | sample SS_ome_7_FD_132453 | JGI IMG/M metagenome (GOLD analysis project Ga0180434, IMG submission 132453) | Hypersaline lake sediment archaeal communities from the Salton Sea, California, USA - SS_1_D_2 metaG | ecosystem: Environmental > Aquatic > Non-marine Saline and Alkaline > Hypersaline > Sediment... | reverse complement strand
ATTTTACCTTATAGACGCAATCAAATTGCTAAAATTATCATCATCAACCACACAATTTCAACAAATTCAAGTCTGACCCCGTTAAGGGTGCTTGACCTCGTCAGGGGTGCTTGACTTTTGGGGGGGGCTAGAGTAATTTGGAGAGGAGATTAGGAGCAAGCGACACCAACACTTCGAGGAGGAATATATGTTTTTATTCGGACCAGTTGGCCCTACGGAACTTCTGCTGATTGTGCTGATTATTATTATCATTTTCGGAGCCCGGAGGCTCCCGGAACTGGGAAAATCCTTAGGAGCGGGCATAAAGAACTTCAAAAAATCCGTCACTTCCAGTGAGGATGATGAAGAAAAACCTACCGAGAACCAAGAACCCCCTTCTAAGGAATGATGAAACGGATCCTGGAAAATCTTGCGCAGAAACGAAAAGAAAAAGAGACTGATTTCAAGACCAGTCTCGAACAGCTTAAAACCCGAATTGAATCCTTCAAAGAGAGCCTAGACCCTCAAAAACTCGATCCTCTCATCTCCCGTCTCGAGGAAATCTCCGCCAAAAAAACAGAAGTTGTTGAGAAAAAACGCAAACCTTCCTTTTCCCGCGCTCACAAAACATCCGTTGCGGAATCTCCCCAAAGCCTTTTGAATCAACAAATTCTGGGAGTCTTGAAAGAGATGCAAAACACATTCGCAGAGCACTCCCGTCAAACATGTGAGATCCATGCCTCCATGACCGAACTTATTCGAAAAAACGCAGCTCTAACCGACGAAAAGGATAAAGAATGGGATGCCCTGGGCAACAACCACGTAGCCATGATCTTCAAAAGCCTGGAGTGGCGGGTGGATCAACTGGACGCCCAATACAAGGAAGCCAATCTCCTCATGAAGCAATTCGTGAATCTCAAGGAAAAACTGAATCAGCTCATCCAAATTATCGCGGACAATAAGATTCCCTCCCCAGCCCTGGTCAATGAAATAAGACAACCGCTCGAGGACTGGAGGTACATGGGTTTTGAGAACCGGTTCAGGGGCTCCGAAGACCATATCAAAAACTTGCTCGAAAAATTCCTCGCTTATTTCAATAAGGACGGCAAAATTCTGGATTTGGGGTGCGGCCGGGGAGAATTCCTCGAACTTCTCAAAGAAAAAGGATACGAAGCTGAGGGCATCGATATCAACGAACAGATGGTGAACATCTGCCGGGACAAAAGTCTCCTGTGTGAGAAATCTGATATTCTGAAAAAACTTGCCCAGTATGAGGATAACACGCTGGGCGGAATCTTTTCCTCCCAGGTGATCGAGCATTTGCCTCCACCCTACCTGAAGAGAATGATCGAGCTGTCTTATTTCAAGATCCGCCCGCAGGGCTCGATCGTGCTGGAAACCATCAATCCCGCATCTGTCTTTGCTCTCGTCCAGGTTTACTATCTTGACATCTCCCACCAGCAGCCAGTTCACCCCCAGACGCTGAAATTCCTTTTGGAGAGCTCCGGGTTTGAAGATGTTGATATCCACTACTCAAAACCTCTCGAAGAGGAGATGCTGAAAACACTGCCCGGAGCTGACGACCTCTCGACCCTACTCAATCAAAACATCGACAGCCTGAACAAACTGCTCTTTGCACCCGCCAATTACGCAGCTATTGCCTTCAAAAGATAATGCAACTCTATGCCGGATTCGACCTGGGAGGGACACAGCTCAAATATGGGCTCGTGGACGCCGAAGGCTCTGTCATCTTGGACAACACTGTGGAATCGCCTCAAAAAACCGAGGACTTGTTCCCGTTGTTCAAGACACTTCTCGGCAATTTCACGGAGACTCAACAACAAGCCCTCCAAGCCGTTGGGTTGGCCCTTCCGGGCATTTTCAGCCAACGGGAGCAGAAGATCATTCAGTCGCCCAATTATCCTTCTTTGGATGGAAAGGATCTTGTGCCGCTGCTCAATCCTTTTATTCATAAACCTTTTTTCATTAACAATGATGCCAATTTGGCCGCCTACGGCGAGTACTGTCAAGGAGCAGGAAAGGGAGCTCAAAGCCTGGTCTTGCTGACCATCGGGACCGGTGTCGGGTCAGGGATAATCCTTGACGGACGCATCTGGCAGGGGGCCTGCGGTTTTGCCGGCGAGTTGGGCCATGCCTGTGTCAATCCTGAAGGTGACCGATGCAATTGCGGCAGCCGAGGCTGTTTGGAAACAGAGGTTTCCGCAGCCAAAATTGCCAGCCTGTACCGCAGCTTCAGCCATTCGGAGAAGGCCCTTTCCTCAAAGAGCGTGTTTCTCGCGGCTAAAAAAGGAGACAAGGCCGCGCACCGAGCCTTTGCCCAGGTCGGCTATTATTTGGGCATAGGACTTTCCCTCACCATAAATTTTCTCAATCCGGAGAAAATTCTTCTCGGCGGCGGGGTCATGGAGTCGGCCGAATTTCTGATGCCCCCGGCTCTGGAAGAGACAAAAAAACGCGCCTATTCCGCCTCCTTCGAATGCTGCCGCATCGAGCGCACCCAACTGGGCAACAAGGCCGGCTTTATCGGCGCCGCCCTTTGGGCCCGCGACAGCCTTACGGAAGCAGGTCCTGGTTCGCCGCATTCTTGACCAAGCTTTAGACGAAACGTTAGGCCAAGCCCAAGGGTGAATTTTATGAGATTGAAATCAGAGATCTTTCAGGATCCAGCTCGGTTTACGCTTTTAGCTCATGGGGAAAAGCACTGTGCTGAGAGATGAGCCGCGATTGTTCAGGTCTATACAACTCGGCTTGAGAGTTGTATTCTCCAATCCAATCCTTCTTTATCCTTAAGACACACACACACAATGTCGTGACCGCAAATCCCCGTTGAAGCTCTCTCCTGTTTTTAGACACCACGGGATTCTTTTGTGAAGAATTCACGCAGGCGTCTGGCCACGACAACCTCTTCTCCTTCCCGTAGCAGACTTGTCCGGACCGTGATCAGATAGACGATGCTGGGATCGCCATCTTTGAGCTTTTTCTTGGCTTCTTCCTGGCTAAGAGGAATAATTGTTTCATTCCAGGACAGGTCCACATCGGCGTAGCCCATCGTGTTCATGGCATACTCGGCCTCTAGGCCGGGAATTCCCTGGAGCTGATCCGCGAGCCACCTGGCTTTGGCATTCCAGCGGGTGATGACGGCTTCGTGATCGCGTTTCACAAAGCGATCGAGGGCTACGATCAAGCCGATGATTTCTTCCTTGCCGACTTTCATGCCCCGGCCGATATTGTCGTTAGGGTAATTGTTGAGCCGCGCCGCTTCGATAAGGTCTTTGCGCCCGGCCAGGATTCCTGTTGATTGTGGTCCTCCGATGGCTTTGCCGCCGCTGACAGCCACCAAATCCGCACCCATCCCCAAAAATCGTTTGAGGTTGGATGCCGGGGGCAGATCAGAGGCCATATCGACCAGCACGGGAACCCCTGCTTTCCGGCCCACATCGACAAGCTCCTGGGGCCTCATGACTTCAATCGGAGGGAGCTCAGCACGCTTTACCGGAAGCGGTGGGGAGAAAACACTTTGCTTTTCAACAGCAGCCAGTGCGGCGATCATGGCTGTCTTTGCAGTGATTTTCTGCCGGAATTCTTTTTTTGTTTTGGCCTCGACAATGGTCATTCCGGCAGCTCGATAGGCGCGATCATATTGGAAACGGTGTCCGGTCTGGATGAGACATTCCCGCCTGGGCCAAGTCACCTGGGGCAGTGCCCGTATTTTTTCAGGATCGGTACCTGTAAGGCATGCGGCTGCTCCGAGCAGCATGGCTGAAAAACCACCTGAAGTAACAATGGCGTCTTCGGCTCCCATCACGCCTGCAATGTGTTTTCCTGCGGCCTTGGTCAGTTCATGCATATCGACGAAAAAATCATTGGCTTCGACCATGGCCTGCATCACGTCAGGGGACATCCGGGAACCCCCGTACAATGAGACATGTTCATGGGTTCCTAAATGCGGCCGCACGCCCAGGAGGCGTGTGTAGATGTTGTCGCGCAAAGCCGCTTCCACAGCTTCAGGGCTTTCTCTTTTACTCCTGTTTTTCATTCTGTTCCTTTCCCATTACTCTTCATTTGTAAATGCTAATGAAATGGCAATCAACTACCATTAATTTTATCTGTAATATTCAAAAAAAGCGCGTTCATTTGGTTTTAATCACAGTCACTGCTCATTGACTTCGCTTCTGGTGCTGCGGCCACTTCCTTTCATATGGCAGGTCAACGGCCATGCCCTTTATCGCGAACTGGATGTGTTCCAATTCCGTAAGCTCATGAATGGGTTCTTTGAGCCGGATTTTATTTAACAGCTATTGCCGAAATTTCGATCTTTGCATCAAAAGCCAGCCTGGCGACTTGAACCATTGCCCGTGTCGGCGGGTTTTCAGCAAACATTTTCACGAATACACTATTGAATTCTCGAAATTCATTGAAATCGCTAATGTATACCGTGGTGGAAACCACATGGGATAGATCCATGCCCGCTTTTTTACAAAGTATTTCAATATTTCGGATGACGGGCTCTGCCTGTTCGGCCATGGTTTCCCCTTCCAATTTTCCTGTTTTGCGATTTCTGGCCAGCTGTCCCGATATGTAGAGAGTGTCGTCGATCAATATGGCCGGACTGAAGGGCGTCTTCCCCGGCGTATCCGTCATATGAATGATTTTTTTCGATGATATTTCCCCTTGAAATTCGCTATGTGCCGGGAATGTCAAAAGGAACAAAACAGATATAATGAGAAGTCCTTTAAACAAAGCTTTTGTCATAATACCTCCTTTTCTCGATATCCTTCTTATTTGATCCTTTGTTTTCTGGCACGGGCGACCTCCACCTCATTGGCGGCAGTCTGAGTCACGGACTCCAGGAACACGGTTCCATTGGTATGTGGGGACCTTTTCGCCTCGTGGCAGATAAGTCACGGAAGAAACCTTTCCCTTGCGGCGTACTTGCAGCGTCAGAGTCCGTTTCTGATTCCCCTGCACACCGTCAAGTCCCACAGGGAGAACGATCTCATCACCGTTGCGAAGACCTGCCCGCTCGGCTTCTGATCCCGGCACAAGACCGCGAATAATGCGGGGATTCTCGTTCATCACCTTGGGATCGAACCCCAATTCAAAACGCCGCAGAGGTATAGATACTCGCTTGAAGCACGGTCCGAAGGCATCCGATTCCGGCAGCATCACAGCACCGCCCAGCATGCCTTCGAATTCCTCTTTTGCCGCCAGACCCAGTTCATTGGTGATGAGATCGATCCACACTTCCGTACAGTTTTCCAGTCCTTTTTTTTCTCGGTCGAGCAAAGTGAGCACTATATCGTCAAGGGAGCGTTTGCCGCTCGATGCTTTTCGGATACGATCGTTCACCACTGCCATATACATAGAGCCTCGGTCATAGGGCAGCACACGGATTCGGGTATCCTCCCAGAAGCGGGGTGCGATCTGGTCGTTTGGCGTTGTGTTCAAGGTATTCGTGTAGTATCGTGCGGCGGTTTCATTCAGGTCCTCAAGGAATTCTGCTGGTTCGATCAACCCGGCACGCAGAGGAAGCAGACGCTGATAGAATATCGCCAATCCTTCGTCGAACCATTGTGTGGGTCCCAAGCGATTCGCCGAACCGCCATCCAGCCGGGGCGCAAAGGTATGGAACATCTCATGGGCCAGCAGCAACTCCAGGTTCTCTGCCTTTGTCTTCTCGTCAAAGGTGGCGACAAAGGAATTGTAACAGCCCACCCCTCCGCCGGGATTGATCGGATTATAACGCAGGAAAACGCGGTAGGGCTTTATGGATTCTGTCTTAAAAAAGTTCCTATAATACGTGTGGAGTTTCTCCGACCAGGCCATGAGCGGATGCGGATCGAAGACCGGTGACCCCAGCCAAATCGATGAAAAGGCGTTGGCCGCCGTTTTTTCCGGGTAGCGGTGCATCGGACCGGCCATGAAATAGGCCCGATCCAGCATAGCGGCGGCACCGGGCTCCGAGAGTTTTATGTCGCCGTCTCCGAAACTCGAACATCCGAAGGCGAAATCCCCTAAAGCAGTTAGGTCCCAGCGAATAGTCAATCCGTAGTGCTCAGATTCAACTGGTGTGAGAAGGAAGGTGTTTCCCGCTCCCGAAAAACCGCCTCCTTCGGTGCGAAGATCAAAGGGCGGCCCCGAACGCTTAGCTGGAATAGTGCTGATGGGAGCACGGTACCGGACAATAAGAGTTCCTCCGACTTCCCGTTTCGGAATCCAGTTCCGGAAGGAAACGGGACTGTCATCAGGACCGTCCTTCACCTCCATCGGCAATACGCCATTGGCATCCGTTGCTTCAAAGTTTTTCAGAGTTTTGGCGACTGTATCGACATTGGCAAAAACGATGGGCATTGTGAGCAATGGGACGTCTGGGGGAGCGCCTGCCGAGTGTAAGGTTATTGTCACATCTACGTGGCCGACATGGCCCTCTTCATCCACAGGGCCCGATTTAAGCAAAATACTCATCATAGACTGATGATTCGCGATCTGCGCCATCAACCTGGGGAGCGGAAACAACAAGGCCAGTGCTAAAACGACAGTAATAATGCTACACAAAACGGATTTCGACAAAAACCTGAAAGCTGATTGTTTCATAGATATTTCCTTAGTGATTTATCAATGCGTGCTGATTCTGTCAATCATCTCCCTACCCAAATCTTGTCCTACCTCAATCTAATTTATTCCATTTGCCAAAAGAGCATTCTTATAGAAAGAAAAGACATCGTGCATGAGTTTCAGCCGAACTTCGTCATCCTGGTACATCATGTGCCCTCCCGGATAGCATCGGTGATCGACGCGGCTGCGGACTTTCGGATCGAGTCCCAAATGGCTGATGGTGTACTCCGTCGCAAAATAAGGTGTGGCCAGATCGTAGAGTCCGGAAGCGAACATTACCCGCAAATCGTCCTTCATGCGAAGTGCTTTGGCCAGCCCCGAGCTCTGATCGAGCTTGTTGTCAAGAAGCGATCCCCAGTCCCATAGGTAAGCCATCCAGTCGCCGCGTGGCTTGTCCGGCGGAGGCCAGATTCCGCCAAAAGGGCCGCGGTAGAGCCTATCGATTCTGAATTCGAGCTCCGACCTCAGATAGGTGACGAACAGAAAAGGTTTTCCGCCACGCGAAATGAGGCTGGGATCTTTCATGGGATCATAGGCACCGCCCATAATTTTTCCCGTGACGCGCGAATCATACCTTCCGACTGATTTCTTTTCGGAAGAGAGCAGTTGCCGTCTGAATCGGTCCGTTCCCACACGCAAGTTATTTTCATCGATGAATTTTGAATCAAGGCCCGTAAAGCGGGCGAAATTGTCTATGGCGGTTTGGCGCTTCTTGCTGCTGAGACGGTCTCCCCTCATCAATGCCCCGACATACTCTGTTTCGGCCCATGTTTCCGCCTTCCGCAAGGTTTTCTGAAGATCGGCCTGCAGTTCCGGAACCAGTTTTTTATGATAAAAAGCTGTCGCTGCGTAACTGGGAATATGCAAGGCCAACGATATATCGCTATCTAATCCCTGCTTCAAAACGGTAGAAATCATGACGATACCCATCAACTCATATTCTTTGTTTACCAGTTTCTCGGCCACACCAGCGGCCCGGAACGTACCGTAACTTTCTCCGATGAGAAAGATCGGAGCCTCGAGAAGATCGTAGTGGGTCAGATAGATCCGGATAAATTCCGATACGGAGTCCAAATCCTGCGATATACCCCAGAATAGCTCACTATACTCGGGTTTCAAGGGATGGCTGTAGCCGGTGCCGATCGGATCGACCATGACCAAATCCGAATATCGCAAAAGTGTCTCGTTGTTATCAACCACAGGGTAAGATGAGTTCTGTCCTGACTTACCACCGGCTTCTTGCCGACGAGGACCGAGTAATGAAAAATGAAGCAGTGAAGAAGGAGCACCCGGGCCGCCGTTCCAGACGAAAGTTACCGGACGCGGTTTCTTATCGCTCTCACCGTCCAGAGTATAGGCTGTATAGAAAAATCTGGCTTTCGTTTCCCCGTATTGATCACGGATGGGAAGAAATCCGGCGCGAGCCGTATACTTCAATACCTTGCCATCGACAGTTATCTGATGTTTGGTCACTGACATCTTATCTTCTGGGCAGGCACCTTCATCGGATTTAGCGGTTGTTTGAGATGCCGCCAAAGGAACACCCCAAGAACAAACAAGGGATTGAATAACAACCAGCAATATGACAAAGCGGCCACGGCTGTTCTTTAATCCCTTTGATATGAGATGGACGGTATTCGTCATATTATTCTCCTTAAAAATCATTCACCTGATTTTGCCGTTCCGGATTTCTTCTATCATCGCCTTAACGTCATTGCTGAACTTCAGGCGGGTCGGGGGATCAAGGTACATCATATGCCCACCGACATAGCATTTGAAGCTGATCGACTGCTGTAAAGCAGGCGGCAGTTGGCGCCCGGTTTCTTCGTAGGCCGCACACGAGGCATAGGAATCGAAGATGCCGGATGCGACCAAGACTCTCATATCCGGGTTGAGCGCGAGGGCCTCTTCGGTTGCCGGTAGCGGGGGGCCGAGACGTGGAGGACCGCTCCCGCTCTGTGCAGCCGCCTTCATGGCTGCTTCCATTTCCTCGGGCGATACGGGAGCTGTGGCCCAGTTCCAGCGTGCCTTGACGCTATCCGGGTACTTCCCAGAAGGCGCATAGCCTTGCTCCCAACCTTCCAGGCCGACATAGGGCAAGGACGTGCGATAGCCAAGATCACGCCGCAGATAGCGAAGGATTGCAGATCTGGCTTTAGAATCTTCGGCAGCACCCTGTTCTCCAATCCGTATCGTCCGGCGCATGTCGAAGACTTGTAGGAGTTTGCCCTCGTCTTTAAGAAGACCTGTCCGGTACTGACGCGGCGTGAATCTGAGCGTCTCTCGGTTGATGAGGTCGACCGGCATGCCTGTGAACAGGGAGAGCTTTTGGACCACGGCCATGCGTTCAGCGTCGGAGAGGCCATCGGGCTTGGCCAGAGCCGGGGCGTAAGTCCGGCGCGCCCATTCTTCTGCTTTCTTTTGGATGGTTTCAAGGTCTTTGCCCCATTCCGCTGAAATCTTGCCGTGATAGAGCGCCGTGGCTGTCAGATCGACCACGTGAAGGGCGCTTCTCAATTCGGAGGGGCAGAATTCGCTATTGAGCCCCGTTCCTCCGGATACAAGGACAAGGTCACTCACCCGCACACCACGCTTTAGCAGGGCATAGCCCACGGAAGCAGCCCTGCGCGCTCCCCAGCTCTCACCGGCTAAGACAACCGGCAAATCATCCGCGTCGTGCTCCAGGCGCCAGCTCCGGACAAACTCTGTAACCGAGGCGACATCACCCACGGTCCCGTAGAATTCGGATGCATATTCCGCTTTTGTCGGCCGGCTGAAACCGCAGCCGATCGGATCAACAAACACCAGGTCCGTCACCGTCAGCCAGGTCTCGGCATTGTCAACCAGCTTGTCACCCTCGACACGCTTGGGCCCGACGACATGGAAATGGAGGAGAGAAGAATTGGCGCCTGGGCCTCCGTTCCAGACGAAGGTCACCGGCCGCGGCATTCCCGAGGACGGGATGCGGTAGGCTATGTAAAACATGAAGCCGTGGGGCTCGCCCGTCTCGACGTCACGAATGGCAATCCGGCCAGTCTCGGCAGTGTATTCCAGCGGCTTGCCGTCCGCATTGATTTGATGTTTGGTGATAACCGCCGGCTCTCCCTCGGTGGTGGTTGCAGGCAGTGCGGCACACCAAAATGTTGATACAGCTACCGGGAGGACTAGAAGCAATATCCCCTTACACTTCATTATTATTCCACCTGTTCCAAACATTTCCAATTCCTTTCAAAAAGAATCTATTGTACTACTATTTGGCCTTCCACAAAAAAGCGCACTAATTCAGCAAATTCCCTATCCGAAGATCTTCAGTGTTAGGGACTACCCTTAAAGTTTAAGATCGCGTTGAACAGTAAGCGATATTCTCCAATATTCTGATGGCGGAACATGGGATTGGTAACAAACATCATCAAACGCCCCTCTCCCAAAGGAACGGCAATGACGGCGGGCCGGCCGGCAGTCTCCTCAATACCGATAAACTCACCACTCAGCAAAGATTCCTTCTTTCCCCGGAAGCGAAGCAGGATTTCCGCACTCGAGTCCTCTTCCACCGCGTAAAGCGTCGACACCGCCCACCTTACCGGCATAGTCTTTTCAGAATATCCGTAGAAGAGCGAACTGTCCGGCGATTCAATTCTGGCTTCGACGATCGGACCGATTGCTCGAAATTTCTCGGAGGGTTTTGTCGTCGTGATTCCCGGTATCCATCCATAGGCGACCGGCACTTCGCTAGCCCGACCGAGCGTGATCAATGTTCCGCCCTGCTCGACGAATGACCTGAGTTCCTGCAGGCCTTCTTCACCCATGCCGCCACGGATATCGGGTGAAGACCCGTAGTCGCCGAGATACTCGAACTTCTCCGTTTTGGTGTACGGCAGCCGTTTCCCTCTCATGGGAATGTCTTCGACAATGCTTTTAGGCGTCCTCCGTCCCTGACTAGGTATCACGATCACATCATAGCGTGAGTAAAGATTGCCCTGCCGGACCTGCTCTTTGTAAATGAGGTCGTAGAGCACCTCTGACTGGTCCAGCCCATAGCGAACCCACCCCACATCCTGCGTGGATCCCCACGTCGAATAAACAGCCAGCCGCGGCAGCGGGAATTCATGAAGAGGAACCTCTGGAGCCGAGTCCAAGCCGATTGCCGTGATGCCGAGAGACTTTATAGCTCCTTCAAGCTGCGCACGGGCAGATGCCGGCACGATCAACGAGCCGGCAGGAACCGTTATTTCAGCAGTTTGAAAAGCCTGCTCAGCGATTTGCACCGGCGATTTCCCCAGTCTGTACCGCAAGGTTGCCACGTTGACCGATCCACAATCGAGGACAGCATAAAAAGGGGCTTTTCTAGACGGAAACACACCCATAGGTTTGTATCGGTCTACGGGCCTGACGGCAATGTTGAGCACTTCCGGGTCCGCACTCCCGATGACTTTGCTGTGCAACATCAAGCCCATGGTCCAAGCTGTGTCGTCCAGCTTTTTGGAATCCCCCTCATACAGCTGTTTTTCTAACAGGGTCCGGGCGAGCCGTCCGAAGGGTTGGTTGAGTTTCACAACAAGCGAACCTGCGGGAAAACAGCCGTCCATCACCTTGATTTCCTGTATCGCTTTCCCGACCTCGATACCCTGACGACGCAGGTGATTGACAACAAAAGCCACTCGTGTGAGGTCCGTTTGATCGGCCGGCAGGATGTAGGCGAAGGGAGCTCTGGCAGCCCCATCCGCAATCGAATTCTTGCTCCTCCTGTAGAAATTTTCAAGGATGGTCTCCGGATGAGCCGCAGTGAGCTCCAGGGCACACAGAACCCCGGTCTGCGAATAGTTGATGTTGTTCCGGGCCGACCAGAGCTCTTCGGTGTAGGCAGGCAAAGGGCGACGCCAGTCGCGGGCCGTATAATCGCGCGCCAGAAACCAGGGAAGGGGTGGCCCTCCGGGTTTGGCCTTGGGCGGCGCGATGTTGCGCAGCATCGTGTTCGGACTGTTGTTGCTGAAGGTCTCGTACATCTGGATCACGCCATTGTGGTTGGCTCCGATGGAAATGAAGTACCCGGGCCACCAGATGTCGAAGGTTCCATGATCCCAGACACCCGGCATCCCGTAACCAACCATCTTCATTTTCTGGTAGCTCGAGAACCAGTAGAGTTCGGCAAAGAGCTCGGGGTCGAGACCCGGGTCCCTGACTGAATAACCCGAGTATATGTAGAGGTAGGGCAGGGATTCATGCAGATCGTGCATGACCGTCGGGCGCCATTTCAGATGGAAATCGAGGTGTGCGCTCGCCGATGCTCCTGTAAAATTGATGTCGCGGTTGTTGTCGTGGTAGATGTACTTACCCCAGTAAGGTGGGCTGGGCACCCTGTTTCTGTAGTCGGTTTCTTCTGTCTTATGTCGGTAGTACCAATCCACAACCCGGTCACGCCCATCCGGATCAGCGACCGGCGTGAGGACAACGATCACGTTCTTGCGGATATTACGGATTAGATCGCTCTCTTCGACCGCCAAACGGTAGGCGAGCTCGATCAGCATTTCAGGCATTCCCGTCTCATAGGCATGCAGTCCGCCTGTAATGTGGTAGATCGGCTTCGCCTTAGAAATTATCTCTGCAGCTTCGGTGGTATTGAGAGTCCGGGGGTCGCCGAGGCGCACCAAATAATTTCTGTACCTCTCTAAGTCCCGGATGTTTGTTTCGGATGAGATGAAGGCGACAATGATGTCCTTACCTTCCTCTGTTTTGCCTATCTTCGCTAGTTTCACGCGCGGCGAATGGGTTTCAAGCATCTGGAAGTATCCGTAAATCCTTTCCGAATAGTGCAGGACATTCGGTGCCCCTATGTGCTCGCCCAAAACGTCTTTAGGTGTGGGCACAGACTGTGACTTGGGGAGATGGTCGACGAGCGGGCTCAGGAACTCCGGACGTGTCGTCCATTCCT
>Ga0180434_10007208_pt1 | contig 12545 bp, 4 predicted proteins | sample SS_ome_7_FD_132453 | JGI IMG/M metagenome (GOLD analysis project Ga0180434, IMG submission 132453) | Hypersaline lake sediment archaeal communities from the Salton Sea, California, USA - SS_1_D_2 metaG | ecosystem: Environmental > Aquatic > Non-marine Saline and Alkaline > Hypersaline > Sediment... | reverse complement strand
GCGGGGGCATTGATCACGGATCGGTTGTTGTTCGCGATCCTTCTGGCGGTTCACCTGGCGCTGCTGAGCTACGTGGTGATGGTCTTCACGCTCAAGCGTTCGCTGGACTCGGCTGCCGCAGCTACGCTGAAGACGGAGCACGCGCCGCTGGCGCCGCAGAAGGTGGCATGGAATGTCGCGAGGGACTGGCCCGGGCGGGCGCTGTTTCGACGGCTGGCGATGGCGATGGGCTTCATCCTGATTGCCGGGGCTCTTGTGTTCCTGGCTGCGCCGCGCGTCGGAGCGGGTATCGGCAGCCCGCTGCAAGGCGCGCGGGCGGAGTCGTCTTCGGGCTTTGACGACGATGTGACTCTCGGCGGCGAGACGGACATGTACCTTTCCAATCGGGTGGTGATGCACGTAGCCCTGCGGAGCCCGCAAGACGAACCACCCGCTTTGGCCCAACTGTACCTGCGCGGGGCGACGTACGACCGTTATGCGGATTCCCGCTGGGCCAGGCAGGGCCACGACGCCCCCGAGGGTGACGTTATCAGTGCAACCACCGAGCCCCTGCCCCCGGGCAAGATGGTGATTCAGCAGGTCACGATGGACAGCCGGCTGCTGCCGAGGATCTTCGTGATCGCCCCGGCCATCTACGCCCAATCGCCGGCTGGGGTGGCGCGGCTGAACGAGCACGGTCAGCCCAATCTGACCGCCCTTCAGCCCGTCGGGCGGCAAGTGCGGTACACAGCCTATTCCTGGCAGCTGCCTTTGACCCCCGCCCAGCGCCGCTACCTGCAGGCCCGGCGAAACGCAGAACATCACGACGATGCCCCGCCCCCGGACGCTTCCGAGCGCGTCGGGCAACTCGCCCGACAGTGGTGCGACGACCTCCTGGCCGCTCGCCAGGACGATCCGGAAAATGCCGGCCGCTACGACCTGGCGATCGCGCAGCGCCTGGCGGCCAGGCTCCGCGACCGGTGCGATTACTCGCTCGACCTGAGCGCCTACCACGACAGTGGCGGCGGGATCGACGAGTTCCTGTTTGGGATCAAGCGCGGACACTGCGAGTATTTCGCCTCAGCCCACGTGATAATGTGTCGTCTGTTGGGCGTTCGGGCACGCCTGGCCACCGGGTTCCTCACCGACGAGCTCTCGCCGGTCGAGGGCGGCTTCGTGGTCCGCAGCCGTCACGCCCACGCCTGGTCGGAGCTCTACACCCCCGAGACGCATTGGACTGTCGTGGACGCCACGCCCGCTGCATCCGGCCCAGCCCACGCGACCCTGGCCGGGAGAGCGAAGGACTTCTGGGAATATCTGCAATTCCTGTGGTATCGCAGGATTGTCGGCTACGACAACGACGCCCAGGGCCGACTGATCGCGCAGGTCCGATCCTGGGCCCGTACGGTGGCGCAGATGGCCCAATCGGCCGGCACTGCGCTGCGAGAGAGCTTCAACAATCTGTTGGTCCACGGCTACGTGGACGCAGCGCTGCTCCGCCTGTCGATTGTGGCTGGGCTGTTGGGGGCCCTCATCGAGGCGCTGTACATAGCCCGCGTGGTCCATCGCCGCCGGCGCGAGCGGCGCGAAACCGTCGCCAGGTACGGCGTCGGTCCGGAGCAATTAGCCTTTTTCCGCAGGGCAATGGCAATGCTGGAGCGGCGGGGCTTTCGCCGCCGGGCGGAGCAGACGTATCGACAGTTCGCCGCGGACCTCTGCCGACGCCACCCCCCGGCCGGGGAGATCGTCACCGATCTGGTCGATCTTTACTATCGAATGCGATGGGCCAACGTGCGGATCGGTCCTGACGAACTGCATCTGGCCGAGCGCAGCGTCGAGCGACTTTCGTCCTCGTCAAAATCGCGAGCTGGCGGCACCATCGCAACGACGGATCAGCCCCCCGGCGTTTGACTTCGGAGCGTTGGCGTGGTAAGCATCATTGACGTATTTCTGATGAACGAGGTGTGTTTATGCGCGTAGCTTTGGTTGGTCCGCCGCAATCCGGGAAGAGCACGTTATTCGCAGCCGTCACTCAAGCGGGCGGCTCGCATGTGCGCTCCGGCAGGCCCGATGAGCCGAACCTGGCTATCGTCAAGGTCCACGACGAACGGGTAGACTGGCTTGCCAAGATATACCAGCCCAAAAAGACTGTGTACGCCGAGCTGGAACTGCTGGACATACCTGGGCTTGACTTGGCTGACCCCGCCGGACGGACCCACGCACAGACATACTGGCCGGCGATGCGCCAGAGCGACATGATGGTTTTCGTTGTGGCGGAATTCGCCGACGCGTCCGTCCCGGCCTACCGCGGAAAGACAGACCCCACCGGCAACGTCGAAGAGCTCGTCGCGGAGATGCTCTTTGCCGACCTGGACCAGGTGACCAACCGGACCGAAAAGCTCGCCAACGCGATCAAGAAGCCCACGGCCAAGCGTGAGGAGCAGCAGCGCGAACTGGAGCTGATGAAGCGCCTGGCTGAGACACTCGAAGCCGGCAAGCCCATCGCCGAGGCAATCAACACCGAGGCGGAAGCCAAGCTACTGCGCAGCTTTGCCTTCCTGTCGCAAAAGCCGGCCTTGGCGGTGGTCAACTGCTCCGAGGACGCCCTCAGCCAGCCGGGCGCGGATCAGGTCGCCTCCCTTCGATGTGTTAGGCTATCAGCCAAGATCGAGGAAGAGATCGCCGAGTTGCCGCCGGCTGAGCGGGCGGAGTTCTTGTCCGACCTGGGCGTGAGCGCCTCGGCGTCGGATCGTCTTGTGCGGGCGTGTTACGAACGTCTGAACCTGGTGAGCTTTCTGACCGTCGGCCCCGACGAGTGCCGGGCATGGACGATCCCCGCCGGAACCGACGCCGTCACCGCCGCCGGGCAAATCCACACGGACATCGCGCGGGGGTTCATCCGCGCCCAGACTGTCTCCTACGAGGACTTCCAGGCCGCCGGCGACATGAAGGCTGCCAAGGCGGCCGGCAAGATCCGCCTGGAGGGCAAGAACTACGTCGTCCAGGACGGGGATATCATCGAGTTTCGCTTCAACGTATAGGCCCTCTGCGTTGGGCTCCGCCATCCCTTCAGAGGCCTGCGGGAAGATATGCGTAGCGTAAAGATCAGGCCGAGACGTCGTTGGTGGCAGGTGCTCTGCCGCGTTGTCGCATTCAGCGCGCCGGTGCTGGCGGCGGCGTATGCTACCATTCCGTGGTGGGTGCCCTGCGGGCTGGTTCGCTCACGCCTCGAAAGCCAGATGTCCCAGCAGATGGGAGTCCCGGTACGCATAGGCTCGCTGTCGCTCAGTTGGTCGCGAGGGGTGGAAATCTCCGAGCTGGTCATCGACTCGCCAGACGGCGGGGGGCCTATGGTGACGGTCGATCGCATCCAGGCCGAGCTTGCACCACTGAGCCTGCTTCGAGGACGTTTGCCCTGGGTGGAAATCGACCGCCCGCACGTGTGGGTGCGATTCGACTCCGAAGGCAACATGAACATCTTGCGCCTGGCGGGCCTGGACAGCGACATCCAGCCGGATCGCGTAAGCGTGCATCGCGCAAAGGTCTTCGTATACGCACCTGGTCGGGATTCGCCCTTTCTGATGGACGTCAGCGACGCTCAGGTAACGGGCTGGCGTCTGAAGCGCAAGGGTCGCGTGACGATGTCGGCGGTTCTCCGCCAAGCCGACACCGAGGCGCCGATCAGCCTGTACCTTGCCGCTGGAACGCCGGACCCCTCCGTGGCGGCACAGGCCTCGTTCAAGTTCTCCAACATCCTCCTGGACCAGTTGGGCCTGCCCGATCTTCTGGCGTTGCCTCTCAAGAAGTTCAGCGGAACCTGCGGCGGCTCGCTGACGTTGGAGGTCAACCGTCGCGGGGAAATTAACCGCATCGCCGCCCAACTTGCCATCGGCAAACTGGACGTCCAGCCGAAACGGGGTCCGGGGCTGCCGGTGATCGAACAGGCCGGTATCGACCTAAGTGCCGCGTTCGATCCGCTGACCGGTCAAGTCTCGATCCAATCGGCCCAGGTCCAGCTGCCCGGGCTGAGCCTTTCGGGCAACGCGTTGCTGGCGGCGGGAATCGGCCAATCGCACTGGCAGGCCTTTGATGCCTTCGAGGTCAAGGGGGAGGTCTTCCCCGACCGCTTGGCTGCAGTGCTAACCGGAAAGCCCCAGCTGGGCGGCGACCTGGCCGTCAGCGGCCCGATCGGCGTGAGCCTCTCTGCCCGGCGGAACGGGCCGCTTGTGAACCTGCAACTTGCCGCCGACGCAACCGGCGCGGAGCTGACCGCAAAGGCCCGGACAATCAAGCCCGACGCGCTACCGCTGAAACTGGAACTTCGCGGCGAACTGGACGAACGGACATGGCGCTTCAGCGCCGACCAGGGCAAGCTGGTCCTGGGCGACAATCGGTTCGTCGGGTGGGGCACATTCGAGAACATGCGGGCCCTTGCCGACCGCTGGCTGGGCCGCGGCGAACCGTTGACGCCAGCGTCCGTTCTGGCGGACCTGGCCGGCTTCGACTGGCAGGGATACTGGGAGGTACGCGAAGTCGACTCGCTGCGGGGCCTGAGCCCGATGTTGGCTGGGATGCTCACCGACGTCGAGTTGGACCCCACCGAACAGCAGGACACAGCCCCGCTGAGCGGGCGATGGTCCGTCGATCGCCGCAACGGACCACGCATCGCCCTCAGCGCCCACGTGGCTACGGACCAGCGGGTGGCATTGGCAAAGGGAATCGTCAAGCCGGCGGGCATGCCCATCTGCGCCTCGGTTTCCGCAACGGTGGACCGCTCCAACGTGGGGCTGCGGGACGTGGATGCGGACCTTCTGGTAGCCGACGCATGGGCGGGAATCTCTCACGGTTACGCCCGGCTCGAAGCGCAACGAGGCCCCGACTCCGAGCCGATCATCGCCATCGGCGGACGATTCGACGCAGAGAAGCTCGCAGCCATGTCCGAGTTGCTGCCGTCACTGGCCGGCGTCGACGGCTCGATTCACGGCCAGTACCTGCTGCAATTGGCCGGCGGCGTGCGACGAGTGCACCTGAGCGCGGACTTGCTCCAGGCACAACTCGATCTGGGCCAGTGGCTGACCAAGCCGCGCGGGCAGGCAGCCTCGCTGGGGTTGAACTTCGTCAACGACACCGCCGCGCCGCCGGATCGGCGAAACGCCCTGACGGCAATCGGCACTGCCGCGGGGACGAAGCTGTTGGCCCGGTGCGTATTCCCCGGCAGCATGGCAACAGTGCCCGATGCGGCGAAGCTTTTCATCAAGGCTGACGTATCGGACGCGAGCCTGCTGGTGGCCGGCTCGCCGATGCTGGAGCGCATCTTGGCCGACGCGCAGGTGCAGGGCTCGGCCCGCGCCGACGTCCACGCCGTGTGGCAGGCAGGCAAGCTCGAACTGGACGCGCGAGGCGATGCGGACGAGTTGGCCTACGTTTCGTCGGATCAACAGCACCGCAAGCGCGCCGGGGTTGCGCTGCGGGCGCGTCTGAGCGGCACGCTGACCGGTGACAACCCCTCAGCCTCGCAGCTGGAAGTCAAATCACTGGCAATCGACCTGGGACAAAGTCGCCTCGAGCTTTCGGGCCAGGCCGAGATTGACACTGCCGGCCTGGACGCAGTTGGGCCGAATGCCCCGCCGAGCCTGGGCCCGTTCAAAGCGTCCGTTCAAGGCTGGTGCGTCCTGGACGAGCCCCTCGCGGAGCTCTCGCCGCAAGCGGCACAGGCAATCGGCCGGTATGGCCTGACCGGGGCCGCCGAGACGAAGATGAGCGTCCGGGGAGACGGCAAAACCGTCCGCGTACACGCCAACATCGACGCAACGAAGATGACAGTCCGGCGGGTCGGTCCGTTCGTCAAGGCTGAGGACCTGCCCGCACGCGCGGAACTGGAACTGACAATCCCCGGCGACCTGAAGCAAGTGCAGGTCAACAATTTACGCATTTGCGTGGACCGCTCCGGCCTGCTGGCCGGCGGGAAGATCGACCTTTCACGTTGGCGCAAAGGCAAGTCGCTCGCGACGGCAGTGTCGGCGGCGCACGTGGCTGCATGGACACGCCAGGCCGAGACGCTCACGCACATCTTGCCGCAGCTGGCGCAGCTCGATCTCAGCGGATCAGCCTCCGTGGACGTCGAATACCGCAACGACGACGCCGGATCGATCCCCAACGCGGCGGTTTGCTTCCGGGATCTCCGCGGAACGATTAACGGAAAGCAAATGGTGCTGGACGGGACCGTCCGCGCCGAGAACATCCAGCCTTGGCACCAAGAAGACTTGCAGATCGGCCGGGCCGTCGCCGATCAGTTCCGGTTCGCCGTCGGGGAGAATTTCGGCTACCTCAGCGGCGAACTGACCGACCTGACGAAGCGCCCAGCGGGGTCGCTGAGGCTGGTCTGCGGCTACCTGGACGTCCAGGGACTAATCGACTGGGCCGAGGCACTCGCGCACCAGGTTCAACCGGCCGGGGCGGAAGTGGCCTCGGAGGCGCCCGCCGCCGAGCCTGCGGCGGCACACGCCAAGGCGACCCGGCTCATCGAGCATCTGCGACCGTACCTCCAGGCTGCCGACGTCAAGGCCAAGGTGACCATCAACCATCTCAAGACCTACGACGCTGCGGTCAAGCAGTTCTACGAGCCCCGCTGCGTTGAGCTTTCCGCCGACGTGCTCAGCGGCGTGGTGACGATCGAGTACGCCGCAAGCCTGCTGGGAGGAATGATCCGCCATCGCCTCAAGACGGACTTCGCCGATGCCGCTGCGGCGCTGGACTCCCAGAAGGAACTCACCAAGGTGATGGCGGCAAAGAGCATGCAGCCGCAGCTGAAACGGTACTTCCCCGGCAACACTGTCTACGGACAGTTCAATCGCCAGGAAACCACATCCGCCCCGCTTCGCGACGTGCTGGCGAACCTTCTGGACCCCAACGTCCCGCTGCGTCCGACGGGTACCGCCAAGACGGTCACGGTGGACGGGCTGGTCGTCGGGCGGGCTGCGCCGAGGTTCGTGACGTTCATGTTCCCGGGGCTGAACCTGGCACGTTACCGCTACCGGACGATGACCGGCTTTGCGACGTTCGAGCCCGACGGTACCGTCGAAAACGAGATGATCTTCAGCGGGCAGACCTACGACATGTACATCGAGGGCGCCACAAGCCCTGAGAACATAGCCGATTACGATATCGGGATCATCCTGCTCGGTTCGGTCGCCGAAGCCGAAACCCACCGCGACTGGCGACAGGGGCGATTCCCCATCCTCAAGTGGCGTGCTCGCATCGTGGACGCAAAAATCCACGACGAAACGGTCTCTTACCCCTGGCCTACAGAAACAGCCTTCGCTATCTTCCTCAAGAACAACATCGCCTACCGCGCGTGGGTGAACGCCCAGAAGGCCAAGTAGCCCGTACAGAGCGCGACGGACCGGCGAAATCCCCAGATACAGACTTGCCGGACAAGTGGAGGCTTACCCGATGGCACCAGCGCACACCGACGCCTGGCCGCATTCGTTGATGTGGCATACCCAGCCCGCCGCCGAGTGGAAGCAAGGCCTGCCGATCGGCAACGGATTGCTGGCGGGGATGATTCTCGGGCTGGCGACCAAAGAACGCACAGCCTTGAACCACGAACGGCTGTGGCGCGGTCAATTCCGCAGCCGGACCATCGAGCCGGTTCATGAGCGTCTGGACGAAATCCGCCGGCTATTTTTTGAAGGCAAGGTGCTCGAAGCATCCACTCTCACCAACGAAACCCTCGGCGGCGCCGGGGGCATGGTTGCGGGCAGCAGGCCAAACCGCGTCGACCCATACCAGCCCGCAGGCGACCTGTGGGTGCAGCCCACGCACGGGCCGGTCGGCGAGTACCGCCGCCAGTTGGATCTGGACAGCGCCGTGGCGAGCGTGTCGTACGTCGCGGACGCTGTGCGTTATCGTCGGGAATACTTTGCCCATTCCGGCCGGCCGATCATGGCGATCCGTCTGAGCGCCCAGGGCGACAAGCCATTCGATGGCAGCATCGAACTGTCGCGCGTCGAAGACCCGGATTGCGAGATCAGCTCCTACGCAGCCGGGAACGCGTTGGGCTTCACCGGCCGATTTGTAGAGGGAATACGCTTCGCCATCGAAGCCCGCGTTTTCACCGACGGCCAGGTGAGCATTTCCGAGGCCGACAAGGCCAGCGCACGCCTGGCAGCTTCCGAGGCCCTTATCCTGCTGAGCATCGCGGTGGACCTCGACGACGGCGACCCCCTGCCGGCCTGCCGGGCGCAGCTGGACGATGCGCCTGCCAATTGGGACGATTTGCTGGCCGAGCACGTATCTGAGCACCGCAAGCTGTACCGTCGCGTGCGGCTGGAGATCGGGGACGATAATCGCCACATCGATACAGCCGAGCGGCTGGAGCGGATGCGCGCCGGCAAGAGCGACGATGGGATGCTGGCGCTGCACGCGAACTTCGGGCGGTATCTGCTGATCTCATCAAGCCGGCCGGGCGGGCTGCCGGCGAACCTCCAAGGCAAGTGGAACGAAGACATCGCCCCGCCCTGGGACTGCGATCTGCACCACGACATCAACCTTCAGATGAACTATTGGCCGGCTGAGGTCTGCGGCATGGGCGAATTGGCCGAGCCGCTTCTGGATCACGTTGAGCGGTCCGTTCCCCATGGCCGGGTCGCCGCGCAGAAGCTCTACAACTGCCGGGGCATCTGGCTGCCGATCCAGACCGACCCGTGGGGACGATGCACGCCCGAATCCCGCGGCTGGGACGTGTGGATCGGCGCAGCCGCTTGGCTGGCGCAGCATTTCTGGTTTCGTTACGAGTACAGCCTCGATGAGGCATTCCTCCGCACCCGGGCCTACCCGTTGTTCAAGGAAGTAGCTGCCTTCTACGAAGACTACCTCGTCACCGATCCGCGAAGCGGGTACCTGGTGCCCGTGCCGTCGCAGTCGCCGGAGAACCCCTTCGTCGGCGGCACCGAGCCTGTCTCGCTGTGCGTCGCAGCGGCAATGGACATCGAACTCATCCAGGACACGCTCAGCCACGCCATCGCCGCGGCGGAGATTCTGGACCTCGACGCGGAGCTTTGTGAAAAGTGGCGAAACATCCTGGCCAAACTCGCGCCCCTGCAGGTCGGGCGGCACGGGCAGTTGCAGGAATGGTTCGAGGATTACGAGGAGATCGAGGTAGGCCACCGGCATCTCTCGCACCTATACCACCTTTTCCCGGGCGATCGGTTCACGCCGGAAGATGCCCCCCAGCTAACCCGGGCGGCGCGCGTGGCGCTGGAGCGGCGGCTCTCAGCCGGGGGCGGACACAGCGGCTGGAGCCGGTCCTGGTGCGTGTGCTGCTGGGCCCGCCTGGCCGAGGGCGACCTGGCCTGCGAGCACCTTGTGCGACTCCTGCTGGACTTCGCCACCGTCAGCCTGCTGGACCTGCACCCGCCGAAGATCTTCCAGATCGACGGCAACTTCGGGGCCACCGCAGGCCTGTGCGAGATGCTGCTGCAATCGCATCGCGGCGCGATTCGCATCCTTCCAGCCTTGCCGAGCTCGTGGAAGTCCGGCAAGGTTGCCGGCCTGAAGGCGCGCGGCAACTTTACCGTGGACATCGAATGGACCGGCGGCAAAGCCTCAAACGTTCGCATCGTCTCACACGCAGGCCGGCCGTGCACGATCGCATGCGGCCAAGCGCCGCGACGGATCGTCCGCGACGGATTGGAAGTTTCGTTCGAACGCCTGGGCGACGGTCGAATCCGCCTGGCCACAGAGACTGGAGGCGTTTACGAGCTGAGCTGGTAGGCGCGGCGAATCCGCCCGCGCCCTTACGTTTCAGCGCCTTAGCGGCTAGAATGTCGCCGAGATCGCGACCAAGGGCACAAGCGGACCATGGCCACCGGTAACGGCGGGAAATTCGACCATCACAGGGGCATCGCGCCGCTGCTGCGCCCCACCGGACCGTGGCGCACCGGGCTGTTTTTGGTAATCAACCTGGCGGGCTTCGCAGTGGTCAACGCCTTCTGGCAATACCTGGCCAGGGGGCAGTGGCTCGACTTTTCCGCAGAGGCCTACCTGCGTGACCTCAGCACGCCGCTGGGCGAGATGTTCGTTTATCCCCTCAGCCTGCTGCACCACCCGTGGATGGTGGTGGTTGCCTCGCTCCTGCTGGCGCTGGTTATCTTCGTGCCGATAATCGTCGCCGTGCTCTACCGGCTGGTCTTTGCGCTGGCGTTCGTGATCGTTGTCGGGGCTATCGGGCACGCGCCGGTGTTGGGCGTGACGCTGCTGATTTCCTGTATACTTGCTGCGCGGACGCCGCTGCGCAGCGACATGCCGTTCTTGGCGCTGCTGTTGGGCCTGCTGCCCGTGGCGGCCTACCTGTACCTGTTCGGCCTGGCCGGGGCAGGCTCGGCTGCGGTCCAGCCTCTCCAGCGATGGGTGCTGGTGGCGCCGTCGGTGCTGGCAATGGTGCTTGCGGTGATCTCCGGAATCGTGGTGCTCTCCCTGGCCCGGGCCACGCGGTACCGCCCGGGCGCGGTCTGGCCGGTGCTGGTGGTGCTGCTGGCATGCCCGCTGGCGATTTTCTACCAGAAAATCGGCACCGACGAGCTGGACTTCGCCCTGATCGCCGGCCACCTGGCCGACGGCGATGCGATATTCCAGCCTCAGCCCCTCGAGCCCTGGCGGGCGCAGCACAACGCACAAGGACTCACCGGCGAGACGCTGCTCAGCCGCGTCCGCGACGACCTGCACGCACGCCAACGGCAGCTGACCAGGCGGTGCGATGAATTCCTGGCGACCCATCCGCGCAGCGATCGGGCCGCAGCGGTCTTATGGATCCGCGGCCAGTGCCGGATGCTCCAGGTATCACGCGACGATCTCGACAGCGGTAAGATCCGGTATGTCGCTTGGGGTCCGCTCTCGGCTGCGACGACCTCGTGGCAGGAATTGACCCAGGACCACGCCGGAGCACCGCAGGCGGCGCTGGCACAGTGGTGGCTGGCCTCGCTTGCGCTACGGGACGGCGACGTCGCCGAGGCTGACGAACGCCTGGCCAAGGCGGCCAAGCGACTGCGACGGCTGCTCAGCGAGGACATCGTCGAGCTTTCCGATGAGGCGAAGAGCACCACGGTATTTCGGCCGCCGCCCGTTATGCCAAGCCGGGCCTACTACGGCGAAGTCTTATTCGAGGCTGAACGCCTGCTGTGGATGATCGAACGCAACAACGTGCTCGACGACGCGCGCTGCGCCGAGGCAATGGCAGCCTACCTGGCTGTCGACCCGCAGGGCCTGAGCGCGTCGCATTACTACGACCGCCTGGCCCAACTGGCGGGCAAATACGAGGACACCGCACTGGGCGAGAACCTCAAGCTCGCCGTGGCGATGGCAACAACCGACCCCTACGAACGGGCTGAGCAACTTGTGCTGCTGGCGGACCAGCGGGGCGACATCGACGCAGCCATCGAGGCTAACTTCCATCTGGGCGCACTGGCGATCCGCAAGCACTGCCTTGGGTTGCCGCAAAACGTGCAGCGACCCGAAGACTACCTCGAACGAGTTACCAAGGCGCCGCCGAACCCCTATCAGGCGGCGGCTGGGCAGCAACTGAATTGGTTGAGCAGCGTCGCCGAACAAGGCGACTGAGGAGAGTTTCGATCGGGACCAATCGCACAGAATCCATCCGCCAGCGAGTCCTGGTGCTTACCGCTTCGGTGGGCGCCGGGCACAACCAGGTCGCGCGGGCCCTGCTGGCCTCGCTGGGCGAACAGCCCGGCATCAAAGTCGAGTGCGCCGACGTGCTGGACTTTGTGCCACGGGCGTTTCGAACCCTCTATGCCGGGGGTTATGTCCTTGGCGTAACGAAGCTGCCGTGGGTTTACGCCGCGGGCTTTCATCTGACCAACCGACCACACCGTGCAGGACGCGCCTGGTCGGAGCGCGCCCGGCTGTTCACGGAGCGGCGGATGCTCAGTCGGCTCGGGCGGCACATCGAAAGCTTCAGGCCCGACCTTATCGTCAACACGCACTTCCTCGCAGCCCCGTACATCGGACGCTTGATTGCCCTTGGCCTCCCGTTGCGGCAGGCTGTCGCTGTCACCGACATCGAGATGCACCGCTGGTGGTACGCCGAGAACGTCGAGAGGTACTTCGCCCCGTGCGAGCATACTGCCTGGCGGCTTTCTGGCTGGTCCATTCCGTCGGATCGCATCGTCATCAGCGGCATTCCCGTGCATCCCAAGTGGGACGCACCGGGGAACCGCGGGACCGTGATTGAGCAGTGGCGTCTGCCCGCCGACAAAGAGATCGTCCTGCTTGCCGGCGGGGCCGAGTTTACCTGCGGGCCGATCGTGCGCGTAGCGCGGGGCATTGCCGCTGCCTGCGATGATGCCTACGTGGTGGTGCTGGGCGGACGAAACAAGAGGCTCCTTGCACGACTTGCGTCCCTGTCGGAATGCCCGCGGCGAATCTTGGGCGTGGGCTTCACCGATCGCGTCAACGAGCTCGTGAACGTCGCGTCCCTGATGGTCACCAAGGCAGGCGGAATCACGACGGCTGAGTGCCTCAACACCCACACGCCCATGGTGCTGATGAAG
>Ga0180434_10007207_pt1 | contig 12548 bp, 8 predicted proteins | sample SS_ome_7_FD_132453 | JGI IMG/M metagenome (GOLD analysis project Ga0180434, IMG submission 132453) | Hypersaline lake sediment archaeal communities from the Salton Sea, California, USA - SS_1_D_2 metaG | ecosystem: Environmental > Aquatic > Non-marine Saline and Alkaline > Hypersaline > Sediment... | reverse complement strand
CTGCTCGACAAGCTGGAGAAGATGCGCGAAGGGCTGGGTCAGGATCGGGTGTTCGACGTGGTAGACCAACTCCTGGAGGGTGTGCCGTTGGAGCGGCTGATCCGCGACGCCCTGGCCAACCGGATGACCTTCGAGGAGGTGCGCGACCAGGTGTTGGCCCGCCTGGACGCGGATCAGGAGCGGCGGCTGCAGGACGCGACCCTGGCCGGACTGGCGACTCGCTACGTGGACCTGACCCGCCTGCGGGCCGATCGACGCCGCGCTGCTGAAGCGCGGTTAGTGCCTGCCTACATCCGCGCCTTCTTTGCGGGGGCGATGGAGGCTCTGGCTCCCCATCGCCTCGAGCGACGCGACGACGGTTTTTGGCGCATTCCCTACGTGCCTGCTGCCCTGCGCGACGTGCCGGAGACATTGCGCCGCCGCTGTGGTATACCCGGGGAGAGCTACGCCGCCATCACCTTCGACAAGGAAGATCTAAAGTCTCATCGTAACCTCACCTTCGTAGGGCCAGGGCATCCTTTATTCGAGGCAGTCGTGCATCACACCCTGGCCCGCTTTGGGCCTGATCTGGCGAAGGGCGCTGTCCTGCGCGACCCGGAAGGTGGACCCGAAGGGTTGCTCTGGCTGTTGCAGGGGAGCGTCGAGGATGGGCTGGGTCGTGTTGCCGGGAAGCGACTCTTTGCCCTGTTCCAGCCGTTGGATGAGGACGGTAGCTCCTGGCGGCAGGTATCACCGGCGCGCTTGCTCGATTTCGATCCATCTCGCGATCCGCTGCCCGTTCCCGAAAAACACAGCCGGGAGTTGGCAGGCGTCGATGCGGTGGTAGATTGGAGCCTGAATCACGTGCTCGACCCCTACCTGGCGCGACTCCAGGAGCGGCGGCGGGAGGAGACAGACATCATCCGCGACTACCTGCGGCGCTCCTTCGACGTGCTCATCGCCCGCTCCCAGGGCAAACTGATAGAGTACGAGCAAAAGGCGCTCGGTGGAGCGGATATGGGCATCAGCATGATTGACGAGCGGCGCCATCTGGACGATCTGCGTCGGCGACAGACGGCCCGCCTGACCGAGACAGAACGGGCGGCGATGCTGGCCCTGGGCGCACCGGAGATCGTGGGCGTGGCGGCCGTCGTGAAGGCAGAGAGAGCGCCCATAAAACCGAGCCCTTCCGGCGAACCCCCGATGCGACGCAGCGACGAGGTCGAGGAGGCGGCGATGGCCCGCGCTATCGCCTACGAGCAGGTCCGCGGGTGGCGGGTGGACGATGTCCACAAGGAGGACCTGGGTTACGACCTGATCGGCCACGGACCCGAGGGCCAGATCCGCTACATCGAGGTGAAGGGCCGGGCCGGAGTGGGGGCGGTGGAGATCTCGGCAAACGAGTGGTTAAAGGCCGAGCAGTTGAAAGAGGACTACTGGCTGTACATCGTCACCGACGCCATCAAAGCGCCCGCCCTTTACGTGGTGCAGGACCCGGCCCACCGGTTGCCCCGCGAGGAGGTCATCCCCCAGGTGCGCTACCGTGTACGTCAGCAGGGCTGGCATCGGGTGGCCGAGCCTGCTGCCAGCTACAATGTATCACCGAGACAAGAGGAGTGAAAAATATGCCCGTCACATACACCAATCGCAAAGGTTTCACCTACACCCTGTGCCAGGGGACTACAAAGACCGGAAAGCCGCGCTACAACTTTGTGCGCGACCCAGAAGGCAGGCGCGTCGTTGACGAGATACCGGAGGGATACGAGATCAGCGAAAGCGTCAACGGGATCGTCTCGCTGGTCAAAAAACGTCCGGCCCAGATCCTACCGGAAGAGGTCGCCGCGGTCGAGGCGGCGGTGGAGCGGCATCCCAAGTCGCACAACTACCGCGTCAACGTCAAGCACGACCGGATCGAGATTTACGAGTCAGTTGGGCCGGACGTGGATGATCTGATTTCTGATCTGAGAGGGATGGGTATGCCGCTCTTCGATCGAGAGAAGGACCTGCGGGAAATCCTGGAGCGGGGCGCTCAATTCACACCTATACTGCGTTTCACGCTGCGCGTGGCCGATGCAGAGACGCGCTCCTTTGGTGTGCAGCGCTGGTGCTACCGGGGCAGCATTGACGATTGGATTGACGTCGGCGCATCCGGGTCACTGGATCAGTTGGCGCGGCAGTTGATCCCCACGTTGGGTACCGACAAGTTTTTCGAGCTGTACTGACTGAAAGCGAGGTTCTGTGACCACCAGGAAAGTCGGACGTAACGATCCCTGCCCCTGTGGCAGCGGGAAGAAATACAAGCACTGCTGTATGCGCAAAGATAGAGAGCGACGAAGGGTGCAGGCCCGACCCGTTCCATCCGCCGAACCGCTGAGTCAAATCCATCATATGGCAAAGCAGTTGATGGCCCAGGTTCCACCCGACGAGGCGCGCAAACTAGAGGGCTTGCTGGAGACAGTAGGCGATATGGCTGCTTACGAGGCGATGGGTGACGAGATTGATGCAGCGATGCAGATCTTGGAATCCCATCGGGCCGAGTTTGAGGAATTGGTGGAGGATGAAAAAGCTACGCTGGAACAGACGACGCGCTTGTTCTCGGAAGAGCGGTTCGAGCCTATGCACTACACCGCCGCCGAAATTGATCGCGCCTTTGAGGCCGTGGGCTATCCCTCGCGGTTTCGGGACGAGTCAGAAGAATGGACAGAGACGTTTGTCGCCGCCGCCCTGTATCTGGCTGATGATATGGACTATCGCTTTCGCCTGGCCCGGCAGTTGTTGATGATGCTGCCCGAGTACGTGAACGCCGGGCGCTACCTCGACGCCTGGCTGATCCAGTATTCTGCCTACAGGATGATCGAGTTCCCCGACGAAATCAATCCCTTCTTGTTTGAGATGTTCGATCATGGTTTTCGTGAATGGGCGCGCGGGGTTGACGAGCAGCAAATGGGTATGTTGGGTGTATTAGGCGTTGACGACCCATCCCAACTTGCCCATATGAGCGCCGATGAAGCCGACGCCTGGCTGGAGGCGCAGATGGCCGATCCGGAGACAAACGCCAGCCTGGAAGCCTATTACAAAACGCATCCGACGATGCGCAAGCAGGCCGAGGCGGAGTTTGTAGACTTGGAGCGTACTGCCCTGGAATTATTGGGTCGGGACGACGCCGACTGCCTCTACCTGTCGTCCGATGAAGTAGCAGATTGGATGCCGGCGCTCGTAGAGCGGATGACGTCCCTGGAAGCACAAGCTCGGCAGGCGGAAGAGCGCGGGGAATGGCCCGACCCGGACATACTACAGGCAGCGCAGGTGGCATTCATGGAGACAGCCGTAGAGATGATTCCAACCATCTTTACTCCTGAGCGGCTCGCCCAACTCAAGGCCGATCTAAAGAACTACCGGCGCGACCTGGAGGAACTGGGGGAGCAAGAGGCCGCCACGCATGCTCACACGGCGCTGATTCTACTGGGAAGAGACGGCGAACTGACCGACAATCGTCTCTTGACCGCCCTGGGAATGGCCTCTCTGCAAAGGGCGATGGTCGATTGGGTCGAGGAAGCGCGGGCAAAGGCCCAGGAGGGGAAAAGTTGATGGCCCAATCCAAACGCCTGATCGAAGTCTCCCTCCCCCTCAAAGCCGTCTCCGCCCAATCCGCCCGCGAGAAATCGATCCGCCACGGCCACATCTCCACCCCGCACATCTGGTGGACTTGGAAGCGCAAGCAGCTGCGACGACCGCTGGCTACAATGTCTGCCGTGTGTTACAATGTTTGCGTAGAAACACTCGTGTTTAACACCCACGTTAAGACTAAGGAGGTCGCGATATGACAGTGACGATTTCTTTCCAAGTGCCCGAGGAGCCGCTCATCAGCTTGAAGGAGCAGCCGGAATCCTTCGCCCGCGAGTTGCAGATGCTGGCAGCGGTCAAGTTATACGAGCTAGGCAGGCTTTCCTCGGGGCGAGCTGCGCAACTGGCAGGGGTCACGCGGGTGGAGTTCTTGATGGCGCTGGGACGCTATCAGGTCTCGCCTTTTGCGCTGGATGCAGAGACGCTGGCGCAGGATGTGGCCAATGCCTGAGAGGGTGACAATTTGCAACACGTCCCCCTTGTTGTACTTGCATATGGTGGGACAGTTGGAACTGTTGCCACAACTCTATGGACAAGTGCTCATCCCCCCGGCAGTACAGGCCGAACTGGAGGCTGGGGCTCAACGTGGCGTCAGTGTGCCGGTAGTAGAAGCCTTGTCGTGGTTGCAGGTTACACCGCTTGCGTCCCACGCTTTGCTTCCCCTGGCGACGGACCTGGGACGGGGTGAAGCTGAGGTGATCGGCCTGGGACTGGAAGGGCCCAACTGCCGCCTGATCCTCGATGATGAGCTGGCCCGCCGCATTGCGCGTCTCAATGGATTGCGGTTTACCGGGACGATGGGGGTGATTTTGAGAGCGAAACAGCGTGGACTGCTGGATGCGGTGAAACCAGTTGTCCTGGCATTGCGCAATGCTGGGTTGTGGCTGAGCGATTCGTTGGTGGCGGAAGTTCTACGGCAGGCGGGGGAATTGTAGCGTGAAACGTCTCATCGAAGTCTCCCTCCCCCTCAAAGCCATCTCCGCCCAATCCGCCCGTGAGAAATCGATCCGCCACGGGCACATCTCCACGTTGCATATCTGGTGGGCGCGGCGACCACTGGCCGCGATGCGGGCCGCCATCTTTGCCTCGCTCGTCCCCGCGCCCGACACCGATGAGGAGCGCGAGAAGCTGGAAGACCTCATCGCCACCATCGTGGACTGGGACCAGGTCAAGCACGGCAACAGCAGTAAGATCAAGGAGGCCCAGGATCTCATCCGGCAGGCCTTCCCCGACAGACCGCCTCGCTTGCTCGACCCCTTTATGGGCGGCGGCGCGACCGGCCTGGAGGCCCTGCGCCTGGGATGTGAGACCCACGCCGTCGAACTCAACCCGGTGGCTCACCTGATCGAACTGTGTACGCTCGTCTACCCGCAAAAGTACGGCCAGCCGGAGAAGCGACTGGTGCAGCAGGGGGCGATGGAAGTGGAGATGGAGGTCAACCCGCTGGCCGAGGACGTGCGCAAGTGGGGTAAGTGGGTGCTGGAGCGGGCGCGGGAGGAGATCGGCCACCTGTACGAGAACCCCGTTGGCGACGAGACGATTGTGGGCTACCTCTGGGCGCGGACGGTGACCTGCCCCAACCCGGCCTGCGGTGCAAAGATGCCTCTGGTACGCCAGTGGTGGCTGGCCAAGCGCAAGGGCCGCCGCGTCGCGCTCTGGCCGGTGGTGGACCGGGAGGCCAAGCGCGTCGCCTTTGAGGTGGTGGAGGGCGACGAGATTGACTTTGCTCCTTCCCAGGGCACCAGCAGCCGTGGCCATGCTACTTGCTTGGTCTGCAACCAGGTGGCCGATGTAGAATACATCCGCGCCGAGGGCCGGACCGGGCGAATGAGAGAGACACCGCTGGCGGTAATTGCCACGCGAGAGGGACGGGGCAAGGGCTACCGCCCCTTCACCAGCCAGGACGAAGAACTGTTTCAGGAAGCACGGGACCTGCTGACCGAGGTGGGCGACGAGGCGCCCGGTGAGCCTCTGCCAGAGATTGGCACACTGGGCTTCCGTGTGCAGCGCTACGGCCTCACTCGCTGGGGCGACCTGTTCAACGGACGCCAACTGCTGGCTCTGCTCACCTTCAGCCGCCAGGTGCGCACCGCCTACGAGGCAATAGTTGGCGAGGGGGCGGAGACGGAACGGGCAAAAGCTGTGGCGACGTATTTGGCGTTAACAGTGGATCGGCTGGCAGACTATAACTCGACACTCTGCACTTGGCACAACACTGGTGAAAAGATAGGACACACATTTGCACGGCACGCATTACCAATGGCTTGGGATTGCTCAGAACTCAATCCCTTCAGTGGTTCGACTGGTGATTGGCTAGGTGCATTGGATTGGATCACCCGCGTCATTGAGCATACATCCCAGACAGCAAGCCACACAGCCATTGCCCGGCAAGGCACGTCTACCCGTTTATCCTATCCCAACGACCACTTCGACGCCGTCATCACCGATCCTCCCTACTACGACGCCGTGCCCTACGCTGATCTGAGCGATTTCTTCTACGTCTGGCTCAAGCGTTCGATTGGTTCTCTCTACCCCGATCTCTTCCGCACGCCACTCACGCCCAAGTCGACCGAGATCATTCAGGAACCGGCCCGCCACGAGGACGACACAGCAGCCAAAGACTTCTACGAGCGGGAGATGACACACGCCTTCGCCGAGGCCCGCCGCGTGCTGCGTCCCGACGGCATCTTTATCGTCGTCTTTGCCCACAAGTCCACCGCCGCCTGGGAGACATTGCTCAACAGCTTGCTGGAGGCCGGCCTGGTCGTCACTGCCTCCTGGCCGCTGCATACGGAGATGTCCAGCCGTCTGCGCGCTCACGAAAGTGCCGCCCTTGCTTCCTCCATCTTCATCGTCTGCCGCGTGCGGACTGCCGAGACCGACGGCTACCTGGACGACGTGCGCGAGGAACTGGCCGCCACCATCCGCGAGCGGCTCGATTTCTTCTGGAAACAAGGCATCCGGGGCGCGGACTTTTTCATCAGCGCCATCGGCCCGGCCGTCTCCGTCTTTGGTCGCTACAGCAAGGTCTACCGGCTGGACGGCAGCGAGGTTGGCGTGGACACGCTGCTCGACCTGGTACAAGCCCTGGTCTCCGAGTACGCCCTGGATCGCATCCTGAACAGCGGCGCGGCGCGGGTGGGCGGGGTGGATGCACCCACCCGCTACTACATCCTCCACCGCTGGGCCTACGGGCAAGCCAAGACCCCCTTCGACGACGCGATGCGACTGGCGATGGCCCTGGGCGCGGACGTGTCGGCTTTGATGGAGCGGCGAGGCATCCTCAAGCAGAGTGGCGAGACCGTGCGCCTGCTGGGGCCGAAGGAGCGAACCGGCGTGAGTGGGCTGGGCCTGGCAGATCGAACCGGGATGGCGGCGCCGATCGTTGACGTATTGCACCGGGCCGCTGTCCTGTGGGAGAGCGGAGATCGCGAGGGCCTGGCCGAGTTCCTGGCGGAGGGAGCGCGCGCCCGCGAGGATCAGATGCGGTTGGTAGCCCAGACGCTGATCAACATCCTGCCCGACGAAGACGCCGAGCGCCGTCTGCTGGAGGGTTTTCTGGCCGGGCGGGACGTGCTGCCAGAGACGCCGCGGCAGGAGCGGTTGTTGTAGGGAGAGACAATATCAAAGTTAAGTAAGCGAGCGCCGGTTGAGTAGGCCCGAAGGGCCGTATCGAAACCAAGCGAGCGGGTCTTGTGACAGATTTCGACTGCACGGGCCGCGCCGTGGTTTCGACAGGCTCAACCCAAGGGTTTCGATACGCTCCAGCGCGAAAAGAGCGCGCTTCCGCTACTCAACCGACGGTGCTTAATGACATTATAGGAGGAGATCCCATTGAGTAAGAGAAGACACGGACCAAAAAGACAGACGAGACGTACCCAAGAGAAGACCTACCCCTCCCCTGCCGAGCGCCAGCGCATCATCGAGCGGCGCGACGAGCTCTTACAAGAGCTGATCAAGACTTTCGTTGTGCACCCAGGTGACTACCAGAGGATTGACAGGCTGGTCAGCAGGTACGGTCCCCAGGAGGTCGCCGTTGTCCTGAGTGTCATCGAGAAAAGGCAAGCGAGCGCCGGATTCATCGGCGAGGAGTCGGCCCTCTATCGAGAGTACCGTCGCACTTTTGCCCGCTTCGGCGGGGACAGGCCCTTCCTGAGCATGCAAGAACTGGACGAACTGAGCTTTGAGCACGCCAAGCTATTCGGGCGGCGCAAGTTCAAGTCCGTCCTCTCTCGCGGACCGAGCGCCCGCGAGCGGGAGTTGGGCGACCTCGTGCTCTCCGGTGTCCATCTGTGGGAGGACATCACTCCGCCCGCCGTACCGCCCCGGCCGGACGACTTTGACGCGCCGTCGCCGGGCGGCTACGACTACCCGGTCCGAACGCTGCTCGATTGGGGATGGGACTCGGACGAACAGCGCGTGGCGAACAACGCCAGGAACGCTGCCAAGTGGCGGCGTGCCGTTCCAGACCTGGTTCGAATGGCGCTCGACGAGGGATTGCTGAACGGCTGGCCCGGCGAGCCATCGAGTTGGGCGTCCTACCACGCGCTGCATTTCCTGGGGCATCTGCGCGCCCACGAGGTCGTCGATCAGTTGTTCGCGTTGTTCGACCTGGAGAACGACTGGATCTCGGATCGGTTGGCCGTGGTCTGGGGGCGGATGGGACCTCAGGCCGAGCCGCCGCTGTGGGATTATGCCGGCGACGACCGCCGTGATCCCGAACACCGCGCCGTCGTCTTCCTGGGACTGGCGTCCATCGCCGAGAACTACCGCGAGCGGCGGGGAGCCGTCGTTGATGGTTTGGCGCGGCTATTGCGAGACGCCGCTGTGGATGATGTCCAGGCAAACGCGTATATCGTCTACATTCTGGATAGAATGGAGGCCGTCGAGGCCGCCGACGCCATCGCAGCGGCCTTCGACGAGGGCAAGGTCGACGAGCGCATCATCCAACTCTACGACGTAGAATTCCTCGATCAATGATATTGAGGAGGCGTATACAAACCTTGGGGAAGCGAGCGCTGGTTGAGTGCCGAAGGCGTATCGAAACCAAGCGAGCAGCTCTACAGATCACCCACTTGGTCTCGATATGGCCCTTCGGGCCTACTCGACCGGCGCTGGATTGGTTCTTCAATAGATACTCGCCCAAGTTTGAGATGCGCACATATTGAGGAGGAGCACGTTATGGACTATTCACAGACCTTGAGGAAAGCACAGACCCTGCTGGCGCAGAAGCATCACGCCCAGGCGGTACAGACCGCCGCCAGCGCCCTGGAGAACCTGCTGGTGGAACTGTACAACGAGTTACTGGGTCAGGTATCTCCCGCCCGTCAAAAGCAACTCGTCGAGGCCCAGGAGCAGGTCAGCCAGCATCAACCTTTGAGTCGGCTTACTCTGGGGCGGCTGCTAAACGTCTATCGGGCCAGCCGCGCTCAAGACGATCTCAAAAAGACGCTTGGCCTGGAATTGACCTTCTTCAACGTCCGTGCATTGGGGCCACTGGTGGAGATTCGCAATCGCGCCGTCCACGGGGGACAAGAACCCGATCCCGCCGAGGCCGCCTACATCGTCAACCAGGTCGAGCTTATCCTGCGCGAGACCGGTCGCCTGCCTGCCGCAGCCCCCACGCCGACCGCGCCCGACGACCTGCGCCCCTGGTGGCACACGGCGATGCCCCACATCGACATCCGCGAGGGGCGGCTCGACTTGAAGGTCTTTGCCGTGGATCTGGCCCAGGTGGTCGAGGGGGATGCTGTGCCCGAGTACAAGGATCCCGACACCTTCTTCCGGCGCACCTTTCTCACGCGCGGGTTGCAGTCCACGCTCAAGGGCGTCCTGCGCCGCCTGGCCGGTCGGGATGACGGCATCGCCATCACCCAGATGGCCACCGTCTTTGGCGGGGGCAAGACCCACACCCTGCTGGCCCTCTACCACATCGTCGCCCACGGAGCGCAGGTAGCCTACCTGGAGCCGGTGGAGCAGATCCTGGCCGAGACCGGGCTGGACGCTATCCCCGTGGCGAAAGTGGCGGCGGTGGACTGCGCTCACATCAGCCCCAGCCAGCCTCGCGAGGTTCCCGAAGGGTTCACCCTGCACACCCTCTGGGGCGAGATCGCCTACCGCCTGGCAGGCGCCGACGGGTACGAGATCGTCCGCCAGAGCGACGAGGATCGCGTGGCTCCCGGCAGCGAAGCGTTGGGACAGCTCTTCCAACTCACCGGCCCCGCCTTGATCCTGATCGACGAGACCCTCTCCTATATCACCAAAGCCAGCGGCGTCCCGGTGGGCAAAGGCTACCTCTCCGACCAGGGCCAGGAGTTCCTGCTCGAGCTGACCCGCGCCGTCAACGCCGCTGACGACGTGGCCCTGGTTCTGACGATGACGTCCAGCGAGCAGGAGCAGATCGGGGAGGCGGCCATCCGCGCCGCCAAGGAGATCGACACCGCCATCCGCATCCTGCGCCGCACCCGCCAGGTCGAGGTCAGCGCCGAACGGGAGGAGCTGTACGAGATCCTCAAACGCCGCCTGTTCGACACCGACCCGGCCCAGATGGAGGCCCAGGCGCGGGGTGTGGCCCAGGCCTACTGGGACTATTACCGCGTACACCCGAACGACTTCCCACAGGAGGCCCAGGCTCCCGAGTACCGCGAGCTGATGGTGCGCGCCTATCCCTTCCACCCGGGGCTGATCGAGACGCTGCGCGACCGCTGGGGTTCGATCAGCGGCTTTCAGCGCACGCGGGGCGTGTTGCGACTGTTGGCTCTGGTCATCGGCAACCTGTACCGGCAAAAGCACACCGCTCCCCTCATCCAGCCCGCCCACGTCAACCTGGACGATGGCGAGATCCGCGCCGAATTGCTGGAGTACGTGGACAACCGGGGCGGCTACGAATCGGCCATCCTTTCCGACATCGGCGGCACCGACGAGTCGAAAGCGCCGGTCCTGGATCGCTTCACCGGCGGCGAGTACGCCCGGCACGCCATCGCCACCGGTCTGGCTACGTCCATCTTTATGTATTCCCACAGCGGAGCTCCCCAACGGATCGCCTCGGCTGAGCGTCCCCAGTTGTGGCTGGCGACCTTGCAGCCCGGCGTCGTGCCCGCCCTGGCCGCCGACGCTCTGGACAAGCTGAGAGCGCGGCTGTGGTATCTGGACATCCGTGAGGGCGCCTACCGCATAGATAGCCAGCCGAACCTCAACCAGATGCTCGTCACGCGGGTGGACGCCATTCGCCAGGAGCCGGAGAGCATCCGGGAACAGGTGCGCCGGTCGGTCGAGGAGGTGGTGGGACGGCGCCCCTTTCCCGGCCTGGTCATCTGGCCGGAGGGACCGGAGCAGGTTCTCAACCGCCGCACGTTGACGTTGGTGGTGCTCGATCCGCGGCACGCCTGGGGGCCAGGCGAGGCCGAACAGCAGAACGTGCAGACCTTCATCGAGGATATTCTGAGCAGCGCCGGTAACACGTTCCGCCAGTTCAAGAACACGTTGGTCTTTGCGCTGCCCACGGCAGAGGGTGTGCGCGTGATGGAGAGCACAGCGGTGCGCTTGTTGGCGTTGGAGGCCATTTACCGCCAGTACAAGGGCGGCGGCCTGTCAGAGACACAGATGGAGGATCTACGGACGCAACTGGACCAGGCGCGCAAGGGAATGCCGGGGACGGTGTGGGGAGCCTACACCGTGACCGTCGCTCCTTCCGGCGCAGCCAACGGAGGGCAGGAGCCTGACGGCGAAAGCCGTGCCGAAGGAACAGCACTGTGGGTGCGGCAGGAACACGGGTTCCGCGGCTATCGGCCTGGCGAGCACAGCATCGCGGAGCGGGTCTGGAAACGGCTGATGGACGAGCAGCGTCTATTAGACCGGCTGGACCCACGGCTGGTCAGTGAGGGCAAAGGCGATCAGTGGCGGCTGTGGCCAGCCGAGGAGGAGCGCATCAACGTGGCGACGTTGTGGGACTATTTCTGTCGCTTCCCCTACCTGCCGATGCTGACCGGACCGGAGGCGTTGCAACAGACCATCGCCTGGGGAGTGCAGCGAGGGCTGTTCGCCTACGCGCTGGGCGATGGGGAGCCAATCTCAGTAAAAGGGAAGCGCAGCGGCTCCTTCGACACCATCCACTTCCGCGATTCGCTCCCGTCTGGTGCTTTTGCCATCATCGAGGGAGCTTGGCTGCTGCGTCCCATGTTGGCCGAGCAACTCTTGAGGGAGGAAGAGGGCGAAGAAGTGCCTCCTCCACCCCCGCCTCCGACGCCACGGGAACGTGGAGAAAAAAAGGAGGGCGAGATCATAACTCCTCCGCCTACACCGCCAGCGAACGTATACCGGCGGGTGATCATTGAGACGCCGGTGGACTGGCGGCAGTGGTACGACTTTTATCAGGCCGTCGTCAAGCCACTGGTCGAGTCAGGAGCAGAAGTGCAGTTGCGCCTGGAGCTTGAGGCCAGCGGTGAGATAGACGCCAACCTGGTGGATTTGAGTGTGAAGGAAAGCGTGCTCCAATTCAACCCGCAGGGGAAGGTGGACGTGGAGGAGTGAGGGAAATGCTGCTGCACCGGGCGTTTCAAGGAGAGTTGTGAATCATTAAGATCACGAAAGGATATCACGAAAGGAGATATGATGACAATCATTCATAAACCCCCTCAGCGGGATAACATACTGGTTACAATTCTCGTCTTTGGTCTGGCAGGGATCATTGTTGCCTATGCGGTGCTTACCAACCACCCGCAGTGGTGGGCGTCGCTTGGGGTAGGAGCACTCCTGATCGCTCTGGGGCTCCCCAAGATGAGGATGCTTTTGCGCCCGATTGACATTCACCTCACTCCAACCTCTTTTGAGCGGCGCCAGGGCGACGAACTGATTTCCCAACTCAACTACAGCGATATCATCGCCATTCGCATGGGAAAACGGGTGGCCACCAGCAGGTCTGGTTCCGTGCGGCACAGGATCCCCGT
>Ga0180434_10007206_pt1 | contig 12548 bp, 15 predicted proteins | sample SS_ome_7_FD_132453 | JGI IMG/M metagenome (GOLD analysis project Ga0180434, IMG submission 132453) | Hypersaline lake sediment archaeal communities from the Salton Sea, California, USA - SS_1_D_2 metaG | ecosystem: Environmental > Aquatic > Non-marine Saline and Alkaline > Hypersaline >... | reverse complement strand
TAAATCCTTGATGATCTTCTCGGTAAGCCGTCGAGTCGCTTCCTCGTCATTAGTCTTCTTACGTAATCGCTTGATAAGCTTCTCAATACCAGCAGGCTCATGTCGTGAGCCAAGATCTCTCCGGGCTATGAACTTGTAGATGAAGTGGAATATCGGTGGGCTGAAACCAAGATCCTCAGCGTTCTCTATCACGCTCGTGAACTCAGTCACAGCTATGTACGCATATACAGCGGTTGTAGCAAGCTCCAGCATTGGAACCGCAATAGCTATCTGATTGGCCACGCAGATCAGGATCATGTAAACAAAGAGCTTGCCAAGCCCACTCACCAGAGCGCGGCTTGACAGCTCTCGTTTAACAAGCGCACGGAAGATCCCAAGAATCCAGTCAAGGAGGCATACTATGCCAAGAGCTATGACAGGTGTGAGATCATCAACGATTACATGGTCATAAAGACAAAATGGGGTTGCCACGAGAAGCTTAGGAGCAACACCAGAGGTGAGCTTACCTAACGTGCCTACCACACCGGATATAACTCCATCCATGTGCATACTCCGAGCCTCCCTTATCCCCCTCGCATCAAAAAGATAGGGCGTGCTGTTGGTTAGCGTCTGATACCGTCATCACGGAATGTCGGTAACTTCTGCTCAATCTGGGCATCCTTGACAGCTATACGGTACCTGAACGGTACAGCAGTGAACTGATCAGTGAGAAGGTTACCCGCCTCACTAACCTCTGTGATAGCGATGGACAGAGCCTTGTCCATGAGCGTTGCGTTATCAGGCGCATCGTCAAGAGCTATCGTACAGAGAGTATGCGTACCAGCAGCCAATGGGCCGCCAGTCATTTCAAGCGTCATGTCATCGCCAACAAGAGTTGCGGTGTTCACGGTCAGATCACCATCAGTAGCAGTGATAGCTGAGCCATCATACTCTGGGTCAAATCCGCTTATGACAAGATCAACCTTGTCAATCTGTAGGTCGGCATCAGTTACAAGCTGAACAACGAACTTGGCAGGCACAGCGTGTAGCGTGTCAGCAGCAACCTGTATGCGCTTGGTGTACGTTGAGTAATCACCGATACCATTTTGTAGGTCGGTCATAACAAGCTCAGGCGCATAACCGTGGCCGAGCATCCATGCTTGCCAGAGATTGCTCTCCAGCGTGACCCTGCCTACGTTACGGTCGTAGACGTTAATCAACTCGTCCCATGCAATGTCAGACCCTGTTGAGTCCTGATTGAGTACCTGTAGCGCAGCAGCGAAGGGCTTGGAGATTCCCTCAGCCTCAGCAAGCCATGAACGAATCTCGATCTCAGCCATGTACTGCTCGGAATGCCTGTTGATGGCAATGTTACCAGCAGTCACACGGAAGCCGTCAGCGCTTGGATCGTTCACGCCGTTCCAGTTATCGCTCTGGTATGATCTCACCAGTGCAACAGCAAGCCTTGCGCGATCTCCTGAAGCGTACAGAACTTCTGTAGCTGTGGAAGGTAGGTCAAGACCCTTCAGGTATGTCCTGATGTTCGCAGCAGTCTTTCCGTAAGACTGCACTTGGTTCTGCATCTCAACGAAGAACTCAAACGCACGTACACCGCCCTCATGCTGTAGCTTGAGCTGAGCAAGCGGTACAACAGCAAAATCATCCGCAAGGTCTGCATGCGGAAACGCAGCGGCTGCCTGTAGCGTGATACTGCGTATCAGGCCGTAACGGGCAACGAGCGAATAGATTCGCTTCATGCCATGGTTAAGTCCGTTGAACTGGTGGAACTTGATAGCGCCGAACGTGGTGTTCAGATCATCCTCAATGTGTCCCTCAGCCGTAGCGGGTGTTCCTGTGAACTGAGCTGCACCGTAGACAGCGAGCATCCTAAGATACTCGGCGCTGCTCTTGTCGTTTGCGACAGTCTGCAAACCACCAGTGAAAAGATCGGTATCAGGGTCGGTAAGTGCCATTTTGTGTGCTCCCTCCAAAAGAGCGTTAGCGTACTGCGGTCATTTCTTCTGCGGCTGTACCTTCGTGGAGTTGGATACTCTGATCGCCTCCCATGGTATCGCCTACATCCTGAGCAGGAAAGTCCTCACCAGCGTAACCGAATCCGGTGTTAGCTGTGAAGGTTTCCTCCTCCTCTTGTATACGTTTGATCTCGCGGTCTGCTTCTTCGTCACTACGGCCATCGACTTCCGTAAGGAAAGTTTGCAGAGAAATACTAGGTTTGTCGCCAAGGCGCTCGACATATTGCGCAACATCCTGTGGTAAAGCTGGCAACATCGTAACACTGATGTCCTTCTGTCTTATGACAGCCTGCATGGCCACATTTCTGTTCTCAATATGCTGTAGCTGGTTAATGGTGAGCAGGTAATTCAGCTCATCAGGTGTGCTTGCCTTGGCTGGGTCTTCCATGAACAACCCAACAGGATTGGTAGCCAGTATCTCAACATTCTGGAAGACCTCTTGGAACGAATCCATGGAGATCCTCACTGAATTCGATTCAATGAACTTCTGTATGAGCAAAGCCTGTTCCTTGAGCTTATCCGTAGCACCCTCCATCTGTGCCTGCTTCAGCACAGACTCAGCGATCCTCATGTCGCTGTAGTAATCGAGTGCGCTAAGGATCACAAAGATCAAGCGCTGTATGCTGTGCCTGTCCTTACCCTTGCGGCGATTAACCTTGGCAAGTGTAGGCGTAAGCTTCATCTTGTACGCAACACCAGTATCGATAGACGCCGACTCCTCAGCGTTCAACAGCATAGGAGCTGTCTGACTCTCTGTTGCGATCATGTTCAGGATGAACTTCCTGTTAGTCTCCGAGCCTTGAATGTCTGCCTGTGGCTGGAGGTACTCTGGTGTGAAGTTGTCCTGCGGCCTTATAAGGATGTGGCCCTCACGAGGAACACGATAGAAGGTCTTGCCTGTTGATGCATCGAACGCAACCTGATTCTCGCTTATCATGAGCTGTGGGCCTGCGTACTTGTTAAGCAGCTCTCCCTCACGAGATGCCCTGTCATTGAAATTCAGGTTGTGGTCAATGATGCCGTCCCACTCGCTCTGGAAAGTTCCCATAACAATGCGATTGGGAATAACGACAATTGCGAAGTCCTGCAACCCTGTCACGACTACGCGCTTCAGGTCAGGCTTGTAGTACTCAAGCGGTACTTCCTTGATGATCTCGTTACCCTTCACAGCCCACAGGTAATTCTCGTAGTACCCCTTGAAATGACGTTCCTCAAAGACAAACCCATCGAATCCCGTGCCTTGGCCCGTGTTCTTCATGTCGTGCATTTCACGCCAATCACGGATCTCGCTCTTTGACACAGGAACTTTCTTAGAGATGCAAGTCCAGTCGTTGTCCTTAGTCTTCGGGAACGTCACAAACAGGAACTGCGGCAAGATCCGCTGAAGTTCCAAGGTGCCTGCTTCCTTATCTACCAGAACCTGAATACCTACAAAACCTAAACATGCGGATTCAAACAGCCATTCATAGATCGATTCACCGATCTCCATCTCTTCATTGAGTAGATTATCTAGCTGTTCGATGTTGGTCTCGACATTGACACCGCCACCAGCGATGAGATCAGTTTGTGCCTGCGCGATGAGCTTGAGGAAGTTGTAAGGTTGGTACTTACTCTCATTCTCAATCATGCCCTCACGCTGCTTGTACCATTCGGGCTTGAGGAACTTCATGCCCTCCATCATGACACGGCAATACTGCTCAAGCTTCTTCTGGCGCTTCTCGTCCTCGTCTGTTCTCCAGTAACGCTTGATGTTACCTTCCCTATCGCGTGTGACATACGTAGGGTCACGCATCGTGCCATGAGAGCGCTCAAATACGGCGTCATCTCTAATGGCCTCAGCAATATGATCAAGAAAACGAGAAAACCTGAGAGAAACCCTCAGCGTGTTGGCAAAGCCATTCGCTACGTTTAGCAGTCCCGGCATGAGTGACCTTTATGGTACAGCAGGCTTCTGAATAACAAACACGAACTCTTTTGTGATCGGATCGTACGTGGATGAGACCACGATAGCGTCCTGATCAACAGCAGCCACAGCAGCGTCTAACTCTGTCTTCAGATCAGCGTCAGATGTATTGCGGTGAATTCTTTTGATCGTGTAGGTGGCAGGTGTTGCCATGGTAAAGTCTCCGTTTAAGCGAGGGGCGAATTAACGCCCCTCCCAATATAAGAGCGGCACAGGTTAAAGCTGATTAAAGCTCGGCTCCGCTACCCAGCATGCCCGTGTTCCCTGTTGCTATAGGGTTGTTCTCGTCCGGGGCTGGTGCAGCGATCTCGTTCTTTGCCTCGTCAAGCAAAACGACTGCCTGTTCAATCTTCGCTTCGGTCTCCTGACCTACTTGTGGTGCTGCCTGTGCTGCCTCAAGAGCTTCCATGGCTCCTGCCTGTGCAACATTCAGACCTTCAACTGCCTTGGCATCAACCTGAGCTTCCGCTGGCGGTGCATCAGGTGCCATGGTTCCTTCAACCTTGGGTGCTGGTGCTGGTGCCGCTGGTGCAGGATTTCCTGCCTTTGGTGGGAATCCCATCTTATCTCCTTAATGGTTCAATTAAAAATCGCGTTCCAAAGTATCTACGATTCACATGCATTATGTGGTATTTGACACCAGCGCGTCAACCATAGAAGTTCTTTGTACTGGTTTTCCGTGAGTTTCTTTGTTGAGTCTGTAGTTACGTATCGCATCATGCTCATCAACATTCCTGTCCTCAGCCATCTGCTTAGTGACAGAAGCATACATCTCAGGGTTGCTCTTGAGTAGCTGCTTAACAGCCATCTGAGCCGCAAGCCCTCTGTTGAGATTCAATGAGATACGCTGTAGGAATGCCAACCCATCAACCGTGCCGTCAACAGTATCGTCGTGCGCACCCTGCGGGAACTTATCAAGCTCCTCATACGTTTCATCAAGATCAGCCTTGGCCATGGATGGGTGAGACGTAAGAGGCACGTAGAACTGCCCACGCTCAACCAATGGGGATACACCCAAAGCGCGTGTTGTCTTATCGGTCTTGCCGCGCTTAATTTCCATCACTGGTGCGTAATGCCCGAAGTGTACAGACAGCTCGTTGAAGGTGTCAGCCAACACCTTCTGGTACGCAACAGCTTCAACAAGGAAGCCCATGTGCTGCCACGGCTTGCCACCTCCTACTACGCGCTCACCTTTTCCGACCGTTCCTGACGGCCAGTAATCACCGCCGAAACGGTCACTGTAGGCAACGAAGTGCTTGAACATGAGCTGCATAACAGTTGCGAAGGACGCCCGTATACGATCAACGTCGATGAGATAATAACGGCGTTGTCCGGGCGAATATCCGACCGTAACGATTGCGGTGAAATCGCGGTCAGCTTTTTCTGCTCGTTTACCTCTTGAGCCTGCGGGGTCAACCGCTGTGATAACGATAAGATCGTCTGGCAATGTGTCATAGTAGATCCCTGACATGCGTAGCTGTTCTTCCTGAGCAGGCGTGAAGAACACCTGTTCAGATATCCAGTACTTGAACCAATCCCTGTTGAAGTACTTGGTTGCGTCATCAAACGGACTAAGCAGGAACTCCTTAGCGAATGCAAGGCTACCAATATCGTGTCGCTTCCAGTACAGATGCGATAGGTAATACACATCCTCTGGATTAGCCTGCTCGAACTGATCATCTGTATAGGGTCTTCCTGTACGATCAACAGGACGATTCTTATCAGGCTGTGCCCAATACTCAGGCCACAGTGGGTTGATCGGGTTAAGGCTATCATCAAACCCGTCACATGCAGGCATCTTGATCTTCAGCCACAGGGCTGTGCGGCTCTTGTCCTTCCATAGCCGCATAACAAGGTCATCATCATGTACGGTCGTACCAACAATGACAAGGTTACCGATTCCTGTCTCTGGTACGTTGTATGCTGCTGAGAAGAACCAGTCCCACAGCTTATCACGCACCTCCTGTGTCTTGACGTGCTTATCCTCAATCACATCATCAAAGATCAGCAGATCAGGACGGAACGACTTGAGCGTGCTGTACCTAGCCCTGCCCCTGCGATCCCTACCAACGTAATCCCTCTTGAGATCCTCTGGTAGCGATTCGTTTGTACCACGAACAGAGCCTCCAACACCTGCTGTAAATACAACCACCTGATTCGTTGTCTTGATGTATCGTGTACGCCATGTCTCTTTCTGGTTGCGTGTGTCAAAGCCAACCAAGTCACCAAAGCACGCACGTATGCGATCATTGTGTTCAAGCTCTGTACGGATCTTGTTAAGGAATTTCTCTGCGTTCGGTGCTGTGGTAGACACGATGCCGATGTGTCGTTTCTTCCTGAAACAGATGTTCCACAGCACGAACGCAAAGTTGAACAAGGTCGATTTACCATGCTCACGAGGTAATAGGAACAACGCATGTCTACCGGGCTTGAGGCTCTGTAACTGCTTCTGTAGCGTTCGATGGAAATCACCGAAGTCCCGGTTGAAGTGCTCTCTCAGGAAGAACCTACAGAAGAACCCGAAATCAGCATTGGCAAATGATGTAGCACAGGCAAGACCTTCAGGCGTGGATTCCCATTTGCTGGTATCCACCGAGAATTCTGGGGCTATGTCTGCTGCTGCGATCAAAGAAAAACTCCCTTGGGCAGAGGGAGTTTCTCAGAAAGGTAGATATGGCAAGAAAAGGAGCAACTCTTCTGCACCACGTTGAAAATTCTACCTGAACTCCCTGAACAGTGTCAACAACAAAAGCTAACTAATCTGCTGTACTTTTATCCAGCATACCGAGCATCCTGTCTTTCAGGTCTTGGTTAGTTCCAACAACACGAGCTGCCTGAGCGACAAGGTACGCACGGTGCGACTTGTCTGTGTTGCCTAGATTAAGTTCGCCTGCTACGTAGTTCTGTGATGCACGTACAGCAGGATTAGAGTCAAATCGTCCATCATCATCGATGATGTGTATGAGCGTGCCATCATCTAAGCTATTGAGCTTCTCACCGAACTCCTTCAAGGCTGCCGTAGCAGAGATGGTCTGCGGTACTGGTTTGTTCTCAAAGGGGTTTGGTAGCTCCACCTGTGCGCTCTTTTCATCCAGAGGAGGCACAGAGGTGACTTGTGTTTCTGAACCCTCAGACACAGGTGGAGCAATATCTGGTTCAGGCTGTACAGTAGTCGCCGTACTATTTCCCTCAACGCTTTCAGTTTTAGGTTTATCAGCCTGAACCAATACGGGTGCTTGTGGTGGCACATGCTTAGCTTCAGCACGCACATCAGCAGTATCTGCATTCGCTGTGATAGCGTTAAAGTCAATGATGTCCTCCGGCTTGTGTGCTGGCGGTACTTTGTTGGGTTGCGTGTATTGCCGTTCTGTCCTAACAGGGCCATCAGGTGTTTCAACCAATGCACTTTCGTATACAGTTGTTCCAGCATTTGGCTGTACATCATCGTGAGCCTCTTGTATGAGCTTGTTCTCTTCCTTAACCCGGTCACTCTCCACATCAAATTTAGCGACTTCCTCAAGAGGATAGCCCGGATAGAGATCCTGACCGACAGGTTTGACCTCTGGCACAAGTAGGAACTCCATTGCGTCTGGTGGCGGTGTTGTACCGCCTTGGTACGAGAGCATCTTGATCTCAGCGACTTGAGGGCGCTTCCTCAACAGGTAGTCGCAGATCATCATTGTGGGGATCTCCCCAAGCACTTTATCAAAACGTGTATCTGGCATCGTGTTCCCTCCATCGATAGGGTGAGGTAAAAAGACACCAGAGTTAAACAAGTTTTGTAATGTAGGTCAAGTAAGTTGGTAGGAGAAGAACACCTTGATGCGATTCTGGGGGTGCGCCCTCCCCCTACCCTAGATGAGTTCACGCAGTCGCTTAACTGCCTCCTCCTGTGAAGCAAACCAGAAGCCCGGTGCATAGCTACAGCGCACGAGACACTCAAGCTTACCTAATGGACGCATATACAGCGTGCCATCAACGTCCATGTAGAAGCCAGCTTTGGTTTGATTATCTATAACAAGATGGATGTAGTAGACCTCAGCACCACCTTTGGTCTGTTCGGGTTCAAGCACCCACAGGCATCGCCATCCTAATTGTCTCATAGCATCCTCCGCAGTATATACGAAGGAGCGTGATAATTAGAAAAGCCATACGTCAACAGCTTCAAGCAGAAGCAGCACGTACCGAACCCAGATGTACATAATCACAACGACACCTGTAGCTCCTCCAGCAAAAAGTATCATCGTGATTATGTATGCCAAACATCCGGGTTTAGATTCTGTCTTCATCGTTATCAACCTTCACAGGGTACACGGGTTCAGAAGATCTAGGCGCTACACCCATACTGATATGACAACCCCAATTCTCAATGCTACCACGACCCTGCCAATACTCTTCAGAAAACTTGAGCTGCCTTCTACGCGCTTCAACAGGATCAAGTGATGGAGTGTGTATGTTGATGAAGATCATACGGCGTGTCTCGCCTGTCAAGCCGTTCTCATCATAAACATGAGAAGGCGCTTTCGGATCTTCAATTGTGAGAAAAGCATCGCGACCGAAATGCTTCTGTACCTCTTCCATGAGTTCGAGCAGGTGAAAGTCATCCATCTGCCTGAAAGGTTTACGTTCTACTTCGTTGGTTGTGTTCATGATCATTCCTTCATGCTACCCATGTCCCTACTATCGTATTGATTGCCCTTGCAATATGAGGTTCGATCTTACCTTGCTTCTCAGCCTTATCAACGATGCGCTTGATGTCACGCAGGTTGCTCTTGATGATGCTGAGTGCTTCCTTGACCGACTTATCTGACATGTCTACCTCTCAAATCTGGTTGACCCGCAGGGACTCGAACCCCGACTGACAGGTTCAAAACCTGTTGTGCTGCGCAATTACACTACGGGTCATATTTGGTGGAGGAGGGGGCATTGCAGCCCCGTGCAGAGCTAAGTTTGAGTACAGGCTGATCGACCTATTGCAGAGGTTCGGCCCTCATAGGTCTGCCCCATAGCCCTGTCGATACCTTTGCTCCCCCTATTTTCCTTTTTCATACAACACAGCCAAGCCCTCATCGAGCAGGATCTGATTAAGCGATATCGGCTCCCTTGGATCAAGGAAGATCTCAGCGAAGTACCTACCGAAACCGTCCTTCTTGGTGCGTACCGAGTAGAACAGAATGGTCGATCCTACCGGGCATGATACCTCAACAAACCTCTTAGCCTGCTGTGCTAACACACGCACGTCAGGATCTCTCGAATTAAGCTCAGGTGTGTCTATCCTCGCAAAACGCAAACGCATTCTGCGATCGGTTTCAAAGCCAAGATCAACACGCACATCAATGGTGTCCCCATCAACGATTCGCAGAACCTCGGCCTCGAACAAGTATTGTCTCTTATGCAGTGTCATGTTGTTGTTAATCGCTTTCTTTCACGTTATTAAAAATGAGGGAGGGCAGACTGATTGGTGGCTAGGTGGTATGGCGAGCCTGCACTCCCCCTCAATAGGTCGGAGCCGTAGGGGTGGGTCTACGGCTCCAGCAGCGGGTTGGTTTGTGGTTTTTGGGATTGCACATCCGCTGCAATAAGTTTGTCAGTAGGCGGGGTGCGCCCCAGCAGTCCCCGCTTCCCTTGCCGACATCTCGTTGGGGAGTTGAACCCCTCATCACCTGACAGAGTATCCACGGCCTCTGTCCTACTGACAAAAATAGCTGTAGCGTGCAGGATTCCCCACTCTGCACCGAGACACGCCTCCGCCGTCTACAAGACAACTTACCGACCTTGGACTGCCGTTTCCAACAGCCACGGTCACGCTACAATTTCAAATTTCAAAGAAGAGAGCCGTATGCTGGTGATTCAGGTAATGTCAGGGACTTCTATTCGCTATTAAGGGTGCTACAGCTCTCACAGCACACCTTGGAGTAACTCCGAAGTGAAAGGACGCGAATCAACCGTCTCAGCTCACCAGCCACACTGCCACATTTGCGTCGTAACATATGTATCGCAAAGGGGGAAAACTACAAAAGCCCCTACCTGCGCAGTTGCCCTGAACGCCGGGTGTTTGGTGGGTAACCCTGTTAAATAACAATCCTGAGATAGTGTACAAGCCTGTTGTGGTAGTGCAACAACTATTTCAGGTAATCTTTGTTCCTGTGAGCCTTCTTCAACAGGCTGATCTCACTGAGCACAACCTTGGGGTGAGCCATACGCTGTACCTGAGCCTCGATGAGATCGATCTGCTTGAACAACCATTCGATCTCTTGGTTCTTGGCCCTCAAGCGCTCCTGTAGTATCTCAACTTCAGATTGCATTTCTCAACTCCAGTGATACCTCAAACTCTTCAATAGTCTTAGCATGCACCTTGTTCGGTATGGCCTTACCACGATCCCAGCCAACCACATCAGACACATCACAGCCAAGCGCCTCAGACATCTCTACATACGAATTGCCTGTAGCATTGATTAACGCACGTACACGCTTCTGCCATTTAGCCGCCTTCTCCATCTCTCTGATGGTGAGCTGCTTCTGCTTCTTGGTTGGTTGCTTCTTACGTGACTCCTTGATCTTTTGACTCTTCTTGAGATGTGCTTCAGCTCTATCAAAGAAATCACTATAAGTCTGTCCTGACATCATCATACTCATGACGCCCGGTGACATGCTGTGCTTCTCAGCCAGAGCCTTGATTGTGGTCTTGCCTGTGTGATACGCGACGAATGCTTCCTCATACTGCACGTACGTGAGCTTCCTCTGGTTAATGTTATGGTTGCTACGTACAGACTCACCCTTTGGCAGAGGCCCATCACCCGTCTCTTCGGTGTACCTCTTGTGGTAATCCTTATATGAGTTACCACGTAGCACAACACTCATTGAGCCTGTGTTGATACCAGCCTTCATAGCAACGTCAAAGATGGTCGCACCGTTCTTACGCGCTATCATGGCCTCCTTGAACTGCTCATACGTCAGCTTGCGTGCGCCCTGATTCTTGTGTGCAGGCTTACGCCTCTTGTATGGGCCACGAGGCTTACGAGGCTTCTTTGTCTGCTTAGGTTCTGGTGCGATCTCCTGTGGTGGCTCAGGCTCATCATACACAAGCTCAAGGTTACTGAGCCTGTTGTTGTGCGCATCACCATCCTTGTGCCTGAAGCCTACATTCTCTTTGAACAGCTTGTGCCCGAACTTCTGGAACGCAGCCAGCTTGTACACAGGGATCTTCACGGGCATGTAAACAGTAACCACCTCAAGCTCATCATCACCTTCATAATCTGAGATGATGGGTTTGCCGTCAGGGTCATACACAGTGCCATTGATAATAGCGAAACCTTCCTCACGGAGATAGGTTAGGGTGTCCTTGTCTTTACTCATATCGATTAGTTGTTATTGCTCTTGGGTAAAGTAACTACTGGTTTTTCATCTTGGATATTAACAGCAAGCTTCTCCATGCACATAACAAATTCTGACACTCGATCCAGAGACATCTCAATCATGAACTGCCAGTTCTCAGAATCGCTACCGATACAGAAGCCCATCTCATGGACATCCGGCGGAGCTTCATCGACGAGGATCTTCAGCGTGGCATGGAACATCGGCAACGTGTACTCTGGCATGACACCTAATCTACGCCATGCCAGATCAAGATGCTTCTTGAACTCGTACAGAATGTGACCGTCTGCTGTGCGCGTTGCACGCATCTCCTCAGCTTTGATGATATCGCTCATAGCGTCCTCGTTGGTACCCAATCGAATTTCCTGTGGAAGTATCCGTCATACTCATGTGTGTTACCCGCCTTGAACTTCATGATGAGCAACTTCGTAACAGCACACTCAGCATGATCCTCATCCGGGTGACTTGATGCGTGGGTGTACACGTAGCGAGAACACTCCTTGCACATGAGCATCCGCAAGTTGTCCCTGTCGATACCCCCAACCCTGTACTGATGCACATCACCCTCACAGTGAGGGCATTGACATAGGTTGTCAGGATAATAGCCGTACCAATCTGTCATGTTACCTCCCGGCCATCAGATCACCGTAGTGAAACTTTGTACCAAGACAATCATTGATGCCAACCCTGTCGCTGTTATCAACGTAACCGTGGAACTCGCTGTTGTAGATCCTGACCTTACGTGGAACCGTTATGGTGAGATCAACGAATTCGATGCCGCACTGTGTTATCCTCCACCAGCCTGAGCACCTTTTGCTTGAATCCTCATTAAGACGTTCCTCGATCAAGCCCCAATACCTGAGCTTGGCAAAGTCACCAGCCTTATCAGTCTTGAACTCATCGATGTGGTGGAACTCATCCTCATCGGTGATGTTGTACAGCTTGATCAGATCCCTTGCAGCGGGTGCTGTGATCTTACGCTCGTACATCTTAACATACTGATCACAGCACGGGCACTTGACGCCCCTACTCATGCGTGACTGCACCCACGCAATAGCGTTACTCAATGGCGTGCTGTCTTTCAACCTTGGCATTTTTGCTCCTTATCTATCTACCCATAAAAACTGCTACCACGGAGGGTAGCAGTTGTGTTGTTTTAATGCAACGGTTAATTTGCTGGTTTTGTGTGGTCATCTGTT
>Ga0180434_10007205_pt1 | contig 12550 bp, 14 predicted proteins | sample SS_ome_7_FD_132453 | JGI IMG/M metagenome (GOLD analysis project Ga0180434, IMG submission 132453) | Hypersaline lake sediment archaeal communities from the Salton Sea, California, USA - SS_1_D_2 metaG | ecosystem: Environmental > Aquatic > Non-marine Saline and Alkaline > Hypersaline >... | reverse complement strand
CCTCCTGTAGACTCCGGTGAGGGTCGATCTGCGCACCGAGGGGGTCGGCCGAAACGATCTCCCGCGGGGGCGGAGCGGAAGGAGACGGGATGAAGAAGAGAACGACAAGCCTTGTATGGGCGTTCTTGTTTGCTGCGGGCCTTGGGTGTTCATTGAGCGGGAAACCGGTTCAGGTCGTGGCAACCACGACCATTATCCGTGACATTGTCAGCCGGGTGGGGGGGGAGGCGATCGAACTGCGGACCCTTCTCCCGGTTGACGCGGATCCGCACGCTTTTCAGCCAACGCCAAAGGACCTGGTGGACATCGAAAATGCGGACGTTGTATTCATCAACGGGGCGGGTTTGGAGTCGGATATCGAAACCCTTCTCGCCAACGCGCGCGGCCTTGTCGTTGCTCTGGGGGATCATCTGGCGTTGCGATCGTTCGTGGAGAGTTCGGCGGGTGGAGAAGGCGAACCGGGTCAACGGGAAGAGGACCACCGTCACGAAGGAGTCGATCCGCACGTGTGGTTCGATCCGACCAACGTGATGATTTGGGTCCGCGTGATCGAGGAGACGTTGAGCGACCTCGATCCGGCTCACGCATCCACGTTTGCCGAAAACGCGTCCGTCTATCGGACGGAACTGGCGGAGCTTGATCTGTGGATCTGGGAGGAGATCGCCAGGATTCCGCGCGTGCAGCGCGTGCTCGTCACCGACCACGCGGCGTTGGGGTACTTCTCGGCTCGCTACGGGTTCGAGCAAGTCGGAACCCTCTTCCCGGGATTCAGCACGCTGGCCGAGCCCTCTGCGAAAGAACTGGCCCGGCTCGAGGCGCGGGTCATCGAGCTCGGAATCCCCGCGATCTTCGTCGGGACGACGGTCAATCGCGCCCTCGCGGAGGCGGTCGCTGTGGATACAGGTACGCAGATTGTTTCGCTGTATACCGGTTCCTTAAGCGAGGCGGGAGGGCCTGCGGGTAGCTACATGGACCTGATGCGCTACGACGTGCGAGCGATCGTCGACGCACTCGCCGGGTAGGCTTCACGGCGAATGAGGGCAGTTTCTCGGGCGGCGATGCGAGGAGGCCAGTGGGTGCCCCTAACGAAGGGGAAAAAACGAAGGGCTTACCCCTAGCTTTCCTGCAGCGCATCGGGCCGTGACCAGAGCGCCGTGTTCCGCCACCTCGACCCCGAGGGGGGTCAGGTGGATCTCGGGAGGATTCACATTCAGATGGGACAGCATCTCCTGTCGGATCGGTTCGAGCAGTTCGGGATGAGCAAATGCGATTCCACCGCCGACAGTGACCACTTGAGGATCGTAGGCGTTGGCGAGGGCAGAGAAACCGATCCCCGCGGCGTAGATCGCGTCATGGATGACACAGCGAGCGAGGGGGTCTTCTTCCGCGGCCGCGCGGAAAACCAATTCAGGCGTGACGCCGGTTGGAGATCCAGATGTCCATTGACCCGAGACCTGGTCCCGGGAGGAGGAACAGTGAGCCGCCACGTCCGCCGCTAGCTGATACAGCCTGGAGGACCGGAGGCGAGTGGGATCGAGTTGTCCCAAGCGCGCGTACGCGTTCCGTACGATTCCAGTTCCCGAGCAATAGGCCTCGACACACCCTCGATTGCCGCAACCGCAGACCAGTCCATTCTCACGGGCCACAATATGTCCGATCTCTCCTGCGTTACCGTCTTTGCCCCGAAGAAGACGTCCTCCATCCCAGATCCCCGCGCCGAATCCTGTGCTCAGCGTGACGTAGGCAAGGTGGAGCGTTGACTTGTCGCGCACCTCCTTCCCCCATCCTTCGTAGACCTCGCCGAGCACCGCGCCACTGCAGTCCCTCTCGAGGGAGACGGGACACTTGAACGCCTCCTGAAGTGGGCCGAGGAGGGGGATGAAGAGGGGAGTTGTGTCTCGATCGTCGATGGCTGCGTTGGGAAAGATATTCGGCGGATTCCAGATCCCACCGTCCCTCAACGGGCCGGCGGATACGACCCCGATGGCGTTCAATCTTGTTTCCGTGAGGTTGTCGAGCCCGGTGTGAAGCATGCGCTTCATCTGGTCAGCGATGCCGAAGTACGTGATCTGTTTTGCTGACCGCTGAAGCGATGAGGATGCGATGTCCGTTTTCTCCATCGATCGATGGAGAATTGCGCCGCCGAGATCGGCGAGTACGAACGCGATTTTCGTTCCTCCGATGTCGAATCCAGCGATTACGTCGTACATAATGACATCGTACCGCACGGGTCCGATGAGGACAACGGGGATTTGCGCATGGTGTCTGGTTTCTCGATAATCCACATTCGAAGAGTGTTCGAGGTTCGGCTCGGAGGTACGGATGATTCACGCGGTGGTTCTGGCCGGTGAAATGGGGGAGAACCTTCATCCATTGACCCATGTCGACTGTCCGACCCCGTTTCTCGCTCTCGGCGAGCGACGGACCCTGCTGCGGCAAAACGTGGATCGGCTTGCGCGCTGGATCCCCCGTCGTCGCCAGTGGATCGTTGTTCGCCATCGCCATCGTACGCTGGCCGAGGAGTGTCTGCCGGGAGGCGTTCATGTTCTGATCGATTCGTTCGAACGGGGGGCGATCGGTGCCGTTGCGTACGCAGTGGCGAGGCTCCGTTCTACGGTGGATCCTGATACAGTGATCCTCATCCAGCCGTCCACCCATGTGATCGGAGATGAAGAAGCCTTCCGGGACCGACTGGTCGAGGCGGTGGATCTCGCGCGTTTGCGGAACCGGGGGATCGCCTTCACGGTCAAAGAATCGGGGTACGGAGATTCCGAGGTAGAGACTGGAATCCAACTGTGGCCTCTCAAGCTCGCACTGAAACACTTTCCCTCCACTGTCCCTGTCGAGGATGCGACCGCCTCTGCGGAAGCCGTCTCGCGGACAACGGACGATTTACTTCGAATCCAGCTGGGTGACGTTGACTGGATCGATGTATCGAATTGGAAGGCCGTGTACAGGTTGCTCGAGTACGTCGAGAAACCCTGGGGGCACGAGTGTCTGTGGGCACTCAATCGGCACTACGCTGGGAAGCTCCTGTTCATCAAGGCCGGAGAGAGCTTATCGCTGCAGTATCACAGGGAAAAAGACGAGACCATCCGCCTCGAGTCCGGCCAGATGAAGCTTCGGGTCGGTCAGGGCATCGAAGAACTAGAGACGATCGTTCTTGATCCCGGGATGAGATATGCAATTCCCCCCAGACTGCTCCACCAGATGGAGGCGGTCACGGATTGCACCGTGATCGAGGTGTCGACCCCCCATCTCACGGATGTCGTGAGGCTCGGAGACCGCTACGGGCGAGCTTAGTTACGCAGTTTCGCCGACAGCTGGCTCAGCGAGGGGGTCTTCTTGCACTTCATCCTCACCCATTAGACAACATCAAGTTCTGGAGTCTGTGTGGTATATCAATCCCACCTACGGATCTCCTCGATCAGCTACCAATCGTTGAACGACAGCAAAAAGTTCAGAGACGTTCAACTCGTCGAATTCCCCCCGTGGTCTGCCGCATCTGAAGCTAACCCATACATCATCTTGAGCGGCAATGACTCCTCCCGGCGAAACTACAATCGTTGCGTGGTTCCTCCTGTACAACTCAGTTATCGCTGTATCCGAGATGTAGTGCGCTCTCGCAGTGGGCAAGGCAGACAAATCCTCAGGAGCCCCCTCATCAGGAGTGATCACAAGAATTGTGACGTCTTCCAGCGACTTGACTGCCTGATGAATAGACGTCAGTTTGTTCAAATAAGGACTGGAGGAGGCGCATGGAAAGAAATCCCCTCCGGCTAGGGTGGGAAAAAACAGAAGGACTACGACTCCATCGGCGAATGCTGCTAGCGAAGCTGTCTCTCCCGTGATGGTTGTGAACGTGAACCCAGGAGCGAGTTTACCCACTGAAATGGCTTCCCGGTTGGGGGCGATCCCTACAGGCTCGATTTCAAGGTAATCTCCCCAAGGTGTCACATAGGTGATGTCGTACCTTACCGTTCCGATCTGAATTCCCTGGCCTGGGAGGAACGTCTCGTGGGAACCTGGCAGTGAATCAATGTAGCCATCACGATCGCTATCCACGGCAACAAAGAGCTGATCTACATCGTACGTGCCATCGGTCCTCGCGGTAGTTATGGCAATGGGTATCAGCTCCCCGTCGATCTCGAGATACCCTTTGCGTTGGGCAAACCCTGAGTACCCGACGGAGTAGCCGCCCGTTTCGTACGAGTACATCGCCGTAACGCACAGTGCAGTTTCTGAAAGCACCACGCCCTGTTCGCCTTCGTACTCGCCCAGGACGGTAAAGAACCAACTATATGATCGGCTATTGATTTGCTCTCTATGCTCAACTATGCTGTTGTTCGCCAAATCCTCATTGTTATCCGTATCCACGAGAAGCTGAGGCGTGTCACCGTCTATGAGCACAACGCTGATTCCAGGATCAGCCGATGTTCCAATAGGAAGCAATCCAAATTCAACGGTTCCAACACTTGGATCGGCGAGGTCTTGCCATCCCGAAATCTGCTCAAGCGGTTCGCCTGACATCGGTACCTTTGCTACGGGGATGCCTGCAGTCAGAAGAGGCCAGGGAACTAGCTCAGTTAGAACAGCGCTCTGTCCGAGTGAAACCACCGCAAGAGACGATACAGCCATTGCAGCAACGCATCGACCAACTACAACTCTGTACATGCGCAGCCACCGTCATCCACCCACGCGATTCCCGAGAAGATCTGGTTGATCCAGCAATCGTCATACGCAGTCACTTGTCCTGAACCCATTGTCGTATCTGCAGCCGTGCAGGATTGCGTGTAGAAGACCGTGACTTTGCAAGTCGCGACGACATCAACTTGAATCGGTAGATCATGCCGTCCTTCCTCGTCGTATCCGTAGCGTTCGTAGATGGCTCTTCCCCAGCATTTGTATCCCGTGTCCCATTGATCGCAGCTGGCCAAGCAGGAAACGATCTGACAGCCAGAATCGATCATGTCGTCAGTATACAGCTCCTCCAGAGGTAGAAAGAGAGGAAGAGGGTGGCCAACTGTACCAAACGGGTCTTTTCGATTCGCCCCCACGGAGACGACACTCAGCCCTGTAGCACATGATACCGCTGCATACACCGCACACACTGCAAGACCTATCCTCCTTTTCATGACTCATAATACCTTTCGCCCAGAGTTGATCATGACTATACATTAAAGCAATGGAGTTGTCAATACTGATCATACGCGGGAATAGGGCCCACTGCTGGAATGGCTCTCTGGGGAATTCCGTTAACACAACGCTCCGTTCCTCAAGAATAGCCAGCGAAATCTGGTAACACCGGCCCTCCTGCCTCGCTTGTTCCACCTACGAGCATACGAGCGTTGTAAGACTCACGTGGTCCAGTTTTTACGCGTCTTTCATGCCACTATCACCAACTTCATGATCAGCTGTACACATAGCCTACGCGTATGCTTCTGAGTGCTGTCCGTCCAACCGCGGTTAGACGGCTCGCTCGGTTCATCGACCGAGGACCACTTCGATTCCCACCATGACGAGTTCCATTTTCGTCGGCGGAAGCTTGCCCACTCTCTCGTCCAGAGCCTCCTTGTCCAGTGTCACGATCTGCGAGGCATTCGCCACGGAGTCTTTCGGAAGGCCCGTCTGACGAGACGTTAGCCGAACATTGCCAGGAGCCTCTTCCCAACGCAGGTTGCTTGTCAGTACCGCGCATACGACCGTCGAAATGCGGCTCCGGTTGAACTCGTCCCCCTGCACAACCACGACTGAACGACGGTATCCCGGTTCGGAGCCCACGGGGTCGGCCAAATCCGCCCTCCACACCTCCCCTGGTTCACCACGCGTTACGCTCCAACGCTCGACGTCCGGCCCGGGAGACGAACTCGTCTTTCCCGGGATGAAGCTCACTCACCACACTTGTTGAGCGTTTCTGTCACAGCTTCAGGTTCGTGACGCGCTAGATACTCGCGCATCGCCTCCGCGAAGAGCTGGCTCCGAGGCTTTCTCGCTCGGCGCGCCAGCTTCTCCGCTCGCTGCGAACAGATCATCAGGGATCGAGATCGCGGTCTTCATACCAAAAATATAACTCCTTGCCCGGTCCCCAACCTCCCCGGTCCTGTGTCCATCGTCGCAAATTACAAGTCCATCTAACGCTCCGGTTCATCGGCGGGTGACAGGTGTGAGACTGATGACCAGGAAAAACCTACACTGTCACCCGTCCACCTCCATTTTCTTGTTGGGGATCCCTTCATCTTTCTCCTTCTTCCACAATCGAGCGATCTCGGCAAAACGGACCCCTTCAAGACGCTTCTGCTGACAGAATGCCTGCCATGCCGTCAGTTTCTTCTCCCTCTTGATCTGCGTGTTGATCTGTTCAGCATCACTGAGGAGTGTCGAAAGCTCGATAATCTCGATCTCTTTTGGGCAGTCAGACCAATTATGCTTCCAGCAAACGATCACATCGACACCGGTGGGGGCGTGGCCATGTGCCACGAACGACCGACTATCGTATTCGAACTCAATGCGCACCTCTTCCCATCGGTTCGGGCCGATCCGTCTCCGCGCAATGCAATCCGGGAAGCCAGCCTGAATTGATTCAATCTTGAAGTCGAAAGTGTCGTGCAGAACGCCGAAAAGGTAGACGACGCCGAGCTCATTCACTGGTGCGCATGACAGGGATTTGAACTGCACCTTGTCACCGAAAACCCGTTTTCGATTCGCATTTTCCATCGTCTATCCTTTATCTTCATCAATGATAAGAACATAAATCGGCAGCATAGTGCCCACGAACCCCGCTTGCTGCGACCGCCATTCCCGACCAGCCAAACCTTCCTATAATTAGCTCATATTGAAATTCATATTCATGCACGCACGCCATCCTATAACCATGAAACCGTCGGGAAACAAATCGAGCGTTCAAACTGGTCGAAACGGGGATGGCTTCTCCCTTGAGGACGTCCCCTCTTTCGGTCACTCCTTGAAGAATTATGGTATGCGTCCCCGGAATTCCCGTCCCCGGAATTCCGATGGCCTTTTCAGGCGTGGGATTTCATTCGTATCGATCAGTAATTTGATGGATCGGGCCTGTCCAGGAACTCGACTAATTAAACCTTTTTCCTCAAGTCTCAAAATCATCTGGTGGATCGTTGAGGGCATCTTGCGAAAGAAGCGCTCAAAATCCGCTTCAGCCGGTGATTTGCCATGCATTGTGGTATAGCTGTCAATGAATGCCAAATACTGGCCTTGTTTTTCTGTGAAGTTTGCTGGCATTTAGTCCTATCTCCTGTTGCCCTGACAATGATTAGCTTGCAGCGCGGCACGTCAACATGGCGATGTTCGTGCAATTGCCGAGCCGCTTCTCTCCTCTCCTATCCTTCTGTTTGTGTTCACATATTGGCATCGGTATCCTCGCACGCTATCCTATAGACATGAAGCTGCTTGATCAAGTCTATCACGCACTGTTCTCCACAGACGAGGAGATCGCCGGCACATACCTCGTCCAGCCACGTGGCGGCCCTGGTCCGCCCCCAGGCCCTTGACTCCAAGAGAAGTATCTGTATGCTCTGTGAGCGAATGAGAAATATATTCACAAAGACACAGCCATGCCAAGAGCGTTCACGGATGTAGAGAAAGAGACAATTCGCGCGAAGCTAATCGAGACGGGCAAGGTGTGTTTCCTTCGCTACGGGCTGAGGAAGACGACGATCGAAGATCTGGCGGGTCCGGCGGGGATCGCGAAGGCGAGCTTCTACCTGTTCTTCGACAGCAAGGACGACCTGTTCGTCGAGGTCTTCGTGGAGGAGATCCCGGCGATGGTGGATCGGCTGCTCGACGCGTCGTTCCGCAGTACCGACAACGCACGCGAGGCGCTGATCCGGCTGATGCGGGGGATCGTGCACGAGCTAGAGACGAACGAGTTCGCCCGACTGATCCTCGACGATCCGAGTGAACTCGAACGGCTCTCCACATCGCTCGACTACGAGGACATCCTGGCCCGCTCGGCCGAGTTCTTCGCGCCGCTCGCCCAGGCAATCGCTGAAGCGCAGGCGCACGGCGCGATCATCGAAGGGGATCCGCTCCAGGTCGTCTACGCGGTGGGACTGATCAAGCTCCTGCCGGTGAACCGCGACCGCGTTCCTCCTGACATGTACGGTATGCTGCTCGATCTGATCCCCTCGGTGATCGCCGATGGATTGACTTGTCCAGCTAGGAAGGGGGGCGGATGAATCTCACCGCGGTCCGGTTGGCGTGGCGGATGCGCACAAGCTGGCCGCGTAGCGCCGGCTGTGCGTACGGGAACAGCCTTCGGCTTTTCCCGTGCCTGAACGACGAATTCGAGAAACAACATCGGGAGTGCTGATGATAAACACGACGGTCCGAATGGCCTGGAGAAATCTGTGGCGGCACCCGCAGCGGACGATCCTGATGATCGCGACGGTCGCCTTTGGTAGCTGGGTGATCCTCGTGATGTTCGGATTCGCCGACGGCTTCATCGGATCGATGATGGCCTCGCAGGTGTCCGAAAACCAGGGGAGCTTTCAGGTGCGCGCGGTCGGCTACGCCGACGATCCGATCCCCGAGAACGGCCTCTCCCCGGATGAGGTTGCTGGGGTCAAGGAGGCGCTCTCCGGCATGCGCGTGTCGGGGATCGCACCACGCATGGAGACGGTCGGTATCCTCCGAAGCGTCTACGGGACCGACGGTGTGACGCTCCGCGGGATCGATCCCAACGCCGAGTCTTCGGTGACGACGCTCGAGGACCTGATCATCGAGGGGCGGGGGCTCGCCGGGTCCGGAGAGATCCTTCTTTCGGCCGCCGTGGCCGAGAGCCTCGATGTGCGGATCGGCGAGCGCGTTGTCGTGCTCGCCTCGGGCGGCGACGGGACCGGATCGCGCGCGTTTCGCGCGGTGGGGTTCTTCCGCGCCACGGCGAGCGACATGGAGCAGCTGGCGATGGTCCCGATCGACGATGTCCGTGCGATGACGGGGATCGACGGGGCGACGGCGCTGGCGGTCGGCCTGCCGCATGGCTTCTCGGCGAACCAGGCGGTGGCGCAGGCCGAACGGTTGCTGACGGATCAGCAGGGCGTCGAGGTGGTGGGATTCTTCGATTTGAATCCGTTGGCGCGGGTGATCATCTCCGGCTCGACGATCAAGATGATCCCGTTCGTGATCATGATCAGCCTGATGGCCGGCTTCGGCGTCGCGAACACGGCGTTCTACTCGGTGCTCGAGCGGACACGCGAGTTCGGCGTGATGACCGCGGTCGGCATGAGCCGGAGGCTGTTGGCCGGGATCGTGTTGGCCGAGTCGATGTTCGTCGCGGCGATCGGCTTTGTTGTGGGTGGGGGAATCGGCTATGGATTCCTGTTCTATCTGGGAAGCTCCGGGGTCGACTTCTCGGGCCTGATGCAGGGCTTCGGGGAATCCCTCGGCATCCCCATGGTGATCTATGCCTCGACGTCGGGGTGGTACTGGGTTGCCGCTTTCAGTGTGGTGGTCTTCACCGCCATCGTTGCGGCCTGGTATCCGGCGCGGCGCGTCAATCGGCTCGAACCGGTGACCGCGATTCGAGAAGGGTAGGGAGGGCTCCATGAACGGACGAAGACTTCTGATGCTGGCGATCTGTCTCACCGGCTTGGCGATGGCGGCGCTCGCGCAGGACGAAGGACTCGATGCGATAGCGATCTACGAGAATATTCGAGCCGGATGGCAGGGCGACAGCTTTCACGCGGTAATCGAGCTCGGCATCATGCTCGGCGGCGCGACCAAGCATCACGCGATCGAGGTCTGGACGTACGCAGAGGAGTATGCCCTCCTGCGGATTCTCGAGCCGGAGATCGACGCCGGCTCGGGGTACCTCCAGATCGGCGACGACCTGTGGTACTACAGCCCGGCGGTCGGGACCTCGATCCCGTTGCCCTCGATCGGGCTGACGGACGCGCTGTTCGGGGCCGGTCCGTCGCTCGGCGACCTCTCGCAGGGTACGCTCTCCGACGACTACGACGTGACCGCCGAGACGACGACCGACGAGGCGGGGACCGTGACCGGGTATGTCCTGACGATGGTTCCGCGGCCCGAGACCCCGGTGGTCTATGGGAAACTCGTGGTGACCGCCACGGCCGACTACGTGATCCGCGAGGTCGTCTACTACGACCAGCGCGATGCGGTGATCCGCACCGCGACGTTCGGCGGAACAGTCGTCCTCGGAGAGACCGTCTTCCCGACGGAGATCACGATCGTCGACGCGAGCGGGGACCGGACAGAGGAGCGGATTCTCGATCCGCAGTTCGATCTCGACATCGATGAGACGTTCTTCACCATCGAGCGATTGGAGGGAGCCGAATGAAGGCCGCGTTACGACACTTGATGCGCAATCGGCGGCGCACGATCCTCACCCTCCTTGCCGTGTTGATCCCGGTCTACTTCCTCGTCTTCATGTTCGGGTTCGCCAACGCGAACCTCCGGGACATGTTCGAGACCGCGACCCGATTCGACACCGGGCATCTGCAGATCCGCGCGGTCGAGACGAGGGCCTCCGGATCGGCCATCCCGCTGATGCGCGATCCCTCGGAGGCGCTGGCGGTCCTCGGCGAAGTGGACGGGATCGAGTGGTCGACCGTGCGTCTCGACCTGCCGGCACTGGCGAGCGTCGGCGACCGGTCGCAGGCTGTCTACCTGCGCGGCGTCATCCCCGAGGAGATCGAGCCGGTGAGCCACATGCAGGAGCGGGTCGTCGACGGTGTCGCGCTGACGAGCGGCAGCGCCGGCGTGGTCGTCGGCGAGGAGTTGGCCGACCTGCTCAAGCTGAAGGTCGGCGACGAGATGATCCTCCTCGGTGCCCACCCGGAGGCGAGCCTCGGGGCGATCCGGGCGCCGATCGTCGGGATCTACAAGGCGCCGGAGACGGCGCTCGGACGAACCGTCGTCTTCTCGACGCTCGCGACGGCCCGGCAGTTGGCGCGAAGCGAGGCCGCGGCCACGGCGATCGTCGCCCGCGTCGCCGGGGTCGACGGGCCGTGGAGCACCGCATCTCTCGAACGGACGGTCGACGAGATTCGAGCGCTCCTTCCGGCGGGATACGAGGTGGAGGATTGGCTCGAGTTGGTGCCGGTCGTGGCGACCTACATGGCCGTCCTCAATCCGGTGCTGGTGATCTTCGCGGTGATCTTCTTCACGCTCGGGGCGCTCGTCGTGCTGAACACCGTCTACCTCTCGGTGTTGGAGCGGACGCGCGAACTCGGTCTGATCATCTCGCTCGGCGCGTCGCGCGGATACGTGATCCGGATGATCCTTCTCGAGGCGGGTGTGATCGCTGTGGTCGGGTCGATCTACGGCGTCCTCATTGGCGTTGGTCTGATCCTGATTGTCGAAGCGTTCGGCGGCATTCCGCTGTGGGGCGCGGCGGCGGAGACGATGAAGGCGATCGGCATGTCGGCGGTGCTCCACTTGAGCATCCATGCCCGGCAGGTCGCGCTCTCGGCGGCGGCGATGGCCGGCGTCGCGGTGCTTGCGGCGTGGTTCCCGGCATGGAGAGCTTCGAAGCTGGAGCCTGTGGAGGCGATGAGATATGTTGAGTAGTTCGTTGATTCAGACGCTCGATCTGGCGAAAACGTACGTCACCGAGGCGGTGGAGACCCCGGCGCTGAGCGGGGTCGATCTCGAACTGCACCAGAGCGAGTTCACCGCCGTCGCCGGGCCGTCCGGCTCGGGGAAGTCGACGCTGTTGCATCTGCTCGGCGGGCTCGACCGCCCGACCTCGGGCGAGATCTACCTCGAGGGGGCGCCGATGTCCGTCCTGTCGAAGGATCAGCTCGCGCGACTACGGCTGACGCAGATCGGGTTCGTCTTCCAGGCCTACAACCTGATCCCGGTGTTGACCGTGCTCGAGAACACGGCATTCGTCCTCGAGCTGCAGGGGATCGTCCGCTCCGAGCGGATCGCGCGGGCGCGGCAGATCCTTGCCGAATTGGGGATCGAGGAGTACGCCACCCGGTACCCGAATCGGATCTCGGGCGGGCAACAGCAGCGCGTCGCCGTCGCCCGTGCGGTGGTCAGCGAGCCGTCGATCGTCCTTGCCGACGAGCCGACGGCGAACCTGGATACGTCCACGAGCCTCGGCCTGATCGACCTGATGCGCCGGTTGAACGAGGACAAGGGGACGACGTTCTTCTTCGCCACTCACGATACGCGGCTGCTCGATCGGGTGAATCGGCTGATCACGCTGGTCGACGGAAGAATCGCCGAAGACCGGATCCGCTCCGAGAGCCCGTAGCGTCGGAGCTCGCCTCCGACGTTGATTGAGGACGAAAAGACGATGAATCCACGAAATCGCCGCACGCAAGGCGCGACGCTACGCTACGACGAAACAACGAATCGACGTAACGCAGCGTCGGAGCTCGCCTGCCTGTCGGGACGTAAGGGCAGACAGGTCTCCGACGTTGTGGATCGAACGTCGACGATCTTCGACGTCGCATACGAGATGCGACGCTAGCCCCAATACCGTTCACTTAAGCTTGTCTTAGTCGTCTCGCTGTGGTAGAGTGCAGGAGAGCGGAGGCGCTCT
>Ga0180434_10007204_pt1 | contig 12550 bp, 10 predicted proteins | sample SS_ome_7_FD_132453 | JGI IMG/M metagenome (GOLD analysis project Ga0180434, IMG submission 132453) | Hypersaline lake sediment archaeal communities from the Salton Sea, California, USA - SS_1_D_2 metaG | ecosystem: Environmental > Aquatic > Non-marine Saline and Alkaline > Hypersaline >... | reverse complement strand
CATGGTCATCGCCTCGGCGGCGGCGGTGCCTTCGTCGAGCAGTGACGCGTTGGCCAGCGGCAGGCCGGTCAGGTCCGCGACCATGGTTTGAAAGTTGAGCAGCGCTTCGAGACGGCCCTGCGAGATTTCGGCTTGATAAGGGGTGTATTGCGTGTACCAGCCGGGATTTTCGAGGATGTTGCGCTGGATGATCGGCGGGACGATGCAGTCGCAATAGCCCATGCCGATCAGCGAGCGAAAGTCCTGGTTCCTGCCGATGATCGCGCGCAGCTCATCCAGAATCTCGTGCTCGCCGCGCGGCGGGCCGAGCTTGAGTGGCTCTTTGAGCCGGATGGCAACGGGAATGGTCTGGTGGACGAGAGTATCGAGCGAATCGCATCCGAGCGTGGCGAGCATCTCCTTGATGTCTTCGTCGCGCGGCCCCAGGTGGCGGTGAATGAACGTATCAGACGGTTTGAGCAGGTCTGCGGGATTCATGCTTCGAGGCCTTTCGGCAGGTCACGTCCGGGAGTGTCGCGGTCCGCGCGGCGGACCCTACAGCCTTTGTTGGATCGGTTTGCAGCCGGTTGCTACGGCCGGTGCGGGGCCCGGCCGCTACATCGCAGCTACTCCGCGATCATCTTTTCGTAGGCGGCGGCGTCCATCAGCTTTTCAAGCGGGCTCAGGTCGGTGCATTCAATCTTGATCATCCAGCCCTCGCCGAACGGGTCGTCGTTGACCAGCTCGGGCTCGTCGGCGAGGCGTTCGTTGATCTCGATGACCTTGCCACTGACGGCACAGTAGAGACCGCTGGTGGCCTTGACCGACTCGATCTCGCCAAAATCCTCGCCCGCAGTCACCTCGCTGCCGACTTCGGGCAGCTCAACGTAGGTGATGTCGGTGAGCTCGTCGGCGGCGAACTGCGAGATGCCGACCGTGACCGTGTTGCCCTCGACCTTGAACCACTCGTGCGTCTGTGCAAACTTGCAATCCTGCGGAACCGCCATTGCTGCGTTCTCCTACGAGCCTCGCGGGTATCGTCGCTGCCCCGGCCCGCAAGCCCCATGGCCGCAGGCGAGTCCGACATTGTAGGGAATCTGCCGGTTGGGGGACAGGGGGGCTCGGCGACGATCGGAGCGGAGTGATGGGCTTCACGCCGCACGAACGCGCACTCTGCAAGGTACGATCGCATCCGAAACACCGGCCTTTCGACGTTCGATCAGCCCGCAGGCTGGTCGACGCACCGGCTGACTGCGCCCGGTCATTCACACGATCAGATTGACCAGCCGGCCCTTCACGACGATCGTGCGCTGGATGTCTTTGCCGGCGATTGCGGCGGCGATCGTGTCGTCGGCCCGTGCGGCTTCGACCACCTGCTCGTCGGGGGCGGCGCTCGGGACGGTGATGCGGCCGCGGAGCTTGCCGTTGATCTGTACAGCCATCTCGACCGTCTCGTCGATGGTGAGGGCCCCGTCATAGGTTGGCCAAGTTTCGCGGACGAGCGAGCGGTCGTGCCCCAGGCGTTGCCAGAGCTCCTCGCAGATGTGCGGCGCGAACGGCGCGAGGATGAGGAGGAACCGGTCGAGCTGATCGCGGCCGATCTGTTTGGCCTTCTGGGCAGCATTACTCCAAACGATGAGTTGGGCGATCGCGGTGTTCATCGCGAAGCGGTCGATGTCCTCCTGCACCTTCTTGATGGTCTTGTGGAGCAGGCGTTCGAGCTCTTCGTCGCGCTGGTCGGTGACCTTGGGGTTGAGCTTCCAGGCACTGGCGGGCTCGGGGGCCAGTTCCCCTCGCTTGCGCTCAGGGCTCTGTTCGGGCTGGGCGCTCGCTGGCGCTTCGCGTTCGGTTGCGGGGACGACAACCAGCCTCCAGACGCGCTGCAGGAAGCGGTGCACGCCGATGATGTCGCGCGTGTTCCACGGTTTGCTGGCCTCGAGCGGGCCCATGTACATCTCGTAGAGCCGGAGCGTGTCGGTGCCGTATTCCTCGATGATCTGGTCGGGGTTGACGACGTTCTTGAGCGTCTTGGACATTTTCTCGACGCTCTCGCTGAGCTTCTCGCCGGTCTGCTTGTGGTACGCCGCGTCTTCGTGGAAGTCGATCTGATCGTATTCGACGCAGACCCCGCGGCGGTCGCGGTAGGCGTAGGCGGTGATCATGCCCTGGTTGAAGAGCTTGTCGAACGGCTCGGGGGTGGAGACGTGGCCGAGGTCGTAGAGCACCTTGTGCCAGAAGCGGGCGTAGAGCAGGTGCAGGACGGCGTGTTCGGCCCCGCCCATGTAGAGGTCGACGCCGCCGATCTTCGGCTGGCCGACCGGTCCGGGGCCGCCCATCCAGTATTTTTCGACTTCGGGCGCGATGAGTTGGGCGTTGTTCCTGGCGTCACAGAAGCGTAGATAGTACCAGCATGAGCCGGCCCACTGGGGCATCGTGTTGAGCTCGCGGCGAAGCAATTGGCCGTCGCGCTGGATGTTGATCCAGTCCGCGGGAGCGCGCGAAAGCGGCGTCTGGGGCTCGGCATCGGGGTCGTCGCTGGCGATGGGACGGTAGTCCTCCATCTCGGGCAGCGTGACTGGGAGATTCTTCTCGTCCTCGGCCAGGATGCGACCGTCATCGCGATAGAGAATCGGGAACGGCTCACCCCAGTAGCGCTGACGCGAGAAAAGCCAGTCGCGCAGCTTGAATTGGATCGTGCGCTCGCCCAGGTCGCGCTCTTCGAGCCATTCGCTGATCTTGACCTTGGCCGGCCCGGTCGGCAGCCCGTTGAGAATGCACTGACCCTCGAAGCGCTCGCCGTAATCGTCGGACGGTGAGTTGACGCTGAAGCCCTCGCCGGGGAAACAGCCTTGGTCGATCTTGACGTATTTCCGTCCGTCGGGCGTGGTGCCTTCGGCATAGAGCGCGAGGCCATCCTCCCCCGCGAGCATACCTTGTGCGGCGTCCTCCATCGTGCTCGGTGAGACGACCTGCACCACCGGAAGGCCCACAGCCGTGGCGAACTCGTAATCTCGAATGTCCGAGCCGGGGACGGCCATGATCGACCCGGTGCCGTAGCTGATCAAGACGTAGTCGGCGACCCAGATGGGAACGCGTTGGCGGTTGACCGGGTTGACGGCGTAGGCGCCGGTAAAAACGCCGGTTTTGGCCTTCGTGTCGGCCGTGCGGTCGAGCTCGGATTTCTGTTTCGCTTCGGCGACATAGGTGTCGACCGCCTCGCGTTGCTCGGGGGTGGTGACGATCGAGACCAGGCGGTGTTCGGGTGCCAGTACGAGATAGGTGGCGCCGAAGAGCGTATCGGGCCGCGTAGTGAAGACGCGGATGCTGTCGGCGGGCTGGCTCTCGAGCGCAAAGTCGCAGTACGCGCCTTCGCTGCGGCCGATCCAGTTGCGCTGCATGAGCTTGATCGGCTCGGGCCAGTCGAGTTGGTCGAGGTCCCGCAGCAGGCGATCGGCGTACTCGGTGATGCGGAGCATCCACTGCCGCATCGGTCGGCGATAGACCGGATGGTTGCCCCGATCACTGCGGCCTTCGTTGGTGACCTCTTCGTTCGAGAGCACGGTCCCCAGTGCCGGGCACCAGTTGACCGGGACCTCGGCGAGGTAGGCCAAGCGGTGCTCGTCGCGATAGTCCTCGATCGCCTCCGGACCGTGCGCTTTGACTTCCGGCGGAATCGGGAGCTGATCGATGGGGCGGGCGGCGCCGAGGACCTCGCGGCCGGCGGGATCTGTCCAGCGATGCTCCGGATCATACCAGCTATTGTAAATCTGGAGGAAGATCCACTGCGTCCAGCGGTAGTAGTCTTCGTCGCAGGTGGCGAACTCGCGGTCCCAGTCGTAACCCAGGCCGATCGCCATCATCTGCCGTTTGTACGTCTCGATGTTCTTCTGCGTGGTGATGCGCGGGTGGATGCCGGTCTCGACCGCGTATTGCTCGGCGGGCAGGCCGAAGGCATCCCAGCCCATCGGGTGCAGCACGTTGTAGCCGCGCATGAGCTTGTAGCGGGCGATGATGTCGGAGGCGATGTAGCCGAGCGGGTGCCCGACGTGCAGCCCGGCACCGGAAGGATAGGGAAAGAAATCCAGGATATAGAGTTTGGGGCGCTCACTGCCCTGCTGGCCAGGGTTAGCCGTGCGAAAGAGCTTCTGGTCTTGCCAGACCTGTTGCCATCTGGGCTCGATGTCGTTGTAGGCGTACGTATCGCTCATGGCGTCATTGCCTTGCTGCGGTGTCATGACACTCGGGCCGTTCGACGCGGGCTCTCCCGAGCGTTGAAGATAGCCCACCGCCGAGGGGGAATCAACGCATGGCCGCGAACGCCGCCACCGGGTCAAGCGGGCGCGTAGGGCCGCGCCGGCCTACTGCTCGGCCGCCAGATTGGGGACGAACCCGGTGCGGGCGAGGACGTTTTTCGGGTCGAACCAGTCGTACCAGAACGTTTGGAGCTCACCCATATAGGCCTGGGCTTCGAGCTCTTCGCGTTTCAGATCGAAGTCGCCCCGGTAGATCGGTTTGATCTCGAGCAGTTCGACCACGGCGTACTTGAGAGTTTTCGCGAGGGGCGCGACGACCACGGGGTGTTCCTGGGTCAGGTCCGGCCCGCCTTGCTCGGCCGAAGCAAACACCTGTTGGTGCAGCTCGGGAGCATACCCGACGTTCTTGATGGGGCGTGCCTGGCGGAGGAACTGCTCGGGTTCGAACGGCTCGAGCATGGTGAGATAGCGTTCCGAGAAGTCCGGCGGAGTGGGCTGGTCCTCCGGCTCTGGGGGACCGACCAGTTGGTCGTCCTCCTTGCTCTCCTTAAAGCCCATCAGTTTTTTGAGGTCCTGGGCGGCGTTGACAGCCTCCTTCAGTCCGGTCTGGCGGGCCTGCTCGGCCAGCGCGCGGGCCTGCTCAGCGGCGAGGTTGAACGCCTTGATTTGCTTGACGTCCTCAGTCACCTGCTCGCGGACATGGTCGAGCGAGGCCGGTGGGCCGCTCGGCGCGACGCGGGTCACGCGGAAGACGTAAGCCTGATAAGGGATCGGGCCGGCGTTCTGGTCGAGGGTACGGGTCTCCAGCACGACGGGGCCGGGCTCGTCGATGCGCAGGATCGGCGTACGGTCGTCCGGCTCGGCGGGCGGGAAACCTTCGACGTGAAACGCCAAGGTCGGCGTGGGAACGGGCTGCCGGTCGACGACGGCGCTGGCCCGTCCAAAGCCGCGTTCGCGGCGCAGCTCACGCTCGGTGACCAGTTCAGTCTTCTGGTAGATCACCGGATAGGTGGAGGAGAACTTCTGGCGCAGTTCCTCGAACGAGACAATTGCGTCGGCGGGCGGGGCCTGGCGGATGTCGTCTTCACCGAGGGGCGCGCTCTCCCACGGAAGCCGGGCTTCGCGGTGGATGTCGTTTACCAGACGTTGCGCCTCCTGGATGGCTTTGGCGGCGCGGCAATCGTCGCGCACCTGATCCTCCACCTCTTCATAGGTCAGTTGAATCTTCTGCGGCTCGGCACCGTCCTCCAGGGTAAAGGGCGTGGATTCGTCCAGCTCTCTGGTGTATTTGTGCTGGTTCTCCTCGTAGTAACGGAGCCTTTCGCGCGCGCTGATGCGCACTTCGTCCTTGATGGCATCCGGGTCGACGGTCAGGTACTCGACCTGGACGCGGTCCGGAATGCGATAGCCGCAGACGCGGGCCTGGTCGGTGTGGGCGGCGTCGCGGTTCTTGCACTCTTCGAAGTGGGCCTGCAATTCCTCTTCGGTCGGCTCCGGGATGTCGGGCAGAAGCGCCTTGGCATCGATCACCGAGACCAGGACGCGCGCTTGCTGGTTCTGGTCGCGGTAGGCATGTTCGATCTCTGGCAGGCTGGCAACGGCCAGAGCGCCGGCCTGGTGGCGGGCCAGGACTGTCGTAGCGACAACGCGGGCCATGGTATCGTAGATCGAGTTCAGGCTGCGGCCCGTGTCTCGGCGAATGCGATCCAGCAGAATCGAGATACCCGGAGCCTGCCCGAGACCCTCGATGATCTCCTCGCGGCCGACCACGATCCCGGCGCGGCGCGCCTCTTCCATCAACAGATACCTGGCGATGTTCTGCTCTTGGAGGTCTTCGGAGACGACCGGTGGCGTGCGCATCCCGAGTCGTGCGGTCAGTTCGAAATCGGCCTGCGCCTGGTGCGTCTGGCTCAGAAAGATGGGCTTGCCGAACGCCTGACCAATCTCGACATCCCGCATCTGCCGGTTGCGCCCGGCGCGGCCGATCACGTCACCGAGCAGGAACACGACCAGCAGCAGCGACATGAAGACCAACAGTAGCACACGGCTATACTTGCGAAAGATTCGGCTGATTCTCATCTCGGTGTCCTCGCATATCGCGGAGCTATCGTCGGGGACGCCCCGGGCACGGCGGCACAAACGCTCGATAATAGGCCTTAGATGGGCGAACACAAGGCCCCTTTGGCGGCTTGCGGCCAACGCAGCCGCGTGGAGGCCCCAGACCTCGTCTCAAACGCGCCGTGGCAGCCGCGTGACCGATAACGCGTGGCGCCGGCGGGGTGGCATAATTCAACCTCGATTACGGCTTGTCATCGGCACGAGAGTATTCGTAGGCTTTAGATGAGAGTACGTCGTACTCCCGAGACGCCGTACTCTCGAAAGGAGTGATTAAGGTGAACAGGCCTGCAGCGTTCCAGTCCATGCGTCGGCTGTTAGGGGCCGAAGAGGCCGCCACCGCAACCGAATACGCGGTCATGCTGGCGCTGATCATTGTGGTGTGCCTCTCCAGCATCGCACTCATGGGCCAGTCGCTGAGAACCTCCGTGTTCGATTCGGTGAACGCCCTCTTCGGTGGAGGCTAGACCCTCCAAGCAGGCGTGAGGGAGGACGCGGTGGAACCCCATGTCCTCCGACTCTGGCACGTGATGATCTTCGAAGGTTAAGCCGCGTTATGGGCCCGCACTGGAGCCATCTCTGGATGCTCGTGATCGCCCTGGTCGCTCTCTCGGGCTGGTGGCTGGCGGTGCGGCCGCGGGCTTCCTACGGTGGGATCTCCTCCACCATGTCCTTCCTGATAGTCCTCACGGCGGTTCTACTGTGCATTCTCGCCGTCGGCGGGCAGCACGACAGCCCGCGGCCGGTTCCGAGCTTCCGCGTGGCTTCCGCGCGCTGACCGTCGGCAGCCCGGCCAGGGAACGGGTTCGTGTGCCGCACGGCTGAAGCGGTGACCCCCGGTTTGACTCAGCACGGTCCGGCGGCGCACAACACTACGACGCTGGGTTTGGTCAAACGAGAGCTGCAACTGGTGAATCGTTTTCCGGGCGCTAAGCGCGCGGATGGGCTTTTTCGTACGTGTGCTTGACGTTTTCGCTGGTCATGTGCGTGTAGATCTGGGTCGTGCTCAGGCTCTGGTGACCGAGCATCTCCTGCACGCTGCGCAGGTCGGCACCCCGCTGGAGCATGTGGGTTGCGAAGCTATGCCGCAGCGTGTGCGGGCTCACTGACAGATCCAGACCCGCCTCGAGCAAATACTTGTCAAGCTTTCGGCGGACGCTGCGGGTGCTCAGGCGCTGCCCGTGCTTGTTGATGAACAACGCGTCCGGGTCATGCTTGGCGGTCTGCAAGCTGCTCCGCCGCAGGTCCAGATAGTGGATGACCGCCTTGACGGCTCCGGGGCCGATCGGAATGACGCGTTCTTTCTTGCCCTTTCCGCGGACGCGGATGACGCTGCTGCCGAGGTCGATGTCGGCGATGTTTAGCGCGACCAGCTCGCTCACGCGGATTCCGGTCGAGTACAGCATTTCCAGGATGGCCCGGTCGCGGGCTCCCAAAAGCGTGGTGGTGTCGCAATTCGAGAACAGCTTCTCGATCTGCTCGACGTCGAGGAACTTCGGCAGGCGTTTTTCCTGTTTCGGCGTGCGGATCGGAGTGACCGGGTTGCTGCCGGTGTACTCGCGGCGGACGACGAACTTGTAGAAGCTCCGCAGGGTGGCCAACTTACGCGCCACCGTGCTCTTGCAATAATTCCGGTCACGGAGCTTCGACATGAACAGCCGCACCAGGTCGGTGTCGACCGCGAGCAGTCGGCGATTCCGTTCTTCGATCAGGTGTGGTGACAGCGGTGGCGACAGTTTGCGGTTGGGATAGCCGTTTGAGCCCTTCACGGCATTGGGGGCGGGCCCGGGTGGCGGCTCTGCGTCGGGATCGGCCAGGAACACGCAGAACTGCTCCAGATCGGCGGCGTAACAGCGGGCGGTGTGAGTGGAGAAATGCCGCTCGGCCCGCAGGTAGTTGATGAACTGATCGATGATGGATTCCTGCGTGTTCATCAGACGGTCACGACCTTCTTTGTGAGGATCTTGAAACCTGTGCAAGACGATATCCCACCTTTACGTAAAACCTTTACGGGGAAGCCGCGACACGACCTTCCAGTGCATTCCCGATCCACCTGCCCATCTGATAACTGAGCACGGCGGCGTCGAAGAAGTCGAAGTCGAGGTCGGGCCGCTCGGCATGCTCCAGCAGCGACGCCAGCAGGGCCGACTCCTGGCCTGGGCGGTACCAGAAGACGTAGCGTTGCCGACCTTTCACCAGACTCAGACATCGCCGTCCTGCGTGCATTGCTTCGTCTCGGCATCCCCGGGCGTTATCCGGGATGAATCTCTTTCCAATAACATCGACCGGATCGACGCCCAACAGCAATAACGGACGAAGAGTTCTTGTGACTTTACATAGATCCCGGCGCCGTAGGGGCTGTCATGGCCGCTGCGGCGTGCTCCGAAGGCGCGTGCGTCGGCAAGAACTGCGTCCTCGGCGGCGTTGTAGACCTGCTGGATTTGCAGGACCGGGGTGGCGGCGGCGGTTACTGACGCTGCCGGGGCCACCTCCGCGGCCTGGCGCGAGGCCACGACCGGGTCGAACCGGGCCGGGGCTGGCCGATGCCGATGCGGGGGGGCATACCACTGCATCACGAGGCCGACGCGAGGCGGGTGGTAGGGGTGATATTCGGTGATGGCGGTGACGATGGTGGCGTCGGCCTGGAGCTCGCGGGCAAGGTCAAGGGCGTCCTGGGGGGTTTCGACCGCGCTTTTCCCGCGCAGCGCCAATGCAGCCAGGGTGCGGTTGACCGGGACCACGACGATGCCGGGAAACGACTGGAATTCCGAGGCCAGGATATCGGTCACCTTCAGCGGGTCCCAGTAAGTGCTGTTGCTGAGGTTCAGGACGGGGGCGACCACCACGACCTCGGGCGGTTCCGCGCGAGGCTCGACCCCGGCTGGCCCGCGCTGCTGTGTGCAGCCGGCCAGCAAGAGGACTCCCGCAATCGACCCGAGTGCTATCATGGCACCGCACCTGCCCTTGGGAGGGCAAACAAAACCCAATTTCAGGTCCGAAAGGTCGGAGGAGAGAGCCCGTCTATTTATTGTAGGACGGTAAATTGCGTTTGGTAAAGTCCGCGTGGAGCAACGAGCAGCGCGGGGGGGCCCTTCAGCGGTCCTGGGGGCAGCAAATGTGCGTCTAGACCGCCCCCACAGGCGGTTGCGATCGGGCGATGTTCGGCATGGGCGGCTGGCCATGTATGCCTATTTTCCTTCGGTTTCCAGCGGGGTGTTAACGGAAGCTTGAGGCTCTCCGGGATCCCGGGCGGCTTGGGGCGGACCCGAATAGCCCTCTAACTCGGTTCGCAGCGACCAGATATTCTCCACGCCCGCCCGGGCGGAGACGAAATAGACCCGTCCCGTGCTGCTGCACGTGGGGTTGAACGCCCCAACCGCCCCATCCGTGATCTTGAAACGCGTGCCGCTGCGGACATCGACCATCCAGATGTCAGCCGGCAGCGGCGCGGAGTCGTCAGGCGTAGTGGCGGTTTGTCGGACGCAGCAGTAAACGATCGTGCCGCCGTCCGGCGACCAGCGGGGCGCGATGCAGGCCGATGAATCGCTGTAGGCCAGCTCGGTCGGGTGTCGGGCTTCATCGCCGATCAGCTCGACCGACCAGATGCTGAACCAGCGCGTTCCACGCTGACGGGCCCGCTGAAACGTGATCCGCTGTCCATCGCAGGACCAGTCCGGAAACATGCCGTAACAGAGGAAACGCCGGATACCGGGCCGGTCGATCGAGAGTGACCAGATTTCCCACTGGTGCGAACGGCCGCCCCAGGCGGTGAAGGCGACGCGCTGCCCATCGGGGGAAAAGCAGGGGGCGATCTCGTCGGAGGGGTCGTGCGTCAGTTGGGTCAGCTCGGTGCCGTCGCGTTTGATCAGCCAGATGTCCCAGTTGCCACTGCGATTCGAGCAGAAGACGACGCTCTCGCCGTCGGGACTGAAGCGGGGCTGGATATCGTCGGCGGGGACGTGGTGAGACGGGCGATGACCGATTCGCACCCGATGATCGAGCTTCGCGGGCTGCACCGCTACTTCGGGCAGACCCGGGCGGTCGACGACGTGTCGTTCCGGGTCGCCCGGGGGCAAGTGTTCGGCTATATCGGCCCGAACGGCGCCGGCAAGACGACCAGCATGCGCGTGCTGGCCACGCTCGATCTACCGACCGCGGGCGACGCGCTGGTCGACGGCTTCTCGGTCGTCGACGATCCGGACCGCGTGCGCCGCCGCCTCGGCTTCATGCCCGACTACTTCGGCACCTATGCCGACGTGAACGTCCGCGAGTACCTCGACTTTTTCGCCCGGGCGTATCAGCTTCGCGGGCGGGCGCGGACCCGCGCGATCGGGCACGTGATGGAGTTCACCGGGCTCGACGTGCTGGCCGATAAGCCCATCAACGGCCTCTCGAAGGGAATGAAACAGCGGCTCTGCCTCGGTCGGGCGTTGATCCACGACCCGGTCGTGATGGTGCTCGACGAGCCGGCCGCCGGGTTGGACCCCCGGGCGCGGATCGAGGTCCGGTCGATGATCCGCGAGCTGGCCAACCGCGGCAAGGCCATTCTCATCAGTTCCCACATCCTCACCGAGCTGGCCGAGATCTGCGACGTGGTGGGCATTCTGGAGCGAGGGCGGTTGGTGGCCGTCGGCTCGGTCGAAGCAATCCAACGCCAGGGTCAGGCGCCGCAGAACGTCGTCGAGGTCCGACTCCTCGACGGCACGACTTCGCTGGCCGAATGGCTCGGCCGGCGCGACGGCGTCAGCCAGATCCAGCAGGACGGGCAAGTCGTCCGGTTCCTCCACGCGGGCCAACTCGAAGCGGAGGCCGATCTCCTCAAGGCGATGATCGAGGCCGGGTTTCGCGTCGTCGCCTTCGGCTCGCGTCGCATGTCGCTGGAAGACGTCTTCCTGCAAGTCACCAAGGGACTCATCCAATGAGCGCCCCGGCCGAACCCTTGCCGCTCGATCGAGGACCGACGGCCGCCGCCGAGCGCGGATGGCCGGCCCGGGCCGAGCACCTGCTGGTGTGGGTCGGCGAGCACCTCAATCCCATCCTCGTCAAGGAGGCCCGGCAGTCGCTCAAGAGCAAGCAGTTCGTGCTCACCTTCGGGCTGCTCCTGCTTTGCGGCTGGGGCTGGTCGTTTGTGGGGCTGGCCATCATGGGCCCCGAGGCGTCGTACACCGGCAAGGGCCCGGAGATGCTGATGGGGTACGTGGCGATCCTGGCGTTTCCCCTGCTGGTGATCGTACCGTTCTGGGCGTTCCGCTCGCTCGCCTCGGAGCAGGAGGATCGGACGTACGAGCTGTTGTCGATCACCGGGCTCAATCCGCGGCAGATCGTCGCCGGAAAGCTCTCGAGCGCCGGCATGCAGATGCTCATCTACCTCTCGGCCATCTCCCCCTGCCTCGCCTTCACCTACATGCTCCGCGGCATCGCCTTCCCGAATATCCTCTTGCTCCTCTTCTACCTGTCGCTCGGCTCGCTGGGGCTGTCGCTGGTCGGGCTGCTGGTGGGCACGCTCACCAGCGAAAAGCACTGGCAGGTGGTGCTCTCCGTGCTGTCGATCGTCGGCCTGCTGTGGGCGTTCGGGCTGGCGTGCAGCCTGTGCTCCTGGGTGATTTGGGGGATGGACCTGCCGGTGGGCACGAGCGAGTTCTGGCAGTGGAACGCGGCCCTGCTTACGGCCTACGTCACCTACTTCGCGCTGGTCTTCTACGCCGCCGTGGCCCAGATCACCTTCGCCAGCGACAACCGCTCCACCCGGCTCCGCGCCATCATGATCGTCCAGCACGTCTGCTGGGTGGGCTGGATGACTTGGGCGCTGACCCTCGAGCCCGAAAGCGAAGTCCTCCTGCTCTTGCTCGCGCTCCTGGGGCTCCACTGGTACGTGATGGGGGCGTTGATGACGGGCGAGTCGCCGGACCTCTCGCCGCGCGTGAAGCGCCGCCTGCCGCAGAGCTTCCTGGGCCGCGTCTTCCTCACCTGGCTCAACCCGGGCCCGGGCACCGGCTATCTGCTGGCCGTGTGCGGCGCGCTGGCAGGGCTTGTGCTGGTGGGGTGCATGGTGTTCGTACGCGAGGTCTACGGCATGGGTTCGCTCGTCCGGTCCTGGTCGCCGGGCGACTCCCAGCGATTGCTCGCCTTCGGCGTGCTCGTGCTCGCCTACCTGACGGCCTACCTGGGCATCGGGCTGCTCTTGATCCGCCTGCTGCACCGGT
>Ga0180434_10007203_pt1 | contig 12550 bp, 9 predicted proteins | sample SS_ome_7_FD_132453 | JGI IMG/M metagenome (GOLD analysis project Ga0180434, IMG submission 132453) | Hypersaline lake sediment archaeal communities from the Salton Sea, California, USA - SS_1_D_2 metaG | ecosystem: Environmental > Aquatic > Non-marine Saline and Alkaline > Hypersaline > Sediment... | reverse complement strand
GCCCGACCGGACGGAGAAGAGGAGCGGGTTCTCCGAATCGCCGAACTTCATCCCCATCACTTCCTCGACCTTGGCGATCGCTCTCTCTACGCCCTCCGACAAGGTGTCCGGAAACGCCCCGCCGTTGTCCATGTAGTACGTGCAGACCTCCGTCGAGATCGTGAATCCGGCGGGCACGGGTATGCCGAGGTTCGTCATCTCGGCGAGGTTGGCGCCCTTACCGCCGAGCAGGTTCTTCATCTCACCACGCCCGGCGGCTCGACCTCCTCCGAAGAAGTAGACCATTCTGTGAGGCATCTGGTTCTCCCTTCGCGTGTCCGACCCGCACGTTGCCTTGCGCGAGCCGGTGGTGTTGCCGTGGCCCGCCCCATCGGGCACGAATCGTCGCAGATAGATGAAGATAGCACCGGAGACCCCCGGCCGCAACGCGTATGGCGGCCGGCCGCCGGCCGGTCCGAGGAGCCGGGCCTCGACCGCGTCCACCTCTTCGCCACGGGTTCCGGGAAGTCGCTGCGGGTCCTGGCGAGCGCGTGGCCCGACCTCAGGCCGAGGCGCCTATACGATACTCGGCGGGAGGGAGCGCGACGACGAGTCGCTCCCACGGGGGGATATCAGAGTAGGGTGTCGTCCGTCGTTACGAGGTCGTCGTCCTGCTCCGCCGCGCTACGGGACACGTCCGAGCCGGCACCGGCGTCTGACGACGGCACAGAGTCCCATCCGGCGACGGCCCTCACGGCCGTCCCATTGACCACACGCGGGCGGGCGTCGCCCTCGCTGCGACGTATCCGCCTGTAGCTGGCCTCGCGGCGGATCTGGGCTACGATCAGCTCGCGCAGCGTCATCCCGTCGTGCGCGTCCGGCGCGGAGAAGGCATCGGGATGTCCGACCAGGTAGAGCAGCTCCTCCTTGAGGTCGCTCCTTATCGTACGCGTGTTCTTTCTGTGCTGGTCGATGACGACGTTGGCTACCAGAGCAGCGACCACATAGCTAATGAGGATATAGACGAGGCCGTGCGGCGCGATGTACCCGAGCATCTGGCCCCCGAAGAAGAACGTCACACCCCACAGGACGACGACCGACATCTTGGGATTGAGCCCGAATCGTATGAGTCTGTGGTGGGTGTGCGAGCGGTCGGGCGTCATCAGTCCCTTGTGGGACCTTCGCCGCCTGACGATGGTCGTGACGACGTCGAACGCCGGCACGGCCATGCACGCCCCGGCTACGAGGAGCGCGTTGCTCGCGCCGTCGCCGTACGAGCCGACCACGGCCCCTCCCGCCAGGAAGAAGCCGAGCACCATGCTCCCGGCGTCGCCGAGATAGATGTTCCCCTCTCTGAAATTGTGCAGCAGGAAGCCGGCCACGCTTCCAAGAAGCCCCGCCGCCATCATGTAGAGAAGGGGGTTCTCGTTGATGACGCCTACGGCGAAGAGCCCCAGGGCGCCTATGGCCGCCACGCCGCTCGCCAGCCCGTCGAGGCCGTCGACCAGATTGATCGCGTTCATGCAGCCCAGGAACCAGAAGACCGTCACTGGGTACGTCAACCACCTGAGCTCGTGGGCGGGTCCGAACAGGAACCTCAGATGCTCGATCCTGGCTCCGGCCGATACCATCGTGACGGCAACCGCCGTCTGCACGATGAGCTTGACGATCGGTCGGAGGTTCAGTCGGTCGTCGAGCATGCCGAGGATCACGATGACGACGCCGCCGACCATGAGCGCCGACAGCTTGACGCCGACCTCCGGCTCGAACCCTCCGCACATCCACATCGACCCGATGACCGACGCGGCGAACACGGCGAATACGAAGAGACCACCGGTCGTTGGGATCGGCCTCGCTCTTGTCCGCCTCGTGCTCGGCAGGTCTACCAGCCCCAGACGCAGACCGAGTCTGGCGGCCGGCTTCATGACTAGCCAGGACGTCACGCCCGTAGCGACTATGAGAGCCACCGCGAAGAGCACGCTACACAAGGAAGACACCCCCAGGATGGGAGACCGAAACGACGCGTTCCCGCGAATCTAGCATGAAGAGAGTCGTCTCGAAAAGAACCTCTATTCGGTGGGCACTGACCGTGCCTCACCTATTGCTGGCGCTACCGGGGGACCTGGGAGCGCGCGTCCCGCAAGGCCGGCCACAACGCGCGCCCGCATGGCGCGCAGACAGAACCATGGACGTGAGAGGTATCCAGCCCATCCGCGAGCGGCCTCTCCCAGCGGAACGCTCCCTGCAAGCTCTGACAGCGAGGACAAGTGCAAGACGTGTTCCCTGAGTGATGCAATACTTGATACACTTCCGCCCCTCCGCCTCGCGTCGAGATCGTCGCGCGTCCAGTATCCCAGGTCATACATGTCCAACACGAACTCGAGGCCCGCGATCGACCGCCGCAGGTGCGGCCCGGCAAGGACGTCTCCCGACGCTTTCCAGTAATCATAGATGCCGAGCGCTCCCCGGCAGTGGCCGGACAGGTCCATCACCACACGTTCGGCGATCGGATATTCCTCGAGGAAGATCGGGGACTCGGTCCCGGCGTCACCCGAAGCGTCGCCCACCTCACGCATGAGGCCGCCGTCGTCCACCGGCGCCGTGAATGCCGCGAACGCCGCTGCCGCCGCCTCGCCGGCCTCCTCCAGGTTCAGAAGTGTCCATGCCCTCACGAGCGCTGACAGGCACTCGCCCTGTGTGCCTGCCGCGAACCTCGCCGTCGGAAGTTGTGAGCGGTAGGCCCTCGGCCCCGGAGGCAGCGCCCAGCCTCCGAAGCTGGCCGGGACCCTCTCCATCGCCGCAACGAGCCGCTCGACCGCCAGGCGGAACCGCTCCCGACGTTCCAGGCTGCCGTTGTCCAGGTAGATCTCCAGATTGCCAAGCGCGAACCGGGCGAGGTCGAGCGCCGAGTGCGCCAGGCCGTCGACGGCAGAAGGTAGTCTGGGGAGCCCCTCGGCGTCCAGGGGCCCCCGGGGGTCCGCTAGTTCCGAGTAATCGATGTAGTATCCGCGCGGCGCGCGCGGGTCCACGTGGCGGCCTCTCCGAATGCGGCGCACCCCGCCTCCCTACGCTCCGAAGAACTCCAGTATCGTCGTCGCGACGTGTTCCCTCTCGTCCTCCTTGAGGAGAGAGAAGACAGGTATCGAAAGCGTCTCGGATGACGCCCTCTCCGACTCCGGCATGTCACCGGGGCCTCGCCCGAGCGATGAGAAGCACTCCTGGAGATGCAGCGGACGCGGGTAATAGACGGCGCACCCGATGCCTCGCTCCCGGAGATGTGCCTGAAGCTCGTCTCTGCGTGGAACGCGTATCACGTACTGGTTGTATATGTGGCGAGACTCGGGCGCGCGGCGAGGCGGCACGACGGCGGTCCCGGAGAATCGCTCGTCGTAGTAGTCCGCGTTCCGGGCCCGCCCTTCGCTCCACTCGTCAAGGTGGCGTAGCTTCACCGAGAGGACCGCGGCCTGCAGCGCGTCGAGCCGGCTGTTGAGACCTATCGTCCAGTGTTCGTACATCTCGGTCTGGCCGCCCTCCTTCAGCGTCTGGCCGTGCTCTCGCAGGCTGACGATCAGGTCGGCGATCGACTCGTCGTCGCTGGTGATCATGCCGCCGTCGCCGAACACGCCGAGGTTCTTGCTCGGGAAGAAGCTGAAGCACCCTATCGAGCCCATCGACCCGGCCCTGCGTCCGTTGTACTCCGCTCCGATCGCCTGGGCGGCGTCCTCGATCACCGGTATCCCGTGCCGCAGGCCTACCTCCAGTATGGGGTCCATATCGGCGCACTGACCGAAGAGGTGAACCGGCATGATCGCCCGCGTCCTCTCGGTCACCGCGGCCTCTATCCGGCCGGGATCGATGTTGTATGTGGTCGGGTCGATGTCGACGAACACCGGGATCGCGCCCAACCTCGCCACCGCGCCCCCGGTCGCGAAGAACGTGTACGGCGTGGTGATCACCTCGTCGTCGCGGCCCACGCCGTGAGCCATGAGAGCCAGCAGAAGAGCGTCGGACCCGGAGGCCACGCCCACCGCGCGCCTGGTACCACAGTAGCCCGCCAGCTCCTCCTCGAACTCCTTGACCCGTGGGCCCAGCTTGAAGCCCTGCGACTCGACGACGGCCGATATGGCCGAATCGACCTCCGGCTTGATCGTCTGATACTGCCTCTTGAGATCCAGAAGTGGCACCTTCATGCTGTTAGTGTCTCCCTCCGATGCTTCAGGTCAGCGCGCCGCCCCCTCCAGGAGGTCGGCTATCCTCTCGGCCGTCTTGCCGTCCCAGAGCTCCGGGGGGCCGGCCGTCCTCGGTTCTCTCTCCTCAAGCACCTCGAGCGCCGCTGCGACGATCGACTCCTCGTCGGTTCCCACGACCCTGTTCGTCCCCTGCGTTATCGTGACGGGGCGCTCCGTGTTCTTGCGGAGCGTCAGGCAGGGCACACCGAGCACGGTCGTCTCCTCCTGCACGCCTCCGGAGTCGGTCATGACGAGCCGCGCGTTGGCCTCCAGCATCACGAAGTCGAGATAGCCCATAGGCGGCGTCATCGTGAGCCCGGCTATCTCCCTCGCGCGCTCTCCCAGCCCGGCCGCCTTCAGGGTCTTGACGCTCCTCGGGTGCATGGGATAGACGACGGGCAGCTCCTCTCCTATCCGCTCGACGGCAGAGAGGATCCCATCGAACGCGTCCCGCTGGTCGACGTTCGCGGGCCTGTGAAGCGTCAGGACCGCATACTCGCGCGGCGACAGGCCGAGGTTGAACAGCAGCTCCTCATTGCGCAGGGCCTTGTTCCTGAACTTCAGCAAGGTGTCGACCATGATGTTGCCGACCAGATGTATAGCCTCCTCCGGCCGCCCCTCCTTTAACAGGTTCTCGTCCGCGTCGCTCGACGGCGTGAACAACCACGTCGAGACCGCGTCTGTCACGATCCTATTGATCTCTTCCGGCATGCTCCAGTCACGGCTCCGAAGTCCCGCCTCGACGTGCGCGACGTCGATGCCGCGCTTGACCGCCGTCAGCGAACACGCCACCGTGGAATTCACGTCGCCCACGACCGCAACCAGATCGACATCCTGATCGTCGAGGAACTTGTCGAACGACTGCATGATCTTGGCGGTCTGCACCGCGTGCGACGCCGAGCCGACGCCCAGGTTGAAATCGGCGGCAGGGATCTTGAGCTCTCTGAAGAACGCCGCCGACATGATGTCGTCGTAGTGCTGACCCGTGTGAACTACGATGGGCGTGATGCCTTCACGAGCGGCGAGAGCTTCCCTCAGGGGCGCGATCTTGACGAAGTTGGGTCTGGCGCCGGCAATGAGAGCGACCTTCACGTCGTGCCTCCATGTTTCGAACGTCAGAGAGACTGAGAAGGATGTTCGCAGACGCGGGGGCGTGTGCGCAACCCCGAACCTGAAGCGGGGGCGGGGCGCGCGGCCGCGGGCCTGAGAGCGGAGGTGGGCGGATGCGGAACCCGGATCCTGACGGCGAGGATAGGCGCGGTGCCGGGCTCCCCCGGGCCGAGCGCCGTTCACATCACCGGGACCATGAGATCTTGAGCTCGAAGCCGGCGGGCAACCGGCCACGCCAGGACGCGGTAATGAGAGGGCAGGGCAGTGAGAGGTTGAACCCCGGGTGCCACGAAGAGTCAGTCACGGAGAGGGACAGGTCGGGAGAGAACTTGAGAGTGGCAAGGGGCTCGCCGTCCACGGTCAGCTCCACGCCCGAACCAGCTCGTCGAGCCTCAATGTCGGGGTGGACGCGCAGGCTCCACTCGAGCTCGTGCTCCTCCTCACCGTCGAACCCGTCGCGAACGTTCAGCCCGGACTCCAGGACCTCGATCGTCCTGCGGTGCAGAGGGCTTCCGTTGAGATGCGCAAATCCCGAGTGGCCGGCCTCCGCCGACCTCCCGGACGAGGCGGCGGAGAGAATACCGTGCCTTCGTCCGCAGCGGTGAGAGCCCCACAGCTCGCACTGATCGGCCCCGTCGACCGTGACCGTGTTGTGAGCGGCCGTTCGTCGCTGTCTCAACCGCTCCTCGCCCCGCTCGTAGGTGGAGATCCCCGAGTTGACGAACACGCGGCGGCCGTCCCTCGACAGCTCGAAGGAGAGGGCGTCGCAGTGGCCATGCCCCGGCTGGTGGTCGGGCCCCACGGGGCCCGCGTCGAAGAGCACCAGGGTCCTGTCGTCCTCCGACGTGATGCGGAAGTACCCGCTCTCCGTCAGGTGAACGACGTCGTCGCGGGGGACGGGCGTAGCGAGCCCGAGCCGATCGCAGTAGGCGCGCAGATCGGGCACCCTCAGGGCGACACCCATCGTCGAGTCGTTGAAGAAGGACATCTCCCCGTCGGGGTGGGACAGAAGCTCGAGCCACGACTGCATCGAAGCGGCGGTCGACTCCAGGAGCCGCCGCTCCTCGGCGAGGCGATCCAGTAGGGGGTCGCTCGCGCCGTAGAGCACATTGAGCACGTCGAGCAGCTGCTCGAGCACGATGGCGTGGTACATCGGAGATCGCTCGTAGTGCCCGCCGTCCCCCAGGACCTGCTCGGGCAGCTCCCTCTTGAAGAGCCGTAGTCCCTCCTCGAGCCACCGGTCACCCTCCTCAGACCCGAAGTAGAGGCCGGACGCGGTCAGGGCGGTCGCGTTGGCGAGCAGGTGGTTCGCCGAGAGGTCGTGCTCGATGTTACGCTCGAGATGCCGCGTCTGTACGGCGAGGCTCTGGACGATGTCGTCATCACCGCTCGACACGCCGCCTTTCAGGAGCATCCACTTGATCCAGTTCACGATGCGTAGCGACGTGGGGTACGGGTCCCAGGCGTCGCGCGTTCCGGGAGGATTGGAGGATATCCACGAGAGCAAGACGTCCCTGAGCCAGTCCGACGACGGGTCGGACGCGCGCGACGGGATGTCGGTGAAGTAGTGCAGGTGGTAGAGGACGAGGCGAGGCACTCCGGGAGGGGCCCAGTCCGGCCTTCCAGACCCTACCATCTCAGTGCCGAGGATCCTGACGCGGTCGGTCGACAGCCACTCCGGCTCCCGCGGGGGGGTCTCCCGGAGCGAACGTGCGCGAGGGCGTCGCGGCGGATGCGGACGCTCGTCCGGCCGCCTCCTGAAGAGCCGACGGGCGACACGCGCGGCCAGCTGTCTGCCCCGAAGATGTCGGAGCGTCCTCAGATATGTCCCGGGCGCTACCATCGGTCCCTTCCTACTCGCTGACGAGCCTCCGCAGCTTCCCGCGGTCCGTCAGCTCGATCGTCCGGACGATCTCGACGGTAAGGTCGAGCTCGTCGCCCACCTTGTCCCTGAAGGCCGTCGCTATCCTCGCCCGGTCGTCCTCCCCGAAGCCCGGAGCGGGGACGATCCGGAACGTACACAGACCGGGTTCACTCTGCACGTACTGGTATCGCACTACGTTCTCCAGGACCGGACCGTGCATGTTGAGCGCTGTCAGAGATATTCGCGCGCCGCTCCTTCCCTCGAGCATCTCCTGCTTCCACCGCCCCTCGACGTCGGTGAAGCGCTCCCAGCTTCGCCCACATGAGCACCGCGAGGCTAGGCGCGTCGCTCTGTCTCCGGTCCTGTATCGTATCAGCGGCATCGCCCGGTTCCAGAGACCGGTCCCGACGAGCTCCCCCCGCTCGCCCTCAGCCAGACACGCCCGCCCGGCTTCGTCCACGATCTCGAGCAGTCCGTAGTCAGGAACGTGATGATAGACGGCCTCGCGCTGGCACTCCGCGCCCAGGATCAACCTCTCGCTGTGCCCATATATCGGAAAGGCCCGCGTCCGGAAGGCCCGCTCTATCCTCTCGCGCTGGTCCTGCGTGCACGCCTCGGACGCCAGGAGCGCCGCTCCGACCGGCGGCACGCGGTCGGCGAGGTTCTCTCGCAGCAAGTACTCAGCAAGAGTATCGATCGCCGACGGATAGCCGTGCAGGAAGTCGGGGGCGAACGCCGAAAGCCTGTCAATGTAGGCCGGCAGCGTGTCCTCATTCATGTGGAATGGCGAGAACTGCAGCTCTCTGTAGATCGGATTCGACTGCCAGTAGACGCCCGGCGCGAGGCCGGCGAACGACACGCCTCTGAAGGTGGCCTTCGTCGACCGCGGCGTGTAACCGACTCGGCTCCAGACGCGATGGACGAAGGCGGTCTCGGTCGACTGGGAGTGGTCCTCCACGAAGAACCGCAGCTGGTTGCCGCTCGTTCCGCCGGTCGTGATCTCGTAGTGCGGGATTCGCGCGAGCGACTCCGGCAGGTACTCCTCCCTCCGCTCCTGCAGTCGCTCCTTGTCCAGGAGTGGGAAGTCCTTAAGCGCCTCCAGCGGCTCGTGTCTCTCGACAGCCGCCCTGTGCGGTCGATACGCGGGAACCTCCCGCGTCGCGAAGTCCAGGATCTCTCCCAGCGCCACGCTCTTGTAGGAGCGTATCTCCTCGAGAGACGCGCGGTCGAAAGCGGGGCCCCGACGCAACGTCCTGCGATACGACGGCCCCGCGATCCAGGAGAACGGGACGAGTCCGACGGCGCCCTTCATCCATCCGGGCAGCGACTCGTAGAGATTGCGTCTGTCGGCGAAGCCCAAGTTCTCAACCTCCCGGCGCCTGTCGTTCCGCCAGTTCCCTGCACATGACGACGAATCGCTCGTGCCAGACGGCGTCGGAGAAATCCTCACGCCTCTCGCGAACGCCGGCCCGTAGTCGGGCGTATTCGTCCGGACGTTCGCAAAGGCCGTTCATCGCCCGGGTGAGGTCCGCGGCGTCGCGCGGCTCGACGAGCAGGCCGCACGACTCGTCGACGATCTCAGGAAGCGCGCGCCACCGCGTCACGACCACAGGTATCCCGACGGCGTAAGCCTCCAGGACGACACCGGGATAGCCCTCGCCCTCGTGATAGCTGGGCAGGACGAGCGCGTCGTACCGCGACAGCACGCGCGCGACCTCCGACGGCTCCACGCTGCCCCGGTAGGCGAGCCTGTCCCGTCCTTCCAGCTCTTCGCGCTCGATGTCGAAGTCGAGAGTGCCGTAGACGTCGACCGTCGCCGCTCCCTCGAGCCGGGCGGCCGCGGCCACCAGCTCTCTCACGCCCTTGCGGCTGTGTATCTGGCCTAGATAGACGAAGCGCTCACATCGCCGCCCGGTCGTATCGTCGGGCGGAAGCTCGGGCATCGGCCTGCTGTTCGGGAACCACCGGACGCGCTCCAGGCCCGCCCTCTCTGCCGTGCTGACAAGGGATCGCGTCTCCGCGAGGTAGAGGTCGGCCCGCACCAGCGCCCGTACTATCGGCGCCCTGCGGCGAGCCGGGTACTGCATGAAGTCGGTGCCGCCGAACTTCCTCACTACGGATGGCGTGGCGACGCGGGCGCACTCCGCCACGAACAGAGGAGCCATGACGTGGAGAGCGCTCGTGGAGACGTGCAGTGTGGCCACGTCCACATCAGCCACGGCCCGGGCGATCTTCCTTCGCAGGCCGAGGAGCGCTCCCGGCGCTCTCAACCCCCGGCCTCTGACACCGCCCGTGTCGATGACACGAACGTCGAGCCCGTCTCGAGAGACAAGCCCGCGGGCCAGTCCCTCGAAGAGCACGGTCGTCCCTCCGATAGGAGGGGGAACCGGCCCCGCCATCAGTACGCTCAGGCTCATCCTGTGAGCGCCTCCTCGTAGACGGCCAGAGTTCGCTCCGCCAGCGTCCTGTCAGAGTAGCTCTCTCGCACGAGCGCCGCTCCCCTCTCCCCCATCTCCACGAGCGCGCCCGGCGCCGCGGAGAGCGCCTGCGAGATGGCGCCGGCGAGAGAGAGAGCGTCTTCGGGCGGAACGAGCCACCCGGTCGAGCCCGGTATCGCGAGCCTATCGGCGTCTCCCACGTCCGTCGCGATCACCGGCCTCGCGTTCCCCAACGCCTCCAGGAGCGCGTTCGGGAAGCCCTCCCATCTGGAGGGCAGCACGACCGCGTCAGCTCCGAGGTAGACGCTTCGCACGTCACGCGTCTCGGGAACCATCTCGAACCTGTCGGCCAGCCTTCCAAACCCGGCTCTCTCGACCACCTCGGCGAAGAGATCCCGGTCGATCGGCCTCCCGACCCAGACGGTCCTGACGCGTGAGAGCGCCTCGTCCGGAAGAAGCTCCAGCGCGTCCAGGAGCACGAGCGGAGCCTTCTGCCTCTCCACCCTGCCCACGACCGCCAGGAGAAACTCCCCCCTTGACGCGTGTTCCGCACGGAAACCCGCGGCGCGCGCGAGAACATCGTCCGACGGCGCCGTCCACCTGAACCCGTTGTGCACTACCCTGACGCGCCCTCTCCAGACAGGCAGTCGCTCCTCGACGTTACGCGCTATCGCGTCGGCGTTGACGATCATCAGCCTCGCCCTGCGCGCGAGGGCGCGCTCGAGCAGCATCCTCGCGGGCGACGCTCCGAGGTCGACGTTCCGCTCCGACACGATGACAGCCGGCCCACCGGCCAGCGACGCGGCTACCCGGGCCAGAACGCCCGGCGTAAGGAGCCAGCTATGGACGAGGTCGTAGGAGGTACTCTTGAGAAGACTTGCCAGATGCGCGACCACGCGCGGGTCGCGCCCCCCGCGCCCGCCGAGATCGTGCACCGAAGCCCCGGTCGACTCGACGTCGGGCCGGAAGTGGTCGTGTCGGTGGTAGACCGCCACCGACGAGGTGACGTCCCTACGATCGAGCGCGCCCAGCAGCGTCGCAAGCTGGCGCTGGGCGCCTCCCGAGGTCAGCGAGTCTATGACGTGCAGCACCTTCAGCAGGCCACCTCCTCAGCGCCTCGCGTCGACCCAGCCTGCGCACATAATAAGGAGGAGCGTCGGCAGCTTCATCAGATACGATACCGCGGCCGTGTCCAGAACGACCAGCGTAGGGACGAATATCATTATGAACCTGGCGCCCAGAAGCGTTCCGCGCCTGAGCGCTATGCCGCGATAGAGCACTACCGCGTGCAGCACGTAGTACAGCATGACACCGACGACCCCGAGCGAAACGCCCAGCTCGACGACGTTGTTGTGCGCGTACGTGCCCTCGCCCGACAGCCAGCTGAACGAGCCGAGACCGCTGCCGAGCAACGGAGAGTCCAGTATAAGATCGAAACCCTTAGCCGCGAACCTGAGCCTCTCGACGAGGCTGTTGCTGACGCCCGCCTGGGACGAGACCGCGGAGGCGGTCACGGCCACCCGGTAGATCGTCCTGTCCAGGTACGACCGGAACACGGAGGCCACCGGTATCGTCGCCGCCAGAAGCAATCCCGACGCGATCACCTGAGCGGCTATCCTGCGTCTCGTCCTCCAGAGCAGAAGCCCGATCCCCCAGACGCACGCGACCCCTACGACCCCCTTCAGCGACGCCGCCGCCACGATACCCGCCAGGATAACAAGGCCGAGGCCGTGCGCTATCCACCTCGCGAGCAGGCCGCGGCCCAGATCGGCGCCCGCGGTGAAGGCGGCCAACCCTATGACGAGCGTGACCGCAAGGAGATTCGGGTTCCGGTACATGCCCTGCAGTCGGGACACGTCGCTGCCGATGCCGGTCAACAGCGCGTGCGCCGAGCCGATGGACGCGGCGACGAAGACTACCGTCAGGATCCACTTCGTTGCGCGAAGCTCGCGCGCGGCGTCGTAGAGGACCAGCCCGACGGCGTGTATCTCCAGTAGCGTGATCAGCCTGTCGAGGCTGCTGCCTCTCGACGCCCAGTAGAGCGATGCCACTGCCCACACGACGAAGGCCCACCGCCACGCCAGCGTCCTTGAGGAGAGGTATAGGGCGAGCGACCGGGCGAGCGACCCGCCCCTCACGATGAGATACACGGCTATCGACAGCGCCAACACAAGGTAGAAGAGGAGCTGGGTCCGCGGCGTGAAGCCGAACAGGACGACGCTCCCGACGACCCCCGCGAGCGACGCTCGAGTGGCCGCCGACATCAGGAGCGGCCTTCTTACGATCTCGCTACCGTTGCGCGTGCTCATCGCTCGCTCCGTAGGACGGCGAGCCTCCGCCACGGCGGACGCGTCAGGTGCCGGACGCCAGGGCCTACCTCTAGCTGGCCCCCGGTTCGACCCCGCCTGGCGCACCTAGTCGATGTAGCCCAGGTTCCTGAGATGCTCCCGAACCGCCTCTTCTTCGCTCTCCTCGTAGCTTCGCGCCTCTCCGCTCTCGCCGCGAGCCTTCCTCCCGACCTCGAGCCGCACGACCTCCTCCGGCATTCTGTCGAACGCCTCGCTGAGAACTCGCCCGTCCATCCCGCTCGACGCGGGCACTCCCAGGAGGCGCATCACCGTTGGAGCGACGTCCACTATCGACGCTGTGGAGCGTCGCTCGGAAGGCCTCACGGAGCGGCCGGAGATGAGCAGCATCCCTTCCGGCCTGTGACTCCCTCTGCTCTTGGCCGAGGGGAGGACGAGGCCCGGACGACCGAGGTCGCCGGCGATCAGGGCGTAACCCATCTTCGGATTCGGTTCAAGGACGAGGTCGGGCGCCCATGACGACTCCGCGCCGCGGTAGACGTCGCTCGACCTTCGCGCGTCGGCGAACACGCGCTCCCCGCAAGTGGGATCTACGGCGTCCAACAGCCGCTCCCTCAGCTCGTC